>Ga0118677_10000109_pt1 | contig 163530 bp, 155 predicted proteins | sample AliMusrvi5mmetaG_FD_86154 | JGI IMG/M metagenome (GOLD analysis project Ga0118677, IMG submission 86154) | reverse complement strand
TGACGCTGATAGCGATTCTCTTCGTTGTCTCTATCGGAAGCTTCTACCTAATTCACCTGCTTCCAGGTGACCCTGTATTCCTGATTCTTGGTTTTAACTACAGCCCCGTAACCAAGGCGATTCTTGATGCGTCATATTCCGCAATGTCCAGCCAGAATACTTGCCATAAATATCAATCACCTCATCCATTAACTCTATCTGATCAGTTGTGAATGCTGAATGGTTGGATGGCTTAGAGAATGGAATGACGGAATCGCCGCTAGATTTATAGAGATGGTAAGCCTCGGGAAATACTGGCCCATGTTGCCAAGCCTCTACCCCCGCATCAATCAGCCTTTCATTGTTGAGAGCTAAATTGAATCCTTGGATGTAATACATCAACTTCTGGAGCTTAAGGTTCGTTAAATCATTCTCTTCTTTTTGGGCGAAGGAATGCAAAATATATTCAGCCACCTGCTTAACAGTCGCCATATTTAACCTCATCATTTGTGCATTGCAATAACTCATATTCATGGCTTGAGTATAAAAGTTTTCATGCGAATTGAAATAGGTAGTGCCCATAACCAACAGATACACCCTTTTAATATTCCCGTTGTGTTGTTACACCAAGCAAAAAAACAAAATAACTATATAAAAACAGGGTAATAGTGTTCTAATATGACAAACCTATATTCTATATGGGTGAGCCGTTAGGGGGTGTTTGCGGATAATTAGCGTTATGTCAAACAAGAATATGAAATAAGACTATTCATGCCTTAAATTGACATAGATTATATAGTAAAATTAAGCCATATATCAAGGAGATTCACAATGGATTATGAGAAGTTCACCGCCCAGCTAGATCAGTTAGGAATGAAGAAGACCCACTTTATGCGTTATATCGGCATGAGTACGGGAACAATCAGCACCTGGTCAAAGGCTGGAAAAGTACCGCATTGGGTGGAGGTTCACTTGGACTTGATGCTAAAAGCTAAAGCCATGTTGCCCGATCTATCTCTTTACGGATCGGATCATGGGGACTGATTTAGTCACGCAGGAAGAAAAAAAACTGGGAGCGAAAGTAGCGTTAATCTCACCCATTGCTACGGCGTACATAGTCAAAGCCACCGCCAAAGACCCCCAGCTTGATCTAGTATCCACCGGAGAATTGCTAAATGAATCCGCTAAAAGGATGGCGGCTGGCGATATGTCAGAGCTTGAAACAATCCTTTATAGCCAAAGCATTGCATTAAATACTCTCTTTAATAGTCTCGCATTAACGGCGATTAGTGCACCAATGCCCTATAAAAAGGACTATATGGGTATGGCTTTAAAAGTACAGAATCAAAGCAGAGCCACGATATTAGGGCTAATGAAGTCTAAGAAAGAGCCTGCTAGAGCGACATTCATTAAGCAGGCCAATATTACAAGTGGCAATCAACAAGTGAACAACGGCCATATTCTTGCTGAAAATAAATTATCGAAACAGAAAACTTTATCCATTGCATTAAATCCGCCAAGCAAACTATTAAAGGATCAATCCCATGTCAGTACGAATATGGACAGTCGAACAAAGAGAACGGCAACGCCAAGCAATCAAGAAGTGGAGACCGTGGGAGCAATCAACGGGGGCAACAACGCCCGAAGGTAAAGCAAAGGTGGCAACCAATGCCTATAAGGGAGGTAAGCGGGCAGAGTGCAGACTGTTAATGGCCGAAGTCAGGAAGACCATAAGAGGATATTCAGACTACTTAAAGAGCGTTAGTTAATGGGTAGGGGTAAGCAATCCCTAGAGCTGGCCGGCTGCTAATCGGTGGTTTCCATCCAGCGTCATAAAAGTGTAGTTTTGAAATCAATCAGAAAACCAAAGGGAACAACTGCCAAAGTAAAAAGGTACTGGTAGGCAGGAATAGGTTGTGGCTCGAAACGATCGCAGAATTCCAGCACTCACCTTGTCACCTAGGGGGTTGTAATAACCAGCCTTTAATCTGAATTAAATCAATGTTAATCAGAATTTAATCAGTTTTAATCAAAATCAATCAATCAATCAATTAAATAGCGAAAAGTACCGTGGGGAATATTCCGCTATGATCGTATTAGGTTTTTTAGAGGTGGTTTTGAGTAGGGTACTTTTGCAATGTGTGAGTAGTTTCGTGAGTAGGATTTTGGTTTTATGGGTAGCCTGTCTTATTAAATCAATCACTTACAACCACAATGTGATTCCCTGATTCCACCAAATCAAAAGGCCATTGCCAATCGGCACTGGCCTTTTCCATAAGCAGTCTAGCTTGGGTTTCTATGATGGCTAAATTCTGGAATTTTGTACTTTTACAAGTTGGCTGGTTTGCTTGTGTGATCGGGGCTGCCAATCAAGAAGTCTTTTGGCCTGTGATCGGCTCCTTTTTCTATGTAATTTTCCATATTTGGCGCTCTCCTTTGCCGGTAATAGAGTTAAAGCTATTAATAAAAGCGGTCGTGTTAGGAGTAAGTGCTGACACACTTGTTGCCAATCTAGGATTTTTATACTTTCAGGATGCTTGGCCAAGCGCTTACTTATCGCCTATTTGGATGTGGGCCTTATGGGCTTTAGTTGCTAGTACTGTGAATGGATCTTTATCTTGGTTAAAAGGGAAACCCATTTTAGGTGCAGTTTTAGGTGCAATTTTCGGCCCAATGTCATATGAAGCCGGTATTCATATGGGTGCTGGGGCGTGGGGTCCTAACGGTCAATTGGGTGGGTTAATAGCCATAGCAATTGTTTGGGCGATTGCGATCCCTCTTTTCTTTTATTGGGTTGAGGCACCCACTAACCATAGCTTATTAAAAAAAATGTAATTTGTTTAATAAGCTGCTTGCAAATAGTACTGGTTTTATATACAGTAACTCCATGATTGCAAAAAAGCAGAAAAAAACTTCGGGAAATAGCCCAATACATAACGAAAAGGAAATAAACATGGCCTTGGATGATAAGAAAAAATCAGCCTCATCAGAGTTTGTGGGAATGAGCGGAGATAAACAAAAGGCATTAACGGCAGCCTTGGCACAAATTGAGAAACAATTTGGCAAGGGCTCAATCATGAGATTGGGCGATGCAGAAATTAACCAAGATATTCAGGTGGTCTCTAGTGGCTCTTTGGGCTTGGATATTGCTTTAGGAGTGGGCGGTATAGCACGTGGACGTGTAATTGAGATTTACGGTCCAGAATCATCTGGCAAGACAACCCTGACTTTGCACGCAATTGCTGAAATGCAAAAGTTAGGCGGTACCTGTGCATTTATTGATGCCGAGCATGCATTAGATGTTCAATATGCATCCCGTTTGGGTGTTGATGTAAATAATCTTCTGATCTCACAACCAGATACTGGCGAGCAGGCGTTAGAAATTGCCGATGCCTTAGTGCGTTCCGGCTCTATTGATTTGATAGTTATTGATTCGGTAGCGGCATTGGTTCCAAGGGCTGAAATCGAAGGCGATATGGGCGATTCATTGCCAGGACTGCAGGCTCGTTTGATGAGCCAAGCCTTGCGTAAGCTGACTGGCGCAATTAAGCGTACAAACACTACGGTAATCTTTATTAATCAGATTCGCATGAAAATTGGTGTCATGTTCGGATCCCCAGAAACTACTACCGGCGGAAACGCATTAAAGTTTTATGCTTCTATGCGCTTGGACATACGCCGTATTGGTAGCATCAAAAAAGGTGATGAAATTGTCGGCAATGAGACCCGCGTGAAGGTTGTAAAAAATAAAGTGTCCCCACCATTTCGTGAGGCTATTTTTGACATCATGTATGGGGCCGGCATTTCAAGAGAAGGCGAAATCATTGATATGGGTGTAGAGGCGGATCTGGTTGAGAAATCAGGCTCTTGGTACAGCTATAACGGCGATCGCATTGGTCAAGGTAAAGATAATGTTCGTGAGTTCTTAAAAGAGAACCCAGCAATAGCTAAAGATATCGAGGCAAAAATCCGTGCAAAATTAGGTGTGAAAGCAGGCTCTGCTGTAGTCAGTGATGTGCTGAGCGAAGAAGAGGAAGTTTAGTCGTTCGATGCCACAGCTTGGTAGCAAAGTTCAACAAGGCCCGAGTCTTAAAGCTCGGGCTTTGCGACTTTTATCCTTGCGTGAATATAGCCGTAAGACTTTGAAAGCAAAGTTAGAAGAGTCCTTGGCACGCACTCTCAAACTTCAAACGCAAGAAGAGTCTAGTGAACCAGCCCCATCGGTAACAGTGGCGGAGCAAATTGAAGCTGTTTTAGATGATTTTGAGGCGCGTGGTTGGCTTTCGGACCAGCGTTTTGCTGAGGCTTTAGTGCGTCGTAAAAGTGAGCGCTTTGGAACTCGGAAAATACAGGATGAATTAAAACAGGCTGGGGTTGATTCTTCCAAGACAGAGGATCTTCTTAAAAGCTTAAAAGAGACTGAATATCAGAGGGCTCATGGACTTTGGTCGAGAAAATTTGGGATGCTTGCTGTTGAGCAAAAAGAACGGGCACGCCAATATCGATTTTTAGCATCTAAGGGTTTTAGTTCGGACATCGTAACTAAGGTTATATTTGGTCGTCCAAACTAGGGCAATTACGGGGTTAGGTATGGTAATTGCCGCGTTGCAGCATGATAGACTTACAAACTAAGTCTAGCCTTCATATTTACTCTATTTAATGGTTTTATAGAGGGGTGTGAGACAAAGGTGACACTGGTTTTATTAATCCTCATCGCTTGCTAAAAAGACACCGTTTCGGGAGTAATTATGAAAATTCACGAGTACCAAGGCAAAGAACTTCTGCGCCAATTTAATGTGCCTGTACCAAATGGCATTCCTGCTTTTAGTGTTGATGAGGCAATTAAAGCTGCCGAACAATTAGGTGGCCCAGTATGGGTTGTGAAAGCACAAATTCATGCGGGTGGTCGCGGTAAGGGCGGTGGCGTGAAGCTGGCAAGAAGCATGGACGAAGTAAAGAAATATGCATCGGAAATCTTGGGTATGCAACTTAAAACTCATCAAACCGGTCCGGCAGGTCAAAAGGTAAATCGTCTTTTGATTGAAGATGGCGCTGATATTAAAAAAGAATACTACTTCAGTATCGTCACAGACCGTGGCACGCAAAAGAATGTCATTATGGCTTCTAGCGAAGGTGGTATGGATATCGAAGAAGTTGCTGAATCCCATCCAGAAAAAATTATTAAAGTATTTGTGGATCCAATAATTGGATTAACAGGTGCTGACTGCGAGATCATTGCTAAAGGTATAGGCGTACCAGAAGCCTCAATTCCAATGGCGAGCGATGTATTTAAGAATTTGTATAAGACATATTGGGATACTGATGCTTCATTAGTCGAGATCAATCCATTGATACTTGAAGGCAACGGGAAGATTAAGGCGCTTGATGCTAAATTTAATTTCGATCCAAATGCTCTATATCGTCATCCAGAAATAGTCGCTTACCGAGATATTGATGAAGAAGACCCGGCTGAGATTGAGGCCTCTAAGTTCGACCTTGCTTATATTTCTTTGGACGGAAACATTGGTTGCCTAGTTAATGGTGCTGGCTTGGCAATGGCAACAATGGATACTATCAAGTTATTTGGCGGTGAGCCAGCAAATTTCTTGGACGTGGGCGGTGGCGCCACAGCAGAGAAAGTAACTGAAGCATTCAAGATTATGCTCAAGAACAAAAGCGTAGAGGCTATTCTTGTAAATATTTTTGGCGGCATTATGCGTTGTGATGTGATTGCAGACGGTGTAGTTACTGCTTGTAAGGCGGTGAATTTAACCGTGCCTTTGGTTGTGCGCATGAAGGGTACAAATGAAGAGTTAGGTAAGAAAATTCTTACAGACTCTGGTTTGCCAATTATTAGCGCCGATTCAATGGCTGAAGCTGCTACCAAGGTAGTGGCTGCTGTTGCCAAAAACAAATAATCAAGGAATTTGAACATGTCTATTTTGATTAATAAAAACACCAAAGTTATTACACAAGGTATTACTGGTAAGACGGGTCAGTTTCATACTGAAAAATGTCAAGAGTACGCTAATGGCAAAAATTGCTTTGTTGCTGGTGTAAATCCTAAAAAAGCAGGCGAGTCGATTTTTAATATTCCAATTTATGGAACCGTAAAAGAGGCTGCTGCACAAACTGGCGCAACAACTTCTGTTATATATGTCCCGCCACCTGGAGCGGCTGCTGCAATCTGGGAAGCAGTTGAAGCTGATCTTGATTTTGTGATTTGTATTACGGAAGGTATTCCAGTTCGCGATATGTTGGAATTGCGTAATAAGATGAAAGCAAAAGAAGCTGCTGGCGGCAAGAAGACATTGTTGCTCGGCCCTAACTGCCCAGGCATTATTACTCCAGATGAAATCAAAATTGGCATCATGCCAGGCCATATACATAAAAAAGGTCGTATTGGTGTTGTCAGTCGTTCCGGCACTTTGACTTATGAAGCTGTTGGCCAATTGACTTCTATCGGCCTAGGTCAATCTACTGCAGTTGGTATTGGTGGCGATCCAATCAATGGCTTAAAGCATATTGACATTATGAGAATGTTTAACGAGGATCCAGAAACTGATGCAGTCATCATGATTGGTGAAATCGGTGGTCCAGATGAGGCTGAAGCAGCGCTCTGGTGTAAAGAAAACATGAAAAAGCCCATCGTTGGCTTTATTGCAGGCGTAACAGCGCCTCCCGGAAAACGTATGGGCCACGCTGGTGCATTGATTTCTGGTGGTGCCGATACAGCAGATGCCAAGCTTGCCATCATGGAAGAGTGTGGCTTCAAAATTACTAGAAATCCTTCTGAAATGGCTGCTTTACTAAAAGCCATGTTGTAATAAACAGGGTGCATGCTGTAAACCAGCATGCACCCTGTAGTACTGGGCAGTCAAAATAAAAAAATATGTAGGGAGACAATATGGACTTATCAGTTTTTTCAGGCGCACCTTTCTGGGCGGCCTTGCTATCCATCATCGTGGCCAATATTTTGTTATCTGGAGATAATGCAGTCGTGATTGCTATGGCTTCACGAAACTTGCAACCATCCCAACAAAAGAAAGCTATTTTTTGGGGTAGTGCTGCAGCGATTGTTTTGCGGGTGATATTGACGCTTACCGCGGTTCAACTTTTAAGCCTTCCTTACCTAAAAATAGTTGGGGCCATTCTTCTTGTATATATCGGCGTGCAGTTATTGGCTGATAGTGGCGATGAGACTGAGATGGATGGTCACTCAAATATCATGGGGGCGATTCGCACTATCTTAGTGGCTGATTTAGTGATGAGCTTGGATAATGTGATTGCAGTAGCTGCAGCGGCGCAGAAAGGGCCTGAAGAGACTCGACTTATTCTTTTAATTGTAGGTCTTGGCCTTTCTATTCCCTTGATCATCTTTGGTAGCACCATGTTGCTCAAAGTCATGGACCGTTTCCCAGTCATTATTACTTTAGGTGCAGGATTGCTGGGTTTATTGGCTGGAGGTATGTTGGTTGAAGATCCTGCTATAAAAGAGTCTATACAAGCCGCCATGGAAGATGCGCACATGATTTTTGAGGGTGCCGGTGTGGCATTTGTAATTTTAGTTGGCACATACCTCAAAAAAAAGAATAAAAAAATAGAGGAATGAAAAAGTATCGGTAATTTTTAGCTATATCAGCTTGAGAAAATCCTTACCTCAAAAGTTAATATTCCTTATATTTAGACTTCTTGAACAAGGCAGATATAGATTGAATAGTGAGGCATTTAACCTCAGGAGTCACGGGCTATGGTAATTAAAAATAGACTGGGACAAAAAACCGAAAAGAGTCTAGATTTACGTTGATTGTTTTTTATTCCTGAGTTTTCCATTCGCCGGACTTACCACCACTTTTTTCAAGCAATTTGACGTCACCCATCACCATACCTCGATCAACTGCTTTGCACATGTCATAAATGGTGAGAAGTGTCACTTGAACAGCGGTGAGAGCTTCCATTTCTACGCCGGTAGGACCAGTTGTTTCAGTCCTAACTTGGCAACTAATGCTGCTATCTTCTATATGGAGTCGGAACTCTATACTGACATGGGTTAGAGCGAGTGGATGGCATAGTGGAATGAGGTCTGAAGTTCTTTTTGACGCTTGAATTCCTGCAATTCGGGCAATACCTAATACATCCCCCTTTTTGTGACCCCCAGCCTCGATTATTTTGAAGGTTTCGGGAAGCATGGTAATTTTGCCACTAGCTATGGCAATTCGGTGGGTATTAGGCTTATCGCCAACATTGACCATGTGAGCTTGGCCGCTAGCATCAAAATGTGTAAGTGTATTCATGAGATAAGTTTTACCATACAGGGATGGAAGTGCAAAAGATAACAAATTACCCCTCTTTATTTTATCGATTCTTGGCATACAAACTCATCCTAGCCATGAGTTTGTATGGCTCTGGGTCAGTTTTTGCTGCTGGTCAAGTAACCAATGCTACTGGTGATGTTTCCGTTCAGGGAGATTCAGCTGCACTGCAAAACCTGGGAAGAGCCGTGCAATCTCCAGAGGCTAGGTCCTCTAATCTACCTTCGCGTCCTCAGGGTACGGGGCAACCCACCTTTGTATTGCCCGATATGGGCGATCCAGGTGGAGATAGTCTAAGCCGTTTGGATGAGAGAAAGTATGGTGAAATGATCATGCGTCAGATTCGTCCAGACTCTGATTACTCAAATGATTTACTCATTTATGATTTTCTAAACCAGATGGAGCGCCGTTTACTGCAGGCGGCCAAAAAACTACAATTGGGCGGCGCTAACGAGCAGGGTAGTGGAGCATATAACTTTGAAATATTCGCGGTTAAAGATAGCAGTATTAACGCGTTTGCATTACCTGGTGGCTTTATCGGTTTTCATACCGGCCTCTTAACTAGTGCCGAAACAGATTCGGAGGTAGCTTCAGTGATGGGGCATGAAACAGGCCACGTTCTGCAACGACACTTGGCTCGTCAGATGGATCAGCAAACGACCAATACGATGATTGCTTTGGCTGGAATTTTATTGGGCGCTTTAGCGGCCTCTCGAAATCCAGGTGCAGCCTCTGGATTGATGCAGGGTGGTCAAGCAGTTGCTGTCAATAATCAGTTGTCTTACTCAAGGGATGCGGAACGCGAAGCCGATCGAATTGGTTTCCAGATCTTGGCTGCAAGTGGTTACGATGTGAATGGCGCCCCTGGATTTTTTCAACGATTGCAAAAAGCAACAGGCATTATGGATAGCGGTGTGCCATCTTATGTTCGGACCCATCCTTTAACTACCGATCGGATTGCAGATATGCAAGATCGGGCGCGTAATATTCCCGCCAAAAATGTCCCTACAGCAGTAGAGTTTTATTTTGTAAAAGCCCGTGCACGTATGGAACAGTCAGGCACATCTAGTGGCATGTATGATTTGAAAAATACTTTCGATGGCCTTAGCAAGCAAGTTGCGGTTGGGAAGCAAATGGAGGGCTTCTATGGGCTAGCGCTTATTGCCCAAAAGCAGGGGCAACTAGATCAGGCGGAATCATATTTGCAGCAAGCACGCAATTTAGCTAATAACGCCAGTGGGTTAGGATCACCCATTCAGAGACAAAGTCTTTCATTGGACATTACCGCTTCAGAGCTGGCTCTCGCAAAAGGTAAAAACGAAGAAGCTTTACGAATTTCTCAAGCAGCATTACAGGCTAATCCGCAGTCTTATGCTGCTGGTGCTGCCATGATGAACGCTTATCTAAAGCTGGGGCGTACGAACGACGCCATTAATTGGCTAAAAGCGCGCACTAGATCTCAGCCGAATGAAGTGGTTTGGTGGGGATTGCTTTCTAACGCCTATGATCAGGCAAAAAATGTACCTATGCGACATTACGCCCTAGGTGAAAAGTATGCGCTAGAGGGGGCATGGCCCTCGGCCATTGAGCAATTAAAAATTGCTAGGGCATCGGGAAGTGCTGATTTTTATCAGAGTTCGAGTATCGATGCACGCTTGCGAGAGATGCAAAGGCAATATCAAGATGAACTCAAGGAGCAAGGTAAGAGGGCTCCGGGCTAAGCGTGGGGATTTTTAACGAAGTGAAATCGTTCGCTTAATTCTTGAGAATAAACAGGGTCAATTGGTAACTCTCGACCATTCCAATTCCACGAGCCTCTAAAGCTGCAAGCCTCTTTATGGAGCTTGGCTAAATCAGAGAAAAAACCGAGGTCATGATCGTGTAGTAGCGCAACACTGAGGCATTCCTTTTTAATAAAGGATTCGCTATAATCTACTTCATAGAGATTTTGCGTGACGCGACCAGCAATATAAATATTACCGAGCTCGTCGCTCAGAACATTCTGAGGGTCAATCTGGGTATCACATTGCGTGAGCAATTGCATACCAGTTTCGCCTGGGATAATGCGCGCAACCCAAGGGGTAACATCTAAAGTAATGAAAACTCGTTGTGGACCGTTTTGGAAAAAGTACCTACCTGATGTATCGCAGGCATAGTTTCGGGAAATAAAATCATTTAGGGTGGCGTGCTTAATGGGATTACCGGGTAATTTATTTTCTTGGGCATACTCATCGCGCATCCGCCACTGACCGCGGCGATCTAGGGCAAGCCAACCAAAGCAATGGGGAACATTGGGCCACTTAATAAGTGACCTGAGTACATTATTATCCATTGGCTTGATAGATTTTGATGATGCTTAGTGCAGTCCATGTGGCGTAGATGGTGCATCATAAGTATCGTCGGTTGAATGACTAGCATGCAAATGCGCAAGGCGCCAACCTTGGCTATCTTGAAGCAAGACAAGAGTAATGTTTAAGAAAAACTCTGCCTCAACTTGATCTGCTCTAAGGTGGACTGCTTCAGTAGTGTCATAAATTGAAGCGCCCAATACTGAATGACTGATGCAGGCGATGGGTTCAAGATAAAGGGCCTGCTTAGCCAGCAAACGTTCTAGTCCAGCGCGAATTTCTGCATGACCACTCAGGCGCTGCCCTTCTGGTAGAACACAGGTAATCGAGTCATCATCTAACCAAATTGCCAATGCGCCTTTCACGTCTCGATGTTTTAATGAGTCACGCAAAGCATCGACTACTTCGTCAGCGTTATGAAAGAGTCTGGCAAGTTTTAGCATGGCTTACTTTCTGATGGCGGGAAATTAGCGAAGCAATTGAATAGAATTTAAGACATCTTCTGGAAGAATACCTTTTAAACATTGTAGATGTCCTAAAGGACAAATTCTTTTATGGCAAGGACTGCAAGGCAGATTGAGCCATAGTACTTTAGCCTTACTGGATAAAGGGGGTGTGTGATGTGGGTCACTAGAGCCAAAAATAGCAACTTGGGGAATGTGTAGCGCTGCACCAATATGCATTAGGCCAGAGTCATTGCTAACCATTGCTTTACTCATGCTAATTACGGCAATAGCTTCGTCTAGAGAGGTATCTCCGCACCAGTTATGGATATTTTTCTGCTCACCGGCTTGAATAGTGATGTCCTGACCAAGGGCGCGATCCCCTTTGCTTCCCAGTAGGATGAGGTGATTATTTGGATTTATAGAAATTAAAGCTTGTGCAAGTTTTGCAAAATGCTCAGTTGGCCAACGTTTGCTTGGGCCATATTCTGCCCCCGGACATAAAACGTAAATAGCCTGTTGCCCAATTCCCTGACCGCTTAATTTAGAGATTACCGATTCCTTAGCATCAAGGGAAACATGTAACGCTGGATTTACAAAGTCCAATGCCGAAGATCGACCCTCATTCTCTAAAAGAGTAATCAAGGCAAGATAATGTTCCGCCATGGGTGGGCGATTTACTTTGTTTGGATTGCCTAGTGAAAAGTTAATTAAGCCAAAGCGCATTTCACCGCGATAGCCGACTCGATATGGAATATGAGCAAGCCATGGAATTAGTGCCGATTTAAGACTATTAGGAAGAACATAACAAACTTCGTATTGATGAGCATGAATCTTTTTAGCTAATTCTTTTCGAAGCTTCCATTGAATTTTCTTATGCTCAAAATTAGCTTCGATGACATGACTAACCTCAATGCAGGATCTGTAGATGGGGGCTACCCATTTACTGGCTAGAACATCAATTTGAGCGAGCGGATGATTGGCTTTAAGGTGTGCCAACAAAGGTTGGGACATGACTGCATCGCCAATCCAGTTGGGAGCGATAATCAGAATACGGTTCATGTCATGTATCCCGACACAGCATCCCTTGCGGGATGCTGAATGGGCTTAGTGCCCGTGTGGCTTAGTGCCAGGGATGAGCTGGTATTCGGTACCACAATAAGGACATTTCACTTCACCCGTTTCCTCAATATCCAAGAACACTCGAGGATGAGAGTTCCAACTTGGAGTGTGGTTAGTAGGGCAATGCAAGGGCAGATCTTTGCCGTCAATCATCACAACTTGAGCTTCACTCATTTTCCGATCCCTTTTACTTTACGTAAGTCAGCCATGATTTGTATTTATCACTTCTACCGTATACCGCATCAAAATAGGTTTTCTGGATTTTCTCAGTAATGGGGCCACGCTTGCCATCACCAATAGTGCGGTCATCCAACTCACGAATAGGCGTTACTTCAGCTGCGGTGCCTGTAAAAAATGCTTCATCTGCAGAGTAGATTTCATCACGGGTAATACGCTTTTCACGTAACTCTAGACCGAGATCTTTAACGATTTGGATAATCGAATTACGGGTAATGCCATCTAAGCATGAGGCTAAATCAGGTGTATATACAACCCCTTCGCTCACCATAAAGATATTTTCGCCAGAACCTTCAGATACATACCCTTCGGTATCGAGCAATAAAGCTTCGTCGTATCCATTAGCGGTAACTTCTTGGTTTGCCAAAATGGAGTTAATGTAATAGCCCGATGCTTTGGCTCTTACCAAAGATGAATTTACAAAGTGGCGGGTAAATGAAGAGGTTTTGACACGTATACCCTTATTTAAGCCATCCTCACCAAGATAAGCGCCCCATTCCCATGCGGCAATAGCCGTGTGAATACTATTGCCCTTGGGTGAGATGCCTAATTTTTGGGAGCCAATAAAGATAATGGGGCGGATATAGCAGGATTCCAGCTTATTACTGTTAACCACATCAATAATTCCGCTAGTAATCTCTTCTTTGCTGTAAGGCATGTTCATCTGGAAAATCTTAGTTCCATTAAATAGGCGCTTAACATGCTCTGGAAGTCGGAAAATTGCTGTTCCCAAAGGAGTTTTATAGGCACGGATGCCTTCAAAAACGCCCATTCCATAATGGAGGCTGTGGGTTAGCACGTGAATATTCGCTTCACGCCAAGGAATAAGCTTCCCATCGGACCAAATGAAGCCATCGCGGTCGGACATCGACATTTTTTCTACCTTTTATGACTGATAAATCGGGTTAATCGGGGCGCCAAGCTAGCAGGTATTTAAACCCAAGCTCAGAATACGTCCAAGCCTTTATTGTAGAGCAGGCAGGGTAAGTTCTTTGGGGCTAGTTGACCTAGACGATTTAGAATGTAGCATTCCTCTTAAACTACCTCATAACCTATCCACATGCCGGAATCCTTATTTAAAGTCAAACGCTTAAGTGAACTAGCAGAATTAGGCCTGTTGAAGGGGAGGCGGGTTTTCATTCGAGCTGATTTGAACGTACCCCAGGACGACGTGGGTAATATTACCGAAGACACTCGAATCCGCGCCTCTATGCCTGCAGTACGGATGTGCTTAGACGCTGGCGCTGCTGTGATGGTTACTTCTCATTTGGGTCGTCCTACAGAAGGTCAATTTAAGCCTGAAGATAGTTTGGCGCCTGTGGCCGATCGTATTGCTAGTCTATTAAGTCGTAAAGTGCCGTTGATTAGTAATTGGGTAGATGGCGGGTTTGAAGTGAATCCAGGGGAATTGGTACTTCTAGAGAATTGCCGGCTCAATGTTGGTGAAAAAAAGAACAGCGATGAGCTATCTAAAAAGATTGCAGCTCTTTGTGACATTTATGTCAATGATGCTTTTGGTACAGCGCATCGCGCTGAAGCCACAACCAATGGGGTTGCTAAATTTGCCCCCATTGCTTGTGCCGGCCCCTTAATGGCAGCTGAACTTGATGCCTTAAGTCGTGCGTTAGCAAATCCAAAGCGCCCATTAGTGGCTATTGTGGCTGGATCTAAAGTGTCATCCAAGCTAACCATCTTAAAAGCTTTAGCCGATAAGGTGGATGAACTCATCGTAGGTGGTGGCATTGCCAATACATTTATGTTGGCCAAAGGTTTGCCTATTGGTAAGTCATTGGCTGAACCAGATTTAGTTGATGAGGCTAGGGAGATTATGGCAATCATGGATAAGCGAGGAGCGCATATTCCCATTCCCGAGGATGTCGTGGTTGCTAATGAACTTTCCCCTTTGGCGCGCGCCAATCGAGTATCTGCTGATGAGGTTGCAGAAGACGATATGATTTTAGATATTGGACCTAAGACGGCTGCGCGTTTATCGACAATGCTTGCTCATGCTGGCACGATCGTTTGGAATGGCCCTCTCGGGGTATTTGAGATTGATCAATTCGGCGGCGGCACCAAAATGTTAGCTGCTGCTATTGCGCATTCACCAGCGTTTTCGATTGCTGGTGGTGGCGATACTTTGGCTGCAATTGCTAAGTATGGAATTGAGAATCAAGTCGATTATATTTCAACTGGTGGCGGTGCTTTTCTTGAGTTCTTAGAGGGAAAAACCCTACCAGCCTTTGCTGTGCTTGCCGAAAGAGCGAAAGATTAAATATGTTGAGAGCCACGAAAATTATTGCCACCTTAGGGCCTGCATCTGAAAAGCCTGAAGTTTTGCGCGACATGATTCGAGCTGGTGTAGATGTAGTGCGCATGAATTTCTCTCACGGTACAGTGGCTGATCATAAGGCGCGACATGATCTAGTGCGCAGTATCTCAGCTGAAGTTGGCAAAGAGGTTGGAATCATGGCAGACCTTCAGGGCCCCAAAATTAGAGTGGGCAAGTTTGTCGATAACAAGATTACGCTAAAAGAGGGCGAGCAATTTATTTTGGATGTGGACTGCAAGTTAGGCACCCAAGAGCGTGTTGGCCTTGATTACAAAGAACTGCCATCTGATGTTAAGTCTGGCGATCGTCTTTTATTAAATGATGGTTTGGTCGTACTCACCGTCGCGAGCGTCAAGGGCGGGGAAATATTTACCCGCGTAGAACAAGGTGGACCTTTATCTAATAACAAGGGCATCAATCGTGCTGGTGGTGGCCTAACAGCTCCTGCATTGACTGAAAAAGATATCGCTGACTTAGATGCTGCAATAGCAATGGGTGTCGACTTTTTGGCAATTAGTTTTCCAAAAGATGGTAAAGATATGGCTTACGCACGTAAGCTAGCTGATGCCGCCAGTGCTAGACATGGCGTTGGAAAGGTGAAAACGATTGCGAAGGTGGAGCGCGCGGAAGCTATTGTGCCTGAGGCCTTAGAAAGTATCATCGCCCAAAGCGATGGCATCATGGTTGCCCGTGGAGATTTGGCAATTGAAGTTGGTAATGCTGCGGTACCAGCACTGCAAAAACGCATGATTAAGATGGCGCTTGAGGCAGATAAATTCACCATCACTGCGACACAAATGATGGAGTCCATGATTAATGCTCCAGTTCCCACCCGCGCTGAAGTAAGTGATGTTGCTAATGCGGTATTGGATGGCACGGATGCAGTGATGTTGTCAGCTGAATCTGCTGCTGGAATGTATCCGGTACAAACCATTAAGGCTATGGCGGAAATTTGTGTGGAAGCTGAAAAATCTGATCGTGTGAAATTAGACACTGATTTTTTAGATCAAACTTTTTCTCGGATTGATCAAACGATTGCTTTGGGTGCGCTTTTTACTGCACATCACATTAACGCTAATGCCATTGCGGCATTGACCGATTCTGGATCAACTCCCATTTGGATGAGTCGCCATAATATTCATTTACCTATTTTTGCTTTGACTTCTAAAATTGCTACGCAACGGGCTTTAAGTACTTACAGAAATGTGTTCCCGATTGGGCTTGATTACACTAAGGATCGGGATACTGCTTTGCAAGAGGTTGAGGACTGCTTGAAGAAATTGGGCGCGGTAAGCAAGGGTGATACCGTAGTGTTGACTTCAGGTGAGCCGATGGGTGAGCCTGGCGGGACCAATACCCTCAAAATTATTTATGTGAAGTAACCTAATTGCATCCAGGAATTTTCCATTTAACGATTTATTTAACTACCTAGAATTAAGAGAACATCATGGCTTTAGTATCTTTACGACAACTCTTGGATCATGCCGCTGAAAACGGCTATGGCTTACCTGCATTTAATGTAAATAACTTAGAGCAAGTGACGGCCATCATGGAAGCCGCCGATGAAGCGAACTCACCTGTCATCATGCAGGCATCTGCTGGGGCCCGTAAGTACGCAGGTGAAGCATTCTTGCGCCATTTAATTTCTGCAGCAATTGAGGCTTATCCTCATATCCCAGTGGTAATGCATCAAGATCATGGGCAAAGTCCAGCAGTGTGTATGGCTGCAATAAAAAGCGGCTTTACTAGTGTGATGATGGATGGATCGCTAGAGGCTGATGGTAAATCTGTTGCAAGTTATGAGTACAACGTTGAAGTATCAAGAGAGGTTGTAAAGTTCTCTCACTCGATTGGGGTTACTGTTGAGGCGGAGCTGGGCGTTCTAGGTTCTTTGGAAACGATGCAGGGTGACAAAGAGGATGGCCATGGTGCTGATGGCAAAATGACCCGTGAACAGCTATTGACCGATGTTGAGCAAGCTGCTGACTTTGTTAAGGCGACGCAATGCGATGCCTTGGCAATCGCAATTGGAACTAGCCATGGGGCCTATAAATTCACCAAGAGGCCTACTGGTGATATTTTGGCAATAGAGCGTATCAAAGAAATTCACACTCGGATTCCTAATACGCATTTGGTAATGCATGGGTCATCAAGCGTCCCCCAAGAGTTACTCGCGGAGATTAGGGAGTTTGGTGGGGATATGAAAGAAACCTACGGCGTTCCTGTAGAAGAAATTCAAGAAGGTATTAAGAATGGCGTGCGCAAGATCAATATCGATACTGATATTCGTTTGGCGATGACTGGTGCTATCCGCCGCTACTTATTTGAAAACCCAAGTAAATTTGACCCACGAGATTATCTAAAGCCAGCACGTGAAGCCGCTAAAAAAGTCTGTATTGCCCGCTTCAATGCCTTTGGTTCTGCTGGTCAAGCATCCAAAATTAAACCTATTTCATTGGAAAAAATGGCAGAGCGTTATAAAAGTGGCGAACTTGCCCAGATTGTGAAGTGAGTTAACTATGCCTGCTTTGTATGCTACTTCTATTAAGTCCCTCCCTTTGCTCTCCAAGGGAAAGGTGCGAGATGTTTACGCGCTTGGTAATGACAAACTATTAATGGTCACTACTGATCGCTTATCTGCCTTTGATGTAGTGATGGGCCAGCCTATTCCCGAGAAGGGAATTGTGCTCAATCAAATGGCAAATTTCTGGTTTGATAAGTTGGCGTCAGTCATTCCAAATCATCTCACTGGGATTGATCCTGCTTCCGTAGTTGCCGCTGATGAGGTTGCTCAGGTGCAAGGGCGTGCAGTAGTGGCTAAGCGTCTCAAGCCTATTTTGGTTGAAGCAGTGGTACGCGGTTATTTAGCTGGAAGCGGCTGGAAAGACTATAAAGAAACTGGCAAAGTATGTGGTATTTCTTTGCCCGAGGGTTTGGAGAACGCGCAGAAATTACCAGAGCCAATATTTACCCCTGCCGCTAAGGCAGAGATGGGTGAGCATGACGAAAACATTTCCTTTGAAAAAGTCATCGAGCTAATTGGTAAAAAGTTGGCAAATGAAATTCGCGACGTAAGTATTCGTCTTTATAAAGAAGCCTCTGAATTTGCTGCTACCCGCGGAATTATCATTGCCGATACCAAGTTTGAATTTGGCCTTGATGATGCTGGACAGCTTGTTCTGATGGATGAAATTCTGACTGCCGATTCTTCCCGTTTTTGGCCAGCTGAAACTTATTATGTGGGCGCAAACCCACCGTCTTATGACAAGCAATTTGTGCGCGATTGGTTGGAAACGGCTATGGTTGACGGTAAGCTATGGTCTAAGACTGCCCCAGCACCTGCTTTGCCCGAAGATGTGATTAATAAAACAGCCCAAAAGTATCGCGAAGCTTTGGTTCGCCTCACTCAAGTACAAAAGGCTTAATTAGTTAAGACCCTGAAAAGGCTGGGATAATACGGTCTTATTAAGAAATTCAGGGTTTTTGGAGAGGTTAATGAGCAAAAAGCCAATAGTAGGAATAGTCATGGGTTCCAATTCAGATTGGGACACAATGCAGCATGCTGCCCAAATGTTAGAACAGTTTGACATTGCTCATGAAGCCAAAGTGCTTTCCGCACACCGCATGCCTGATGATATGTTTCGGTACGCAGAAGATGCGCGAAGCAAGGGCCTGCAAGCCATTATTGCTGGGGCTGGCGGTGCAGCCCATTTGCCCGGTATGCTAGCTTCTAAAACGATTGTTCCTGTTTATGGTGTTCCAGTTGCCAGTAAGTATTTGCGGGGTGAGGATTCTTTATACTCAATCGTACAGATGCCCAAAGGTATACCTGTAGCCACTTTTGCTATTGGTGAGGCAGGTGCTGCGAATGCCGCCCTGCATGTGATTGCGGGTTTAGCTTTGCATGATGAGAGTTTGGCCAAAAAATTAGAAGAGTTCCGTGCCAAGCAATCTGATGCCGCACGCTCCATGAACTTACCAGGATATTAATTGATAGTAGATCGTTTAGAACCCATTTTGCCGGGTTCGTATTTAGGAATATTGGGTGGCGGTCAATTGGGTCGGATGTTTACGCAGGCAGCCCAAGCAATGGGGTACAAAGTCTGCGTTCTAGATCCTGACCCTGATAGCCCCGCTGGATCTATAGCTGAAAAATTTATCCAAGCAGATTACACCGATTCCACCGCACTAAAAGAAATGACTTCGCTTTGCGCTTCCGTAAGTACGGAATTTGAAAATGTACCTGCCCAAGCCTTGGATGAGCTTGAGTCTTTGGGTGTATTTGTTGCTCCTCGGAGCAGTTGTGTTTCATTGGCTCAAAATCGAGTTGCAGAGAAGAATTTTCTAGCAACCTGGAAAATGGAAACAAATATAGGGCCAGCCCCTCATTTTGTGATTGAACGCGATACGGATATTGAGCATGTGCCAGCTGAACTGTTACCTGGAATCCTTAAGACTGCACGCATGGGTTATGACGGCAAGGGGCAAGTGACTGTTTATGAAGTTGCTGATTTATCTATTGCATGGAATGAACTTGGTAGAGTTCCCTGCGTACTGGAAAAGCGTATGGATTTGGATTTTGAGGTATCTGCTTTGGTTGTGCGTGGATATGACGATGCAGTAGTAGCGTACCCAGTTTCTCAAAACATCCATCGCAACGGAATTTTGCATACTTCAACTGTGCCAGCGCCATCTCTTAAACCGCAACAAGAAAAGAAAATAGTCGAGGCTGCTAAAGCACTCATTCGTAAAATCGACTATGTCGGTGTCTTGTGCGTTGAGTTTTTTGTATTGAAGAATGGCGATATCATTGCAAATGAAATTGCCCCGCGGCCACATAATTCTGGTCATTTCACTATGGATGCTTGTGTGAGCAGTCAGTTTGAGCAGCAGGTTAGGGCTATGGCTCGTTTGCCTTTAGGCGATACCCGTTTGCTAGCACCAGTTTCTATGCTCAATCTATTGGGTGACCTTTGGTTTGAGGGGGATGATGATCTAGCAAGGGAGCCCGCCTGGAATCAGGTGCTTGCACACCCTGGAGCGAAATTACATCTTTATGGAAAATCTGCGCCACGTACGGGGCGCAAAATGGGTCATATTAATTGCCTAGGCGAGTCCCTCAATCAAGCGCGTCAAAACTGCGCTGCAGTAGCAGTTGAATTAGGCATCGAACCCTAGTCAATGTCTACTTATAGCTCCACAGTGATTGATGAGGCAGTACAAACTTTGCGTGATGGTGGTTTGGTAGCATTTCCAACGGAAACAGTTTACGGTTTAGGTGCTGATGCTAAGAACCCAGAAGCCATTAAAAAGATTTTTACCGCTAAAGGTCGCCCATCCTCACACCCCGTTATCGTTCATCTGGCGGCCCCAGAAAAATACGATGTTGCAGAAATTGATTGGGCTACCTTAGTTAGTCCCTGGGTAAGGGATTTATCGGAAGATGCTTTAAAGCTCATCAATGCATTTTGGCCGGGTCCTTTAACTTTGGTCTTTAAAAAAGATAAAGGCGTCTTAAATGAATTGACTGGTGGCCAGGATACTGTGGCTATTCGAGCGCCAGCACATCCAGTTGCCCAAGAATTATTGCGTAAATTTAAAAGTGGAATAGCAGCGCCATCCGCCAATCGCTTTGGAAAAGTGTCTCCCACAAGCGCTGCAGATGTTCGCAGTGAGTTTGAGGGGATGCTAGATTTAATGGTTTTAGATGGTGGCGACTGTGAGGTTGGCATTGAATCAACCATTATTGATTTATCTTCTGGTGATCACGCTGTACTTTTGAGGCCCGGCATAATTACTCCTAGTGATATTTTTTCCAAGACGGGTATTCGAGTTTTTCAACTTGGTGAAATTAACCAAGATAAAGGCGATTCCGTTTTACCAAGAGTGTCTGGAAGCATGCGTGCTCATTACGCACCAACTACTCCTTTGCGGATGTATTCACCAGGACGCATCTTGGATGCGCTCAGCGAATTTCCAGATATAAAGTCCCGTGTTGCGGTAGCCGTTTGGGATTCAGATTCTTCATTAAGTCACGATGGCCATCCTTTGGTCCATTTTGAGGAGGTACTTATTCCAAGTGAATGTCATGCATTCGCCAGTCGCCTGTATCGCTCATTGCGGGATTTAGACCAACAGGGATGGGATTTAATTTTATTTCCCGAGCCACCACCCGGCGAGGAGTGGGATGGTGTCCGAGATCGACTTCAACGCGCCTGCTTTGGTTCTGGGCCATCTTCTATTAACCACTCTAGTAATTGATCGTGGGCTTCTAGCCCTCTCCAAGCATTGGGGTGGTTTATGAAGGATGTAACGGCATACATTTTCCCCGACTTACTAATAACATATCCAGAGATGGCTCTGACATCAGCTAGTGAGCCTGTTTTAATTCTGACTTCTGGTTTTTTCTTGAGGTGAAGAAATTTTCTCAGCTGAGTCATTAGGCGATTTTTCATCGTGCCATCAGTGCCGGCGATCGGTAAGCTGTTGTAAAAATTTTCTGCTGCAGGAAGATTGCGTCCGAGTAATAAGAGCGCATTCATTTGTTGAGCTGAGATGGTTTCATTGCGCGACAGGCCAGAGCCATTTTCAATAACTAGATCTGAAAATTCTAACCCCATCTGCTTTAGCCAGCTTTGAATTACCAATTGACCATTTTCGGTAGTGGCGGGCTTTCCCATTTTTTCTAGTGCTAACGTCAGAAGCAATTGACGGGCCATCACATTATTAGAGTACTTATTGATATCCTGAACATCATCTCCGAGAGTGATGCCCTCAAATTGAAGTAGTGGTCGAGCTGTCACAGGAACGCTACCATTTTTACCTGTCGGAGGGTGCACCCAAGTACCACCAGATAGCTCCCATGCTGCCGTAAATCCTTGGGTTAAAAAGGTATTTGCATCTAAAGCAACGATGTTGTAGTTGACGCCTTTACAGGTATTTGGAAAGACCCCAGAAAACTCAGCATTGAGTAGTTGGTCGGTATTGGTACTGGCGGATCCAGCATCTAGATTAAAGCGAACACCACTTTTCCAGTTATCGCACGGCTTGTCAATCAACTGCATTTGATTAACTACTTTGAGCTGGGAGAGTGCTGGGGTATAGCTGATATCGATGAAGTCGGCTGTACTGGATTTGCCTAGTTGAAAGGAGAGCGTTCTAAACGCATAGAGGAGGGGATCTGGGGGAACGTTATATGCCCGCATGGATTCACCGTCAATAGTGTTGTGCTCCATTGCATTAGGTTCATAAGCACTGCGATCAAAGATTAAATTGCCGTCTATTTTCTGAATGCCTAAATTTTTCAAAGCCTTCATCATTTTTGCCAACTCTTCAGGTACAAGCTTGGGGTCACCAGTTCCCTGAAGGTAAATAGTTCCTTTAAGCACTCCCTGTCGAATGACGCCATCAGTAAAGAGGTTTGTACGCCACCGATATTGTGGCCCCAATATATCTAAGCTGGTTAAGGTCGTTAAAATTTTCATGGTGGATGCGGGATTCATAGGAGCACTCGCACGCCAATCTAATTCTGTTTTCCCAGTACTTTTTCCAGAGGATGCTGGCTCAATCTCCACTACTGAAATACTCATCGATTCTGCTGGGATTTGGTTTTTCTCAAGACTTAATTCCACCGCTTTTGGAATGTATTGCATTGCAGTAGCCTGAGAGGGGAAATCCGCTGCCTTTGCAGAGGGGTCAAGCAGAAAGCAACACAGGATAATGGGTAGGTAGATATTGGTATGCATGCTCTTAGGATAAACCGAGGAAATATGATGGCATTCTCATATAACTTGAATAGTGTTGTGGTTGGTAATTGAAGTTGAGATTTTTGAGCCTGCTGTCTGATACTTATGACTGCTTTTTCAAGTTTTGGTAAAAATTTTTGTCGTCAGCAACTTAGGTCGAGACCCACTATTTCAAATAAATCAATGGCTTATAAAATATCTCGCAAATGGTATTTTTACCAAATCTGAAACTCAACTTGAGATTCTTCCGGTTTTCTGCGATCTAAGTTGAGATTTTTCGTTAAAACTCATGTAAACTTGTACAGCATATAAGACAAGTATTGGAGCTAGTAATGAGAGTGATTAATTTTTCTGACGCAAGAAACCAGCTTAAACAGGTAATAGATCAGGTGGTAGCTGATTGCGATGTAGCCATTATTTCCAGGAGAGATGCTGAAGATGCAGTTGTTATGTCTTTAGATACCTATAACAGCATGATGGAAACATTCCACCTTTTAAAATCCCCGGCAAATGTAAAGCATTTAGAAAAATCATTAGAACAGTATCGCAAAGGACAAACCAAATCTAAGGCCCTAGTAGATGCGCAGTAAGTTGGTTTGGACAAATGCAGCGTGGTCAGATTACCTATATTGGCAAACTCAAGACAAGAGGACGCTAAAACGAATAAATTGGCTCATTAAAGATGCTATGCGCGACCCTGAGGCCGGTATTGGAAAGCCTGAGGCTCTAAAAGAAAATTTGTCGGGCTTGTGGTCTCGGCGTATTGATGATGTCAATCGATTGGTTTACACAATTGAAAAAGACCAATTGATTATTATTGCTTGCCGCTATCACTATTAAGAGCCTTAAGGCTCTTAGCGGTTGAATCTCAAGTTGCGTTGCGGACGACAGACGAAAGTTCCAAGATGGTGTCGTCGGTAATTGAAGTCGAGACCGACTATTTGAATTAAATCAATGGCTTAAAAAGAATCTCGCAAAGGGTGTAGCAGCTAAATCCGCAGCTTAACTTGAGATTCTTCCGGTTTTCTGCAATCTAAGTCGAGATTTTTTGAGCCTACTGACCACATTTATAGCTACTTTTTAAAGTCTCGATAAAAGTTTTCATGGGGGCCTACCGCCTCCAATGTTATTAATTCAACTATGTCATTTACAGAGTAACCCATCAAAAAAAGCTGGTTTTGGCTATGGAACTTGTAAACGTAGAGATCAGCTAAATCGCCTCTTTTCTTTTCACCAAGAGTTGGATCCTCAGCTATCTGCAATACTGCCTCATCCACATCAACCACAATATTGTCGTGAAGCTTTTTATAAGAGCGACTAAAACGCCGTGTTTGTAGAACGCTAAACGCCATTAATTCGCCTTGCTCCTAGGGACAAATGGCGTTAGATCAACCCGCGGCTCAGATAGGGAGGCTAAAGAATCGGCTACAAAAGTAACTGGTAGGTCGGGGTTATCTAAAGCGGCTCTACCAACCATCGCCCAAAATTCAATTTGCCCGGCAATGGTTCTGCGCTCAATTTGAGCTTCCGTCTTAGCTTGCTCATACAGTGAATCGTCAATTCTTACAGGCATTCCCATGATATTTCTCCCCTTTGTGATATTTTACTACATTTGTAGTAAATAGGCTTTAGTTTAGCGAATCTCAAATTCAATTGCCAACGACAGGTGAATATCGTCAGAAACTCCAACAGCTGCCTCTTGAAATCTTAAGAATTGCACCTATATAATCAGCACTCCCTACACGCGAGTGCTAAAAGGTTTTGTAAGTACACAATTCCCAATAGCATCCGCGTTAAGAGATTTCAACTTATTGATTTATATAAGTATTTATTTAGTTAACATTCACTAACTTAGGAGAAGGAATGAATCTGCGTCCTTTACATGATCGCGTAATCATTAAGCGTTTAGATCAAGAATCAAAAACTGCATCTGGAATCATCATCCCTGACGCTGCTGCAGAAAAGCCTGATCAAGGCGAAGTCTTGGCAGTAGGACCAGGCAAACGCGATGACAGTGGAAAGTTAAATGCACCTGACGTCAAAGTTGGCGATCGCGTGTTATTTGGCAAATATGCAGGTCAAACAGTTAAGGTCGACGGCGACGAGCTTCTCGTAATGCGCGAAGAAGACATCATGGCTGTTGTACAGAAGTAATTCGGTATTCAAGAAAGGAATTTAATCATGGCAGCAAAAGACGTCGTATTTGGAGATATCGCCCGTACCAAGATGGTTGAGGGTGTCAATATTCTCGCGAACGCAGTAAAAACAACCTTGGGACCAAAAGGTCGCAATGTGGTGATGGAGCGCTCATTCGGTGGCCCAATCATCACTAAAGATGGTGTTTCTGTAGCAAAAGAAATTGAACTTAAAGATAGACTCCAGAACATGGGTGCGCAGATGGTGAAGGAAGTTGCTTCTAAGACTGCTGACATTGCTGGCGATGGCACTACTACCGCTACTGTTTTGGCTCAATCCATCGTTCGTGAAGGCATGAAATATGTAGTTTCTGGCCATAACCCAATGGATTTGAAGCGTGGCATTGACAAAGCTGTTTCAGCTGCACTCGAAGAGCTCAAGAAAATCAGCAAGCCTTGCACAACTACGAAAGAAATCGCTCAAGTGGGTTCTATTTCTGCTAACAGTGACTACAGCATCGGTCAGCGTATTGCTGAAGCGATGGAAAAAGTAGGCAAAGAGGGTGTTATTACCGTTGAAGATGGCAAGTCATTAGAAGATGAGCTTGAAGTAGTTGAGGGAATGCAGTTTGATCGCGGTTATCTTTCCCCGTACTTTATCAATCAACCTGAAAAACAAGTTGCCCTGTTGGAAAGTCCATACGTTCTCTTGTTTGATAAAAAAGTTAGCAATATTCGTGATTTGCTCCCAGTACTCGAGCAAGTAGCGAAATCTGGCCGCCCATTATTAATCATTGCAGAAGACGTTGAAGGCGAAGCCTTGGCAACTTTAGTTGTGAATAATATTCGCGGCATTATCAAAACTTGTGCTGTTAAGGCTCCAGGCTTTGGTGATCGTCGTAAAGCGATGTTGGAAGATATTGCTATATTGACTGGCGGTACAGTGATTGCTGAAGAGATTGGCCTCACACTTGAGAAAACCACTTTAGAGCACTTAGGTCAAGCTAAACGTATCGAAATAGGTAAAGAAAACACCATCATTATTGATGGTGCTGGTGATACCAAAGCGATCGAAGCTCGTGTGAAGAACATTCGTGTTCAGATCGAAGAGGCGACTAGTGACTACGACAAAGAGAAATTGCAAGAACGCGTTGCCAAGTTGGCGGGTGGTGTTGCGGTGATTCGTGTTGGCGCTGCTACTGAAGTAGAGATGAAAGAGAAGAAGGCTCGTGTTGACGATGCATTGCATGCTACTCGTGCAGCTGTTGAAGAAGGCATTGTTCCTGGTGGTGGCGTGGCTTTGTTACGCGCTATGCAGGGTATCAAGGGCTTGAAAGGTGATAACGCTGATCAAGATGCTGGTATTAGCATCGTATTGCGCGCTATGGAAGAGCCACTTCGCATTATCGTTTCGAATGCTGGTGATGAAGCAAGCGTTGTGGTTAACGCGGTATTGGCAAGTAAGGGCAATAACGGTTACAACGCAGCAACTGGTGAGTATGGCGACCTCGTAGCTCAAGGCGTAATTGATCCAACTAAAGTAACAAAAACTGCATTGGTTAATGCGGCTTCTGTTGCAGGTTTATTGTTGACTACCGATTGTGCAATCTGTGAAGCCCCAAAGGATGAGTCTGGCGGCGGTATGCCAGATATGAGCGGTATGGGCGGAATGGGTGGTATGGGCGGTATGATGTAGCATCTTTTTCCTCAGTGACCCTACTGTAGAAACAAAAACGCCTAGTTCAAAAGACTAGGCGTTTTTTATTTGTGATCTATGGACAATGGAAGTAAAAAAACTGCCCTAAGACAGTTTTCTGTTTGAAAAGGAATGAAGCTCATCAATCAACTGCTTTGACCATTTCCTCAACAACTTTCTTCGCATCACCGAAGACCATCATGGTTTTATCCATGTAGAAGAGTTCATTGTCCAAGCCGGCATATCCAGCAGCCATTGAACGCTTGTTAACAATAATTGTTTTAGCTTTAAACGCTTCTAAGATGGGCATCCCAAAGATCGCGCTACCAGGTGTGCGTGCCGCAGGATTCACAACGTCATTAGCGCCTAGCACCAGTACAACGTCAGCTTGACCAAAATCACTATTGATATCCTCCATCTCAAAAACTTGGTCATAAGGTACTTCAGCCTCAGCTAAGAGTACGTTCATATGTCCAGGCATGCGACCAGCAACTGGATGAATTGCATACTTTACGTTAACACCGTGATGAGTTAACTTTTCAGTTAACTCTTTAAGGGCATGCTGCGCGCGAGCTACTGCAAGACCGTAGCCAGGGACAATAATGACGGTATCAGCATTAGTTAGCAAGAAAGCAGCATCTTCAGGAGAGCCAGTTTTATAGTTCTTAGGACCGTCATCGTCAGCACCTCCAGCAGATGCTTCGGCACCAAACCCGCCAAGCAATACAGCCAAAATAGAGCGGTTCATTGCTTTACACATAATGTAGGAAAGGATGGCGCCTGAGGAACCAACGCATGCACCCGCAATAATCAGCACGGGGTTATTTAATGTGAAACCGATGCCTGCTGCTGCCCAACCAGAGTAGCTATTTAGCATAGAGACAACCACCGGCATATCAGCGCCACCGATTGGGATGATCAAGGTCACGCCTAATACTAAGGCTACAGCACACATTGCTAGGAAGGCTGCGTGACTATCTGCCATGAAGTAAATAACACCACCAGCAAGCATTGCAATAGCTAAAACTAAGTTAAGCAAATGCTGACCAGTAAAGCTCACGGGTTTACCGCTGACCTTGCCAGACAATTTACCGAAAGCAATAATAGAGGCTGTAAAAGTAATGGCTCCAATAAATGCGCCAATAAAGAGCTCAATCTTTTGGGCGCCAGTGTGGTCATGTCCAGGGTTAAAAACTGCAGCCACCGCAATTAATACTGCTGATAAACCAACAAAAGAGTGCATGAGTGCAACGAGCTCTGGCATCTTAGTCATTTGTACGCGCTTTGCAGCAATCGTACCAATAATAGCGCCAGCAACAATTGCCCCAATAATCAATGAGAAAACTGGCTTGAAGTCAGGAATTAGAAAGGTGGTGATCACTGCAAGCAACATGCCGATCATGCCAAAAGTATTGCCTTGGCGTGAAGTCGTTGGTGAAGATAATCCTCGCAAAGCGAGTATGAATAACACGGAGGAAATGAGATAAGAAATTGCTGTGATATTTAACATGAGTTTGGTCTCTGTATTGGTCTTGTTCTAGTTTTATTTAGTTCCAGCCGCGTCAGCCTTTGGGGCTTTTTTCTTGAACATCTCAAGCATGCGACGGGTAACCATAAAGCCACCAAAAATATTGATGGATGCTAAGAAGACAGCAACAGCGCCGATGATGCTTGTGAGGGTAATTTCATCGCCACCAATAACTTCAGTTTGTAAAAGTGCACCCACAATGATGATTCCCGAAATGGCATTGGTAACTGCCATTAGTGGAGTATGTAATGCAGGTGTGACATTCCAAACTACGTGATAACCAACAAAGATGGCCAATACAAAAACAGTGATGTTTTGGACGGTAAGGATGCTTTGAAAAGCCGCGAGATCCATGATGTTTCCTTCGTATTTATTTTTCTATTAGTTTTTACGGATGGCTTGGCCATCACGACACATTAAGCAGGCTGTAACGATGTCATCATCACCGGGGATGACTAACTTCGCGTCTGAATCGATAATGAGTTTCATGAAGTCAAGCAAGTTGCGCGAATAGAGAGCTGATGCATCTGCTGCAACCATGCTGGCAAGATTGGTGTAGCCAATAATCTTAACGCCATTTTTTTCAACAATCTTATCTGCCTCGGTCAGGGGGCAGTTACCGGAACCGTTATCACCGCGTCCAGCAGCTAAGTCGATCACGATGGAGCCCGGTTTCATATGCGCCACTGTGTCACTATGCAATAGAACTGGAGGTTTACGACCTGGAATTAAAGCAGTTGTAATCACAATATCAGCCTGTTGAGCACGCTCAGCCACTAAGGCAGCTTGACGCTTCATCCAAGACTCAGGCATTGGGCGGGCATAGCCACCAACACCTTTAGCGATTTCACGCTCTTCATCTGTCTCATAAGGGACATCGACAAACTTAGCACCTAAAGATTCAATTTGTTCTTTAGCAGCGGGGCGAACATCGGAAGCTTCAATTACAGCACCAAGACGCTTAGCCGTTGCAATTGCTTGTAAGCCAGCAACACCGGCACCCAAAATCAGGATACGCGCGGCTTTAACAGTGCCGGCTGCGGTCATAAGCATAGGCATGAAGCGCTGATACTCATTGGAGGCAATTAAAACAGCTTTATAACCAGCAATATTGGCTTGCGATGAAAGAACATCCATGCTCTGTGCGCGGGTCGTTCTAGGTGCGGCCTCCAGAGAAAAGGCGGTAATACCTTGACTAGTCATCGCCTCAATATTGTGGTTATCAAATGGATCGAGCATGCCGATCAGCACACTACCTGCTTTCATCTGCTTGAGTTCATCTGTCTCAGGCGCACGTACTTTAAGTACGATTTCAGCGCCAAAGGCGTCAGCGACACTGCCGATGCTTGCGCCAACAGCTTCATAGGCAGAATCTGGTTGACTGGCTTTTACGCCCGCATCTTTTTGAATAAGGACTTGATGACCTTGTCCAATGAGTTTTTTGACGGTTTCTGGGGTAGCGGCTACACGAGTTTCCCCGAGCCTTGTTTCCAGTGGCACTCCTATGCGCATGGCATGTCTCCAAATGCTAATTATTCGAAAAGTCTATTTTAGTTAAATCAGTGAAAATATACCTATTAACTTACCCTGATAGCTATTGATTTAATTTTGGGTAAATTTTGGGTAAATTCAGACCAAGACTTCTACAATAGGTTTTTCAGCTTATATCGAATTCTCGCATTTTTTAATGATCTCTCTCAATTCTTCAGCAATCCCCCCTACAAAACACTCCAAAGTTGTCATTGGCATGTCTGGAGGGGTTGATTCGTCAGTGGCTGCCTGGATGCTCAAGCAGCAGGGTTATGAGGTGATTGGTCTTTTCATGAAAAACTGGGAAGACGATGATAGCGATGAGTATTGCTCTGCTCGCCAAGATTGGCTCGATGTTGTCTCTGTTGCCGATTTAATCGGAATTGATGTAGAGGCGGTCAATTTTGCTGCAGAGTACCGAGAGCGGGTATTTGCAGAATTTCTTCGTGAATACGCTGCCGGACGAACCCCTAATCCAGATGTACTGTGTAATGCAGAAATTAAGTTCAAAGCTTTTTTGGATCATGCCATGAGCTTGGGTGCTGATGCTATTGCTACTGGACACTATGCACGAGTGCGGCATTACGGTGGACGAGTCCAATTACTAAAAGCGCTGGATGCTAGCAAGGATCAAAGCTACTTTTTACATCGCTTAACTCAAAACCAGCTAACTAATGTTCTTTTTCCTTTGGGGGAAATTCCCAAAACAGAGGTCCGCAAAATTGCTGAGAAAATTGGCCTGCACAATGCCCGAAAAAAAGATTCGACTGGCATTTGCTTTATTGGTGAGCGACCTTTTCGTGAATTTTTGAATCGTTACTTACCTCGCACCCCGGGGCCCATTAAAACTCCTGAAGGCAAGATCGTAGGTGAGCACATGGGTTTGGCATTTTTTACTTTGGGTCAGCGCAAAGGGATTGGTATTGGCGGCAGCCAAGACGGCAATGGTGATGCTTGGTATGTGGCGCGCAAGGACATGGAAAACAATACTTTGTATGTGGTGCAAGGGCATGAACACCCATGGCTCTTGGCTCATAAGCTTTCTGCAATAGATGCAAGTTGGGTTGATGGCGTTGCGCCGATGCCTGGAAAGTACTCTGCAAAAACCCGCTATCGCCAAATGGATTCTGCTTGTGAAATCACTGCTGGATCTGAGGGTCCACCCAGTTTCCAACTAAGCTTCACGGAAGCGCAGTGGGCAGTGACCCCTGGTCAGTCTGCAGTTTTATACGATGGCGATATTTGCTTGGGCGGAGGAATTATTTCCGCTTAAGGAAGCACCGCTACTCGTTTTTTATGCTGCGGGCGGGGCTGTTTCTGAAAAAGAAGGCCTTTGCATTAATTTTTGATACAAGCGATCCAGATTGGGATACTGGATTTGCCAGGTAACGGCAGGAAAGCGAAGGATCAGATATCCCAGGGCACAGCCCACAGCGATATCGGCCAAAGTCAGTTGATTGCTATGACACCAGGTATTTTCACCTAGCTCGCTGGAAATTTGACGCAGGGCTCCATCAATCTTTCTCATTTGACGATCTATCCAAGCAGGGCTTTGTTGATCTGCTGGGCGCCACGTTGCTTCCAGGCGGGCCAAAATACCCGCATCCATAATGCCGTCTGCAAGAGCCTCCCAAGTCTTCACAGTAGCTCTCTCGCGGCCCCCGGAAGGAATTAACTGAGCAACAGGGCTGAGGGTATCGCCATACTCAGCAATGACCCTAGAGTCATAAATTGCAGCGCCATCATCCAAAAGTAGGCATGGGACTTTGCCTAAAGGGTTGTTTAGTGCGATTTTGGTGTCTGTGGCCCATACATTCTCTAATTCAAGGTCTACATCTACCTTTTTTTCAGAAAAAACAATACGTACTTTTCGTACATAGGGGCTAGTAAGGGATCCGATAAGTTTCATGGGGTCAAGTATAGCGATCCTGATGGAGGGTGGGCTGGACCTCATAACGCATTAAAATCAGGTTTTATTGACATATTCAATGTAAAGGCAATATCCGTGAGCCAGCCACTATCCACCCTTAATGCACTTTCCCCTTTAGATGGCCGCTATGCCGGAAAGTTGGATGCGCTCAGACCTTGGTTGTCTGAGGCTGCATTTATGCGGCAACGTGTTTTTGTAGAGATTCATTGGTTGTTAGCCTTGGCGAATGCAGGCCTACCGGATGTTCCTAAAATTAATGCTGCTGATGCCCAGTTTTTATTATCTTTGCCAGAGAATTTTTCTGATTCAGATGCTCAGCGGATTAAGGATATTGAGTCGGTTACTAATCATGACGTTAAAGCGGTTGAGTATTTCTTAAAAGAGAAAGTTTCTGGTCGACCAGACTTACTAAAGGCTAGCGAGTTTATTCACTTTGCCTGTACTTCTGAGGATATTAATAACACTTCACACGGTTTGATGTTGCGGGGTGCGCGTGATGAGGTCTTGCTGCCTCAGCTGCGAAAAGTAGCATCCGTTCTTACGGACCTAGCGATTGAGAATGCTAAGGTGCCATTGCTATCTCGTACCCATGGTCAGCCAGCAACCCCAAGTACTTTAGGCAAAGAGCTGGCTAATATTGCCAAGCGTTTAGAGCGCGCAATTGATGCTATCGCCGCTGCTCCGCTTTTAGGAAAAATGAATGGTGCTGTAGGCAACTACAACGCCCATATTTCTGCCTACCCTGATTTTGACTGGGAAAGCTTTTCGAAAAATGTAGTTGAGCAGCGTCTAGGTTTAACTTTTAATCCCTATACTATTCAGATCGAGCCACATGATGGCATGGCAGAATTATTTGATGCGATTGCTCGTGCCAATACCATTCTCTTGGATATGGACCGTGACTTCTGGTCCTACATTTCGATTGGCTACTTTAAGCAGCGCACTAAGGCTGGTGAAATCGGTTCATCGACTATGCCTCACAAAGTTAATCCCATTGACTTTGAGAACTCTGAAGGTAATTTGGGTGTGGCCAACGCCTTGCTTCGCCATTTGGCCGAGAAATTACCCATTTCCCGTTGGCAGCGAGATCTGACTGACTCCACTGTCTTGCGTAATTTAGGTCCTGCATTTGGACATAGCGTGCTAGCTTACGATAGCGCTTTGCGTGGTTTAAGTAAGCTGGAAGTAAATCATGCGGCTATTGCAGCAGATTTAGATGGATGCTGGGAAGTATTGGCTGAGCCAGTGCAAACTGTGATGCGCCGCTATGGCATTGAGAATCCGTATGAGCAACTTAAGGAACTCACGCGTGGCAAAGGCATTAACCAAGCTGACTTGCAAGCATTTATCAAGGGGCTTGATATTCCTGAAGATGCGAAAGCACGGTTGCTAGAAATGACCCCTTCTTCTTACTTAGGTAAGGCGGTTGAATTGGCCGAACGATTAAAAAAGTGAGATTGACTCCCAATTCAGAATACGGGGCGCGTCCTCAGCTCTGGTTTGCTGTCTATCAGTTGCTATGGCATCTTTTGCTGCCGTTGGCATTTATTCGTCTAGCCTGGCGAGCACGATATTCGATTGAGTATCTTAGTTATATTCCCGAGCGTTTAGGCTTTGGGTATCGTAAACCCATTAAACAGGGTGTGATCTGGATTCATGCAGTGTCAGTAGGGGAGACTCGTGCAGCATATCCACTCGTTCAAGCCTATCTTGCTAGAGGCGAAGCTATTCTTCTCACGCATATGACTCTTAACGGGCGTCGTACTGGCGCCGCTTTATTTTCCAGTGCAATTGCATCTGGACAAATACAGCAGACCTACTTACCCTATGACCTTTGCGGTTCTGTTGCAAGCTTCATAAGAACATTTAAGCCGAAGATGGGTTTATTTATGGAAACAGAGGCGTGGCCTACGGTGGTGTTTTATTGCGCACAAATTGGTTTGCCTTTGTTCTTGGTTAATGCTCGCTTATCCGAGAGAAGTGCCCGTCGGGTGAATTGGTTTGGTAAGGCAGGGCGCGCGCTATTCCAGGCCTTTACAGGAATCTTGGCGCAAACAGAGTTTGATGCTCAGCGCTATCGCGGTCTTGGCGTACAGAATGTCCAGACTGTTGGAAATTTAAAGTTTGATGTGCCACTTGATCCAGGTCTTGTTATGCAAGGCAAAGCATGGCAGCTAGAATTACACGCCCATAAGCGTTTAATGGTTTGTGCAGCTAGCACTCGAGATGGTGAAGAGGGCATCATTCTCAAGGCCTGGAAAGATTTAATATTAAGCCATACCATTGAAGTGCCCCCATTGCTTTGTTTGGTGCCAAGACATCCAGAGCGTTTTTCAGAGGTGGCGGATCAAATTCATAATGCTGGTTTTAAATTCCGTCGGCGCTCAGAGTGGGTTGGGGTTCCTCAGACCATTGCCGACATAGAGGTCATTCTTGGGGACTCTATGGGTGAGATGCCTCTGTATTACAGCGCTGCAGATTTAGTCGTGATGGGCGGAAGCCTATTGCCATTTGGGGGGCAGAATTTAATTGAAGCCTGCGCTGCTGGGTGTCCTGTATTACTGGGCGAATATACCTATAACTTTCAACAGGCAGCATTAGATGCATTAGAGTCAGGCGCTGCCAAAAGATTGATGGGGGACTTGATTCTTGGTGGGCCCGTTGCTCTAGTGGAAGCTTTGAAGTCCTTGTTATTAAATCCTGGAGAGTTGGCAAAGATGGCCCGTGCTGCAAAGGGCTATTCGATTGAACATCAGGGCGCAACGCAGAACATCCTTACTGCCCTTGAGCATCAAAACTTCAGCCTGACTTGATCGGGCCGAAGTTACTTAATTAATAGCTAAACCTGAGCTCCAAAATTAGGATCATCATTACGTGAAGCGTCATCGGGCTTACGTTCGCCCTTGATAAGATCTTCTCGTGTCACGCCTAGCCACATTGCCAAAGCTGCTGCCACAAATACAGAAGAGTAAATACCAAACAAAATACCAATAGTTAGCGCTAGGGCGAAGTAAAAGAGTGTTGGGCCACCAAATATCAGCATTGCTAAAACCATCATCTCAGTACTCCCGTGGGTAATAACGGTTCGGCTAATCGTGCTGGTAATCGCGTTATCAATGATTTCGCGTGTATTCATCTTTCGATATTTTCGGAAGTTCTCGCGAATGCGGTCAAAAATCACAACAGATTCATTCACGGAATAACCGAGAACAGCCAAAACGGCAGCCAATACTGATAGGGAAAATTCCCATTGGAAAAAGGCGAAGAAACCAAGAATAATGACAACGTCATGTAAGTTTGCAATGATGCCAGCGAGTGCAAATTTCCACTCAAACCGAAATGATAAATAGACCACAATGCCAATGACCACAAAGATCAAGGCTTTCAATCCATCCATGGCTAGTTCTTGACCAACTTGTGGGCCTACGTATTCAACACGCTGGAGCTTGACGCCGGATGTAGCCGGATCAAGTGCTTGCATGACGGCTGCACTTTGCTCGGCGGAGGAAATAATTTTACCTTCAGCATTTTTTTGTAAAGGCAGTCGAATCATTACATCGCGTGAGCTACCAAAGTTTTGAATTTGAGTATCTGCGTAACCTAGTTTTTCGACATTAGTCCGGATGGATTCTAGAGGAGCGGTTTGTGGATAACTCACCTCCATCACTGTGCCACCTGTAAATTCAATCGAGAGGTGTAAGCCGTTATGCCAAAGGAAGAAAACAGCAGCTAAAAAGGTAATAAAGGAAATTGCATTCAGCACCAAAGCATGGCGCATAAAGGGAATATCTTTTTTGATCCTAAAAAATTCCATAGTTTATTTCTCCTTTGGGCGCCAAACTTGGCCAATAGCGAGTTTTTGAACCTTCTTGTGTCTGCCGTACCAAAGATTAACAAGGCCACGAGAAAAGAAGACGGCTGAGAACATGGAAGTCAGAATACCCAAGCAATGCACTACTGCAAACCCCTTGATTGGACCAGATCCAAATGCGAGCAGAGCTAAACCAGCAATGAGAGTAGTGACATTTGAATCCAGAATGGTTGCCCATGCTTTGTCAAAGCCAACCGCAATCGCTGTTTGAGGGGCGGCGCCGTTACGCAATTCTTCACGAATTCGCTCATTGATCAATACGTTGGAATCAATTGCCATTCCTAGTGCCAGTGCCATCGCAGCAATGCCAGGAAGGGTAAGCGTTGCTTGAAGCATGGACAAAACAGAGATGAGTAGCAATAAGTTTACCGCTAAAGCAACCACTGAGAATGTGCCAAATAAGAGATAGTAGATCACCATAAAAATGGCAATACAAGCAAAGCCAATTAAAAGGGATTTGAAGCCCTTTTCAATGTTCTCTGCACCCAAACTTGGTCCGATGGTGCGCTCTTCAATAATTTCCATCGGCGCTGCCAATGAACCGGCACGTAATAAAAGAGCCAAATCATTGGCACTTTCAGTAGTAGCTTGGCCAGTAATTTGGAACTTAGAGCCAAACTCACCTTGAATAGTGGCGATCGTTAGTACTTCGCCCTTACCCTTTTCAAATAAGATCATGCCCATGGGCTTACCAATATTCTCACGTGTAACCTCTTGCATGACGCGGCCACCAGCAGCATCTAAGGAAATGTTTACTGCGGGACGTTGATTCTGATCAAAGCCAGCGCTGGCATCAGTAATGCGATCACCGCTGAAAATGACCGATTTCTTAAAGACGCCCATACGGTTTTCCCCAAAACGAAAGACATCCATTCCAGGTGGAGGTGTTTCTCCAAGGGCAATAGTGGAGACAACTGGGTCAGCTAATCTTGACTCTAAAGTGGCGGTCCGACCAATGATGTCTTTCGCACGAGCGGTATCCTGAACGCCTGGTAGCTGAACCACAATACGCTCAGCCCCTTGTTGCTGAATAACGGGCTCCTTAACGGCCAGTTCATTGACACGCTTATTCAGAGTAATGATATTTTGCTTAACGGCGCTGTCTTGGATTTCTTTTAATGCTGCTGGTTTAAATTCCCCAACTAATTTTGGCGAGAGGCCTGTAGGTTTTACTTGCCAAAGGAGTTCAGGTTGGCTCGCCATCAATACGGAGCGGGCTTTTTCAGCATCTTCAAGACTGCTAAAGCTTAAGGTAATCGTATCTTGCCCACGCTCAATGCCCTGATGCCGCACGGATTTATCACGCAGTTGGCTTCGAATATCGCCTGCAAGCGAAGTAACTTTCTTTTGTACGGCACCCTTCATGTCGACTTGCAGGAGGAAATAGACGCCACCCCGCAGATCAAGACCTAACGGCATCGGTAATGCGTTGATTGCATTAAGCCATCCCGGAGTATTTGAGAGTAGGTTTAATGCAACTGTGAAGTTTGGATCATTCTGATCAATATTCAATTTTTGCTGTAATAGATCACGGGCGCGCAATTGGATGTCTGTATTGCTAAAACGGATTTTAATTGAGCCCACATGGCCCGTTGATTCAAGGAACATGCCAGTGCTGGTAATGTTGTCATCTGCCAGAATCTTTTCGACACGAGACTGGGTCGCCAAATCAACCTTAATGGTTGGTTTGGCGGACGATACTTGAACCGCAGGCGCCTCACCATAAAAATTTGGTAGCGAATACAGCACCCCAATTAACAATGCAAACAGGATGACGATGTATTTCCAGAGAGGGTAGCGGTTCATATTGAGATACTTTTAAGCAGACTTCAGTGTGCCTTTTGGCAACACAGTAGTAATAGCGCCTTTTTGCATTTGTACTACAGTGCCGGCTGAAATTTCAACGCTAATAATCTGGTCTTTTAATGCAGTAACTTTGCCGATGATGCCGCCGCTAGTGACTACTTCATCACCTACAGCTAATGCTTGAAGCATTGCTTTAGATTCTTTTTGACGCTTCATTTGAGGGCGGATCATGATGAAATACAAGACAGCAAACATCAAAATAAGGGGGAGAAAACTCATTAAGCCACCGGAATCTGTGCCCGCGGCTGAAGCCTGAGCAAAAGCATTGCTAATCCACATACAAAACCTCCATTAATTATCAATTGGAAACTGCTGACGTTTTCGACTTTTAAAGCGAAGCCGTAAGCCAGCAATTCTAAACTGTATAGGGCTTTGAGCTTGATTTAGCGGTGCCTGCCTGCCTAAGAGGGTATTAATCTTGTCCAGGCTCAACCCCGCGCTGGCGATTCTTGCGAAATTCCTCCCGATAGGCGCTAAATCGATCCTTGCTTAAGGATTCCCGAACCTCCTCCATTAGCTGAAGGTAGTAGGAGAGGTTATGGATGGTATTGAGCTGGGATCCTAGGATCTCATTTGCCTTCTGAAGGTGATTTAAATAGGATCTAGTGAAGTTCTGGCAGGTATAACAGGTGCAAGTAGGGTCAACAGGACGAACATCGTCCTTATAGCCAGCATTGCGCAACTTGAGGTCGCCAAAGCGGGTAAAAAGCCAACCATTACGAGCATTGCGGGTAGGCATCACGCAGTCAAACATATCGATTCCCAGGCTGACGCCTAAGATTAAGTCTTCAGGGGTGCCAACACCCATCAGGTAGTGTGGCATATGTTCGGGCAACTTAGGAGCTGTGAAATTGAGGATGCGCTCAAATTCAGGCTTGGGTTCCCCCACCGAAAGGCCGCCAATGGCAATGCCATCAAAACCTTGACCGCTAACAGCATCCAGGGAAAATTCCCGCAAATTTTCAAACATCCCTCCTTGCACAATGCCAAATAGACCATTCCCTGTCTGTAGCTCACGAAAACGCTTAAGTGAGCGATCACCCCAGCGCAGAGACATTTCTAGGGAGGCGCGCGCGGTTTTTTCTGAAGTGGCTTGTCCTTTCACCTCATAAGGGGTGCATTCATCAAATTGCATGGCAATGTCACTATTGAGGATTGCCTGAATTTCCATAGACACTTCTGGTGACATGAATAACTTATCACCATTAATGGGTGAAGCAAAGGTAACACCTTCCTCGGAAATTTTTCGCAGAGCACCTAAGCTAAATACTTGAAAACCGCCAGAGTCAGTCAGGATTGGTTTATCCCAGCCCATAAAACGGTGCAGGCCACCATGCTTTTTGACAACATCTAAACCAGGTCTTAGCCAAAGGTGAAAGGTATTGCCCAAAATAATTTGCGCCTTAGCTTCTTTCAGATCCCGCGGTGTCATAGCTTTAACCGTGCCATAGGTGCCAACGGGCATAAAGATCGGGGTTTGAACACTGCCATGGGGTAGATCGAGCTGACCCAAGCGTGCTGGGCTGGCAGAGTCGCGCGCCAAAATATTGAAGTTAACAGGTTTGGTCATGGGTTCGTATTTTCAAGTCGACTTAAGAACATCGCATCTCCATAGCTGAAGAAGCGATATTCCTGTTGAATGGCATGCTGGTATGCATTGCGGATATTGTCCATACCCGCAAAGGCACTCACCAGCATTAATAAGGTAGATTTTGGCAGATGAAAATTCGTTAAGAGGCAATCTACTGTTTTAAATGTATAGCCTGGGGTAATAAATAGATTAGTTTCGCCGCTGGCTTTGAGGCTCTGGGCTTGGCTCTCTAAAGCACGTAGGCTAGTGGTCCCTACTGCAATAATCCTGCCACCATGGCGTTGTGTTTCCTGGATGGCTGTCAGTGTATCCGCCGGAACTGCAAACCACTCGTAATGCATCTTGTGTTTACTTAGGTCTTCTTCACGCACAGGGGTAAAGGTGCCAGCACCCACGTGCAGGGTTACAGTAGCTTGCTTGACTCCTAATTTACTGAGTTGCTGCAGGATAACTTCATCAAAGTGAAGGCCTGCAGTGGGCGCTGCTACCGCCCCAGGATTTTTAGCAACCACTGTTTGATAACGTTTGGAATCTTCTTGATCTGGTTGATGTTCGATGTAGGGTGGCAGTGGAAGTTCACCAAAGCGTTCCAATAAGGAGAGTACATTTTCTGGAAAGCGCACTTCATAGAATCGACCGTCATACCCTATCATTTCCACTGGAAGGGTTTCTTCATTTTTATTATGGATATGGACCATGCTGCCGATTTTAGGCACTTTGGACGCTCTAATCTGTACCCAAGCCTGCCGATCTCCACTGATGCGTTCAATCAGAAGCTCAACATTACCACCCGTCTCCTTTTTGCCATGTAAGCGTGCCGGAATCACTCTAGTGTCATTAAGGATCAATAAATCCCCTGGCTTAAAAAGGCCGAGAATGTCCCGAAACTGACGGTCAATCAATTGGGCGGCTTCCCCCCCTTCCACCTTAACCTCTAAGAGGCGGCTATCGGTTCTGTTCGCCAAAGGATGCTGGGCGATTAGATTGGGCGGGAGGTCGTAATTGAAGTCGGAGAGTTGCATAGTATTACCATCAGGTACTGGATTTTAACGATGACGACCAAGCGACCACCAACACTGCTAGAAAAGATGGGTTTAAACACTCCCATGGCGCTAGCTTTGCACCTCCCTGCACGCTATGAGGATGAAACAGAGCTTTATACGGTTGAGGAAGCTTTGGACTTAGGCAAATTTAACTCTATTCAGACTCAAGGCACAGTTATTCGAAATCAGGTGCTGTTTCGCCCCAGAAGACAGATGTTAGTCACGATAGAGGATGACACTGCCACCTTGCAACTTCGTTTTCTCAATTTTTACCCTAGTCAACAGAAGCAAATGGCAGTCGGCTCCCATATTCGCGTTCGTGGAGAGGTCCGCGAGGGGTATTTGGGTGCCGAGATGGTTCATCCTACGGTGCGCGTGGTGACGTCAGATTTATCTCTGCCTACTAGTTTGACGCCTGTCTATCCCGCTAGTGCCGGGGTTTCACAAGCGAGTATTCGAAAGGCGGTCAATCAAGCTTTACAAGACACTAGCCTCAAAGATAGTCTGGCGGAATTTTTACCAGCCAAATTGATGGCCGAACTATTGCCAGCGAATGATTGGCCTCAACTTCAAGATGCGATTACTTATTTACACCAACCGCCAGCGGAGGCTGATACTCATGCGCTATTAGAGCGTACTCATCCTGCTTGGCGTCGTGTGCAGTTCGAGGAATTGTTGGCACAGCAAATTTCATTAAAGAGGGCCCACACGATTCGCAGACAAAGGCTAGCCCCAAGTTTTAAGTCTAAAGGTACTTCAGGACTTGAAAAGGGCTTGCTTAAGGCATTGCCCTTTCTGTTGACGGACGCTCAAAAGCGTGTCTGGGCTGAGATTGGGCAAGATTTATCTCAAACCTTTCCTATGAACCGCCTTCTCCAGGGGGATGTGGGTAGTGGCAAGACGGTCATTGCTGCTCTTGCTGCAGCACGAGTGATGGATTATGGCTTTCAGGCAGCAATCATGGCGCCAACTGAGATTCTGGCGGAGCAACACTATCTAAAGATGAAGGAGTGGTTCGAGCCTTTGGGTATCGCCGTAGCTTGGTTATCCGGGAGCTTGAAGGCAAAAGAAAAAAGACTGGCACAGAAAGTAATTGAAAGTGGTGAAGCTCAACTCATCATCGGTACGCATGCACTTATTCAGGATAAAGTGAGTTTTGCCAAATTAGGATTAGCAGTAATTGATGAGCAGCATCGCTTTGGTGTACGACAACGTTTAGAAATTCAACAGCGAGTAGGATCTGAGTTGTTCTACTGTCATCAAATGATGATGTCCGCCACGCCGATTCCCCGAACGCTGGCCATGACGTATTACGCTGATCTTGATGTCTCGGTCATTGATGCGCTCCCACCGGGGCGAAAACCGATTACTACCAAGGTTGTAAAAGCTACGCGACGTGATGAGGTCATTGGAGGTTTGTACGATTGGCTCACTAAAGGTTTGCAGGCATATTGGGTCTGCCCGTTAATTGAAGAATCTGAAGTATTGCAATTACAGACAGCCGTAGAAAGTTTCGAACAGCTCACCCTTGCATTGCCAAATTTTAAAGTGGGATTGGTCCATGGTCGCCTTAAAAGCGAAGAAAAAGCGGCTGTTATGGCTGCTTTCAAGGCCAATGAAATTCAATTGCTAGTTGCTACCACCGTTATTGAGGTGGGCGTAGACGTGCCCAATGCGGCGCTGATGGTGATTGAACATGCGGAGCGTTTTGGTTATTCCCAGATACATCAATTAAGAGGGCGCGTGGGTCGCGGTTCAGCCGATTCAGTTTGCATCTTGATGTATGCCGAACCGCTTTCCTTGGCTGCAAAGGAGCGTCTGCAGACTTTACGAGAAACCTCGGATGGTTTTGTAATTGCCGAGCGAGATCTTTCACTACGTGGCCCCGGTGAATTATTAGGGGCAAAGCAGTCTGGGGATGCTATGTTACGGTTTGTGGATTTGCAGCGGGATGCATGGTTGATTGAATTAGCTCAACATGCGGCTGAACTTTTGCTGGATAAACACAGCGATCTTGTAGAGCGCCATCTTGAGCGTTGGCTGGGCTCCCGCACAGAATTTTTGAAGGCCTGATAATCACGCCATGATTCTTGCAAAACTTCGTTATATTATTTCGGTTTTTAGTGGGCGCCATTTTGAACAGGCAGTACAAGCCTACGATGATTTACGGCCGACCTTATCTGTATCCATTAAGAGGCTGGAACAGGGGCTTAGCACCCAAATATATGAGTGTACTAATACTGAATGTACCGTGACGATTCTAGGAACATTGATGGCCGCTGGTAGAGTTGGCATGTCCGTCTTGCCGAAAACGTCCATTACTGATCGAATGACTAAGAAGGGTTTGATACGCCATGGTCCTCATCAAGTACCCGGTCGCACAAGTTGGGTGTACTTGGTTCAGGGTAAGAGTTATCAACGCAGTGCTGCTATAAAAAAACTGGTTCAAATTACTCGGCAGCGTGATCTATCGATAGTGATTCTGAGCAATGCGTGATCGCCTAGTTTCTTATAGTTACCTCATTCGCTTAAACAAGCCCATTGGAACGCTCTTGTTGCTATGGCCTACTTTCTGGGCTCTATGGTTGGCAAGTGGCGGATTTCCTCGGTGGCCCATTCTCATGATCTTTACGGGTGGAACTTTTTTAATGCGCAGTGCGGGTTGTGCAATAAATGACTATGCGGATCGAGAGTTTGATCGGCATGTAAAAAGGACCAAAGAGCGCCCAGTAACGAGCGGAAAAATTTCTGGCAAAGAAGCGCTTGGTATAGCTATGAGTCTTGCATTGATTGCTTTTTTATTAATTCAGCCCCTCAATGCGCTTACAAAAGAGCTTTCAGTATTCGCTTTATTGGTGGCTATTATTTATCCATTCACCAAACGATTTTTAGCTATTCCTCAAGCTGTTCTTGGGATTGCTTTTGGTTTTGGTATTCCAATGGCTTATGCCGCTGTTCTTGACTTCATTCCACCAGAGGCCTGGATTTTATTTTTAGGAAATCTATTTTGGGCAATTGCATATGACACGGCTTATGCCATGGTCGATCGCGACGATGATCTGAGGCTAGGACTGCATACATCTGCAATTACTTTTGGACGTTTTGATGTCATGGCAATTGCCTTGAGTTATGTAATCTTATTTTTGAGTCAGGCACTAGTCGCTTACTTAGCTAATCTTAGTTATTACTTTTATTTGGGGTGGATAGCTGCGGTGATCTGTGCCGTTTATCACCTTAAATTGGTTTCCACCAGAAAATCTGACGCATGCTTTAAGGCGTTCCGCCACAACAATTGGTTGGGCGGCTTTCTTTTTTTGGGGATTGTGCTCGGCCTAACGCTCAGATAGCTAGTGTTAGGCTAGCTTTTACCCAACTCATCACCCATCGTTTTGCCACGATTGCTGGCGGCATGAATCGCCTTTTCAAGAGCGCCATGCCAATCTAATTGCTTGAGAATATCCAAGGCAGCAGCAGTAGTGCCACCTTTTGAGGTTACGCGTTCGCGCAATACTCCTGCATGTTCTTCAGAGTTATGCGCCAGTTGGGTGGCACCTTCTAAAGTCGCATATGCCAGTTTGCGTGCAGTGGTTGAATCTAGTCCCAATTTTTCGCCACTCGACTGCATTGCCTCTAAGAAGGCGAATACGTAGGCAGGACCACTTCCAGATACTGCGGTCACAGCATCCATGAGCTTTTCTTCATGAACCCATATTGTTTGACCAACGGCATTACAAATGGTTTGCGCAAGAGCGCGATCAGACTGATTGACTGCGGCATCTGCAAATAAACCAGTAATTCCTTTGCCAATTAAGGCTGGAGTATTTGGCATGGCGCGCACGCAACGCTCGTGATCAAGCCAGCGACTCATATCCTTAATTCGAATGCCTGCTGCGATACTGAGAATAAGAGGCCCAGGAGCACTTGCATGTTTTAACTTTGAACTCAAACCTTTGGCAATAAGATTAAAGTCTTGAGGTTTGATGGCCATAACTACAACATTATTTTGAGAAAAATTAAATGCAATCTGATCTAGGCCCCCAATTACCTGCACCCCAAAATCTTTATGCAATTGAATGGCGGTACTTGCGTTTGCTTCGACAACAGAAAGCTGATTTGCCTCAAATCCATTGGCCAATAAGCCACTGATGAGGGCTCGGCCCATATTCCCGCCACCAATAAAAGTGATATGGGTTTCCGTATTATTCAGTTTTGTGCTCATCATGCGTTTATCTTATCGCGCTTCCCAAATATAGCCGTTCCTACCCGTACGATCGTGCTGCCTTGGGCAATCGCAGTCTCCATATCATCTGACATGCCCATGGATAGAGTGTCAAAGAATTCATAGCCACGCTCATTGAGGTGCTTAATCTTTATTTGAAGAAAACATTCCCTCACCAAACCGAATGCGGCGCTTTGCATAACCATATCAAGATTCGGGGCGGGTATAGCCATCAAACCTCTAAGGGTTACGCGGGGTAGTTTGGAAATCGCCATGCAAAGCGCTTCGGCCTCAGCCAAAGGGATGCCGCTTTTACTGTCTTCTTGGCTGATGTTGACCTGAATGCATAACTGAAGATCGCCTAAGTCTGGGAATTCTCCACGCTGCACCGAAAGACGTTCTGCGATTTTAAAGCGATCAATGCTATGAACCCAGTCAAAGTGCTCTGCGACCTCCCTAGTCTTATTGCTTTGTAGGGGGCCAATAAAATGCCATTCTAACCAAGGACGTAATTTAGCTAACCCTGTAATTTTTTCTACTGCCTCTTGGACATAATTTTCCCCAAAAGCAGTCTGCCCAGCATGCATCGCCTCTTCAATGGCGTGAGCGGGAAATGTTTTGCTTACTGCTAATAATAAAATATCTTCAGGTTCACGCTGAGCAGCCAGGGCAGCCAATTCGATTCGCTGCCTCACTGCCATGAGGTTGGCGGTAATGTGACTCATCGTATGGAGAGCTGTTTTGCGGAAATCAATTGATCCACAATTTCAATCCAATGCAGCACCGGTGTCTCTTCATGTTGTAGATGGGTAATACAGCCGATATTGCCTGACACAATTACTTGTGCACCCGATTCTTCACATGCAACATTTAAATGGCTTAACTTATTACGTCTTAATTGCTCAGAAAGCACTGGCTGTGTGACGGAGTAGGTCCCTGCCGAACCACAACAAAGGTGACTATCGGCGCATAAGCGAACACCGATACCGATGCTAGATAAAAGACCTTCTACCTTGCCGCGAATTTGCTGGCCATGCTGCAACGTACAGGGCGGGTGATAGACTACGCCAGGCTTCGGCTCTGTGCCAATTATTTGTATGAGTTCATTGTGTAGGTTTGGCAGAATCTCTGAAATATCTTTCGTTAATTCGGATATCCTTCGAGCTTTTGTTGCGTAAGTAGGGTCATTAGAAAATAGATGACCATAGTCCTTTACCATTACGCCGCAACCTGATGCCGTCATGACGATTGCTTCAACACTACCTTCTTCTACTAGTGGCCACCATGCATCAATATTCTGCTTTGCATTGCTCAGGCCTCCCGCTTGATCGTTGAGGTGGTAGCGCAACGCGCCACAGCAAGTTGCATTAGTTACGCTGATCAATTGAATCTTGAGCGCGTTTAAGACCCTTGCAGTTGCTGAGTTAATGTTGGGTAGCATGCTAGGTTGTACGCAGCCCTCTAGTAAAAGCATTTTTCGAGAATGGATAGTCTGCGGTCTGTCATAGGGCTCGGTTGAGTTGGCCAATGCTCTACTTTTAATTTGCGGAATCTTTCGTGCAATCCCTTTTGGCATGATTGGGCGAATGAATCTGCCTAATATCATTGCTGAATTAAACAAGATTGGACTAGTTAATCCTTCTTTTAATGCCCAACGGGTCAGGCGTTGTGAGAGAGGGCGGGGGGGTGTATTTTCCTCGGCCCACTTACGGCCAATATCAATCAAGTTTCCGTACTGAACGCCACTGGGGCAGGTACTCTCACAATTTCTGCAAGTTAAACAACGATCTAAGTGCAGGCGTGTTTTTTCGGTAGGTGCTTGACCTTCGGCTATTTGCTTGATCAGGTAAATGCGACCGCGAGGACCATCAAGCTCATCGCCTAGTAATTGATAAGTAGGGCAGGTAGCTGTACAAAAACCGCAGTGAACGCATTTGCTTAGAATGTGGGCAGCCTCTATCCCTTCAGGGGTATTGGCAAATTGGGGGGCGAGTTGAGTTTGCATATCAATATCTAGGGAAGGCGGGAGGTTACAAAAACGCCCGCAGGATCAAAGGCGCTTCGCAAGCGTGCTTGCACTGCCTCTAATGCAATAGAGTGAGCTTGCTCTGTAAGCAAAGTGAAGCGTTGATTTAAAGGATCCACGTTGACTCCTTGTCGAAAACGGGTAGCATGTCCACCATTGCTTGATGCAATCTGTTTAATTAAAGCAAAGGTAGCCTCATCTCCAGGAGCCTTAACCCATCTTTGTTGACCGTGCCACTCCAGTACCATTTCCCCGTTCGCTTTAGGAATATTTAGGGGTCCGCATGCTGCTGGAAGTGCCAAGCGGTAAAGGGTCTCATCAGCTGTCAGGTTATTAAATGAGCTGAGCTCTTGTTCGCGTAAATCATTCCAAAATTTTAATGCCAAGTGGGGATCAAGTTCTTCCATGTTGATCGATGCACCCATTAGCGGAATCGCGGTTTTGACTGCCGCTATAGCACCCTCTAAACGAATGGTGAGTTCGCCATCTTGATTGGCATTACCAATCCAGCCGCTAGCGGAGAGAGGCAAAGGTTGGCCTGCCCACTCATTAAGCAGCAATAATGCGCGAGCTTGAGAGATCTTGCACCTTAGGCTAATAGTTGCGGCAGGTTTTGGTAATACCTTGACAGAGGCCTCTAGCAATAAAGATAAGGTACCTAAAGATCCTGGCAGGAGCCGGGAGACATCGTATCCAGCTACATTTTTTATCACTTTTCCGCCAAAAGCCAAGTCTTGACCCTTACCATCCATGATGCGTACACCAAGTACAAAGTCCCGCAGACTTCCAGCGCTGATGCGACTGGGTCCAGCAAGACCAGCGGCAAGAACACCACCAAAGGTGGCCGCTTCCCCAAAGTGAGGAGGCTCAAAAGCAAGCACTTGGTTTTTATCTGCCAGAGCTGTTTGAATTTCTTTTAAAGGGGTGCCAGCACACGCAGTAATTACGAGCTCTTCAGGTTGATATTCCAAAATCCCAGAATAAGAGCTCGTATGTAGTTTTTCAAAATGATTGAGATTTCCATACCAGGATTTAGTGCCCCCGCCTTCAATAGAGAGAGATGTTTTATTTTGGGCTGCATTTAAGATTTGTTCGCGGAATGCATGGATGCTTTGATTGGAGTTAGACATTAGAAGCGCTCCAACTCTGGGTGCGCTAGCTTGCCACCGCTAATGCGCATACGACCATATTCAGCGCACCGATTCAGGGTGGGGATGCCCTTGTCGGGATTGAGTAAATGCTTTGGATCAAATGCGCTTTTGACTCCCCAAAATGATTCGCGCTCCCCCTCGCCAAATTGAATGCACATCGAATTAATTTTTTCAATACCCACGCCATGTTCACCAGTAATGGTTCCGCCAAGTTCTACGCAAGCCTCCAAAATTTCAGTGCCGAACTCTTCAGCACGATGCCATTCGTCTGGATCGGCACCATTAAATAAAATGAGAGGGTGCATATTTCCATCGCCCGCATGAAATACATTAAGACAGCCAAGCTTATATTTTTTTTCCATTGCCTGAATACGTTTAAGCAGGGTGGCAATATGTCTACGGGGAATAGTGCCATCCATGCAGTAGTAATCAGCTGCAATTCGTCCGGCTGCAGGAAAAGCATTTTTTCGACCACTCCAAAATTTAAGACGTTCAGTTTCATCTTTAGAAATCTGAATACAACTAGCTCCGGATTGCTCAAGTACTTGAGTCATCCGCTCAATTTCTTCAGCAACCTCTTCTGGGGTGCCATCAGATTCGCATAGCAGAATCGCTTGCGCATCAAGATCGTACCCGGCGTGGACGAATTCTTCAACAGCTCTAGTAGTCGCTTTATCCATCATCTCTAGCCCAGCAGGAATAATCCCAGCGGCAATAATGGCTGCCACAGCATTGGCACCTTTTTCAATGTCATCAAAGCTAGCCAAAATGACGCGCGCTAATTTGGGTTTAGCGATTAATTTGACGGTTACCTCAGTAACTACTGCGAGCATTCCTTCGCTACCCATGATGATTGCCAACAAGTCCAAGCCAGGGGTATCTGGGGCCAAACTACCAAACTCCACAATATTGCCGTTCATTAGAACGCCACGAACTTTTAAAACATTATGCAGAGTAAGGCCATACTTTAGGCAGTGGACACCACCAGAGTTTTCATTGACATTACCGCCAATTGAGCAAGCAATTTGGGAGGAGGGGTCTGGTGCGTAGTAGAGGCCTAAGTGGGCAACTGCTTCGGAGATTGCTAGATTACGTACTCCAGGTTGAACTACCGCAGTTCGGGTAAATGGATCGATGCTAATAATTTTCTTCAGTTTGGCTAGAGAAAGTACTAAACCCTGTGAGATAGGCATGGCGCCACCCGATAAACCAGTACCCGACCCTCTTGGGACAACTGGAATTTCAAGATCAAAGCAAATCTTGAGAATTTGCGCTACTTGCCCTTCGGTTTCTGGTAAAGCAACAGCTAAAGGCATCTTTCGGTAGGCGGCTAAACCATCACATTCATAAGGGATGGTGTCTTCCGGCTCCCAAAGTAATGCGTGTTCAGGAAGAATTGGGCGCAATGCGGATACCAATTTGGATTGAAGGGCGGTAATAGTCGCAAGGTCTGGGGGTGGGGTCACCATATTCATGTAGATCATTTTAGCCATTTACCTATAATTAGTCGCATGGGAAATAGACTTTCAAAAATTGCCACCAGAACTGGTGACGCTGGGATGACAGGCTTAGGCGATGGCAGCCGCGTTGAAAAGGATCATTTGCGGATTTGCGCCATGGGTGATGTCGATGAATTGAACTCAGAGATTGGTGTTTTGATGGCTGAGAGCATCCCTGAGGCTATTGCAGATGAGCTGCAGGCACTATTTTTGCAGGTGCAGCATGATCTTTTTGACTTGGGTGGTGAGCTCTGTATCCCGAACTACACTTTACTTAAGCTTGAGCAGGTTGCCCAATTGGATGTTTGGCTTGAAAAATATAACTCCACCCTTCCCCCGCTCACTGAATTTATTCTTCCAGGCGGAACACGTGCGGCTGCACAAGCACATGTATGCAGAACCGTTTGTAGAAGAGCGGAGCGCTCAATCGTGCGATTGGGCTGGGAGGAGCCTTTGTATGACTCCCCTCGTCAATATGTCAATCGTTTATCTGATCTGCTCTTTGTATTATCACGAGTGCTCAATCGCGCAGCTGGTGGCCAGGATGTTCTTTGGAAACACGAAAAAAAAGAGACTAAATAAATTAGTCTCTTTTTTGAAGTGCTAATTTTTTATTTCTTAGCGCGTCGACGGTTCTTGACTGCCAATGCAAGGCGCTGCAATACATTTACTGAATCTTCCCAGTTAATGCATGCATCAGTAATGCTTTTTCCATACTCAAGAGTATTTGGATCATCTTTTCCAGGTGTGAACTTTTGCGCGCCATCCTGAAGGTGACTTTCAATCATCACACCAAAAATCTGACATGATCCTGATTCAATTTGCTCGGCAATATTGTCAGCAACAATAATTTGACGTTCATGCTTCTTGCTGGAATTGGCATGCGATAGATCCACCATTAAACTGCCTGGAAGCTTTGCAGCTTCAAGCTCGGCGCATGCAGCTGCAACATATTGAGCTTCGTAGTTAGGTTCTTTGCCACCACGTAGAATCACGTGACAGTCTTTATTGCCTTTTGTCTCAACAATAGAAACCTGACCATTTTTATGAACAGACAGGAAGTGGTGTGGGCGACTTGCAGCTTGGATAGCATCCGTTGCAATTTTGATATTGCCATCAGTGCCGTTTTTAAAGCCGATAGGAGCGGACAGACCAGATGCGAGTTCACGGTGAACCTGACTCTCGGTTGTGCGCGCACCAATAGCGCCCCACGAAATAAGATCAGCAATGTATTGCGGGGAAATCACATCTAAGAATTCACTGCCAGCTGGCATACCCAGACGATTTATTTCCATTAAGACTTGACGTGCAATGCGCAGACCCTCTTCGATGCGATAGCTCTCATCAAGATAGGGGTCGTTAATTAAACCTTTCCATCCAACAGTAGTGCGTGGTTTTTCAAAATACACACGCATCACAATTTCGAGTTCGCCAGCAAAGCGTTCACGCTCAACTAATAATCGTTGGCAATACTCAAGTGCTGCACGTGGATCATGGATCGAACAAGGTCCGATAATCACCAATAAACGGTCATCCTTACCGTGAATAATATTGCGAATTTTGGTGCGCGTTTTGCTGATTAAGGTTTCAGTAGGCGTTCCAGAAATCGGAAAAAATCGAATCAAATGTTCTGGCGGAGGCAGGACAGTAATGTTTTGGATACGTTGATCATCTGTATCCGACGTTTTATCAACGGCGGCATACCAATTAGCGGGATTCGTGTTTTGTTGGCTCATCTAGCTATTTTAAGCCGTATCAAGCAGTTCCCCCAACTGTGAGGCTATCAATACGCAATGTAGGCTGCCCAACACCAACAGGCACGCTCTGACCCTCTTTGCCACAAACCCCAACACCACCATCTAATTTGAGGTCATTTCCGATCATGGAGACCTGCTTCAAGGACTCTGGACCACTTCCGATGATCGTGGCGCCTTTGACGGGGTATTGGATCTTGCCATTTTCAACCCAGTAGGCCTCGGAGGCTGAAAATACGAATTTACCACTAGTAATATCCACTTGACCACCACCAAAGTTCACCGCATAGAGGCCACGTTTGATGCTGGCAATGATTTCTTGAGGATCATCCTTGCCAGCCAACATGTAGGTATTGGTCATGCGTGGCATAGGCAAAGAGGCAAAACTTTCGCGACGACCATTGCCTGTCAGGGGCATTTTCATGAGTCGTGCATTAAGACTATCTTGAATGTAGCCCTTTAAAATACCGTCTTCGATCAAGGTAGTGCATTGGGTAGGCGTACCTTCATCATCAATATTTAAGGAGCCTCGGCGTCCAGACAGAGTGCCATCATCGACTACGGTGACGCCCTTTGCTGCAACGCGTTGTCCGATGCGGCCAGCAAAAGCAGAAGAGCCTTTGCGATTGAAGTCACCCTCTAATCCATGACCCACCGCCTCGTGGAGTAGAACTCCAGGCCAGCCTGGACCCATCACTACAGTCATTGGTCCTGCAGGCGCAGCCCTTGAATCTAAATTGACAAGGGCGCTATCAACGGCCTCATCCACATATTTATTAATGAGATCGGCGCTAAAGTAGTTGTAATCATGGCGAGCGCCACCACCTGAGGAGCCTGATTCCCTTCGGCCATTTTGCTCTGCAATAACATGTACAGAAACCCGTACAAGTGGTCGAATATCAGCAGCCAACAAGCCATCAGCACGAACTACCAGTACAACATCAAACTCGCCTGCCAGACTAGCCATCACTTGAATGATGCGTGGATCGCGCGCCTTCGCTCGGCGCTCAATACTTTCCAGTAAGGCAATTTTTTCTTTGGGCGCAAGGGAATCTAATGGGTTGATATCAGAGTAGAGGGCATTGGAGACGGGGCTAAAAACCTTGCTAGCCACAGCGTATTTGCCACCTTGAGGGCCAATGACGCGAGTCGCTTTCGCAGCTCTACTCAACGCTTCTAAATTAATTTCGTCAGAATAAGCAAAAGCCGTTTTATCTCCATAAATTGCGCGCACACCCACGCCCTGATCGATATTAAAGCTACCGGACTTGACGATACCTTCTTCAAGACTCCAGCTTTCGCTGCGGGTATGCTGAAAATACAGATCCGCATCGTCTAAGCGATGCATAAACATATCTCCAAAGGTGCGGTGTAAGTCTTGTTCGGATAAGCCGGTGGGCTCAAGCAAAATAGATTTAGCCACCTTCAAAAGGTCGGCCTGTTTTTTTGGCTTAGCCCAATTTTTTGGAAATAGTGCTTCTGGTGCATTCATTGGGGTCTGAAGTACTTTCGATGGTTATAGCTTACGGTGTTTTAGGGCGGGTAGCTTAGAGCGTACCTCGTTTAATTTATCCTTGCTGAGAGTATTCGCGATAAATCCCTCCCCTTCAGAAAGATAGCTCAGAATCCCTCCCCAGGGGTCAATAATCATGCTATTACCCCAGGTTCGACGATGATTGAGATGGGTGCCCCCTTGCGCAGATGCCAGTACATAACATTGGTTCTCTATAGCGCGAGCGCGTAAGAGGATTTCCCAGTGATCTTTACCTGTAGTGTAGGTAAAAGCAGCGGGGATGATGTGGCAATCGACTTGACCAAGAGCCCTATAAAGCTCAGGAAATCTCAAGTCATAACAAATACTGAGGCCAAATCGCCACTCTGTCTTTTCAAACTTGATGTTTAGAACGCTGGGCTTATTGCCTGCTGTAATAGTTTCTGATTCTTCGTAACGCTCAGTCGCACTCTGAAAGCCAAATAAATGAATTTTGTCATACCGGGCGACCTGCCGACCATGGGGGTCGTATACCAGTGTGGTATTTAAAACTTTATTGGGTTCCGGTGCCTCTAGGGGGATCGTGCCCGCCACCAGATAAATGCCATTGGCTTTGGAAATTGCTGCGAGACGTTCTTGTAAGGGCCCACTTCCAAAAACTTCTTTTGCATCAAGCTTATCGCTATCCTTAAGACCCATGAGGCAAAAGTATTCTGGTAGGACTATCAGTTGAGCCCCCTCTTTAGCCGCAGCCCCTACTAATCTTTGGGCAGTTGCCATATTTTCCTGAAGATCGGGTGTCGAAACCATTTGAATTGAGGCAATCTTCAACATGCCATGATTAGATAATGTGTCCATGTGCAAGGTCTTAATTATTGGGTTAGTAAAGGCGAAGGTTGCATGCTTGGGCTGTTAGAGGTGCTGGGTTTATTTTGCTCTATTAGCAATCCCTTGCTTCGAATCGTCTCTAATGTTTTTGCATCCAGCGGTTGACCTTTTTGATCTAAAGGAAGAACCTCAGGGTTGGTCCAAGAACCCTGAATCAGATAATCCGTTTGCATCGTGCGATTAATTTGATTGGTAATAAGATATTGCCCTAAGAGCGCCCCAAGCCCAATAATGGGGTTGATCGCAAATGCTGCTAGGGATCCAGCAGTAGCATCGATAGTAGGGAATATGGTGATGCGAAGATCTTGGGTCTCTTGTGGAATATTAATTTGGCCGATCATGGCGACTCGCGCTTGGTCTAAAACCATATTAAATTGCTTTGTTTGTGCGATGCCTTTAGTAACTTCAAACTTGCTAGTAAGGGAGTTAAATGGCGTTCCTTTGGTTGCAAGATTTCCCAAGCTACCCTGTAAATCCAGCGTTGCAAATTTCAGCAGACTTTGCAAACTAAGAACATCTAACAATTTAGCGCCGCTAGTATTGACTTCCAGTAGCCGTCCTTTCGTCAAGTTAATATTGGCAGTGCCATTAAGTGTTTCATAGTCTGGCGAAAAGATAGGTCCCAGCCAGTTTAATTTGGCATTCAAATTGCCTTGTCCGCCTTCAACAGACTTTGGTTCTGTCCAGTGAGCAATAATTTCTCCTGCATTTTTAATTTCCATATTTACATCAATGGAGCTATGTTCTTTAGCGGCTAACGTTTTCCCTTCCCATTTTCCTGAGGTAGTCGAACTGCCTTGAGGGTTTGAAATCTGCAGCAAATCAATCTTCAATAAATCCTTAGTAGTTTGGGACTTAATTTTTAATGCACCAAGTTGCGCTTTAGACCAAGAAAAGTCATCGATAGTTAGGTCAAGGCTGGGAATATCATTAGGACCAACAGGATCCTTTGCTTGAAGACTTCTTTGTGTTGTTTTCGCTTTTTTAGGCGCAGACTCTGTAGTCTGGATAGGCGACTCTATTGCCTCATCTGGAACTTTAAGGCGGGTTAAATGTCCGCTTATTAACCCACTGGGAGAAGAGGTGCTTATGGGGTACCAATACATTTTCCCGGCAATTTGCGGAGAGCTTAAGCGCAACTGCCAAATATTATTTTTATTATTTCCAGCTAAGTTGAAATCATTCCAGGATCTATTAAAAAGGATGACCTTTTTAATTTGCATCGTCATCAAAAAATCGTCTTCGTCTCCTGAAGAAGGCTTTGTATCCGCTAATTTTTCATAAGACTTACTATTCCCTAAAAAATCTTTCCAAATATCTAGGTTTAATTCGTTGCCAATGTAGTTCAGTGCAAAACCTTTTTGTGGAAGGGTTGCAGTGTCACCTATGCCTAGCGATTGATGCAATTCATTGTCGGAGTCAAGATTGCCCACTAGAAAATATTGGTCGCCAAATTTACCGCTCCAATCGGCGCGAACAGAATTAGCTTTGCTTAGGCTATAGGTTCTTAGGCTCACTTGACCAAGCATAGGTACGCCAGCTAACTTGTTGGCAGGTTTTGGGGCATTGCTTGCCCAATTGCGTAAATCAAATTGCAGATTAGTTTGACTACCTGTCTTATTAAAATTGATGGCACCTTCATACTTTGCTGAACCGCTCATGGCATTTAATATGGGGCTCGATTTAGAATGCAAATGATTGGAAAAATAATCTCTCATAAAGCTAGCGCTAATATCTCCGCTAACATTAAAGCTTGTTTTTTCTGGTGTAGAAGTGTTGCCAGATATCTTTAGTACTCCGCCGAGGAAATTTGCAGTGACTTCTTCAAATTCAGGATTTTTTTCCGTAATGCGAATTTTCCCTTTAAGATTTTCTAGTGGGGGAATATTGCCCCATTGGGCTTTGTTCCCCATAAAAGTTAGTTTGGCATCTAGGCTGACGTCGTCGTCGTTAGAGAGCGGAATCTTTACACCCAAATTGAGGTTAAGTGGCCCAGAAATAGAGAGATTTTTTTCCAGATTAGGCTGTTTTTTCCCTATCGGTGACGCAAAAAGATATTCCAGAATTTCTGGCGCGGCACCATCGACCTCTCCATTAATCTGCAGAGTAAGTTGTTTAGCGCTGACATTGGATATCTCAGAACGAATATTTGAAAGTACTACTTTCTTATAATTGGCTTTATCAATCATGACTTGAAGATTGGATTGAGCCATGTCTATCGTACCGTTCACATTTTTAAGTGCAGACCATATTCCCTGGTTGATGGGAAGAAGGGGCGCTGGCTTAAAGGTTGCACCAGAAATTGGGAGATGCAATGTGAGTTCGCCCACTTGACCTTTTGGATAAGGGGCTTGGTTTGGATCCCCTTTAATATGAATCGTCCCGTTTTGTATGGCTCCACTTTCAAAAGCTTTACTTAAGTACTGACGACTATCTTTACTCATACCTACTGGCAGATAGCGGTATGCATTTATCAGTTTGGCATTAGCGATCCTCATATCTAGCGTCATGAGATCGGTCTGCTTGGGCCCTGACAAGAGATAAGTGAGATCGAAGTTGGTATTGATGTCTGGGTTGCTTAATGCCACCTTCTTGGCGGAGATAAGCCACCCTTCTTTTTGCCTGGTCCAAGTGAACCCCCCACTTGCTTGATCTAGCTTAAATTGGGAGTCGGACAAAAAATCAGCCATTGCTATTTCAAGATTAGTTGAATTAAGCGTGAAACTACCTTGCTTTTGATTGCTACTGAGATTTCCAGACAAATGGGAAACGGTAGGGATGGATTTATTTATCCCTACAAAACTCACATCGTTTAATGTACCGCTAACAGTGAAATCTAATCTCTCAGGGTTAAGCCAAGTTCCGGGAATGGGTAATTTAGCAAGTGTTGATTTGCTTTCAGCCCAATTGAGATCAAGATTTTGAAGCTCACCATGAGCCTCAGATAACTTAATCCACTGTCGAACTTTTTTCGGCAAAGGAAGGTTCAGTGCAAATACTGAAATATCTTGAATTAATATTTTTGGAGAAGAAAAGCTGAATTCTTTAATTTCGCCACCTGTTTCTGGTGGTCGCCAGCGAAAAGTCATTGGGCTTAATTTTTCTAGTGGGGCCGTACTTAAACTGGCAATATTCCGCCATGCTAATGTTTGCATACTCACTGAAAGTAGTCCGCTATCCGTCTCTTGAACTAGATCGGTTTCAAGTCGTCCAAACTCAAGCGGATCTTCACTCTTATTGAGTTGGATGATAAGTTGATCTGCTGCCAAATTTAGTCGACCACCATCAGCCTTACCGCTATCCAAATTAAGCTTGCCTTTGGAGCTCAAATTACCCTCTAAAGCATAGAGGGGGAGCGTAAAGTCTTCTGAAAGCTGGTTGAGATTAAGTTTGGAAAAGTCCCATGCAAAGTTGCCAATCCAATCTCGCCAATTACCGGCCTGCCCACTGAGGCGATGGACAAAGTCCGCACTAATCTGAATGGGATCCTTACTCCAGGGGGCTGTTGCTGTTAGTGCAATTTGGTGGCGACGAATGCCATTTTCAATATGGAGATTATCAATGCTGATGGAGGTCTTAAGCTTTTTAGCCTGCTGATCGTCCCAAAAGATTTGGGCGTGAGTGACTCGAACATCATTCTGGTCAAGTAGCCAATTGCCGGAAGAATAATCATCTGATTTATTTGCAACGGCAACACCAGCAATCGAAATAATGCCCTTGTTATCCCTTCGCGCATCAATTCGTACATTATTAAAAGTAATCTCGTGAAAATAAGGAGCGAGATGATAGAAGGAGAGCCAGCTCAACTGACCGCTAATTTTTTCAATGAATAAAGGCGCGGGTAATTTGTCGGGGCCATTAAATCTCAGCCCTTGAATTTCAAAGCTAGGTCGAATGCCTGTCCATGAGAGCTGTATGTCATCCATGGTGATATTTGCCCCTAGACGTGCGCTCATCAACCTTTCTAAGGAAGGTTTGGATTTCTCAATTTGAGGCCAAAGAACAAAGCGAACTCCTAAATGGCCCAATACCAAAAAGGAGATCAGAACTCCAGTCAAAATCAAGGCGCGCTTGCGCCAGCGACTATCGCAGCCTGAGAGACGTTTTTGAAACACGCTCTGCAGGCGAGTCGGGATGATTTTTCGAAGCATGGTGTCTATTATCCGTCAGCCATCAGTTGATCGACAAGCTTCCCCATGGTCCCCTCGAGACAGATTAAGATGGACAAATGATGGATTTTCCCAAGCAAATTGAATTTTTGAAGCAGCATTCCACCTACGCACAACGCTGGCTCAATGCGCAGCCAGGATGGGTTGGCTGGTTAGAGGGCTTGGGCGACCAAAAAATTGATTTAAACGGAATTCGGGCTCTTTTAACCCCCTGCCAATCTGCTTTGATCTCAGACGTTCAAGATGAGGCTCAATTTATGGCTGATCTTCGTTTGGCCAGGCAACGTCTGATGTTGTGGGTGGCATTCAGAGATCTTAATGGAATGGCCGGTCTGGATGAGGTGACTCGTGCCTTAAGTTATTTCGCACAGGAGGCAGTAGTTTTATCAATTGCCTATATTCGTGAAGATTTGAAGCATCGCTTTGGCTTACCCTGGAGTGATGTTATTCATAGTGAAATGCCCTTAATGGTTGTGGGAATGGGTAAGCTGGGTGGGCTTGAGTTGAATCTCTCATCAGACATAGACCTCATTTTCTTGTATGAGCACGAGGGCGAAACTCTAGGAGCGCCCAAAAGTTTGTCACACCATGAGTGGTTTACTCGCATGGGTAAGCGTCTCATTAGGCTGCTGGCTGAGCATGATGAAAATGGTTTTGTATTTCGCGTAGACATGCGTCTGAGGCCAAATGGAGACTCGGGACCATTGGTTTGTAGTCTAGATATGTTGGAAGAGTATTTACTGGTCCAGGGCAGGGAGTGGGAGAGATACGCCTGGATAAAAGGTAGATTGATAGCACCCTCGCCGGAGTCGCCAACATTTTCCCATTATGAAAAAGAGTTGGATCAGCTCATTCGCCCTTTTGTGTATCGTCGTCATTTAGATTATGGGGTGATCGCCTCGATACGGGAATTACACGCCCAAATTCAGCATGAGGCAGAAAAAAGGTCATCGAATCGCTATGGTCGGTCCAAGGATATTAAGTTGGGCCGAGGCGGCATTCGCGAAATTGAATTTTTGGCGCAAATGTTTCAATTGATGCGTGGCGGAACGGATCCCCGTTTTCGTATTCGCCCAACCTTAGATGTACTGGAATTAATTAAACGACAGGGGAGTTTGCCAGCAGCAGAAATAAATGTGTTGAAGGCAGCTTATACCTATTTACGACGTCTAGAACATCGCATTCAGATTTGGGAAGACCAGCAAACACATTACTTACCCGAAGGCGATGAGGCTCGAACCCGTTTAGCTATTAGCATGGGAAGTTCTAGCCTAAAGCATTTTTTGGTAGAGCTGGATACTCATCAATCAGCAGTAGCCGAGTTTTTTGAAAAAGCTTTTGTGCTTGACAATAGTGACCGTCTGGATTTGGCGGCAATAACAAGCGATTGGAAGCCAGATGAAAACTACTTTCCTGCATCACTTAATCGCTGGAGTTTATGGTCTGAAAGTCCAAAGCAAAAACAGTTACCTGAAAAAAGCCGTTTAATTTTTAATAATTTAATTCATAAAGCTGCTGATATTTTACAGGCTGAGTTTTCTATTTTTGCCAATGCAGATATTACTTTGCTCCGATTTTTTGATTTGCTTGAGGCGATTGCCAGGCGCAGTGCTTATTTATCAATCTTGTCGGAGTATCCCAAGGCATTATTAAATGTGTTGGCCCTATTAAGAGCGTCTCATTGGGGTGCGCAGTATTTAACAAGGCACCCTCATCTACTCGACCACTTGCTCAATTCTAGGTCAGAGATGGCGCTGATTGAGGATCCAGATCGGTATTGGCAAGAGGTAAAAGAGGCGTTAGATATGCGCCTTGATGATGCAATGTTAAATGGTGACGGATCCGAGCAGGCAATGGACATATTACGTGTCACCCACCATACAGAAACCTTCATTACCCTTTTGGCCGATTTAGGTATTGGGGCAGATCAAGCGCTTTCTGTAGAAAAAGTGAGTGATCATTTGTCCGCTTTGGCGGACCTAATACTACAGGCAACTTTTGAGCGTGTATGGCCTAGTGTTGCGAAAAAATTTGATTTGGATCAGAGTAAATACCCCCCGTTTGCAGTTATTTCTTATGGGAAATTAGGGGGTAAAGAACTGGGATATGCCTCTGATTTAGATTTGGTTTTCCTTTATGAGAGCGCGGAAAATGATTTTTCTGCACAAGAGACATATGCCCTGCTAGCCAAGCGGATGATTAATTGGTTAACAGCCTATACCTCTGTTGGCAGCCTATTTGAAATCGATACTCGACTTCGTCCAAATGGATCAGCAGGTTTTTTAGTAACGAATGTGGATGCATTTAAAAAATATCAGCTCCGAGAGGGCGGCAACTCTGCTTGGGTTTGGGAGCATCAAGCGCTGACTCGAGCTAGATTTTCCGCTGGTAACTTGAAGGTGGGCTTGATATTTGATTCTGTGCGTAGCGAGGTATTAAGTCAGAAGCGTGATATCAATCTATTGCGTAACGAGATTTTAGAAATGCGTCGTAAGGTCCATGCGGGTCATCCCAATTCTGGGCTTGATTTCGATTTAAAGCATGATGTCGGTGGAATGGTGGATATTGAATTCATTGTTCAGTTTCTAGTTTTGGCTTTCTCCCATCAATATAGTCAACTGATTGCTAACTTGGGAAATATCACATTGCTTCGGATCGCATCAGAAGTAGGGTTGATTAATACCCACTCCGCAAACGAGGTAGGTAATGCATATCGCTTGCTGAGATCCCGTCAGCATCGCCTGCGTTTGGACGGGGCAGAAAAAACTCGCGTGGATTTAAAGTCTGAATTGGAGTTAATTCAAGCGAGGGAGGCTGTACTCATTTTATGGCAAGAAGTCTTTAAAGCAGAATCTGAAATTTAAAATTTATTACTGTCACGCGTGATCCTACTTTAGTTTTGTTCGAGTAGCTCTCGGGCATGTCTACGGGTGGTATCTGTAATAGTTGCACCACCTAGCATTCTGGCAATTTCTTCTACACGCTCAGATCTTGCAAGTGAGGCGACTTGTGACAGCGTTTTGTCATTCACCTGTGATTTGCTAACTTTTAAATGATGATTGCCCTGAGCGGCAACTTGCGGCAAGTGTGTAACGCACAAAATTTGATGGGACTCACCCAATCGACGCAATAATTTTCCTACCGTCTCCGCAACGGCGCCACCAATACCTGCATCCACTTCATCAAATATTAAGCTTGGGGTAAATGAGGCTTTGCTAGTAATAACGCTAATGGCTAGGCTAATGCGGGCCAATTCACCACCTGAGGCTACTTTGGCTAGCGGACGCGGAGTGCTGCCGGCGTGACCCGCCACTAAAAATTCCACTTGCTCGAGGCCGTTTGCTCCACCCTCGGTTAGGGGAAGTAGGGCAATTTCTAATCGCCCCCCAGACATGGAAAGGTCTTGCATCGCATCGGTTACTAGCTGACTTAAGTCGATTGCTGCACTACTGCGCTTTTGTGAAAGTTTTTTTGCTAGTTTGAGGTAGATCAACTCCTCTTGCCCTACTTTTTCGCGTAATGCCTCGATATTTTTAGAGGCCGTTAGAGCGTCTAGACGCTCGCTAGTTTCGAGTAGTAATGCGGGCAATTCATCTGTCTCAATACGATATTTTCTGGCAGCTCCATGCAGCGCTTGCATGCGATCTTCAACTTGCTCAAGACGCTCAGGATCAAGCTCTAGTTTTTGTAAGTAACGATTGAGACTATGAGCCGCCTCATCAATTTGAATTTGAGTGGATTCTAGCGCTTGGCTAATGTCAGCCAGAGCAGGATCATGCTCCGCCAATGAACCCATGGCGACAGTGGCTTTTGAGAGAATTGACCCTACGGAATTTTCGGCGTCACTTAAAACGTCAATGACTTCTTGGCAGCCAGTAATAATTTTGGCTCCATTGGCTAGTCGAGCATGCTCAGTTTGAATAGTGTCCCATTCACCCTCTTGTGGAGACAATTCAGTTAACTCTTCTAGTTGCCATTCCAAATGTTCACGTTCTCGCTCTATATTCTGGCCAGCATTTTCAGCTTGCATTAAGCGCCGGCGTGATTCATTTAGTGTTTTGAACGACTGGATTACCTCGCTAGCAAGTGAAATCAGATTGGCATGGCGATCCAAGAGCTCTCGTTGCGCCCCTCCCTTAAGTAAAAGTTGATGCGCATGTTGGCCATGAATATCTACTAACTGATCACCAGCTTCGCGAAGTTGTGCCAAGGTTGCAGTGCTGCCATTAATGAAGGCGCGACTCCGACCATTACTTTCAACCGTTCTTTTAAGTAGAAGTCCTTGCCCACCATCTTCAAGTGGAAAACCCTGTTCATCTAACCACTTGCTAAAGTGTTTTATGAGTACAGCTTCAATTCTAAATAGGGCGCTAATTTCGGCACGATCACTGCCCTCTCGAATTTGGCTGCTGTCGGCCCGCTCACCTAGAACGAGCCCAAGCGCATCAAGCAAAATGGATTTACCCGCCCCCGTTTCGCCAGTAAGGACGGTAAATCCAGAGGAAAAATCTAGCTCTAGGTGATTAACAATGACAAAGTCACGGAGTACGATAGTTTGCAGCATGTATTAGTGTATCGATCTATTCGACATCAAAATGTCGATGGATACTCATTCCAATGTAGCTTCTCACGCAATGTTTTATAGTCGCTATGGCCGCGAGGATGCAAGAGGGTAATGTATTTATTAGATTGACGTACTTCAATCCTATCCCCAGTTTGTAAATCGGTTTGGGATTGCATGTCAAAGTTGACAATCACCTCTCTGCCATCAATAACTTCGATACTTATGACCACGTCTTGGGGAAGTACGATGGGGCGATTCGATAGCGAATGAGGGGCAATAGGCGCTAACAAGATACCAGCTACCCGAGGGTGCAGAATCGGGCCGCCAACAGAAAGCGCATAAGCGGTCGAGCCAGTAGGAGTCGATACAATGAGGCCATCAGATCGTTGGTTATACATAAAAGAGCCATTCACTTGCACGGAAAGTTCAACCATGCCAGAAATGCCAGACCGGTTCACTACGACATCATTTAAAGCTAAGGCGCGATTGATTTCTTTACCTTCACGCAAAACGACGGCATCTAAAATTGTTCTGGTATCTGCCTCGTATTCCCCAGCAATGATTTTCGGAAGAATAGTTTGAACTGACTGAATGGGAATATCGGTCATGTAGCCCAAGCGCCCCATGTTAATTCCGACCAAAGGTACGTTGCTACCGGCCAGCTGACGGCCAATACCAAGCATAGTTCCATCGCCACCTAGAACAACCACCAAATCTACCTCATTGGTGAATTTTTCAAGTGGTTTGGTGGGGTAGTCCGTAAGGCCCAAATGTGCTGCAGTAGCGGTTTCAATAAACAACTGACAGTTAAGCTCAGAAACTAGTTTCGCGAGATCATTTAGCCGGTCCTGCATCCCATCAACTTGAAATTTGCCAACAAGGGCAATCCGTTTAAATGTCTTTGTGATAGAAGTTGGGGATGGGCTTAACATATAAGGATTAAACCATAGGCATAAAATCTCTTCCACCATGGATGATCGTTCCCGCGCCTTACTAAAAACTCTGATTGAGCGATATATCGAGGAGGGTCAGCCTATAGGCTCACGAACCCTCTCTCGATTCTCAGGTCTAGACCTCTCAGCAGCCACCATTCGCAATGTTATGGCTGATTTGGAGGATATGGGACTGGTAACCAGTCCCCACACCTCAGCAGGAAGGGTGCCGACGCCCCAGGGCTACCGGTTATTTGTTGATACGATGGTGACGGTTCGCCCCATAGAGGAAATGGCCGCTCGCGAGATGGAAAGAGGTCTTTTGCCCGACTCCCCGCAGCGTGTTTTGAGCTCAGCAGCACAAATTTTATCCAATTTGACTCATTTTGCTGGCGTAGTAATGACTCCTAAGCGCGCCCAAGTTTTTAAGCATATTGAATTTTTAAGACTGGGCGAAGGGAAAATCTTGCTCATTATGGTCACCCCAGAGGGGGATGTGCAGAACCGAATTTTGCCCACAAACCAGGATTACAGCCCAAGCCAACTTATTGAGGCGGGTAATTACATAAATACCCAGTTTGCAGGCAAGAGCTTTGCTGAAGTTCGGGCACATCTCAAATCTGATTTGGATAATTTGCGCACCGATATTTCTGGGTTGATGGCTCTCGCCCTGCAAAGTGGGGTTAGTGATTACGGTATGGGGCAGGGCGAAATGGTGTTATCTGGAGAGCGACGCTTGCTGAATGTAGGTGACCTCAGTTCCAATTTGAATAAATTACGTATGATGTTTGACATGCTTGAGCAAAAATCGGTTTTGATGCAGCTTTTAGATGTATCGAGTCATGCTGATGGAATTCAAATTTACATTGGTGGCGAAAGTGATTTGTTGCCGTATGAAGACTTGGCAGTAATTAGTGCCCCCTATAGCGTTGACGGTCAAATTGTCGGCACCCTAGGTGTTATTGGCCCCACTCGCATGGCTTACGATAGAGTGATTCCGATTGTCGATATCACCTCTAAGTTACTGTCCAGCGCTTTGAGCTCATAAGACGCAAAAATGATTTCTTATACTTATTAATAAATAGAGACGAGTCTGCCTTGAATCAAAATCCCCACCTACGCCCCTCTAAGACCGCAATCTTGTTGCTCAATTTAGGTACACCTTCAGCACCTACCCCAAAAGCAGTTAGGGCTTATCTCAAAGAATTTCTATCTGATCCGCGCGTAGTTGAAATTCCCCGCGTGATTTGGTGGTGCATTTTAAATGGCATTATTTTGCCCATTCGAAGCGGTGCGTCTGCGAAAAAATATGCTTCTATTTGGCTACCAAAATTGGGCTCTCCTTTAATGCATTATTCACGTCTACAGGCAAAGGAATTGGGCGAGAGATTGGCTATTCAAGGGCATACTATCTTGGTTGATCTAGCCATGCGATATGGTCGACCATCTACTCAAGAGGTATTGGAGGGCCTAAAAGCACAAGGCATGGAGCGTTTACTGTTGGTACCTTTATATCCACAGTATTCAGCAACTACAACAGCTTCTAGCTTTGATGAAGTCTTTAGGGTGTTGGGCGGCTGGCGCGATCAGCCAGAGTTGCGTCTGGTAAAGCATTATCACGATCATCCTGCTTACATCTCTGCACTACGCGATCAAGTGCTCAGCGCTTGGGAAAATGATGGAAATGGGCGACCAGATTTTTCTAAAGGAGATCGATTCATCCTGTCTTTCCATGGCTTGCCTAAACGTAATTTAATGAAGGGCGACCCCTACCACTGCGAGTGCCTAAAAACAGGTCGTTTGCTCGGGGAGTCCTTAGGGTTAGAGCCTGGGCAATATATGGTTACTTTTCAATCCCGCTTTGGTAAGGCTGAATGGCTCAAGCCGTATACCGCGCCTACTATTGAGAAGTTGGGCAAAGAAGGCTGCCGTAGGATAGATATTTTTTGTCCTGGCTTCCCAGCTGATTGCCTAGAAACTTTAGAGGAGATCGCGATGGAAGCTCGTGAGATTTTCTTGGAGCATGGTGGCAAAGATTACCACTACATTCCCTGTCTTAATAGTAATCCCAAGTGGATTGAGGCGCTTGATCAAATTGCCAGTCAGCATTTATTGGGCTGGCCTCTTGGCTCCGAATCTGAGGCCGAGCTTATTGAGCGTGATCAACGAGCAGAATTGGCAAAGGCTAGAATTGCTTAAGCCATCTTGAAATTGATACGATTGACCCCCATATTGCAGAGAAGTAGCCATTCTTATAGAAAAGTGAACTAGCATCCATGACACAAGAGAACCATAATCCAGACCCAGAACAAGAAAATCCTGCAGTCAACCCTCAGGCTGAACCGGTCTCAGCCACCGAGCCTGCAGAGTTAGGCGCAAGCACTCCCGAGCAAGAGATTGCAGAGTTAACCCAAAAATTAAATGATATGCAAGACAACTATTTGCGGGCTAAAGCAGAGGGTGAAAACATCCGCCGCCGTGCCGCTGAAGATGTCACTAAGGCTCATAAGTTCGCGATCGAAAGCTTTGCTGAACATTTAGTGCCGGTAACCGATAGTTTGTATGCAGCCTTAAATACAGAGGCAGTCGATGCTAAGGGCTTTAAAGAAGGCTTGGAAATTACCTTAAAGCAATTACTCTCGGCTTTTGAAAAAGGCCGAGTTGCTGAAATTAATCCAGTTGTCGGGGATAAATTTGACCCCCATCACCACCAAGCAATTGCCTCTGTACCATCTGAACAAGAGGTAAACACGATTGTTTCGGTGCTTCAAAGAGGGTATTCAATTTCTGATCGGATTCTACGGCCCGCTTTAGTCATGGTGAGCGCACCTCAGTAGCGCCTAATAAATAGGCGTTTTCAAGTGCCTACAGAGCAAAAATGACCAAAAAAGGCAGATTTCGGCCTTTTTTGCGATTTTTAACCCTTGAATTCACCCTTTTTGGCCCCATTTAACCAGTATCGATTTATTTACAGTAGCTAAGAATTTACCTAATAACTTAATTTTTTGGAGCCATTATGGGAAAGATTATCGGAATTGACTTGGGAACCACAAATTCGTGTGTTTCAGTTGTTGAAAACAATGCGCCTAAGGTTGTTGAGAACGCAGAGGGTGGTCGCACAACCCCATCCATCATTGCCTATGTGGAAGATGGAGAAGTCTTGGTTGGCGCGCCTGCAAAACGTCAATCAGTAACTAATCCACGCAATACCATTTACGCTGTAAAGCGTTTGATGGGGCGTAAATTCACTGATGCTGAAGTGCAAAAAGATATTGGTTTAATGCCATACAAAATTATTCAGGCTGACAACGGTGACGCTTGGGTTGAAGCGCGTGATAAGAAGATGGCGCCACAGCAAGTTTCCGCAGAAATTTTGCGCAAAATGAAAAAGACTGCAGAAGACTACCTGGGTGAAGAAGTAACCGAGGCGGTAATTACTGTTCCCGCTTATTTTAATGATAGCCAGCGCCAAGCTACTAAAGATGCCGGTCGTATTGCTGGCTTAGATGTGAAGCGTATTATCAACGAACCAACTGCCGCTGCTTTGGCATTTGGATTGGATAAACAAGATAAAGTAGATCGCAAAATTGCGGTATATGACTTGGGTGGTGGCACCTTTGATGTATCCATTATTGAAATTGCTAATGTGGACGGTGAGAAGCAGTTTGAAGTGCTCTCAACCAACGGCGATACCTTTTTGGGCGGTGAAGATTTTGACCAGCGCATCATCGACTGGATTATTACCGAGTTTAAGAAAGAGCAAGGCGTTGATTTGAGTAAAGATGTTTTGGCTTTGCAGCGATTGAAAGATGCCGCTGAAAAAGCCAAGATTGAATTGTCTTCAGCGCAACAAACAGAAATTAACTTGCCATATGTTACGGCTGATGCCAGCGGGCCTAAGCACTTGAATTTAAAGTTAACACGTGCGAAATTGGAATCCTTGGTAGAGGAGTTAATCAATCGTACTGCTGGCCCTTGTTTAACGGCTATCAAAGATGCTGGTGTGAACGCAGCTGATATCGATGATGTCATTTTGGTTGGCGGTCAAACTCGTATGCCTGCTGTGCAGGACAAAGTTAAAGAGATCTTTGGTAAAGAGCCACGTAAAGACGTAAACCCAGATGAGGCTGTTGCTGTTGGAGCTGCTATTCAGGGCTCCGTATTATCAGGCGATCGTAAAGACGTGTTGCTCTTAGATGTCACTCCATTGTCATTGGGTATCGAAACTCTAGGTGGCGTGATGACCAAGATGATCCCGAAGAACACAACCATTCCTACTAAGCATTCGCAAGTGTATTCCACAGCGGAAGACAATCAGCCTGCTGTAACTATTAAGTGCTTCCAAGGCGAGCGTGAGATAGCTGCTGCGAATAAATTACTTGGTGAATTTAACTTGGAAGGTATAGCTGCAGCACAACGAGGTATGCCGCAAATTGAAGTCACTTTTGATATTGATGCCAATGGTATTTTGCATGTGACCGCAAAGGATAAAACCACCGGTAAAGAGAATAAGATCACCATTAAGGCTAACTCTGGTCTGACTGAAGAAGAAATTGTACGCATGGTGAAGGATGCTGAGGCTAATGCTGATGAAGATAAAAAGGCGTTGGAGTTGGTGAGTGCACGCAATACTGCTGATGCTTTGGCCCATTCAACTAAGAAAGCTTTGGAAGAGCATGGTGCTAGTTTAGAGGCATCTGAAAAAGAAGCCATTGAGACTGCCTTGAAGGAGATTGATGAGGCAATCAAGGGTAACGATAAAGCGGCGATTGAAGTTAAGACTGAGGCGCTAGGTAAAGCAAGCCAGAAACTAGGTGAAAAAGCTATGGCTGCTGAGCAAGCTAAAGCAGGTGGTGGCGCTACATCTGGTGAAGCTCAGGCTGCCGCTCCTGATGCTGACGTCGTTGATGCTGATTTTAAAGAAGTTAATGACAAGAAGTAATTAGAGATTTATTTAACGTAGTTTTGATGTAATTCAATAACAAGTCGGCCTCGCGCCGACTTGTGTCATTCAGGTTGTCGAAAGGAATTGTTGTGCCCAAAAGTAAACGCGATTATTACGAAGTGCTCGGTGTTGCAAAAGGAGCTAGCGATGTAGAGCTAAAGGCAGCTTATCGAAAACTGGCAATGAAGCATCACCCTGATCGCAATCCAGACAGTAAGGATGCTGGAGCTCAATTCAAAGAAGTGAAAGAGGCATATGAAACGCTAACTGATGCTAATAAGCGTGCTGCTTATGATCAGTATGGTCATGCTGGTGTGGATTCTTCTATGGGTGGCTTTGGAGGTGGCGGAGGATTTGCCGATGCTTTTGGGGATATCTTTGGGGATATCTTTGGGCAAGGTGGCGGACGTCAATCTGGCCCCCAAGTCTACAAAGGTGCCGATCTACGTTACAACATGGACATTACTCTAGAGCAGGCAGCAGAGGGTTATACCACCCAGATTCGAGTGCCCAGCTGGAGTAGTTGTAAGCCATGTCATGGCACGGGTGCTGAACCTGGAAGTAAAGCGGAAAGATGTTCAACTTGTGCCGGCCATGGCCAAGTGCGAGTACAACAAGGTTTCTTTTCCATGCAGCAAACTTGCCCCAAGTGCCGCGGTACTGGTGAGTACATTCCCAAGCCATGTAAGACCTGTCACGGTAGTGGCAAGCTTAAAGAGCAGAAAACTTTAGAGATTAAAATTCCTGCGGGAATTGATGACGGTATGCGCGTGCGCTCTGTTGGCAATGGCGAGCCAGGCGTCAATGGTGGCCCATCCGGCGACCTTTACGTAGAGGTCCGAATAAAACCACACAAAGTTTTTGAGCGTGATGGTAGTGATTTGCATGTACAAATGCCTATTTCCTTTGCGGCAGCAACTATAGGCGGTGATATTGAGGTGCCTACTCTGTCGGGGCGCGTCGAATTTCCTATTCCAGAAGGTACTCAGACTGGGAAAACATTCCGACTGCGAAATAAGGGAATAAAAGGTCTGCGTTCAGCAATTATTGGGGATCTCTTCGTGCATGTAATGGTGGAGACTCCTGTAAAGCTGACTGATGAGCAGAAGAAAATGCTCAAAAAGTTTGATGACAGCTTGAAAACTGGTGGCGACAAACACAATCCTCAGCAAAAGGGTTGGTTTGAAGGTGTAAAGAGTTTTTTTAGTTAAGTAGAAAGGCTTTGCTGGCGAATAGATGGATTTAACCAGCAAAGCCATGTTCTGGTTCTGGGAATTTACAGGACTTCACTTCGCGAACATAAGCTTTTACCGCATCCTCAACAGATGTATGACCATTCATAAAGTTTTTAACAAATTTTGGTGGCTTTCCTGGGCTAATCCCCAGCATGTCCTGCAAGACCAAGACTTGACCAGAGCAATCCGGGCCTGCGCCAATACCAATAGTTGGTATTGATAGAGATTCTGTAATATTTTTCCCTAGCGAAGAGGGGATGGCCTCTAGTACTAAAATTTGAGCCCCTGCTTCTTCGCAGGCGAGCGCCTGTTCAAGCATGAGGTTAGCGGCATCTTTCGATTTTCCTTGTACCTTATACCCACCTAAGACATGAACGGATTGGGGCAATAAACCAAGGTGCCCACATACAGGCACGCTTCGCTCTACCAAGTAACGAATGATCTCAACTTGCCATTCGCCACCACCTTCAAGCTTCACCATATCCGCTCCAGCGCGCATTAACTCTGCTGCTGAATCTAATGCTTGAATTGGATCACCATAGCTTGCAAACGGTAGATCGGCAATCAAAAAGGCCCTGGTATTTGCATGAGCCACACAGGTAGTGTGATACACCACATGCTCAACTGTTACATGTGTAGTACTGCTATGGCCTTGGATTACATTCCCTAGGGAGTCACCTATTAGGATAGCTTCAACCCCGCAGCGGTTTAATAATGCAGACATGGTGGAGTCATAGGCCGTGAGCATCGTAATTTTCTCACCCTCTGCATGCATTGAGAGGAGCTTGGAAATAGAAATTGGCTTTTCGCCTTGCAGATAACCCATGGGGAGAGTTTAATGAATTAATGCGTTGATTGGCTGGAAATGCCTTTTTCCCCGAGGGCACAGTTGTGGCAGGGTAGTTTTTCAATTCGCTGGTGGGCTACTTTGGGTAAATAAGTCTTGAGCTCACCAAAATTTGGTAAAAAGAAATCTGGAGCAATTTCTAAGAGGGGAAGCAGGACAAAAGAGCGTTCAGTGATCCGGGGGTGGGGGAGAGTTAACTTCAAATCGTCTTGATAAACACCTTCAAAATAGAGAATATCTAAATCTAAAGTGCGAGGTGCATTGGCATAGGGGCGCTCACGACCAAATTCTTGCTCGACTGCTTGGCAAACATACAGGAGACCGTAGGGGCTTAGTTGAGTCTCAATTTCAATGACCGCATTGATGTAGTCGCCACCAAGGGCATCCACAGGGGCGCTTTGATAAAAACAGCTCTTTGTAAGTATTTGTAATTCACAGCGTAGTGCAAGGCAAACAATCGCATCAGTGATGAACTGTCGAGTGTCGCCAATGTTACCGCCAAATCCAATAAAAGCTCGAGCCATGATCTTTCCAAACTTGAGAGAAAGTAATATAAAACTACTTTACCGAAAATTCACAATGTTTGCTTAGTTTGGCGTATCTTCTGTCGGTGCATTGGATTTTACTTTTCTGCGACGACGCTTTTTTGTGGGTGAATTCGGGTTACCGGTATTATTTTTAGCTGAGGCCATTAAAGCTTCTTGCCCAACAGAATCGGCTGCAATAAAGCTGGTCCACCATTCTCCTAGGTCTGAATTCTGCTCGCCAGTGGTACAGCGCAGTAGCATAAAGTCATAACCTGCTCTAAAGCGCGGAGATTCAATCAGGCGGAAAGGATAGCGTCCAACACGTCTTTCAAAGCGGGGTTGCATTGCCCAAATCTCGCGCATATCACTTTCAAAACGACGTTGAATTACCATTCCACTGCTTTGAGTTGCAATAGTTTCATCCATGGCATCGTGCAAAGCTGCAATATTAGCCATCCCTTTGGCAATATTTCTTTTCCAATTAATTAAGAGGTCTGGCCACAATAAGGTTGCAAACAAGAATCCTGCGGAGACACTTTTCCCTGACCGAATGCGTTGATCGGTATTTTCTAATGCGACTCGAACAAATTCATTGGCCTCTTTAGAATCGGGATCATTATCTAAAATGTGATCGAGCAAAGGTAGTAAGCCATGATGCAGCCCCGCATTACGCAGACCTTGAACGGCTGCCCATGAATAACCTGACATCAACAGTTTAAGAATTTCATCAAAGAGGCGCGCCGATGGAACATCATGAATCAGCTTGCTTAATTTAGCGATGGGGGCGCTCGTAGCGAGATCTAGATTAAATCCAGTCTTGGCGGCAAAGCGAATCGCCCGCAACATGCGGATCGGATCTTCACGATAGCGCTTGGCCGGATCCCCAATCATTCTTAAAACTTTCTTTTGCATGTCTACCATGCCGCCGTGATAGTCGAGAACTGTTTCTGAGGATGGGTCGTAATACATTGCATTAATACTAAAATCTCGACGTGCCGCATCTTCGTGTTGGCTACCCCAAACATTATCTCTAAGAATGCGTCCATTTTCAGCTACATGCTCACCAGCGTTCTCTAGTAAAGCTCTAAAGGTGGAGACCTCAATAATTTCAGGAGCGCCTTTACCAAAAAATGTTACGTGAACAATTTGAAAACGACGGCCAATGAGACGCGCTTTGCGAAAGAGTTTTTGTACTTGCTCAGGAGTTGCATTAGTGGCCACATCAAAATCTTTAGGGCTAATTCCTAAAGCTAAATCACGGACAGCGCCCCCAACTATAAATGCTTCGTAGCCTGCCTGCTGCAAGGTATCGGTAACCTTAACGGCATTCTTGGAAAGAAGATGTGGATCAATCCGATGTGCTTTTTTAGAGATGCGTTTGGGTGCACCAGAATGACTGGTTTGGACATGGCGGTCCATGGGATCGCGCCGCAAAATACGTTTGATAAATTTAGTGATCATGCAAACAGTTCAAGTATGGGCCAGTTACGTTTTGCGGCTTCATTGCGCAGTCGTATGTCTGGATTGGTGGCAATGGGATTAGTCACTTTTTTTAAAAGCGGTAAGTCATTCATGGAGTCGGAGTAGAAGTAGCTGCGGGGTAATTCGCCTAGTATTAAATTTTGGGTGCCAAGCCAATCATGGACCCTCTGTATTTTTCCTTCGCGAAAATTGGGTATACCTTTTACCTCACCAGTGAAGTCGGCCAAAGGATCATCCCCGCTTGTGGCTAGTTCTGTTGCTAGTAGGTGCTCAATACCAAAACTTTCCACAATAGGTCGGGTAACAAAGCTATTGGTGGCGGTTACGACACAACATAGATCACCCGCATCTTGATGGCGCTTGACCAAATCGATCGCCTGCTGGCGTAATTGCCCGGTAATCACCTCTTTCATAAAAGCCTCATGCCATTCTTTCAGCTGTGCACGAGAATGCTCAGAAAGAGGCTTTAAAGCAAAGCGTAAAAATTCATTAATATTGAGCTTGCCATCTTTGTAGTCCTGATAAAAACGCTCGTTCTGTGCAGCATAGAATTTACTGTCTACCACTCCAATGCGGGCTAAAAATTGCCCCCACTCATAGTCGCTATCGCAGGGCAGGAGGGTGTGATCTAAGTCGAAAAGTGCTAAATGAGTCATTAAATATTTTATTTGGGTTGCAAGAGTTCTCGGACAAGTGGCAAGGTCACAGCCCGTTTCGTTTCGAGCGAATAAGCGTCTAAAGCGTCGATTAAAGCCATTAAATTAGGCATATCTCTATAAAATCGGTTGAGTAACCAGGGCAATACATCCGGAGATAAAACCAAGCCACGCGCCTGAGCTGCTTGCTGTAAAGCCTCTATTTTCTCATCATCCCCCAAAAGATGGGTTTGATAGACCAAGCCCCAACCCAGGCGGGTTCGGAGGTCTTCTCTCAATTGCAAAGAGCTTGGAGCTGCCTTACCAGTCATAAAAATATGAATAGCTTTACTTGCCTGAATCTCATTAAGCACTCTAAATAGGGAGGATACCAATCGCTCGTCTAAGCGGTCAACATCATCTACGGTAATTACCGAGGGCGTACTACTAGCACCAAGCACCGAAATTTTTTCTTCAAGGCGAACCCAGGAAATGGGCTCATGCGGGTTGAGTGCAAAGTGTTCAAGACCCAATTCTTCTGCGGCATTACCCATGGCATTGAGCAGATGACTTCGCCCAGAACCCTCTGGCCCCCACCAATAAATCCAGCGTTGATTTAAGGGATTTTCTTCTGCGTTGTAACTTACTTTTAATTCCCAGTCTTTCGCTAGGCCTTGTAAAGCTGAATGCAGGGCAAGATCTTCGCCGGGTAAAAAATTTTCTAAGCTTGCTTTAGGCGCATGACCAATGTCGAGAGCAAATTGTCGGGGAAGCGAAGTGTTATTCATTAATGCTAAAAATTATTTTTGATACCAAGGGCTTTGGGTATATCGTGACCATGAGTATTGCATTAGTACTAGACTAACTGCGCTAATTGGTAAGGCGAGAAGCACCCCGAAGAAGCCGAATAATTTACCAAAAAATAGCAATGCGAAGAGTACGGCAACTGGGTGCAAGCCAATCCGCTCTCCCACCAGGCGTGGTGTCAAGAAAAAACCTTCGAGAAATTGCCCTAGCCCATAAACGATTAGGACTCCTACCAGCTGGGTTCCAGGACCAAACTGCAGAATTACAGCCAGAAATGCCAGCGTAAATCCCAAAGCAATGCCAATATAAGGAATGATGATCATGATTGCAGTAAATACACCTAAAGCTACCGCCCCTTTGATTCCAACAAGACTAAGCCCAACGCTATAAAAGACCGACATAATCGAGATCACAATGAACATTCCTCGGAGGTACTGAGAAAGCAGGCCATCGGTATGCATTGTTAGGCGATGAACGGTGTCTTGAGCGCGTAAGGGGACTATTTTTGTAACTAATTGGAAAAAATGATCCCAATCAAGCAGTAAATAAAACATAACAAACAAAATAAGAACTGCATTTACAAAGCCTGCAACGACTGAGCTTCCTGACATCAATATGGTATCCAAAGTAGAACTTAGGAGGCTATCGGCGTTATCAGTCAGATGCGTTGTAATTTTTTGGGTTGCGCCTGTCTTTAGGGCCCCCCAATCCAAATCGATGTGAAATTCACTCAATTTAGGGCCAAGCCATGCCTGAGTGTTCTCAATCCAGGTTGGAAGCTGGGTTTTAATGAGGGGAATCTCCGTTTTGAGGAGGCTAACAAAGAGACTTAGGATGCACAAAATGATTCCCAAGCCAATAATCATTGCAATTCCAGCGGCAACTGCGCGGGGTAGGCGATGCCTCTCAAGCCACAGGCAAACTGGGCGCAGGGCATAAGCCAGAATAAATGCAGTGAGAAAAGGGGTAAAAATTTCAGTCATCTTGCCGTGATCCTCTAGAATTCAATGATTCTACCGATCAAGCACCATTTTTACTAATCTTCTAAATCCGACATGACATCACCTACTAATTCTTCATCCCAAGGCCTTTCCTACCGCGACGCAGGTGTCGATATTGACGCGGGAGACGACTTGGTTGACCGTATTAAGCCCTTGGCCAAGAAAACCATGCGCGAGGGTGTGCTGGCTGGTATTGGTGGCTTTGGGGCTCTATTTGAGGTGCCTAAGCGCTACAAAGAGCCCGTATTAGTGGCGGGCACTGATGGCGTAGGTACCAAGCTGAGATTGGCTTTTGAATGGAATCGGCACGATACGATTGGTCAGGACTTGGTAGCAATGAGTGTCAATGATATTTTGGTCCAAGGCGCGGAGCCCCTTTTCTTCTTGGATTACTTTGCTTGTGGCAAGTTAAGTGTTGATACAGCCGCCACAGTGGTTGGTGGCATCGCCAAGGGTTGTGAATTAGCTGGCTGTGCCTTAATTGGCGGGGAAACCGCTGAAATGCCAGGCATGTACCCTCCTGGTGAATACGATTTGGCTGGGTTTGCAGTGGGAGCGGTTGAAAAATCCAAGATTATTACCGGTGCAACAATTGCCCCAGGCGATGCTGTTTTGGCAATTGGATCTAGCGGTGCCCACTCTAATGGCTATTCTTTGGTGCGCAAAATTATTGAACGCGCTGGCGCCAAACCTAGCGACGACTTAGGTGGCCGATCATTAGGCGATGTCGTGATGGCCCCAACAGAAATTTATGTGAAACCGCTCCTTAAACTCATTTCTGAGATTAATGTCAAGGGTATGGCACACATTACTGGTGGTGGGCTTGTAGACAATGTGCCACGTGTGCTACCTGAAAACATACAGGCGGTATTGCATCGCGATAGCTGGCAGATGCCAGCACTCTTCAAATGGCTGCAGATGAAGGGCGGTGTTGCTGATGCTGAGATGGTGCGCGTATTTAACTGTGGCATTGGTATGGTGGTCATTGTGTCTGCCGATCAAGTTGATGTTGCTATTAAATCCCTTCGCGCGGAAGGTTTAACAGCTTGGACCGTTGGTGAAGTGGTTGAGCGCCCCACAGGCGCACCACAGACAATCTTGATTTAAGGATCTTAAAGCTTATTTAGTTAAGCTTAACTTACAGTGCTCTAGTGCCGCATTCAACTCAAATGGGTTAAAAGGGTCAAATGTGTTTCTGCCTGCAATAGCGCGCAGCCAAGTGAGCTGTCTTTTCCCTAGCTGCCTAGTTGCGGCTAAAGCCTTGTAACGCATCTGTTCTAAATTGGTTTCCCCATCTAGATACTCCCAGAGCTGCCGATAGCCCACCGATCGAATGGCTGGTAAGTTGGAATGGAGTGCTGGGTTCTTGCGGAGAACTTCTACTTCCTCAATCAGACCGCTAGCAAGCATCTCATCAAACCTTCTTTCAAGATTAATATGTAACCTTGTGCGATCACTAGGTTCTAGCGATACGAGATTAATCCATTCTGGAATAGCTGATCCCTCTCTACCGTCCTCGCTCGGCGACTCTGCTAGTAAAAAAGACATGGGTTTGCCTGTAATTTCATACACTTCAAGGGCCCGTTGAATCCGTTGAGAATCATTCGGCATAAGGCGGTTGGCTGTGATGAGATCAACTTGCGCTAACTTGGCATGCATTTCTGGCCAGCCAAGAACTTTTCCTTGCTGATCAAGGCGTGCGCGAATAACTTGGTTAGCTGGCGGCAATGAAGATAAACCATGAGCCCATGCACGCCAATACAACATCGTGCCTCCAACAACCACGGGAATATTGCCGCGTGCTCGAATTTCTTGGCATAAACGTTTAGCATCATTAGCAAAGTGAGCTGCCGAATAGGCGACATTGGGATCCAGAATATCAATCAGGTGATGTTTGACAGTAGCCTGCTCTACTTGAGTAGGTTTAGCGCTGCCAATATTTAGACCGCGATATACCAAGGCAGAATCCATGCTGATTATTTCTATTGTTAAGCCAATAGATTTTGCATACTCCGCAAGAGACATTGCTAGATGGGTTTTGCCTGCACCTGTCGGTCCAACAATGCAAAGAATTGGTGGATTAGAAATTGGATGCGTAGGCTGAATGTGAGGTTCAGTTTCCATTCCCTATTATAGGAACGAAATAGCAACGCCATTAATGAGCCTGTTAATATTCTTTCATCCCACCATTGGAGCTCATATTGATTGATACCCTGTTGCAATTAAGCGACCTACTACTGCATATTGATCGTCATCTAGATGTGGTCATTCAGCAATATGGATTTTGGGCTTATGGTTTGTTATTTGCCATTGTCTTTGCTGAAACGGGTTTAGTTATTGCCCCCTTTTTGCCGGGTGACTCTTTATTATTTATTGGGGGCGCTTATTGTGCAACCAAACAATTTGATTTATCGACCCTATGCGGCGGTCTATTAATTGCTGCGATTGCAGGTAATACCGTTAATTACCTCATTGGACGCTGGATTGGGCAAAGGGTCTTTAGCAGTCAGTCACGGTGGATTGATCAGACTGCATTACGTAAGACCCATTCTTTTTATGAGAGGCACGGAGGAAAAACCATAATCTTGGCGCGCTTCTTGCCGATCATTCGTACGTTTGCCCCATTTGTAGCAGGCGTTTCAGAAATGAATTTCTCGCGCTTCCAACTTTTTAATATTACAGGCGCTGTGCTATGGGTATTTGGGCTGGTAATTGCAGGCTATTTCTTTGGGAATATTTCCGTTATTCGTCAAAACCTTAATGTGATTGTATTAATTGGGATTGGTGCTGCAGTGGTACCTGTAATGCTAGCTGGTCTGTATAAAATTTTTCAGCTTAAGGTGAAGTAATCAGTGCAGCTTAGTTTGACTTTCTAACATAGCAATGTGGTCACGAATTTCAGGGGCATCCTCAGCTTCGGGGGAGTGGCTTAGGTAGTGATGCATATCGGCTATAGCAGGACGGAGATACTCCAATTGAGCAAAAATCAGGCCGCGGTCGCGAATTTCCTCCATAGAGTCGGGCAATAAAATGACCAGCCGCTCTTGGACCCCTAGAAGACGCTCCCAGCGCTCGTGTTCTGAATAAATCATTTTCAAATTTCTCATAAAGCGCGACAGAATTTCTCGTGGACTTGACGCGCGCAAGAAAATATTCAGCGGCAAACTCAGTTCACCGCGATATCCCTTGGCATCAAGATAGGGATCCAACATTTCCTGTAATTGATTCTTGGAGAGTGACTCGCCAGTTAAGGGGTCCATGATGATCTCGCCTTGCTGTAACGAAATGCGCATCATAAAATGATTGGGAAAAGAGACTCCGCGAATGTGTAGACCAATTTGGTGACCCAACTCCATTACTAAAATTGCTAATGAAATGGGAATGCCGCGACGGTTCTCTAGAATCTGATGTAAGTAAGAATTTTCGGGCGCATAAAAATCATTCGGATTGGGGCCAAAACCTAACTCAGTGTAAAAGAAGTGCTTCAGAATTTGCAGACGCTGCATCGGCGAGGTATCTGATGTGATCCGCGCCTTAAGTTTATTTCCCAATTGATCGAGCTGATCAAGTGCCCCTTGCACATCAAGGTCGGGGTAGGCGTGTTGCGCTACTGCAATAGCCGCTTCAGTTAAAGGGAGATTTTCATCTTCCGCAACGAGGGATGTAAAGTAGTCAAGTTGTTGTGTTGGCATAAAGGCTATTTTGCATGACGTAGAAATTTTTGCCAGCGAATTCCAACTGTATAGAGGGCGGCAAAGTAAATTATTGCAGCCACACCTAGCCAAGCCGTTAAGAGGCCAACGCGAAGCCAGGGTGTTGACTGTAGGGCGATCCAATTGTGCGCACTAGCCGCGTAATACAGTAGCGCCGAAAAGGGGATGAGCGCCAAAAATAGTTGCCCCAAATATTTGGCCCAAGCCGCGCTTGGAAGTGCGCCACGCCGATGAAGGCCTACCCAAAGTAGGGTGGCGTTAAGGCAGGCACCGGTACCAATAGATAGTGCCAACCCTGCATGACCCAGCCAAGGGACAAAAACAAGATTAGCCAATTGCGTAGCGACCAGCACCAGCAGGCCAATTTTTACTGGGGTGCGAATATCTTGACGAGAATAAAAACCTGGAGCCAAAATCTTCACTAATATGAGACCTATGAGACCAACGCCGTAAGCTGCTAAAGCGCGTTGCGTCATTAAAACATCGACTGCACTAAATTTTCCGTAGTGATATAGGGCTGCTGCGAGCGGTTCACCAAAAATAAATAGTGTGATGGCACAAGGTGCGGCCAATAAAAAAGTGAGTTGCAAGCCCCAGATTAATAATTCACCAGCATGAGCTAAATCATTTTGGGCATTGGCTTTGCTTAAGCTTGGGAGCAGCACAGTTCCTAAAGCAACGCCCAGTAAAGCCGTTGGGAACTCCATGAGTCGGTCTGCGTAGGAAAGCCATGAAACACTTCCAGCTTGGAGTCGAGATGCAATATTCGTATTAATGATTAGCGAGATCTGGGCAACAGAAACTGCGAATACTGCTGGCCCCATCAAACGCATTACCCGTCTAGCATCTGGATTGAAGATTGCCGCCTTAATTGCCCTAGGTAGCAATCCTACTTTTGGTAGTAGCCCTAGACGAGAAAGCGCGGGAAATTGAATTGCTAACTGCAAAATTCCGCCCAGAAGAACACCAATGCTCAGAGCGTAAATGGGTTGATCAAGATGAGGCGCTAAAAAGATAGCGCTGCCAATGAGGGCTACATTGAGCAAGACTGGCGTAAAAGCTGGTATTGCGAAGCGCTGGAAAGTATTGAGAATCCCTGCGGAGAGGGAAACCATAGAAATCAGGCCAATATATGGAAACATGATGCGAGTCATTACTACGCTGGCATCATAAGCTGGACCTCCCTTAAACCCTGTAGCAATCACAAGAATAAGCAATGGGGCGCCAATAACTCCCAGCAGTACCGTAAAGAGCAGGGTCCAAAATAAGAGGGTGGCGACGGCATTTACGAGGATTTGGGACTGTTTTTGATCTCCGTTGCTGGAGATTTCTCCTAATATAGGGACAAAGGCCTGAGAAAACGCTCCCTCAGCAAAGAGTCGGCGCAATAAATTAGGTAGCCTAAAAGCCACATTAAAGGCATCGGTCCACTCTGAAGCACCGAAACTACGGGCAATGAGGGTCTCCCGGAGAAGGCCGGTAATGCGGGAAAGCATGGTTAGTGAGCTAACCTTGGCGGCAGCAGAAAGCAGATTCATGGACTAATTTTCCCCTATTTATCATGCTACTGGGCTTTTTTAGTCCTTTAATGTAAAATCTTGGGTTTTGGTGAGTCAGCTTACAAATTTGGCGCACCCATGCAGATTTTTTAGTTAATCGTATTTTGTAATTTTTATAGAGCAAGGTTTAAAGATGGCCAATACCGCACAAGCGCGTAAACGCGCACGGCAGGCAGTAAAACAGAATGATCACAACTCCAGTTTGCGTTCAAAGCTTCGCACTTCCATTAAGGCAGTTCGCAAAGCAATTGAAACTGGCGATAAAGATGCTGCGGCTAAAGTTTTCGCAGCAACTCAAGCCACAATCGATAAGATTGCTGACAAAAAGATTTCTCATAAAAACACTGCTGCACGTCAGAAGTCACGTTTGTCTGCAGCAATTAAGTCAATGGCAGCGTAAGACTGTTTTAGTTTTAGGCTGGCTCTAGAGTTATTTGAGTCTAAGCCCGCTCCTTATCAGAGCGGGTTTTTGTTTTTAGGGTTGGGTTTGTGTTTTGGGTTCAAATTCACAGGCTTCTTCGATGGGTAGGCCGTTGTCTTTGGCGAAGTTCATGACAAAGTCCAAGGCTCTCGGATCGAGTTCGCCCAGTTTAGTATTGACAACAACGCATTTCACATTTGCAATTAGTACTGGTCTGACATAGGGCGAGTAAGTGAAGCGGGGATCGCCAGCATCGCCTGGCGGGCGAAAAGTGGCCATTACCCCGCACAAGCGCTCGGCCCAATCGCTAGGTCGAAATGGCTTGCCAGAAGTGTTAATGCCTTGAATGAAAAGCTTTTTGTGGGTCAAGTGGGCGTAAACATCGTAGTAATGAATAAGTATTGCTAAGCTCTCTAGCTTAACAGCGCGAGAAGGCCTTAAGATGACTTTAGGAGTTATTTTCGTGCAGTTGGTGTGCCTTAACAAAAAATGCAAGCTAAAACTTTAGTAGAAAACTCAACAATGACATCTTTGACAAAGCCTCAAGCACCAGGTCAGATTAAGCATTACTTGCAATTTTCTGACTTAACTCGGCAAGAGTATGACTACTTGCTTAAAAGATCAGCATGGCTCAAGACTAAGTTTAAGAGTTATGAGACTTGGCATCCATTGCACGATCGTACATTGGCGATGATCTTTGAGAAGCACTCTACTCGCACTCGTCTTTCATTTGAAGCGGGCATTCATCAACTTGGCGGTCACGCTGTCTATCTAAATACAAGAGATACCCAGTTAGGTCGTGGTGAGCCTGTAGAAGATGCAGCACAGGTCATATCCCGCATGACTGACATTATTATGATTCGCACCTTTGGTCAGGACATTATTGAGCGTTTTGCAGCTAACTCCCGCGTGCCGGTAATTAATGGCCTCACAAATGAATACCACCCTTGCCAAGTGTTGGCTGATATCTTTACCTTTGTAGAGGCTCGTGGGCCCATTCAAGGAAAGACGGTCGCTTGGGTTGGTGATGCTAACAATATGGCTTATACGTGGATTCAGGCTGCCGAATGTCTTGGTTTCCATATTCAGTTTTCTGCGCCAGAAGGTTATCAATTAGATAATTCCCGTTTAACAGGTGCAGCCTTGAATCATCTGACGGTATGTTCTGATCCTCGAGACGCTTGTAAGGGCGCCAACTTGGTGACAACTGACGTGTGGACCAGCATGGGCTACGAAGATGAGAATGCTTCTCGCATGAAGGCCTTCAAAAATTGGATGGTCTCTGAAGAGTTAATGGCATTAGCTAATCCTGACGCCTTGTTTATGCATTGCTTGCCTGCGCATCGTGGCGAAGAGGTTTCTGCTCAAGTAATTGATGGCCCGCAAAGTGTTGTTTGGGAAGAGGCAGAAAACCGTTTGCATGTTCAGAAAGCATTGATGGAGTATTTGCTTTGTGGGCGCTTAGATTGAGTTGTTTTAATTAATTTTTTATTGAATAGAAATCATGTCTGATATTAAAAAAGTTGTATTGGCTTATTCCGGTGGTTTGGATACAAGTGTTATCTTAAAATGGCTGCAAGATACTTATCAATGTGAAATTGTTACTTTTACGGCAGACTTAGGTCAGGGTGAGGAGCTCGAGCCAGCCCGTGCCAAAGCATTACAGTTCGGAATTAAGCCAGAGAATATTTTCATCGATGATTTACGCGAAGAATTTGTGCGTGATTTTGTATTCCCTATGTTTCGTGCAAATACGATCTACGAAGGTGAGTACTTATTAGGCACATCTATCGCCCGTCCATTAATTGCCAAACGTCAAATTGAAATAGCGCGCTTGACTAATGCAGACGCCGTCTCCCATGGAGCAACGGGTAAAGGCAATGATCAAGTTCGATTTGAGTTGGGATACTACGCACTTGAGCCAGGAATAAAAGTGATTGCTCCATGGCGTGAGTGGGATTTATTATCTCGTGAGAAGTTGATGGCCTATGCAGAAAAGCATGGCATTCCAGTCGAGATGAAACACAAGCAAGGCGGCTCCCCATATTCGATGGATGCAAATCTTTTGCATATCAGCTATGAGGGCCGGCATCTAGAGAATCCAAATGCTGAGGCCGAAGAGTCGATGTGGCGCTGGACGGTATCGCCTGAGAAGGCCCCAGATACTCCAGAGATTATTGAAATTGAATTTAATGCCGGCGATCCTGTGGCGATTAATGGAAAAGCTTATAAGCCGCATGAGTTATTGGCTGAGCTCAATCGCATGGGTGGTATGCATGGCATTGGCCGTTTAGATTTAGTTGAAAATCGCTTTGTTGGTATGAAGAGCCGTGGTTGTTATGAAACTCCAGGCGGCACCATTCTTTTGAAGGCGCACCGCGGTATCGAAAGTATTACCTTGGATCGTGAAGTCGCTCACTTGAAGGATGATTTAATGCCACGCTATGCCAGCCTGATTTACAACGGTTACTGGTGGGCGCCAGAGCGCGTTGCTTTACAAACTCTAATTGATCATACGCAGCAAGCGGTCAATGGCACAGTGCGTCTGAAAATCTACAAGGGTTCTGTATCGGTGATCTCACGTGATTCAGTAAATACTTTGTTTGATCAAAATATCGCCACCTTTGATGACGATGGTGGCGCCTATAACCAAGCTGATGCTGGTGGCTTTATTAAGCTCAATGCATTGCGCATGCGAATTGCTGAAATAGCAAAACGTAAGCGTGCTAAATGATTAATCTTAATAGAAAGAATGCACATGCAATTTGATTCAGTTTCCGTCGGGAAAAAAGCCAATGTATTTTTTGATGGCAAATGCGTATCTCATACTGTGACTTTACCCAATGGGATTCGTAAGTCTGTAGGCGTTGTATTGCCAAGTACTTTACGATTTGATCTCACCACTAAAGAAATTATGGAGGTTATCGATGGTAATGCTTTCGTCAGTATCAATGGCGCTCCCGAAGAAGAGTTTAAAGCGGGTCAAAGCTGGGAGGTAGAAAAGGGCTCCTATTTCATCATTCGCGCTGAAGCACCAGTGCACTATGTTTGCCATTTTGAATAAATTCTGATCGTACAAAACATACAAACCACCCACGGGTGGTTTTTTATTTAAATCAGCGTAAAAAGTAATTTATGAAACTTTTTCAGTTCGTCGTTTTGATAGGCACTTTTACCTCTTTTTGTATCAGCGCGCAGGTCATCGATATTCCTTACAAAGATGATGCGCCCACTAGAACTTTGTTAACTGCCACTCAAAGTGCAAAAGCTGTTGTTCTGCTTTTTCCGGGTGGCGGGGGAGTGTTACGACTCCAGGATGATGGCTCGAGTACTAACTTTCACACATTTGTTAGATCTAAGGATTTATGGGCTCAATATGGAATTGATGCCGTTTTGGTCGATACACCCTATAGCCTTGGGGACGGCAGGAGTAATTCTCGGTCCACTAGAGATCATCAACAAAGAATATTAAATGTCGTTCAATATTACAGGGAAAAGCTGAATCTTCCTGTCTGGATTTTTGGTCACAGCATGGGAACGGTAAGCGTGACAGAGTTTGTTAATGGGGGTAAAGAGCAGGAAAAGCGCCTTGCTGGGGTGATTGTTGCGGGTACTTATCGGTCAGCTATGATTGATTCGGATGTCAGCATTCCAGTATTGGCTATTCACCACATAGATGATGGGTGTTCAAATACACCATTCTCTATCTCAGAAAAAATTATTAAAGATAGACCTAGCAAATCAGTAGCTCAATTTGTTTCAATTGAAGGCGGGATTAGCGAGGGAGACGTTTGCGGTTCCAAGGCCCATCACGGTTTCAATCAGAAGGAGTCTGAGTTTATTAAGGTTGCCGCTCAATTCATTTTAAAGAACTGAGCCCTCTTTCATTTTTTAGGTAAGCCCAAAATGACCGTTCCTGGCACAATCATTCGCTCCGAGAACCACTGCTTATTCATCTCCAAAGCGTAACGAACAGCGGCTTGGGGGCAATGATTGTTAGTGGTGTCCGCTTGCATTTCTTCGATATTCACAATTTTGCCATCATTAGAAATAAAGGCGATAGATAAAGGAATTTTGGTGTTGCTCATCCAGAAGCAGTGACCAGCTTTTTCCTCAAAGATAAAAAGCATGCCTGAATTGGTAGGCATGCTAGATCGATTCATGAGACCGACTTCGCGTGCTTTGGGAGTGTCTGCTACCTCAGCCTGTATGCGATAAATTCCTGTCTTAAGTTCAACGCTCTGTAAGTCGATGTTTTGCTGGCAAAAAACTGCCGTTGAAAAGGTGCTTAAGGTGACTGCAATCGCAAGTGTAATTTGTCTAAAGCAAGGTAGATGCATGATGGTCTTAGTAGTAAGGATGAGGTGATTCTAAAGCCGCGTCAATTTGTAGGCGAAAAAAAACCCAGGAGCAGGTCCTGGGTTTTTCGCAATGATCTAGAAACGATCAAGCACCTTGAATATTGGTAGCTTGCTTGCCCTTAGGGCCTTGAGTAACATCGAATGTTACTTTTTGGCCTTCTTTAAGGGTTTTAAACCCAGGCATAGTAATTGCGCTAAAGTGCGCAAACATCTCTTCTTCACCATCATCAGGCTTAATAAATCCAAAGCCTTTTGCATCATTGAACCACTTTACAATTCCGGTCGCCATGCGAACTCCATTACATAAACTTAAAACAACCGTGATGAGGGTGAATACTTTTTAATCAGTCTCGCTCTGCAACACGCCTAAATAGGACTTAGATAAGCCTATGCGCCAATTGTTTGCCCTTTATGGTGGGGTGTCAAGAGGATAAATACATATAGTTGTTCTAAAACACCCCTTTTTTTATCGGAAATTGCCCCAATATGGAGTGAATAGAGCTTTTTTTGATAGTTTTCACCAAAATACTTTGGACAGCAAAATTTATTTATCTGTGTTTAGAATGTTTCTCATGAGTCGCAATACGAAAAATCCAACCGTTGGCAATCCAAGCAACCCCCATATTGAAGATACTATCCTTCTCGAAAAGCAGGCCGAGAAGGTAAAGGCACCTTCTATGTACAAAGTTTTACTATTGAATGACGATTACACGCCAATGGAATTTGTTGTAATGGTGATTCAGGAGTATTTTAATAAAGACCATGAGACGGCAACTCGGATCATGTTGCAAGTGCATTTGGTTGGAAAAGGTATTTGCGGAATTTTTACCCGTGATGTTGCGGCAACAAAAGTGCATCAAGTTATCGAGCTCTCCCGCGAAGCGGGTCACCCACTACAGTGCACTATGGAGGAAGCATGATTGCCCAGGAATTAGAAGTAAGTCTGCATATGGCGTTTGTTGACGCACGAGCTTCACGACATGAGTTCATCACAGTTGAGCATTTGCTCGCCGCACTCTTGGACAACGCAACTGCGGTTGAGGTGCTCAAAGCCTGCGCAGTCAATATTGCAGAGTTGCGAGCCCAGTTAAAAAACTTTATCAATGACAATACTCCCGTTGTCCCTGGGAATGATGAAGTAGATACGCAGCCTACACTCGGTTTTCAGCGTGTGATTCAGCGCGCCATCATGCATGTGCAATCTACATCGAATGGCAAAAAAGAAGTCACAGGCGCAAATGTACTGGTAGCCATCTTCGGTGAAAAAGATTCACATGCAGTGTATTTCTTGCAGCAGCAAGGGGTTACCCGTTTAGATGTAGTGAACTTTATTAGCCATGGTGTTCGTAAAGATCAGGCTGAGCATGTAAAGCCAGTTGAGTCAACACAAGATCCAGAAGAGGCGGCATCCGGCGGTAAAGAGAGCCCACTTGAGTTATATACCCAAAATCTTAATGTGATGGCTAAGCAAGGCAAGATTGACCCGCTCATTGGTCGTGATAGCGAAGTGGAGCGGGTGATTCAAGTGTTGTGCCGTCGTCGCAAAAATAATCCTTTATTGGTGGGGGAGGCAGGCGTTGGTAAAACTGCCATTGCCGAGGGTCTTGCGTGGCGCATTGTTAAGGGTGACGTGCCAGATATTCTGGCTGATGCTACTGTCTACTCCTTGGATATGGGTGCGCTATTGGCGGGCACAAAATACCGAGGTGACTTTGAGCAACGCCTAAAGGGTGTCTTGAAATCACTAAAGGACCATGCTCATGGCGTCTTATTCATCGATGAAATCCATACTTTAATCGGAGCAGGGGCTGCTTCTGGCGGAACGCTCGATGCTAGCAACCTCTTAAAGCCTGCTCTTTCAAATGGCCAGCTTAAATGTATCGGCGCCACTACCTTTACAGAATATCGCGGCATCTTTGAAAAAGACGCAGCATTGTCCCGGCGTTTCCAAAAGATTGATGTGGTTGAGCCTACAGTAGATCAGACTGTACAAATTTTGCGTGGTCTTAAATCTCGCTTTGAGGAGCACCATAGTGTGAAATATGCAGCAGCTGCATTGGTTGCTGCTGCTGAGTTATCCGCTCGCTATATTAATGATCGCCATTTGCCTGACAAGGCAATTGACGTGATTGATGAAGCTGGCGCTGCGCAACGTATTTTGCCCAAGTCCAAGCAAAAGAAAATCATTGGTCGCCCAGAGATCGAGGAGATTGTGGCCAAGATTGCGCGTATACCGCCTCAGTCCGTTACTGTAGACGATCGTAGTAAGTTGCAAACCTTGGATCGTGATATCAAGAGTGTTGTTTTTGGCCAGGATCCTGCCATTGAGGCCTTGTCAAGTGCAATTAAGATGACACGTGCCGGCCTTGGAAAGATTGATAGGCCTATCGGCTCATTCTTATTTTCTGGACCTACTGGCGTTGGTAAAACCGAAGTTGCTAAGCAGCTGGCTTATATTTTAGGTATTGAACTCTTGCGATTTGATATGTCGGAGTACATGGAGCGTCATGCTGTAAGTCGTTTAATTGGGGCACCTCCTGGTTATGTAGGCTTTGATCAGGGCGGACTACTCACTGAGGCAGTAAATAAGAAGCCACACTGCGTTCTCTTGCTCGATGAGATTGAAAAAGCGCATCCAGATATTTTCAATATCCTCTTGCAAGTAATGGACCATGGAACCTTAACTGACAACAATGGCCGTAAGACTGATTTCCGAAATGTAATCATGATCATGACTACCAATGCTGGCGCTGAAGCGATGCAAAAATCCACCATGGGATTTACCAATGTGCGTGAGTCCGGTGACGAAATGGCAGATATTAAAAAGTTCTTTACGCCAGAGTTCCGTAACCGCTTGGATGCAATTGTTTCCTTCAAAGCTCTTGATGAGACCATCATCATGCGTGTGGTTGATAAGTTCCTTATGCAGCTAGAAGAGCAATTGCATGAGAAAAAGGTCGATGCCACATTTAGTCCTGCATTGCGTGCACACTTGGCTAAACATGGTTTTGATCCATTGATGGGCGCTAGACCAATGCAGCGCATCATTCAAGACACAGTTCGCAAGGCTTTGGCTGATGAGCTACTCTTTGGCAAATTGGCGCAAGGTGGCCATGTAGCGGTAGATGTGGATACCGATGGGAAGGTTCAGTTGAAGTTTGATGCGCCCTTAATTTCAGGTAAAGCACCCAAGGCAGATGTTGCCCCTGCAGAGGAAATATAGACCCAGGAGATGTATTTGCCCCAAAAAGAAAACCAGCCGCATAAACTCGGCTGGTTTTTTACCTAGAGGTATCCTAATTGGCTAAAGCGTCGCTTTTAATTCAGGACTCCGTGGGCCCCAAGTACCGAAATAAAGATGGTGATTACACTAAGAATAAAAATAACTGCATGTACTGTTTGGGTTTTTTTTAGATCACTAATGCCATTGCCATCCTTTATCAGTCGACCATGATTTTTGATAAAAAAAGGCTCAATAACAAAAAGAGCGAATATGAACATGAGCCAGATAAATACCATGGCATGCATCCAGAAATATCGAGCATCAGAAAATCTTTGCCAGGCACTTAATTGGTAGACCATGTAAAAACCGCTAATACCAGCAAGCAAGACCGTGAATCTGGCAATAAAGGCAAAGCGATTTTCAATGCCATTAAAAATTTCCATCTGATCGTGCTTGTATGGCGACTGCCTAATTACAGGAATCAATACCATCGTTACGAATGCTACTCCACCTATCCAAATGACAATACTCAGAATATGGATAGCTCGTGCAATTGCTAATTCGTTCATATTTAAATACCCACCTAAAAGTCGAAGTAAGTCATAGCCCGCAAGCTTAAAATACCAATAATTAACCTCTACCAGTGCTACCAAAACCCCCCGCACCACGACTACTCTCGGTGAATTCTTCAACGACTCGAAGCTCAACTTGCAGAACAGGCATTATGACTAATTGGGCTAAGCGCTCCATGGGTTCAAGTTTGAATGTGGCAGATCCCCGATTCCAGGTGCTAACCATGAGTTCACCTTGGTAATCAGAATCAATTAAACCCACGAGATTGCCCAGCACAATGCCGTGCTTATGGCCAAGTCCAGATCTAGGTAGGATGAAGGCGGCATAGCGTGGGTCTTCAACATAGATAGCAAGTCCTGTTGGTATAAGAATAGTTTGACCTGGCGCAATCTCAATAGCCTCATTAATGCAGGCTCGCAAATCTAGGCCTGCACTGCCTGGCGTGCCGTAAGCAGGGAGCTGATTGCGCATGCGTTCATCGAGAATTTTTACTTGGAGTGATTGCATGATGTTTTCCTAAAGCACATTAAATTTTCTTGGCGACCAATTGAATCAGTTGGCGAGCTAGATCAAGCTTATTAGCTCTCGCTAATTTTTTTCTACCACGCTCATCAATAATGAGAAGTTGATTGAGGTCGCTACCAAAAGTATCTGGACCAATATTACCCACAATCAATGGAATACCTTTGCGCTGGCGTTTCTCTTGTGCATGAGTTGCAAGGTCAGTGGATTCTGCAGCAAAGCCAACACAGTAGGGGCGGGATTTTCCATTCTCAGTTTTCACTGTCTTGACAACATCCAAAAGAATGTCCGGATTGGCAATGAATTCCAGTGTTGGCGCTTTTTGCCCTTGACGTTTTATTTTATCTTTGGCTGGTTTAGCAATACCCCAATCTGCCACCGCTGCTACAGCAAAAAAGATGTCACAGTCAGCCGATTTCAACGTGGCGGCATGCATTTCTTTGGCGCTAACCACATTGGTACGAGTAATTTTTCCAGTAGCCTCTAAAGGGGTATTTAGATCGCAGGGGCCGGCGACTAAATGGACTTGCGCGCCAGCCTCGATAGCTGCTCGTGCAATCGCAAAGCCCATCTTGCCGGAGCTACGATTGGTGATGCCGCGAACTGGATCAATTGCTTCAAAAGTCGGCCCAGCAGTAATAAGTACCCGCTTGCCCGCCAGTAACTTCTTCTGAAAAAATGCAACTAATTGCTCAGTAATTTCTGTTGGCTCAAGCATGCGACCTAAACCTACCTCACCACAAGCCTGAAAGCCGCTGGCTGGGCCCAATAGGGCAACACCATCTTCTATTAATCGTTGCACACTTCTTTGTGTGGCGTCATGGTCCCACATTTGCTTATTCATAGCTGGAGCTAGGAGTAATGGACAGTCTCTTGCAAGGCAAAGTGTTGTCAATAAATCATCGGCTAAACCCAGTGATAGCTTAGCCATCAAATCGGCGCTAGCAGGCGCAATCAAAATGGCATCAGCAGATCTAGAGAGTTCAATGTGAGCCATATTATTGGCAATTGTGCGATCCCATTGGCTCGTATAAACCGGATTACCAGTAAGAGCCTGCATGGTGACCGGAGTTACAAACTGCTGTGCAGCTTCAGTCATCACCACCTGAACGCTGGCACCTTCTTGTATTAATAGGCGCGCCAACTCTGCGGACTTATATGCCGCAATTCCGCCAGATATACCTAAAACGATTTTCTGATTCAAAAGTGATTGCATGGTGCCAGCTTAATGGGATTGAGGGGATTTACCAAATGACTTATTTAGTTCACTCCAAATAATAAGGAATGCACCTATGCATATCGCACTATCAGCAATATTGAAAGCGGGCCAGTGCCAGCCGCCATAATGCAAGTCAATAAAGTCCACCACCGCACCATACATAATGCGGTCTAAGACGTTACCTAGTGCGCCGCCCAAAATAAAGCTCAAAGCCCAGCAAAGGATTTTATTACCCTGATTCCTGCGCAATAACCGCACAATGTAAGCGGAAGCTACTAAGCCAAGTGCGGTAAAAAACCAGCGTTGCCAACCAGAGCCCTGAGCCAAGAATGAAAAAGCAGCTCCAGGATTCAAAAGCAAAAGCCAGTTCATAAATGGCAATAGTCTTTCTGAAGTGCCGAACTGCAAATTACTCAATGCTAACCACTTGCTCAACTGATCGAGTAAAAGGACGATTACAGATATTGCTAAATAACGAAAAAATGAAGAGTTCATAAAGTGATGGATTCTTTATCTTATTGATGTATTAAGCAAACAAGCGATGTTCGCCATCACCAAATACATTGCTAATGCACCTGCTACATAACTCTGGATGCTCGGAATTCATGCCAACATCTTCTGTGTGATGCCAGCAGCGACCGCACTTTTTATATTGACTGCCCCGAACTAGAACCTCTAAACCATCTTTGCTAAGTTCCACTTTAGCGCTAGACGTAATAGTGACAAAACGTAAGTCATTTCCAAGAGAGTGGATCAGCTCAAAGTCTGCTTCAGGTACTTTAATTGTTAGTTCTGCTTGGAGAGAAGAGCCAACATGACCGGCTTCCCGCTCAATCTCAATCGCCTTTGTCACCTCGGAACGAATTTCCCGAATACGACCCCACTTAGTCAGTAACTCTGCCGCCTGAGAAATTTCTGGGAAAGTGCCAAACTCTTCCATAAAGATGGACTCTTGAATTTGCTGATTTTTGTCATGGGGAAATGATTGCCATGCTTCCTCGGCCGTAAAGGAGAGAAAAGGGGCTAACCACTTCAAAAGGTTACGGGTGATATGAAATAAGGCATTTTGAGCGGCACGACGATCGGCTGAACTTGCCGCACTTGTATAAAGGCGATCTTTCAGTATATCTAAATAGAAACCACCCAAATCTTCAGAGCAAAAGGTCAGCATACGCGCTACTGCAGGCTGGAATTCGTAAGATTGATAATGGGCTTTCACCTCATTTTGCAGTTGATTGGCCAAGGCTACAGCGTAGCGGTCAATCTCTAGCCACTGTTCTGCAGGCATTGCATGTTGACCCGGATCAAAATCCGACAGGTTTGCCAATAAGAAACGCAAAGTATTGCGAATGCGGCGATAGCTTTCAACTACTCGCTTAAGAATCTCATCGGAGATTGTCATCTCACCCGAGTAGTCTGTAGATGCTACCCAAAGACGAATAATTTCTGCACCCAGCTTATCTGCAACTTGTTGTGGAGCAATCACGTTCCCAACAGACTTGCTCATCTTGCGACCTTGACCGTCAACCGTAAAGCCGTGTGTAAGTAGCGCCTTGTATGGAGGTTTGCCATCTAACATGGAACCCGTCAACAATGAGGAGTGAAACCAGCCGCGATGCTGATCTGAACCCTCAAGATATAAGTCAGCCAACCTTCCGTTTGGGGTCTCGGATTCAGCTGTAAATAATTCCTTACGATGTGATCCACGAATAACGTGCCAATGGGTTGTTCCAGAATCAAACCAGACATCTAAGGTGTCGCGATTTTTTTCGTAGTCAGCAGCTTCATCTCCAAGCAGATCAGAAACTGCTAATTTTTGCCAAGCCTCGATACCTTCTTCTTCAACGCGCAAAGCAATTTTTTCGAGCAACTCAACGGTGCGCGGATGTGGCTCGCCACTTTCTTTGTGAACCAAAAAAGCCATAGGAACACCCCATTGCCGCTGTCGTGACAATGTCCAATCTGGACGATTGGCGATCATGCTACGTAAACGTTGTTTACCCCAGGAAGGAAAAAATTCAGTGCTTTCGATGCCCGCAAGAGCGGTGTCACGTAAGCTAGCTTTACCATCGGAGGGCATCTTATCCATACTGGCAAACCACTGTGATGTAGCGCGATAAATGATGGGTGATTTATGGCGCCAGCAATGCATGTAAGAGTGGGTATAAGTCTTATCTCTCAATAGGCTACCCGCTTCGCGCATGGCTTCAACTATTTTTGGATTAGCCTTCCAGATATATTCATTAGCGAATAAAGGTAACCAAGAGGCATACACTCCATTGCCCATGACAGGATTGAGAATGTCTTTATCAGCCAACTTATTTGCTTTGCAGGATTTAAAGTCTTCCTCGCCATATGCTGGTGCTGAGTGCACGACACCAGTGCCGGTATCTAAGGTCACATAAAGCGCTGGATAGATTGGTGAAAGGCGTTTATAGCCTTCATGCAAGGGCGCTAGGGGGTGCCAAAAGGAAATGTTTGCCAATTGACTGCCTAAGCAAGTGGCAATTATCTTGCCTTCAAGACCGTAATCTTCCAAACAAGTCTCGACGCGATCATTAGCAAGAATCAGAAGCCTGTCGCCAACTTCAACCAATGCATATGTGAGTTCTGGATGCACATTTAATGCTTGGTTGGCAGGAATGGTCCACGGTGTTGTAGTCCAGATTATGATCATCCCAGGTTTGGCCGGGATCTCATTTATACCAAAAGCTTTTGCCAGCTGTGGACGCTGCGCATCATCAAATGCAAAGCCAACATCCACTGTTGGATCAGTTTTGTCATGGTATTCCACTTCAGCTTCAGCTAGTGCAGAGCCGCAATCGAAACACCAGTTGACTGGCTTGAGGCCGCGGAAAACATAACCCTTTTCCCAGATTTTTCCTAATGCACGAATTTCATCTGCCTCATTACCAAAGTTCATAGTAAGGTAAGGATTATTCCAGTCCCCAAGCACCCCTAAGCGCTCAAAATCCTTCTTCTGCTTATCTACCTGAATTTGTGCATAGGCCCGCGCCTTGGCTTGCACTTCCTCAGTTGGTAAATTTTTACCAAATTCTTTTTCAATCTGAATCTCAATAGGCATGCCATGGCAATCCCAGCCTGGAACATAAACAGAATCAAAACCCATCAACCAGCGGGACTTGACAATCATGTCTTTCAGAATCTTATTGACTGCGTGGCCAATGTGAATATCACCGTTTGCATAGGGTGGGCCATCATGCAAAATGAATTTCGGATGATTGGCATGTGCCTCCCGAATTTTTTCATAAAGTTTTTTCTTCTGCCATTGCGCGACCCACTGTGGCTCTCGCTTAGGCAGATCTCCTCGCATGGGAAAGGACGTCTCTAAAAGATTAACGGGATAGGAATTTACTTTTTCAGACATAGATTTTTTTCTGGAAATAATTTCTGGCATACGCAGCATCTGCTGCAATCGCTTGGGTTAGTGTGTCAAGATCAGAGTACTTAGCCTCGTCACGAATTTTTTCTAAGAGCTCCACGGTAATCATTTTTCCATAGACCTCTTGGTTGAAATCAAAAATGTGGGTTTCAAGTAAAACACGTCCTTCATCTTCAATGGTTGGTCTTACTCCGAGGCTGGCTACTGCTGGCAGGGGATGTTCACTTAATCCAATGACTTGTGCGGCAAAGATGCCGGTAGTGGCTGGCTTGCGATGATGCAAATGATTGGCAACTGCTAGGTTGAGCGTAGGAAAGCCCAAGGTGCGCCCCAATTTTTTTCCATGAATGACGTGTCCTGAAATACCATAAGGATGACCGAGTAACTTACTAGTTTGCTCCATATCGCCAGCAGCTAGGGCATCACGCAATGCCGAACTTGAAATACGCTCGCCGTTTTCTAGTACCGTATGGATGCTGGAAACTTCAAAACCATATTTTTTACCAGCAGCTTTAAGGCTGGCATAGTTACCTGTGCGTTTTGCGCCGTAGCAAAAGTCATCACCAATTAAAATCCATTTTGCGTTTAGCTGTTTTACGATAATCTCAGATACAAATTCTTCGGGGCTTAAGCGCGCGAATGCGGAGTTGAAATGCTCCACCACTACCCGATCAATGTTCATTTGCGCAAAAGCAGCTAGTTTGTCGCGCAGATTTAAGATTCGTGGCGGTGCTTTTTCAGGTGAAAAAAATTCTTTAGGATGTGGCTCAAAAGTCATCACGCAACTCACTAGACCTTTTTTCTGCGCGCCATCCTTGAGTTGTTTGAGAAGGGCGCGATGACCCCTGTGCACGCCATCGAAATTACCGATGCTTAAAGCACAAGCTGGTCCTGCAGAAAACTGGGTGGAGCCACGGAATACGTTCACAAATCGCTTTCAGGGTAGCCATCAATTATATTGTGGGCATGCTATCTATCGTTACCTTAATCTCAGGCCGCGGATCTAATTTTGAATCCATCGTCAAAACAGCCCAAAAAGAGCAATGGCCAGTCAAGTTTGCAGGGGTGATTGCGAACCATGCAGCAGCTAAAGGCCTTGATTTTGCTCGCTCTCAGGGTATTCCGGCCATTATTGTGGAGCATCGAGAGCATGCTACACGGGAATCCTTCGATGCTGCTCTGATTGAACAAATAGATGCATTGGGGGCTGATTTAGTGGTTTTAGCTGGTTTTATGAGAATTCTAACCCCAGGCTTTATCCGTCATTTTCAGGGTCGCCTTATTAATATTCACCCTGCACTATTGCCAGCCTTTCCGGGTTTACACACTCATGAGCGCGCTTTAGAGGCTGGAGTTGCAGAACATGGAGCTACAGTTCACTTTGTTACTGAGGGAGTGGATGAGGGGCCAATTATCTGTCAGGCCTCTGTTCCAGTACTTGCGGGGGATGATGCAGAGACTTTGGGAGCTCGTGTTTTGGCAGCTGAGCATCAGATTTACCCGCGGGCCGTAAAATGGTACCTTGATGGCAGATTGCAAATAGAAGGCAATCAAGTAAAGCTTTCCCCTCCAGAGGCGCAATTAATAAAATTATGAGTAAAGAACGATCACCCCGCGGAGCTAGTAGCGGCTCTAAACTAGGCGCTAGGTTAGCTCCCCATAAAAGCTATGCTGCTAAAACTACAGATCCACTACGCCGACCAGAGCGTCGCAATGCCAGTGGAAATTTAATTGCCCCAGTTGGACAAAAAAACTTTTCCAATGCAAAGGCTCTGCCTCAGCATGCTATACATCTGGAACGCTTAATTCCTGAGCTTCTGAGTTTTGAGCAACCAGCTGACCGCGTAGTAAGTCGTTATTTCCGGGCCGAGCCACAGCTAGGTAATCGTGATCGCGCTCTTATTGCAGAGAGTGCCTTTGCGATCTTGCGTCGCAAAAATGAGTTTTCACAATTTGCCTTTAGTGGCGAAGGATCTCAGGCTAGACGTCTGGCCCTATTGGGTTTGCTGGCCGCCTTATCCGAAGGGGGATTAGGTTCCGCTAATCGAGCAGAAAGTGCAATTGCCGATTTAGCGCATGTCCTAAAGCCTGGTGAGTATGAATGGTTGCAGCGTTTTGCTACGGTAGACCCCACCGCTTTAAATCCCCTTGTGCGAAATAATCTACCCGAGTGGTTGTGGGATGCTTTTGGAAAATATCCTGGTGAAGAGACTCGTGAAGAGTTGGCAAAGTGTTTAATGCATCCCGCATTATTGGATTTACGTGCTAACACCATGAAGACGACTCGCGAGCAATTGTTGCTAGACATGAACGCTCTGGGTGGTCGCTATCAGGCAATCCCTACGCCATATGCACCAGACGGCGTGCGTATTATGGGTAAACCTGCCTTGCAAAATACCGTTGGCTTTAAAGCGGGTATGTTTGAAGTGCAAGATGAAGGCAGTCAGTTACTGGCCTACCTGCTCGCTCCTAAGCGGGGGGAGATGGTGGTGGACTTTTGCGCTGGAGCTGGTGGTAAAACCCTTGCTATCGGAGCACTCATGCGCTCTACAGGGCGTTTGTATGCCCTAGATACATCTGAACGTCGTTTGGCAAATTTGAAGCCTAGACAGGCCCGTAGCGGCCTTTCCAACGTTCATCCCGTATGGATCGATAGTGAGAACGATACCAAGGTTAAGCGCTTGGCAGGAAAAATTGATCGAGTGCTAGTCGACGCCCCTTGTAGTGGCATGGGTACGCTACGCCGTAACCCTGACATTAAATGGCGGCAGACCCCCGCTGGGATCCTAGAATTAAATCAGAAGCAGATGAATATTTTGGCTTCCGCTAGTCGTTTGCTTAAGCCTGGTGGCCGCTTGGTTTATGCCACTTGCAGCCTACTGCCCCAGGAAAATCAAGCTATTGCAGAAGACTTTTTGGCAAAGCACCCTGATTTTGAGGTAGTTCCAGCTGCTCAAGCGCTTAAAGCGCTATTCCCAAAGGATCAAATACCTTTAGGGTGTAGTCCTGATAACCCTTGGTGGCAACTATGGCCACATATTCACGGTACGGATGGATTTTTTGGTGCAATTTTTGAGAAAAAGGCCTCTACAGTAAAGACTGTTAAGAAGCCCGACGACCAAGATGCGCTTAATGAGAAGCCCAAAAAGGCCGGGAAAGTTCTAAAATAAGAAATTTACTCCTTAGGATTTTCTTTTGAACACAGCCTCAAGTTTTGGTTTCGACGCGCTTTTAAACTGGCTCGCCAATGGATATTTAAACTGGTCTTTTTGGCAAATACTGGTTTTCACCTTAGTAGTAACTCACATCACCATCGTCGCAGTAACTATTTTTTTGCATCGTTGTCAGGCCCATCGAGCTTTAGAGCTGCATCCGATTATTTCGCATTTTTTTCGCTTTTGGCTCTGGCTTACTACGGGCATGATTACTAAAGAGTGGGCTGCAATTCACCGCAAGCATCATGCTAAATGCGAGACCGTGGATGATCCACATAGCCCGCAAATTTTAGGTATTGGGACTGTACTTTCTCGTGGTGCAGAGCTTTATAAAAAAGAATCCCATAATCAAGAAACCATAGCGAAGTTTGGCCATGGCACTCCTGATGACTGGCTAGAGCGCAAGGTATATTCCAAACTTGCTTGGCAAGGTCTCGGTTTGATGCTCGTCATTGATCTTTTCTTGTTTGGCGGTATTGGTTTAACAGTGTGGGCGGTGCAAATGCTCTGGATTCCGATTACTGCTGCTGGCGTAATTAACGGTATTGGCCACTATTGGGGTTACCGTAATTATGATTGTGAAGATGCCTCTACCAATATTGTTCCCTGGGGAATCTTAATTGGTGGCGAAGAGCTTCATAACAATCATCACACTTTTGCAACCAGCGCCAAACTCTCTAATAAATGGTATGAGTTTGATATTGGCTGGTTTTATATTCAGATAATGGGTACGGTGGGTTTAGCTAAGGTCAAGAAGATTCCCCCTAAACTAGTTCTAAGGGATCTGCGACCTGCCGATCAAAGTACGCTGGAAGCAATTATTGCAAACCGTTACGAAATCATGGAGCGTTACAGCAAGACGCTGCGCAGCTTCTTTAGTAATGAGGTCCAGCATATGCAGGTTTTGGCAGCCCATCTGAAGGATGCTCGTATTTGGCTAGGTAAAGATGAGTCACATTTAAGTGTGGCAGAAAAGGCAAACTTGGAAGAGTTGATGGCAACGAATGCCCAGCTACGCAAGATGATTGAAATGCGCCGTGATCTACAGGCGATTTGGAGTCGCTCCAATGCGACTGGTGAGCAATTGGTATCTCAGCTGCACTCTTGGTGCCAGCGCGCTGAAGATAGTGGTTTGAGCAGCTTGCGTGACTTTTCTCTGAGATTGCGTCGCTATGCCTAAGGTATAAAACAGCCTAGGAAAACCAAGACAATAAAAAACCCGCTACTTAAGCGGGTTTTTTATTTGCTAAAAGTAAGTTAATTACTTCAGCTTTGTTTCTTTGTAAGCAACGTGCTTGCGAATGGTTGGATCAAACTTCATGATCTCCATTTTCTCAGGCTTAGTACGCTTGTTTTTTGAAGTGGTATAGAAGTGACCAGTACCAGCTGATGACTCCAATTTGATTTTTTCTCTGCCGCCTTTAGCCATTTGTGTGCCCCTTAAATTTCGCCGCGTGCACGCAGATCGGTCAGGACAGCATCAATGCCATTCTTATCGATTACGCGCAAACCAGCATTGGTTAAGCGCAAGCTAATCCAACGGTTTTCAGATTCAACCCAGAAACGGCGATTTTGCAGATTAGGCAAAAAGCGACGCTTCGTTTTATTGTTTGCATGGGAAACATTGTTGCCAACCATCGGCTTCTTCCCAGTGACTTGGCAAACTTTTGCCATGACATGACTCCATTTAATTGCGAAAAAAGAAGATTGTATCAGGCGAAGGGCACTTTCAGCTACCCCTAATTCGCTTTAGTTGAGCGGATTCATTCCGTGAATGCCTACAGGGAAAAAATATGGGGTATTAAGTTAGTAATTACTATTTTTATAAGCCTTTTTTCATATGGGCATTATCCGAAAATAGAAAAAATACTGTCATTAATGATGCGCCAATTTAAATGCCGAATATCTAGCAAATTTAGTGTAAAAAATAGCGTCTTAGGTAAGATATTCCTTCGGGTAGCTCTTTACTAGGTTACATACAGCCTAAATTTTTAGTCAATTAGAAAAACTCGTTTTATAAATTTGCGCGAGCTTCTTTTGCATGTCCCCCAAAAGGCGGGAAAGGTTGTTAAATTAATGTGGCAGATCTTTTGCTAGGGTAGCGACCTTAACATCTGCCATTAGGAAGGTGGCCAATGGCTTGTCGTGACCTTAGATAGCGCCTCAAAAGTCTGGATTTCCCTCTGAGGTACTTGATTTTGGGCCAATTTGAAATCGGGTAAGGCACGCTTACTTCTAGCCTAGATACAATGTTCTCATGACTATGCTTAAGGTTCTCCCCAACTCTTTCTTAACCCTAAATTATCGACTGACTTTACCTAGCGGGGACGATTACATCAATACTTTTATTGATCGTCCTGCAACGGTTTTAATGGGGTCAGGACAATTTGCCCCTTGCTTTGAAAAGATGTTGATAGGCCTAGGTGTAGGTGAAAGAAAAAGTGCACTACTCCCGCCAGAAGAAAGCTTTGGTGAGCGTAAAGACGAATTAGTGCAATGGGTTTCACTCAAAGCACTCAAAGAGGGGCGTGATGATGATGTGCAATTTAATCCTGGAGATGTTATTGAGTTCAACGCCCCTGGCGGCGCTCAGTATGCCGGCGTAATGCAGTCGATCGATAATGAGGGCGCTTGGTTTGATTTCAACCACCCGCTAGCTGGTCGACCCATAACCTTTGAAGCAGAGATAGTAGCCATTCTTTAAATCATGACCGATAAAAATACTGCAGAAATCTTAATGGCACAACCACGTGGCTTTTGTGCCGGTGTCGATCGCGCAATTAATATTGTTAATGAGGCGCTGATTCGTTTTGGCGCGCCGATTTATGTGCGTCATGAGATTGTGCATAACGCATATGTAGTCAATGAATTGCGTGAAAAGGGCGCGGTATTTGTGGAGGAATTAAACGAGATTCCAAAAGGTGGCATCGTGGTGTTTAGTGCACACGGTGTTTCTCAAGAAGTTCGCAGAGATGCAGAAGAGCGGGGCTTACAGGTCTACGATGCCACTTGCCCGCTTGTCACCAAAGTGCATCTTGAAATAGTAAAGATGTGTAAAGAAGGCTTCACTGTTCTGATGATTGGTCATGCGGGGCATCCAGAGGTTGAGGGCACCATGGGACAAGTAAAAGAGGGCGTTTTTCTGATTGAAAAAGTAGCCGATATAGCCAGCCTGCCTTTTTCTGGACATGAAAAAATAGCCTTTGTTACACAAACCACCCTCTCCGTTGACGAGACTAAAGAAATTGTTGACGCATTAACTCAGAAGTTTCCGAATATTGTTCAGCCACGTAAGCAGGATATTTGCTATGCCACGCAAAATCGCCAAGACGCTGTGAAATTTATGGCCCCTCAAGTTGAGGTGGTCATTGTGGTGGGGAGCAAGGCAAGCTCTAACTCCAATCGCTTGCGGGAGCTAGCTGAAAAATTAGGCGTTCCTGCCTATATGGTGGATGCTCCAGAGCAACTTCAAGCAGAGTGGTTTGCCGGTAAGAAAAGAGTTGGCCTAACTGCAGGAGCTTCTGCCCCAGAAAGTCTGGCCCAAGCAATTAGCGAAAAAATTCAAGAATTTGGACCGCGCAGTATTCGTAACCTAGAGGGGGTTGTTGAAGATGTAACCTTCTCGTTGCCAAAAAATTTAGTGAACTAAATGATTTCGGGTAATTAAAATAGCTTTAAGACCCTTTTTAATTAAATCACTTGCTTTAACAACTCTCGTAAAATATTGCACATCTGACGAATTTCATCATTGCTAACATTTAGGGCGGGCATAAAACGCAAGAGATTTGGTCTGGGTGAATTAATCAATAGACCCTCGGGGCTACGATCGCGCGCGAGCTCCACCAATTTACCGCCAATATCTTTGCCAATGATAAGGGCGCGTAATAAGCCTTGACCACGCTCACCTTCAAGATGAAATTCTTGTGAAATCGAAAGTAGTTCTGATCTCAGTAATTCACCTTTTTCGCGCACCGCTTCCAGAAAGCCCGGCGCTAAAAGCTGTTCAATAACGCTAATACCTACTGCAGTCATGAGTGGATTGCCGTTATATGTGCCACCCTGATCGCCAGGAACAAAGCAAGCTACTGTTTGAGTTGCCATTAACGCTGCAAGGGGGACGCCACCACCAATCCCTTTACCTAAGGTCATGATGTCTGGCTCAATACCATGGTGCTGATAGGCAAAAAGAGTGCCCGTACGACCACAACCCGCTTGCACTTCATCAACAATTAACAGAATGTTGTTTTCTTTAGTGAATTGACGAAGACTTTGCATAAATTCAGTTGTTACTGGAATCACACCACCTTCACCTTGAACGGGTTCAAGCATGACCGCAACGGTTTTGTCGGTCACCAGCCTTTTGACCGACTCTAAATCATTTAAAGCTGCCTTTGGAAATCCTGGCACTTGCGGGGAAAACATAGTATCCCAGCCTGGTTTGCCTGAGGCACTCATGGTAGCCAAAGTGCGTCCATGAAAACTATGATCAAAGGTGATGATTTCGAAAGCGCCAGACTTATTGAGCTGACCCCACTTGCGTGCCAACTTGATGGCGCCTTCATTTGCTTCGGCGCCACTATTGGCAAAAAATACTTTGTCAAAGCAACTGTTCTCTGTCAACAAGTTAGACAGATGAATCATGGGTTCATTATAAAAAGCAGGACTAGGGTTAATTAGTTTCTGTGCTTGAGTATTAAGTGCCGCAATCATTCCAGGATTACCGTGCCCAAGGCAGTTGACAGCCCAGCCTTGCAAGAAATCTAAGTAGCGCTTGCCATTGTTATCCGTTAACCAGGAACCCTTACCTTCAACCATCATTATTTCTGGCCGTGGAGTGATAAACATGACTGAATGGGCATCTAGGGTTTGGGCTGGCTTGTTCATGTAGATATGGGGTGGTATGAGGAAAGTGAGTCTCTATTATCGTGCTAAGTTAAATGGAATGTCGCTCAGCTACTAGATAGGTCTGCAGCACTGGTAAAGGAGTCGGCAAAGAATTCTTCCTCAGGAAGATGACATTGTGATGAAAAGTCGTGGCGAGCGGCATTAACCATAACGGGCGCTCCGCAAGCATAGACTTGAAAGCTCCCCATATTCGGATGGTCGGCCATGACCGCATTGTGCACAAAACCCCTGCGACCATTCCAGTCATTTTCAGGAAGATCATCTGAAATAACTGGAACATAGGTTAGGTTAGGCATTGAAGATGCCCAGGATTCACAAAGTGTATTCATATAAAGGTCACTGGGGCGACGGCCACCCCAGTAGAGAAATATGGGCCGATCAATCTTCTTTGCCTGCATTTGCTCAATAATAGATTTGATGGGCGCAAAGCCAGTGCCAGCAGCAACAAAAATAATGGGCCTCTTGGAGTCTTCTCTCAAGAAAAAACTACCAAGAGGACCTTCAAAGCGCAGGATATCTTTTTCTTTTAGCGCTGGATCTTTAGCGCCAAAGACGTAATCTGTAAAAAGACCCCCTGGTAAATGACGAATGTGCAGCTCTAATGGACCCTCCTGATCTGGTGCATTGGCAATCGAATAAGCGCGGCGCTGGCCATCTTTTAAAAGAAATTCTACATACTGACCAGCCAAAAACTGAAAACGTTCTGCGGCCGGTAGCTGGAGCTTCAAAATAGCCACATCACTACTTGGCTTAATAATCGCATTGACGCGGCAGGGTACCTTACGAATAGCAATATCGCTACTCCCCTGTACTTCGCGGGCTTCGATGACCAAGTCTGATTGTGGATAGGCGCAGCAAAATAAAGTAGCTCCCGCCGTTTCTTCGGCTCGACTTAGTGCACTTTCGCTATGCTCGCCATGGGTCACCTTACCCTCAAGAATCTTTCCTTTGCAGGATCCGCAAGCCCCATTCTTGCATCCATAGGGTAAATTAATCCCCTGATGCAGTGCTGCCTCTAAAAGAGTTTCATCTGCTCCGACAGTAAATTGCTTGCCGCTCGATTTCAGTGTGACTTGGTAAAGCACTCTCATTCCTTTCAATAAATCGTTACGATGTGATCTATGCACTCTTTTGGTAAACCTCGAATCTTAATTATTGGCTGCGGCGATATTGGTCGGCGCGTAGCTATGCAACTTTCACGAAATTATCGGGTTTTTGCCTTAACTTCCCAAATAAGCCGCTTTCAAGAACTAAGGGCAGTTGGCGCGATTCCTATTTTGGGGGATCTGGATAAGCCCGATAGCTTGTGGCGCTTGAGTGGTCTAGCACAGACCATAATTCACTTGGCACCACCCCAAAACACAGGTCATCGTGATTGCCGAACCCGCAACCTATTGCGAATTTTAGCCCAAGGCTCCGATACTGTCAGGCGCCTGATCTATGTAAGTACTACAGGTGTGTATGGGGACCATCGCGGTGCTGAGGTATCCGAGATCACTCCAGTAAGTCCACAAAGTGAACGCGCAAAGCGCCGTGTCGACGCGGAAAAGGTATTGCGTTTATGGGCTCCTGCTCATGGTGTTGCCTTAACGATTCTTCGTGTTCCTGGGATCTATGCACGTGATCGACTGCCGTTAGAGCGCATCCAGATGGGGATTCCTGCCTTACTTACAGCTGAGGATGGGTACTCCAATCATATTCATAGCGATGATTTGGCGCGGCTGGTCTGTGCGACGGTCTATTATGGAAAACCTCAGCGGATCATTAATGCCTGTGATGGCGGGAAAACCAAAATGGGGGATTATTTTGATGAAGTTGCGGATGCTTTTGAATTAGCGCGCCCACCCCGTTTGTCTGGAGCAGATATACAAAAAATTGTAAGTCCCATGGTGTGGTCTTTTATGCGGGAGTCTCGGCGGGTCACCAACACAAGACTATCGGAGCTGAAAACGCCACTACGCTATCCCAGCGTAGCGCATTTTCTGAAAACTATTTCCAAGAATCCTTAAGACCAACTGCGCGATTGAAGACGGGCTTGCCTGGTTGGGAGTCTATTTGATCGGCAACAAAGTACCCATGGCGTTCAAATTGAAAACGGTCTTCTGCCAGAGCATCTTTCATGCAAGGCTCTAAATAAGCGGTAATGGTTTCTTTAGAATGGGGGTTAATAGCATTCAGGAAATTTTTATCACCGCTATCTGGATGGGGATCATTGAACAGGTGATCATAGAGTCGCACCTCTGCGGGAATAGCATCTGCTGCGCTTACCCAATGAATGTTTCCCTTGACCTTGTAATTATTCGAGCCAGACGTGCCGCTCTTACTATCAGGGAAGTAAGAGGCATTAATTTGAACTACCGTGCCATCTGCATCCACTTCAAAGCCAGTGCATTCAATTACAAAACCATGGCGTAATCGGACTCGTCCACCAGCTTGATCACCAATTGGAGGATACAGCCTAAAGAACCCTTTGGCAGGCTCCTTCATAAAGTCATCCACTTCAATCCATAGCTCTCGGGTGAAACGAAACTCACGGTTACCTAACTCTGGATGATGGGGGTGACGCGGGGCTGAACAAGGTTCGCTAGCTGTCGGATCGAAGTTATCAATTACAAGTTTTAGAGGCTTTAGAACTGCTGTAGCACGTGGTGCTCTCGCCTCAAGATCGTCGCGGAGAGCTTGTTCTAGAGTGCTCATATCAATCCAACTCTCTGCTTTAGAAACGCCAATGCGTTCGCAGAAAAGACGAATACTTTCAGGTGTATATCCTCTGCGACGTATGCCCACTATAGTTGGCATACGAGGATCATCCCATCCAGAAACCTGTTTCTCTTCCACCAATTGCAATAGCTTGCGTTTGCTGGTGAGGGTGTAAGTCAGGTTGAGGCGCGCGAATTCGTATTGATGAGGTAAGGGGTCTTTAAAGGCGCCAAGCTCTTTTAATGAGCTGACAATCCAGTCATATAAAGGACGATTGTTTTCAAACTCCAGTGTGCAGATAGAGTGAGAAACATTTTCTAGTGCATCTGAAATACAGTGGGTAAAATCATACAAAGGATAAATACACCACTTACTACCAGTACGGTGGTGATCGGTATGGCGAATGCGATAGACAACTGGATCACGCATCACAATATTGGGATGCGCCATATCAATCTTCAGTCGTAGAACATGTTTGCCATCTAGATATTTTCCATCACGCATCTCACGAAATAACATTAGGTTATCTTCCGCAGAGCGATCGCGGTAGGGGCTATTTTTACCAGCTTGGCCAAAGTTTCCGCGATTCGAATGAATCTCTTCTGCACTTTGACTATCAATATATGCTTTGCCACTCTGAATCAGGGTTTCAGCGAATGCATAAATCTGGTCAAAGTAGTCGCTAGCGTGGTAAAGATTCTCACCCCAATCGAAACCTAACCACTTAACCGCATCCAAAATACTGTTGGCATATTCCACATCCTCCTTGACTGGATTGGTATCGTCTAAGCGCATATTGCAACGGGCGCCACCAGCTTGCTTGTTATAGTCGGCGGCTAGGCCAAAATTGAGACAAATACTTTTGGCATGGCCGATGTGCAGATACCCATTAGGCTCAGGTGGAAAGCGGGTAATGATAGAGGGAATGGCTTGGCCGCTTGTATTGGTGCGGTGTTGAAAAGGGGTGCTCGCTAAGTCATGATCAATGATCTGACGTAAAAAGTTGGAGGGCTCAGCAACTACGCTAGCGGGATTTTTGGATGGCTTGCTGTCTTGGTGCATAAGTACATTGTAGAGAAAAGCATGACCCGCAAAGAAAAAGCCCGCAAACTGCTGCGGGCCTATTTCTAAAAAGCTAGGTAGGGTTACTCTTCTACGAATGCTTCTTCACGGGTTTTCTTAACAGCTGGTAAGGCTACGACAACGACCAACAGGGCTGCTGCAATGAGTAAGCCTAGGGATAATGGACGAGTGACAAATGTGCTGAAATCGCCGCGAGATAAAAGTAAGGCGCGACGGAAGTTTTCCTCCATCATCGGCCCTAAAATGAACCCCAAAAGCAAAGGGGGCGGTTCGCAGCCCAGCTTATTAAAGAGATAACCAACAATTCCAAAGGCGGCAGTTACATAAACATCAAAAACCGTGTTGTTGACTGTATACACACCGATACAGCAGAAAACCAAGATAGCGGGATACATATAACGGTATGGAATTTTGAGTAACTGCACCCACATACCAATTAAGGGCAGATTGAGAATAATCAGCATCATATTGCCGATCCACATGGATGCAATCAAACCCCAAAATAAGGCTGGATTGCTGGTCATTACCTGTGGACCAGGTTGAATATTATGAATAGTCATGGCGCCCACCATCAAAGCCATGACAGCGTTTGGTGGAATGCCCAACGTAAGTAGGGGAATAAATGAAGTTTGTGCTGCAGCGTTATTGGCTGATTCTGGACCTGCTACACCCTCAATCGCACCTTTACCAAACTCATGGCTGTACTTAGATGATTTTTTTTCAACAGAATAAGCGCCAAAAGAGGCTAAGGCAGCACCACCACCTGGGAGAATACCCAAAATCGAACCTATCGCTGTTCCACGCAAGATCGAGGGAATCATCCGCTTGATGTCTTGTTTGGTTGGGATCATAGTGGTGACTTTATTCAAGAAACCCTCATCCTCCCCTTTTTTCTCTAGGTTAGTCATGATCTCGGCGAAGCCGAAAACACCCATTGCCACAGCCACGAAGCCGATGCCGTCACTCAGCTCAGGAATGTCAAAGGCATAACGCGATACCCCAGAGTTCACATCGGTACCGATCAGCCCCATTAAAAGACCTAAAACAATCATGCCAATGGCTTTAATGAGGGAGCCAGAGGCTAGAACTACCGCACCAATTAAACCTAGAACCATGAGTGAGAAATACTCGGCAGGCCCAAATTTAAAAGCTAGCTGAGAAAGGGGGGCGGCAAAAGCGGCCAATACAAGGGTGGCTACGCAACCCGCAAAAAACGAGCCCATGCCAGCGGTAAATAGGGCAACACCTGCCCTCCCTTGCCTAGCCATTTGATAGCCATCAATTGCCGTGACCACCGACGACGTTTCCCCTGGAATGTTCAACAAAATTGCTGTGGTTGAGCCACCGTATTGAGATCCATAATAAATGCCAGCAAGCATGATGAGTGCGGCTGTGGGGGGTAACGCATAGGTCGCTGGTAAAAGCATTGCAATAGTCGCAATAGGGCCAAGACCGGGCAGTACACCAATCAATGTGCCTAAGATGCAACCAATAAAGCAATAAAGGAGATTTTGAAGAGTAAACGCTGTGTCAAATCCGAGCGCTAGGTTGCTAAATAAATCCATTTTTAGTGTCTCGGTTCGTTATTGTATGAAGAAGGGTAGCAAAGGAAATTGCAGCTTAAGACCTAAAACAAAGACTAAATAGGTTGAGACTGCAAGGATGGTCGCGTTAACCAAAGTCCCCCTCCAACTGAATTCATGACTTGCGCTGGCTGACATGAAGACTAAAACAATGATTGCAACTGCAAATCCCATAATAGGAAGAAGCACTCCGTAAAGGACTACTGAACCAGTAATCAAGCCGATTATCTTCCAGTTGAATGGAGGAATAGATTCGATAGGGGCTGTTGCCTTGAGGGACTTAACAAGAACCAATAAGCCCAGCAGGGTCATAAGGATGCCTAGGTAAAATGGAAAGTACCCTGGACCCATTTTAGCGGGGGTGCCCATTGGATATTGACGGGCTAAGATAGTGAAAAACAGCCCTATAACCATGTACATGATCCCAGCACCAAAATCTCTTCGATTGCGGATATTCAAGTTGCGCTCCTTATTTATCGACATCAGTGCCGATTTTTATTTATTAATCTCCCGTGATTGTATGACAGGAGAAAGCCTGCATCGCTAGGGTTTGCCCTTGATTTGTGCCAATGCGATAATTACCAGCATGAAAGTCTCCCAAATTCGCCAGGCATATCTTGATTTCTTTGCTGCTAAAGGCCACCAAATTGTCCCCTCCAGCCCAGTAGTTCCTGGAGATGACCCCACATTACTGTTTACAAATGCGGGGATGAATCAGTTTAAGGATGTATTTCTTGGTTTTGATAAGCGCCCCTACCACCGCGCTACAACTGCGCAAAAATGTATTCGCGCAGGCGGTAAACATAATGACTTGGATAACGTAGGCTACACAGCGCGCCACCATACTTTTTTTGAAATGCTAGGTAATTTCTCTTTTGGTGATTACTTTAAAAAAGATGCTATTCAATTTGCTTGGGATTTATTGACGCAGGTTTTTGAGTTGCCAAAAGAAAAGTTGTTAGTCACGGTTTACGCTGAAGATGACGAGGCGTATGAAATTTGGAATAAGCAAATCGGCATTCCTGCTGAGCGGATTATTCGTATTGGCGATAACAAAGGTGCAAGGTACGCCTCTGATAATTTTTGGATGATGGGCGATACAGGCCCATGTGGCCCCTGTACCGAAATCTTTTTTGACCATGGTGACCATATTCCTGGGGGGCCTCCAGGTAGCCCTGATGAAGATGGTGATCGCTTTATTGAAATTTGGAATAACGTCTTTATGCAATTTAACCGCGATGAAGCGGGCAATATGCATCCTTTACCAAAGCCAAGTGTCGATACCGGCATGGGCTTAGAGCGGATTGCTGCGGTGTTGCAACATGTTCACTCTAATTATGAAATCGATCTTTTTGTTAGTCTACTCAAAGCGTCTAAAGACGCGGTTGATGCTGCTGGCGGTGAGAATTGCGATCTAGCGAGCCCTTCTTTAAAGGTCATTGCTGATCATATCCGCGCCTGCAGTTTTATTGTTGTCGATGGAGTGATTCCCGGAAATGCAGGTCGTGGTTATGTCCTTCGACGCATTGCACGTCGCGCGATACGCCATGGCTATAAATTAGGAGCGCGCAAACCCTTCTTCTATCAGCTGGTTCCTGCTCTAGTAAAAGAGATGGGCGATGCCTACCCAGAATTGCGCGCAGCCCAAGATAAGGTTAGTGAAGTTCTCAAGCAAGAGGAAGAGCGCTTCTTTCAAACAATTGCTAATGGTATGGAAATTTTGGAGAATGCCTTAGCTGAGGGCATTAAAACAGTTGATGGTGAAACTGCTTTCCGCCTGCACGATACCTTTGGTTTTCCTTTGGATTTAACTGCGGACGTTTGCCGAGAGCGTCATGTCACTGTAGATGCTGAGGGCTTTGAAGTGGCCATGCAGAAGCAGCGTGATCAAGCAAGGGCAGCTGGTAAGTTTAAAGTGGCTCAAGGTTTGGAATATTCAGGTGAGCCTACTCAATTTTATGGTTATGACACCCTAAATTATGAGGGTTCCAAGGTGACTGCACTGTACCTTGACGGCACAGCAGTGCAGTCGGTCAAGGCGGGAGACGTTGTCGTAGTGGTGCTTGATAGCACCCCTTTTTATGCCGAATCTGGCGGGCAGGTAGGCGATAAAGGTGAGCTGCGAAACGAAGTTAGCCACTTTAACGTTGAAGACACATTCAGAATTCAGGCCAATGTTTTTGGCCATCAAGGCGAACTTCTTGAGGGCGAAATAAAAGTAGGTGACTTACTCAACACCATCGTTGATGTGCAAGAAAGAACAGACGTTATGCGCAACCACAGCGCCACTCACATTTTGCATAAAGCATTGCGTGAAGTACTGGGTGATCACGTGCAACAAAAAGGCTCGTTGGTTGATGCTAGCAAAACCCGTTTTGATTTTACGCATCAATCCCCAATTACGGCCGCACAAATTCGTCGTATTGAAGACATTGTTAATGCTGAGATTTTAAGTAACACCCCCACCTCTGGAAAGGTGATGTCCTTAGAAGACGCTCAAAAGACGGGGGCGATGATGCTCTTTGGCGAGAAGTATGGTGATCAAGTTCGCGTTCTTGAAATCGGTAGCTCTAAGGAATTATGCGGAGGCACCCACGTTGCGCGTACTGGCGATATCGGTAGTCTAAAGATTGTCTCTGAGAGCGGGGTGGCAGCAGGCATTCGCCGTGTGGAGGCCGTAACTGGCCGGAATGCGATTCACTTTTTACAAAGTTTGGAAGATAAAGTTAACGAGGCGTCGGCTATATTAAAAACGCATTCTGGTGACTTAGTAAGTCGTGTGATACAGCTTCAAGAAAGCCTGCGTCAGGCAGAACGTGAGTTAGATAAAGCCAACTCCAAGTTAGCAGCAAGCCAAGGCGATGAGTTAGCTACCCAAGCGATCGATGTCAATGGTATTAAAGTATTGGCCGTCCGCTTAGACGGCGCTGACGCTCAGGTACTACGTGAGACTATGGATGCCCTTAAGGCTAAACTGAAAACTGCCGCAATTGTTTTGGCATCGGTTCAGGGTGATAAGGTTAGTTTGATTGCGGGCGTTACTGCAGACACTATTGGCAAAGTTAAGGCAGGTGATCTGGTTAACTTTGTTGCCCAGCAGGTAGGCGGTAAGGGGGGCGGTAAACCAGAGATGGCTATGGCTGGAGGAACAGATCCAAGCAAGCTCAGCGCAGCATTGAATGGTGTTAAAGACTGGGTGGCCTCCAAATGAGCGAAGCTATTAAATTTAATATAGAAGTGGATGCAATTGGTATGAATTGTCCGCTTCCTATCTTGCGCACCAAAAAAGCGTTAGCTACCATGCAATCAGGTGAAGTGTTAAAGGTGAAGGCAACGGATGCTGGAGCTGCTCATGACTTTCCTGCATTTGCAAAACAAACCGGGAATGAATTACTCTTTAGCGGTACTGAGGGTAATGTACTGGTTTTTTTTCTAAAAAGAAGATAAGGCCTTAAACAAGGCCTTATCTTTTTCAATGGTTAGGGTTAGGCCTTCCCCCCGCAGTCTTTATTTAAGATAAACCCGACTCTTTAAATAGTCTGCAAATTCACTGCTCACCTCTGGATGGCGTAAGGCAAACTCTACTGAGGCCTTGAGGTATCCCAGCTTACTGCCGCAGTCATATCGCACGCCATCGTATTCGTAGGCAAATACAGGTTCTTCCTCGAGCATTGAGGCAATAGCATCGGTTAATTGAATTTCCCCGCCAGCGCCAGGCTTCAGATTGCGTATATGCTTGAAAATATTGGAAGAGAGGACGTAACGGCCAACTACCGCTAAATTAGACGGAGCATCTTTGGGTTGTGGTTTTTCGACAATGCCATTGAGGCGATAAATGCCTTTGCTAACTTCAGAGCCAGCAATAATTCCATAAGAGCTGCTTTTAGATGGATCAATTTTTTCTACTGCTAGGACGGACCCATTCTGCTGGTCAAATACTTTGAGCATTTGTTTTAGTACGGGGGGCTGACCATCAAGCAAGTCGTCCGCCAAGATGATGGCAAATGGCTCATCACGGACTAATTTTTCCGCACACAATACCGCATGACCTAAGCCCAAGGCCTCTGGCTGACGTACATATACACAATCTACATGGCTGGGCTTAACGCTCCGAACAATTTCTAGCAAGGCGGTTTTATTTTTAGCTTCGAGTTCAGCCTCTAGTTCGTATGCCTTATCAAAATGGTCTTCGATGGCGCGTTTGCTACGACCGGTCACAAAAATCATTTCGGTAATGCCAGCAGCAATTGCTTCTTCAACCGCATATTGAATCAGAGGCTTATCCACTACGTTCAGCATCTCCTTGGGGCTAGCTTTGGTAGCCGGCAAGAAGCGAGTTCCTAAACCTGCAACAGGGAACACTGCTTTAGTGATTGTTTTAGTCCTCAAAGGCATTTTGCATCCATTCATTTTGACTGCTACTGTTTTATTTCAATCGCTCTAATTGTGCAACAAGCTTCTCATGGTTTTGCTCAAAGCCTATTAGGCGTTGTTTTTCTTGTACAACAACCTCTGCTGGTGCGCGAGCTACAAAGCTTTCATTCCCAAGCTTACTGCGAGCCTTGGCAATCTCATTTGCTAGCCGTTCAACTTCCTTATTTAGTCGCATCCTCTCAGCCACTACATCCACTTCAATTTTTAATAGCAGTTTGATGTTGCCAACCAATGCCATTGGTGCATCAGGAGCCTCTCTTTCTAGAGCTGATTCATCATCATAAATTTTTACCTCAGATAACTTGGCTAGTGCGGTTAAGTAGGGGCTTGCCTCTTTTAAGAAGTCAGCAGGCCCGCTAATCCATAAAGGTACTTTTAGCGCAGGGGATACTTGCATCTCACCACGAAGATTACGACAGGCATCGACAATGGCCTTGATTTGAGCAACCCAGGCCTCACTCTTTTCATCGATTTTTTCTAACTGGGCAATGGGATAGGCCTGCAAAGCAATTGTTTTCTTTTCCTGGTCTTCCAATACTTTTCCTGTCATTGGACCTACAGTCTGCCAAAGGGTTTCAGTGATAAATGGAATAATCGGATGAGCCATGCGCAAGATTGTTTCAAGCACGCGCAATAGCGTTCGACGGGTAGCACGTTGCTGTGCTGGAGTGCCAGTTTGTAATTGTACTTTTGCTAACTCCAAATACCAATCACAATACTCGTCCCAAACAAATTGATAAATACTCGTCGCGATATTGTCAAAGCGGTAATTTTCAAAAGCCTTAGCGACATCAGATTCCGTTTTTTGCAGAATTGACACAATCCATTTATCTGCTGGTGAAAAATCTAAATAGCCATCAGGACCACACTGGTCATCACAGGGTGAAAAACCATTGTCATCGGCATTGCCTGGGCAGTTCATTAAAACAAAACGAGTTGCATTCCAGAGCTTGTTGCAGAAGTTTCGATAACCTTCGCAACGCTTCTGATCAAAGTTAATATTGCGTCCTAATGAGGCAAGAGATGCAAAGGTAAATCGTAGGGCATCTGTACCAAAAGCGGGAATTCCTTCAGGAAATTCTTTTTTGGTTTTTTTGTTAATACTCTCAGCTTGTTTGGGATTCATTAATCCAGCAGTTCTTTTGCCAACTAAATCCTCTAGCTGAATTCCATCAATCAAGTCAATAGGGTCCAGAGTATTGCCTTTGGACTTACTCATCTTCTGACCCTCGGAATCACGCACTAAGCCATGTACATAGACCGTGTGAAAAGGTACCTTACCTGTAAAGTGACAAGTCATCATTACCATCCGCGCTACCCAGAAGAAGATAATGTCAAAGCCAGTCACCAGTACTGATGAAGGTAAGAAGTGATTGAGAGCGGGTGTTTCTTCTGGCCAGCCTAATGAGCTAAAGGGAACTAGCGCAGAACTAAACCATGTATCCAATACATCTGGGTCGCGATTGAGTTGGCCGCTATAGCCTGCGGCAATTGCTTTCACTTTCGCATCTGCTTCAGAGCGAGCAACAAAAATCTGATTATTATCCCCATACCATGCCGGGATTTGATGGCCCCACCAGAGTTGACGTGAGATACACCAATCTTGAATATTTTCCAGCCACTGGGTATAGGTGCTAATCCAATTTTCCGGCACAAGTTTAATATCACCTTTAATTACTGCATCTAGCGCGGCGCCAGCAATTGATGAGCCTGGTTGATATCGGTTATCTGGACTTGGTTTAGATACCGCTACAAACCATTGGTCAGTTAGCATAGGTTCAATAATGGTTTGAGTGCGATCGCCGCGAGGAACCATCAGTTTGTGGGGTTGTACTTTTTCTAGCAGGCCTGCAGATTCCAAATCGGCAACCACTTGTTTGCGAGCTACAAAACGTTCTAGACCTTGATAGATGGCAGGGGCATTCTCATTTATTTTGGCATCTAAAGTGAGGACATTAATTAGTGGTAACTGATGTCGTTGTCCCACTGCATAGTCATTAAAATCATGTGCGGGTGTTACTTTAACTACACCAGTACCAAAGGCTACATCGACATAATCATCAGCAATAATGGGGATATCACGATTACATAGTGGCAGTTGAACTGATTTGCCAATGAGATGTTTATATCGCTCGTCTTCTGGGTTAACCATGACAGCTACGTCACCGAGCAAGGTTTCTGGGCGAGTGGTAGCTACTGTAAGGTGGCCAGAGCCATCGGTCAATGGGTAGCGGATGTGCCACATTGATCCATCTTCCTCTTCGCTGACTACTTCTAAGTCAGAAACAGCGGTGCCTAAAACAGGATCCCAGTTGACCAAACGCTTACCGCGATAAATTAATCCTTGCTCATGCAGGCGAACAAAAACTTCAACAACGGCTTTGGACATTTTGGTGTCCATAGTGAAATATTCTTTACCCCAATCAATCGAGGCACCTAGACGGCGAATTTGGCGAGTAATAGTGGAGCCAGAGGCCTCCTTCCATTCCCATACCTTTTCTAGGAATTTTTCACGACCTAAGTCATGACGAGAAATTTTTTGTGCATCAAGCTGTCGCTCTACAACAATTTGCGTCGCTATACCAGCATGGTCGGTACCAGGAACCCAAAGCGTATTTTTTCCTGACATCCGAGCGTGTCGAACCAAGCCATCCATGATGGTCTGGTTAAAGGCATGACCCATATGGAGGGTGCCCGTGACATTGGGGGGAGGCAACTGAATGGAGAAGTCAGCTTTCCCATCATCCATGTTGGCATCGGCAATGCCGCGACGTTCCCATTCTGGCCCCCAATAAGCTTCAATTGGAGCGGGTTCGTAAGATTTAGCGAGATTATCCGCGGGGGTGGTGTTCCCTGCAGGGCTTGTCGCTGGTGAATTGGGGGTGTTCGAAACATTTTGCATAAGAGGCAAATTATAATTGGGGCGATGTACTCAGACTTGCTTGCCAACCTCAACCCCGAACAACGCGAGGCAGTAACGCTCCCGCCCGTAAATCAAAATGGTCAAGCTCAGTCAGCTTTGATCCTAGCGGGGGCTGGTAGCGGCAAGACACGGGTCTTGACTACTCGTATAGCCTGGTTGATTCAAACCGGCCAGGTGTCCCCTATTGGCGTCCTAGCGGTAACCTTCACCAATAAGGCGGCTAAGGAGATGATGGTGCGCCTAAGTGCGATGTTGCCCATTAACACTCGGGGAATGTGGATTGGCACCTTTCATGGCCTGTGCAACCGTTTATTGCGTGCCCACCATAAAGAGGCTGGTTTGCCATCTACTTTCCAGATTTTGGATACCCAGGATCAGCTTTCTGCCATTAAACGTCTTTTAAAGGGCTTGAAAGTCGATGACGAGAAATACCCCCCCAAACAATTGCAGTATTTCATTGCCCATGCGAAAGAGCGTGGGCAGCGTGCTCGCGAGTTGTCTGTAGGCGATGACTTTCAGGCCAAAATGGCGCAACTTTACGAAGCCTATGATGCTCAATGCCAGCGCGAGGGGGTTGTAGACTTTGCTGAACTTTTACTACGTAGCTATGAGTTACTCAAGCATAACGACTCAATTCGAATCCACTACCAAGAGCGTTTTCGTCATATCCTGATTGACGAGTTTCAAGATACCAATGCATTGCAATATGCATGGCTTAAATTGCTCTCTGGCCACGATGGTAGCCAAGCCAATGTTAGCGGTGCAGGTAGTAGTGCTGTTTTTGCAGTGGGCGATGACGATCAAAGTATTTATGCGTTTCGAGGTGCAGATGTCGAGAATATGCGTCTTTACGAAAAACAGTTTCAGCCAATGATGGTGAAACTAGAGCAGAACTATCGCTCGCACGGCCATATTTTGGATACGGCCAATCAACTCATTGCCAATAATTCTGATCGTTTAGGAAAAAACCTGCGCACCGATGCAGGCCATGGTGAGCTTGTGCGAATTTATGACGCCCCTAGTGATCATGCGGAAGCGGCTTGGCTGGTTGATGAAATTAAGGCGCTGGTTAATAGTGGCATCAAGCGAACCGAAATTGCCTTGCTCTATAGAAGTAATGCTCAGTCTCGTATTATCGAGCATGCCTTATTTTCTGCTGGTATTCCATATCGGGTCTATGGTGGATTACGATTCTTTGAGCGCGCTGAAATCAAGCATGCGTTGGCTTATTTAAGGCTCTTAGAAAATCCGAATGACGACACCTCTTTTTCACGGGTTGTGAACTTTCCAACGCGTGGTATTGGCGCAAGATCAATTGAGGCCGTTCAAGATGCGGCTAGATTGCAACAATGTTCACTCTACTTGGCCTCATCTTCGCTGGATGGTAAAGCTGGTGCAGCCTTAGGCGGCTTTGTGCGACTAGTGGATCACATGCGTGAAGCTACTCGTCACAATACCTTGCCTGAAACAGTGGAGTTTGTGATTCAGCACAGCGGCTTGATTCAGCACTACCTATCTGAGCGCGAAGGACAGGATCGCGTAGAAAATTTACAAGAGTTAACCAATGCGGCAACTGCATTTATTGCTGAAGAAGGTTTTTCTCAAGATGCTACCGCTGCGATGTTGCCTGGTGAAAATGCTCCTGGGGTAGCGGAGGTATCACCGTTGGCTGCATTTTTGTCGCATGCTTCATTGGAGGCTGGTGATAACCAAGCTCAAGCTGGCCAAGATGCTGTGCAGCTGATGACAGTGCACTCTGCAAAAGGATTGGAATTTACCTCAGTGTTTATTACTGGCCTTGAGGAGGGTTTATTTCCCCATGAGAACAGTGTTAATGAGCTCAATGGTTTAGAGGAAGAGCGTCGTTTAATGTACGTGGCAATTACGCGTGCCAAAGAGCGTTTATACCTCTCTCACACCCAGTCACGCATGCTGCACGGTCAAGTGAGATACAACATGCCTTCGCGTTTTCTTGAAGAGCTACCTTCTGATTCATTAAAATGGCTAACTCCAAAGGCGAAAGATGCCCGTTGGGGTGCTGGCAGCAATGGCCGCAGCTCTGGATCTACCTGGCAAGACGGCTACACCCGTCAACGCGATTCTGAGTCGAATGATTTTTTTGACTCTGGTAGTGAGCGTCAACAGCCAGCCAAGCAGCTTGGGCGCGTTGGATCGGCGTCAACAACCGTCAGGCGGATGGCTTCACCTCCACGTGGAAATTACCCGTTTGCCATCGGACAAAATGTATTTCATACGAAGTTTGGTGAGGGACGCGTTACCGGGCTGGAGGGTAATGATGCAGATGCTCGAGCGCAGGTAAGTTTTAAGCGGCATGGTGTTAAGTGGTTGCAATTGAGCATTGCAAAACTGACTGCAATTGACTAAGCCAGCAGAGTTGCCGATTCTTTCTCCGCAAAGCATGCCTTCCAAGTAGCAAAAAAGGAGCAGTGCATTACTGTTAGTCCTGCCATTGATAAAGGTGCAATGAAGTAAGAGGCCGCCTGACTTAAATCAACCGCATCAAAACTCATGCCAACTATCAATGGAATCGCAATGAGGATAACCCCCCAAATGACAAGATAAATAAAGAATGCGCCGCGATTGGTCCAGCAGGCCACAAAACTGGAAAACAGCGCCTGTGGAACAGACATATTTTCCCACGCAACAAGAATGGGTGAGAACCACATTAACATGGCTATCGGGATGTAAAGCAAGCCCCCAAAAATTAAAATCAAATAAATCTGACGAATGGCTTCCGGACTAATGGGTTTATCGCTTGTCATTATTGGAATCAGTAATTCAAAATCGACGAGCATGCTTAAGATGAAGCTAAGGAAAAGTATTAGGGTGGTATAGATTAAGCCCAGTTGCAAAATACGGTTTCTTATTAATGGAGATGCTTTTAGGGCCGATAGATAAACCATCGGGCGGATACGTTCCTTTTGGATGGCTTGACGACAAGCAGTCATAAATCCTACCGAAAGAGTGGGTGTGATCAGCAAGACCGCGAACACGCCAACGACTGGAACTAATACTGCTAGCTGAGCAGCAAAGACGTACATAAATACCAGCATCAAAAAGCCGAGAGGATTTTGTTTGAATAACCAAATGCCTTGACGAATCCAGGCATAGCCTTCTTTTGGGGTAACAACGTTAAGTTTCATTTAGCTTTGCGACTTAAAAGAATCTGCTCGAAATGAGCGGGGTCATGAGGTGAAAGCATTTGTGCGTCACGTGGCAAGTAAAAATCCCATAAACGAGAAACCCAAAAACGAAGTGCTGCAGCGCGCAACATCAGTGGCCAACTTCTTTGCTCATTTTCCGTAAGGGGGCGAATTGATTGATAGGCAGTCATTAGAGCATCAAGGCGTGCTGGGTTTAAATCTTTTTTATTGTCTGCCAGACACCAATCATTTGCGGTCACTGCCAAGTCAAATAGCCACTTGTCAGTACCTGCAAAATAAAAATCAAAGAAACCACCCAGTCGATCTTTTGACGTATCGCCATCATTACCAGAATCAAACAACACATTATCTCTAAAGAGGTCGCAATGGCTTGCTCCTTGAGGCAGTGAAGAATATTCACTTGATGCAAAGAATTGCTCTTGATCGGCCAATTCGCTAGTCAGTAACCCTCTTTGAGCATCACCTAGGTATGACAGAACCCGAGGAATAGTCTCTTGCCACCAAGATAAACTTCTAAGATTGGTTTGGGTTTTAGAAAAATCAGCGCCAGCCAAATGCATCTTTGCTAGCATTTCTCCAACCATTGCACAATGATTTACCTCGGGCATCAGACGGGAAACGCCTGGTAATTTAGTCACAATAGCCGCCGGCTTACCTTTAAGGAAAAATAGAATCTCCCCACGTTTATTAGCAACAGGCATTGGGACTGGAATGCCTTTATTAGCCAAATGCCGCATCAGCTCCAAATAGTAAGGGAGTTGTTCGGCCGACAGGCGTTCAAAGATCGTCAGGACAAATTCTTGCTTTTTTTCATTTAGAGTTGTGTCTAGAAAAAAATTAGAATTTTCAATGCCGCCATGAATGCCGCGCACATCAGTTGCCTTGCCGATATTGAAATCTATTGCGATCCAGTCGGAGATTTCACTAAGTTCGATTGGGGTAAATACAGCCATTACTTAAAATGGAATACTGATGCTGGGAACACTTATGAGGTCGGTATCCTTGGCTGGTCCGGGCATCACAGTGGTGGGTGGTGCCATTTCATAGGATGTATAGCGAGTTTTTACATCGACCTGAGTTGGGGAGTTGGCATCTTTATATTCTGTAATTTCAGTGCCGGTAGCTTCTTTATGCTGAAAGCTTGGTTTACGGCCTTCGGGTGCATTTGTGACGTCTGAGGCGCTCACGGCCGGAGCTAGGGGCTGGTTATTGATCCGATGAAGTTCGGCCGGGCTCAGGGCCTCGCTCAGGGCCTCGCTACTGCTCTGAGCTTGGACAGAGCCCATGCCAAAAGCACCAAAAGCCGATAAAAAACCCATTAGAACAAGGGTGTGGCTCAGGGAGGAGCCAAATAAGTTAGTTAGAGTATGCATCATTTATCACCTTTTTAGACCCACTTAGACCAATTATAAAAACGAGTCTAGCAGGGAGTTAGCAACTAGATTGTACGATTGCGGTATGACTAAACATACACTCTTGTTGATAGACGGCTCAAGCTACCTCTATCGCGCCTTTCATGCCATGCCAGACCTGAGAAATGAGGCTGGTGATCCCACAGGTGCCATTTATGGAATGGTGAATATGATGCGCCGTGCTCGATCTGAGATCAAGGCTGACCACATTGCCTGCATTTTTGACGCCAAAGGAAAGACTTTTCGAGATGAAATGTACCCAGAATACAAGGCGCATCGTTCCCCTATGCCCGAAGATTTGGTCAAACAGATTGAGCCAATACATGCCTTAGTGAAGGCTTTGGGTTGGCCGGTTTTAATGGTTTCAGGGGTAGAGGCAGATGATGTGATCGCCACCTTGGCCTGTCAGGCCAGTCAAGCTGGATGGGAAACCATCATTTCCACCGGGGATAAAGATTTGGCGCAGCTGGTCAATTCCTCTGTCACTTTGATTAATACGATGACTAACGAGAGGCTGGATACCGCTGGTGTGATTGAAAAGTTTGGCGTACCACCTGAGCGCATCGTTGATTATTTGTCTATTGTTGGTGACGCTGTTGATAACGTCCCTGGAGTGCCAAAGGCGGGGCCGAAGACAGCTAATAAATGGCTGGCCGAATTTGGTGATTTAGATAACTTGATGGCCAATGCAGATCAAGTGAAGGGGGTTGTTGGAGAAAATTTGCGTAACAGTTTGGACTGGTTACCTCAAGCCCGTCAATTGATCACTGTAAAAACCGATTGTGATTTGGGCCCTTATCTTCCTGGCCTAGATGACTTACGAGAACAGCCTGAAGATGCACCACTTTTGAGAGAATTATTTGAGCGTTATGCATTTAAAACTTGGTTGCGTGATGTAGAAAAGCGTCTTAGCGATTCCGCTATCAAGGCCTCAGAAGACGATCATATCGGCGGTGGCTTTGATTTAGCTGGTAGCCCACTGCCAGTAGCTACTTATAGTGCTAACCACGCTTCCTTAGACAAGGTGCCGCGCATGATTGCTGCGGCACCAACCAAAGCCTTATCTTCAAATACATCAGAATTGCATGGTGCAATCGCGCGCAATTATGAATGTGTAGTGGATGCAGCCGCTTTAGATAGGTGGTTGAACAAAATTAATGACGCAGTGCTGACTGCGGTTGATACTGAAACTACTGGTTTGGATGCCCTGGCAGCTGAGCTAGTGGGGATATCTCTTTGCGTCACTTCTGGTGAAGCATGCTATATCCCAGTAGCACATCGCAACGGAGAAACCCAGTTGAGTAGAGATTTTGTATTGTCTCGCATAAGACCTTGGTTAGAAAGTACAGCGCACTCTAAGGTCGGTCAAAATTTAAAGTACGACGCCCACATCTTCAAAAATTATGGCATTACTTTGGGAGGCATTGAGTTTGATACGATGCTCGAATCATACGTTCTTGAGTCTCATCTTCCTCACAATATGGATAGCTTGGCTGAGCGCCACCTCGGCATGAAAACGATTCGCTATGAAGAAGTGTGTGGCAAAGGCGTTCATCAAATTGGCTTTGATCAAGTAGACCTTCAGATTGCTACTAACTATGCCGCTGAAGATGCAGACATTACCTTGCGTTTGCATTTGGAATTGTGGCCACAAATTGAAGTGAATCCAGGTTTACTGTATGTCTATAAGAATATTGAAATGCCAGCGATGCGCGTGCTGGGAATTATGGAGCGCAATGGAATTCGGATTGACTCTGCTTTATTGGCGAAACAAGGTCAAAAAGTTGGAAAACGACTGCTTGAATTGGAGGGGGAGATTCATAAATTAGCAGGGCAACCTTTTAATATTCAATCACCCAAACAAATCGCAGAAATTCTTTTTGGGCAGCTCGAGTTGCCTGTCATCAAAAAAACCCCATCAGGAGCTCCATCTACCGATGAAGAGGTGCTGCAAAAGTTAGCTGAAGACTACCCTTTGCCTGCGCGCATCTTGGATTATCGGAGTTTGGCTAAATTGATGTCGACTTATATTGATAAACTCCCGCGCATGGCAGACCCAAAAACAGGGCGCATCCATACGAATTTCTCCCAAGCAACTGCAGTAACAGGGCGGCTAGCGTCAAGCGACCCAAATTTGCAAAATATTCCAGTGCGCACAGAAGAGGGGCGTCGGATCCGAGAAGCATTTATTCCCGCAGATGGTTGCAAACTTTTATCGGCAGATTATTCTCAGATCGAATTAAGAATAATGGCCCACATAGCGGAAGATGAAAACTTGCTGGCCGCTTTTGCTGCGGGCAAGGATGTACACCAGGCAACTGCATCAGAGATTTTTGGAATTCCCCTTGAGGAGGTAAATTCAGAACAACGACGCTATGCCAAGGTTATTAACTTTGGTTTGATATATGGGATGAGTGCCTTTGGCTTGGCTAGTAATTTAGGGATTGAGCGTTCTGCGGCGCAAAACTATATTGCTAAATACTTTGATCGTTATCCTGGGGTGGCTCAATACATGGAACGTACTCGCCTAGAAGCCAGAGAAAATGGATATGTAGAGACCGTTTTTGGAAGGCGCTTATGGCTGCCTGAAATCAAGGGCTCCAATGGCCCACGTCGCCAGGGAGCTGAGCGTGCTGCCATTAATGCCCCCATGCAGGGAACGGCCGCTGATTTAATCAAGTTGGCCATGGTCGCAGTGGAGAATTGGCTTGAAAAAGAACAGCTAAAGACCCGCATGCTTTTGCAAGTGCATGATGAGTTGGTGTTTGATGTGCCCTTTGATGAGCTGACAATCTTGCAGGAAAGGCTCCCGGATTTGATGTGTCAAGTCACCAAATTAAAAGTACCTTTAGTGGTAAGTATTGGTATTGGCGATAATTGGGAAGAGGCCCATTAATGCGCATGAGTTTGTGGGTGTGAGCATAATCGCAATGGAGAAAATAAAGATGATTAAAAAAATAAATACAACTTCTCCGGTTATATCAACCAATAGAAGGGCTTTTATGAAAGCATCTACTATCACTGCTACTAGCATTGGTATTGGCTTGGTGTCAGCTTCCGATCCCATACTTGCCACCACCATTAAAACGGACTTTGTCGGCATTAAAGCGGGTGAGCAGATGATTCCGGTCGGTAACTTTCAGATGCCAGCCTATGTATCACGGCCTAAAAAAGTAAAAAGTGCCTTGCCCATCATCATCGTAGTCTGTGAAATATTTGGAGTTCATGAATATATTGCTGATGTGACTAGACGCTTTGCTAAGTTGGGTTACTTGGCAATTGCCCCGGAATTTTTTGCGCGTGCGGGCGATCCAAATATGTATGGCACCATTGCTGAGATTTTGACAAATATTGTGGCCAAGACTCCTGATTCACAAGTTTTAAATGATCTTCAGGCGGCCTTAGTTTGGGCTGGAAACAACGGTGGAAATCTGCAAAAAGTAGGAGTAACCGGATTTTGTTGGGGTGGCCGTATTACTTGGCTATCCGCGACACTACCCCAAGTACGCGCAGGCGTAGCTTGGTATGGACGTGTCATTGGAGAAAAGACGGAAGGCAACCCTAGCAATCCTATAGATATAGTCGATGAACTTAAAGCTCCAGTACTGGGTTTATATGGTGGATCAGACCCTGGTATTTCTTTAGAGAGTCTTAACCAAATGCGCGAGGCACTCGCACTGGCCGCACCAAAAAATCCAGCAGCTAAGGCCTGCCAGTTTGTGATTTATCCAGATGCACCACACGCCTTTCATGCGGACTATCGTGCCAGTTATCGTGAAGGTCCAGCAAAAGATGGCTGGGAAAAGTGCATTGCGTGGCTTATGAAAAACGGAGTAGCCTAATTTTTATGTCAGTACTTCAAAGCATCTTATTGGTAACGGCGCTAGCAGGAACTGCTAGCGTATTAGTTGCCGCCAGTTTTTCCTTATCCCTGTTGTCCAAAATGGTTCACAACATGGTAAGTATGTCCGTCGGTATTTTGCTAGCCACCGCTTTTCTTCATTCCTTGCCTGAGGCTTTCGCTATGGAGGGTGCTAGTCCACAGCTACTGTTTGCTACATTACTTGCGGGGATTTTAGGGTTTTTCTTGCTAGAGAAGATTTCATTATTGCGCCATAGCCATCATCACGAAAGCGATGGACATGATCATCACCATGGCCATGATGCTGAGGTCGCGGGTCGAAGCGGTTGGATGATTTTGGTTGGTGATGGAATCCACAATTTTGTAGATGGAGTTTTAATCGCAGCAGCATTTATGGCAGACCATCAAGTTGGCATCTTTACCGCAATTGCTATTATTGCCCATGAAATTCCACAAGAGATTGGCGATTTTATTGTGCTGCTCAATGCTGGTTTTTCTCGCACTCGTGCATTGCTCTATAACCTGATTTGTGGCCTATCTGCGGTGCTTGGAGGTGTATTGGCTTACTACTTTTTGGAGAGGGCCCATGTTGTGATGCCTTATTTGCTAGTAGTCGCCTCTAGTAGTTTCATTTATATTGCGGTGAGCGATCTTATTCCCCAAATGCATCGTCGTCCACATTGGGTTGAATCTTTGCGTCAGATTATCTTGATTGCGTGTGGCGTAGGGTTTGTCATTCTGCTTTCCTTTGCACACTAAAAAAGAAGTCACAATTTTTTAGAGCTCGATCGGTCTGGTTGGATCGGCACACCATTCGCTCCAGCTCCCAGCATAAAGTCGAGAACCTTTGAGTCCGGCAATTTCCATAGCTAATAAATTGTGGCAGGCCGTTACTCCGGAGCCGCATTGATGAATGACACTAGATGCTTTAAAGGGACCCAAAAGATCAACAAAGTCTTTGTAAAGATGTTCGGGGGATTTAAAGAGTGTTGCCGATAAATTGTCTTTAAAAAAATGATTGAGTGCACCTGGTATGTGTCCGCCGGTAGGATCTAGAGTTTCATTCTGACCATGAAAGCGATCGTTAGCACGCGCATCAATGACAAGACTGTTTTGGTGTTTCAGATGCTCGAGCACTTGATTGGCAGTCACTAGACCAACATAAGGCATGGGTTCGCCGACTTGAGCAAGTGGAGTTGGTAGTCGTGGCTTGATCCCAATCGGACCATTCCAGGCGTCTAGGCCGCCATCCATAACCTGAACGTGTGCATGACCAGTCGCTTTGAGCATCCACCATAAGCGGCTTGCAAAAATTGATCCTTGTTTGTCATAAGCTACAACTAATATCTTCGAATCAATTCCAAGTCGAGCTTTTGTTTTTGCCCATGCTTCTGGAGGAGGTAGGGGGTGGCGCCCATTTTGACCTGTCTTTTCACCTGATAAATCTTTCTCTAGGTCAATATAAATTGCTCCGGGAATATGGCCTTCTTCGTATGCTTTTCTACCGGCCTGAGGGTCTGCTAAATCAAAGCGGCAATCGCAGAGCAAAACATCTTCACCGCTATTAATGATTTCTTCTAACTGGTTTGCAGTAATGAGAGGAGTCATTCGGGCTTCCTATGTAAGGCGAGGTGAAATTAATTATGCTCTTTGTAGTCCATTGCGCGCCGGTACCACTCATGGAAATGTTGCATACCATCTTCCATAGGGCTTTGATAAGGACCTACTTCATTTATCCCGCGCGCCCATAAAGCTGCACGTCCAGCATCCATGCGCTCGCCAATCTCATCATCCTCAATGCAGGTTTCCATATAGGCCGCACGTTCGGCCTCAACAAATTCACGTTCAAATAAGGCTATTTCTTCAGGGTAGTAGAACTCAACAATATTGCGGGTTTTATTGGGGCCCAAAGGATGCAGAGTAGAAACGCAAAGTACACCGGGGTACCACTCAACCATGACATTGGGATAGTAGGTCAACCAAATGGCTCCATGGCGAGGAGTTACGCCTTTGAATTGGCGTAATACGGCTTCATGCCAACGGCCATACACAGAAGTCCCCGGCTTTTCTAAATTTTTGTGGATGCCCACGGTTTGTACGCTATGCCAATCCCCGAATTCCCAACGCAAATCTTCACAAGAAACAAACTTGCCTAGTCCTGGGTGAAATGGAGCTACGTGATAATCCTCTAGATAGACCTCGATGAATGTCTTCCAGTTGTAGTTGCATTCGTGAACCTCAACATGGTCAAGTACATAGCCATCAAATTGAAGGTCTTCGGCCACGCCAAGCTTAGCTAGATCAGTGCGTACATCGCGTGGACCCTCAAACAAGAGGCCCTGCCAATTCTGCAAAGGGGACTTACCAAGGTGCAGACAAGGTTTATCTTCAAAATGGGGCGCGCCCAACAAATTACCGCCAAGATCGTAGGTCCAGCGATGGAGCGGGCAAACAATATTTTCTGTTTGACCAGAGCCGTTGAGCATAAGTGCTTGGCGATGTCGGCAAACGTTGGATAAAAGCTCAACACCATGGGGGTTGCGAACTAAGAGGCGCCCCTCATTTTCAGCGGCCAAGGTTCGATAGGCGCCAATCTCAGGCACCATAAGTTCATGGCCTACATAGCCAGGACCCTGCTTAAAAAGCAGTTCAATTTCACGCTGATAGAGCTCAACGTCAAAATATGCCGAAACCGGCAGTTGTAAGTTGGACGGCGCAAGTTTCTGCGCGGTAGCCAGATTAGTCATTCTCCCCACCCCCGAAAACGTCAGCCGAAGCTAAGCGGAATAACCAATCCAACCATCGACGGATCGATATTGGAAAGGAAGGTATGGATTATACCCATCCAGAGGTGATCTCGCTTTAATATATAAGGCTATATCTGTCTGCAATATAAGGAAAGTAAATTAATGCCAGCAAAAAAATCAGATGGTCATAAAACCGGTCTTGAGGTTCAAATAGACCCGAATTTGCGCTATGAGCAAGCTGTTAAGGAGCTTGAGCAGTTGATTTCAGACATGGAGTCTGGAAAATTTTCTCTAGAGGAGACGCTATTAGCCTACCAGCGAGGCGCAGCACTCTTAAAGCATTGCCAGGCCATGCTTGTTCAAGTTGAGCAGCAAGTTCGGGTATTTGAAGCTTAAGTAAAAAATCCATAGAGCCCTCATGCACATTGAATCTGAATTCCAGGGGTGGATTGACTCTCGCTCTGAGCGAACTGAGTTAATCTTAGACAGTCTTTTGGACTCCGTGCAAACCCATCCTGGGCGCCTGCACCAAGCAATGCGCTATGCCGCTCAAGGTGGCGGCAAGAGAATTCGCCCCTTATTGGTTTATGCTGCTGGAGAGCTTGGAGATTTGCCTAGTGATGTAAAAAAAGAGGCGTTAGATTCAGCTGCGCTGGCTATTGAGTGTATTCACGCTTACTCCCTAGTTCATGATGACTTGCCCTGCATGGACGATGATGACTTGCGCCGTGGTCGACCTACCGTGCATAAGGCATTTGATGAAGCAACTGCCTTGTTGGTGGGGGATGCCTTACAAACCCGCGCCTTTGAGGTTTTGGCGAATGCCCATTTCGATGCTCAGATGCGTTTGTCAATGATCAGCGCATTAGCTGCCGCCTCGGGTTCACGGGGCATGGCGGGAGGGCAGGCAATTGATCTGGATAGTGTGGGCAAGAGATTGGATTTAGCTGGCCTCAAGCAAATGCACGCGATGAAGACGGGTGCTTTATTGTCTTGTGCGGTGGAGTTAGGCGGATTAGCTGCTCAACTACAGCCTGATCAAATGGAGCATCTTAAAGATTACTCAGTGGCTCTGGGTTTGGCATTTCAAATTGTGGATGACATCCTAGATGCGACGGCAGATAGTCAGACTTTGGGTAAAACTGCCGGTAAGGATGCTGCAAATCACAAGCCGACCTATGTGACCTTGATGGGTTTAGACTATGCTCAGACAGAAGCCAAAAAATTGCAAGAGATGGCTATTGTTAGCTTAGAAAGCTTTGGCAAAAAAGCGCAAGCCCTTAAAAATTTGGCGATTTTAGTCGTCAATAGAGGCAAATAAGTAAGGATTACTTTAGATTCGATGAGCTTAAATTCTATCAATACCCCCGCAGATTTAAAAAAGGTTCCACGCGAAGATCTTTCTGCTTTGGCAGACGAATTGCGCCAATTTATTTTAGGTTCAGTTTCCCAAACAGGCGGGCATTTATCCTCGAATTTAGGAACCGTAGAATTAACTATTGCATTACATTATGTTTTTGATACTCCCCGAGATCGCTTGGTCTGGGATGTGGGTCATCAAAGTTATCCCCATAAAATTTTGACAGGTCGTCGAGAGCAAATGGGTAGCTTAAGACAGCTAAATGGTTTATCGGGTTTCCCTCGTCGAGCTGAAAGTGAATACGATGCTTTTGGTACTGGCCACTCCTCCACCAGTATTTCTGCAGCAATGGGTATGGCGCGTGCATTTCAAACTAAAGGCGAAAAACATGTAGCAGTGGCAGTCATTGGAGATAGCGCAATGACTGGTGGCATGGCATTTGAAGCCATGAATAACGCTGGCGTCTATGATGACCTGCCTTTAGTTGTCATTTTGAATGACAACGATATGTCAATCTCATCTGCGGTCGGCGCATTAAATCGACATCTTGCTCGCTTGCTGAGTGGGAATATTTACACGGCAACAAAAAAGGGAATTGATAGTGTTTTATCGATTGCTCCACCATTGCGTGAATTTGCTAAACGCCTAGAAGATCATGCCAAAGGCATGGTTTCACCATCGACGATCTTTCAAGAGTTTGGTTTTAATTATTTTGGTCCTATTGACGGGCATGATTTAGATGCTTTGATTCCTATGTTGCAAAACGTCCGCCGCTTGGCACTTGAGGGGCGCGGGCCCCAGTTCTTGCATGTGGTGACGCGTAAGGGCCAGGGGTATGAGTTGGCTGAAGCTAATCCAGTTTTATATCATGGACCAGGCAAATTTAACCCTGAAGAGGGCGTCATAAAATCCACCACTCCCGCCAATAAAACATTTACTCAGGTATTTGGCGAGTGGCTCTGCGATATGGCGCATGCAGACCCTTTGTTAATTGGCATTACGCCGGCAATGAGCGAAGGCTCAGGTTTAGTTGAATTTGAAAAAAACTTTCCGAAGCGGTATTACGATGTTGGCATTGCTGAGCAGCATGCAGTAACTTTTGCTGCAGGTATGGCGTGTGAAGGTATGAAGCCTGTAGTTGCCATTTATTCTACTTTTTTGCAGCGAGCCTACGATCAGCTCATTCATGATGTAGCTATACAAGATCTGCCAGTAATGTTTGCCTTAGATCGTGCAGGTTTAGTCGGCGCCGATGGTGCAACTCATGCTGGCGCCTATGATATTGCCTTCTTGCGGTGTATACCGAATATGCTGGTCCTAACGCCTGCAGACGAAGCTGAATGTCGCGAACTATTGACAACTGCCTTCCGTCAACCTCATCCGAGTGCGGTCCGCTATCCTAGGGGTGCTGGAGTTGGCACCATTCCCTCTAAAGAGTTACGCGCCCTGCCATTGGGCAAGGGAGAGATTCGTCGAAGATCAAGCGCTCCAGTCGGGAATCGTATTGCCATCCTGGCGTTTGGTACATTACTTTATCCTGCGCTTGAGGTTGCCGAGGGCATTAATGCAACCGTAGTTAATATGCGCTTTGTAAAGCCTCTGGATGTCGATCTACTGAGATCTTTGGCGCAAGATCACGATTATTTTGTCACTATCGAAGATGGTGTTATCCAGGGTGGTGCTGGCAGCGCCTGTTTGGAAGCGTTTGCGGCGATGGGCGTCTGTAAACCCCTTTTGCAATTGGGTTTACCGGATGAGTTTGTTGAGCATGGGGATTACAAGCTCCTGATGCGCGATTGTGGATTGGATTACGCGGGAATTTCAAAGTCTATTGCACAACGTTTTCCCATGTTGATCACCCCTATTCCTGTGGTGATGGGCAAATAAGTCATTTATGGCTGAAAATAGAACCATGAACGATACCAATACATCTTTTCTCAAACTTGAGACTCTGCCTGATGCTCAATCAGGGCATGATGAACGGGCCTTACCAATTGAACGAGTTGGCATTCGAGGTTTACGTTACCCCTTAAAAATCCGTACTAAAGCCGGAATCTTTCCAGCGGTAGGAAATTTTGAGATGGATGTAGCGTTGCCAGCCCATGTCAAAGGAACGCATATGTCGCGTTTTATCGCCCTTTTGCAAAAGCAGGAAGAGGCAATTGATAGTGCAACGGTTGTAAATATGGCACGCGAAATGCTGCCCTTACTTAATGCAGATGAAGGCCGTATTCAATTTACTTACACGCATTTCGTAAAAAAAGCAGCGCCAGTTTCCAAGGTCGAAAGCTTGATGGATTACGAAGTGACTTGGATGGCCAAAGCAAAACAGAACGTAGAAGGTTCAATTGATGTTGAATTGAGTTTACGCACGCTGGTTCCAGTAATGAGCTTATGCCCTTGTTCAAAAGAAATTTCTGAGTATGGCGCCCATAATCAACGATCGCATATCACGATGTCGGTTGTGCTTGATCCAAAAACTAAAATGACTGTCGAGGATTTGGTTGCCGCTGCCGAGAGTCAGGCTTCGAGCGAATTGTGGGGCCTTCTTAAGCGCCCTGATGAGAAGTGGGTTACTGAGCATGCCTACGATAACCCTAAGTTTGTAGAGGACTTGGTGCGCGATGTGGCCGGGCAACTTAAGCAGGATCAACGCATCCTATCCCTTGTGGTAGAGGCTGAAAACTTCGAATCTATTCACAATCACAGTGCATTTGCCAAAATCAGTCTGACAAAATGAGTATTTGTTATTAGGGTAGCAACAAACTTTTAACTCAGATTGTTGCTTGCCAAATCCCAGCGGGGTTTGATGTCAAATGCTCCGGACTTACTCGAGCCATTGTTATTGGCAAGCATGCGGAGCGCACCAGCAAAAGCAATCATAACGCCGTTATCGGTGCACAAATCAACCGGCGGGTAATGCACTTCAAAACCCTTTTTCTTGGATGATAAATTCAGTGCTTCACGCAATTGCAAGTTAGCTCCAACACCCCCAGCAAGTACTAGGTGTTTGCAATGAGTTTGTTGGAGTGCTTTCTCGGACTTGCTAACTAGTACTGCAACTAAAGAATCTACAAAAGATCTGGCGAGATCTGCATGAAATTGCGCAATCTCGTTGTCCCCTGAAATTCCAGCCGCCTCATATTTTTTTACTTGATTTAAAACAGCTGTTTTTAATCCTGAAAAAGAAAAATCCAGATCACCAGAATGAAGCATGGGTTTTGGTAGATCAAAACGGCCAACTTGACCCTTGTGCGCCAATCTTGAGATCGCTGCCCCACCTGGATAATCCAATCCCAATAGTTTGGCAGTTTTGTCAAAAGCCTCACCAGCTGCATCATCCAAGGTCTCGCCGAGCAACGTATATCGACCGATGCCACTGACCAGCATTAATTGGGTATGACCTCCAGAAACCAAGAGGGCAATAAAGGGAAATTGAGGTACGGAAGAGCCCAAAAGCGGTGAAAGTAGGTGCCCCTCAAGGTGGTGAATGCCAATTGAAGGTAAATTCAGGCCTTGGGCAAGAGACTTAGCAAATGCACTGCCAACCAACAGGGCGCCTGCTAATCCCGGACCTTGTGTGAAGGCGATGGCCTCTATATTCTTTAATTGGAGCGAGGCCTGATACAAAGTCTCGTCTAACAGGGGTAAAACCCGCCGTATATGGTCTCTGGAGGCTAGTTCAGGGACGACCCCCCCATAATCACGGTGCATTGCAATCTGGGAATGGAGGGCCTGCCCTAAGATGCCCTGAGAAGCGGGGCGGTTGTTTTCCCAAGCGGAGGTGTCGTATAAGGCCACCCCGGTCTCGTCACAAGAAGTTTCTATTCCTAAAACAATCATTTTTTAGTTTGCCGTGCTAGAATCGCTATTCAGTTAATTTTTCGATATTTTTCGAGCATATACGAGTTAAACAAGTATGACTACAGTCCGCCTCCGCGAAAACGAACCATTTGAAGTGGCATTGCGTCGTTTCAAGCGCACCATTGAAAAAAATGGCCTATTAACAGACTTGCGTGCCCGCGAGTTTTATGAGAAGCCAACGGCTGAGCGTAAGCGCAAAAAGGCAGCAGCTGCTAAACGTCATTACAAGCGTATTCGCAGTCAAATGTTGCCTAAGAAGCTCTATTAATAGAATTTAAAACTCTCCTCACCGAGAGGCATTGAAACCCGCTGACGGTGAAACGTAGCGGGTTTTTGCTTTTTAATCAGCCAATAGATAAGGAAATCAATATGAGCCTTAAAGACCAAATTATCGAAGATATGAAAAATGCCATGCGTGCAAAAGAAGTTATGCGCTTGGGTGCCATTCGCCTTTTATTATCTGCCATTAAGCAACGAGAGGTGGACGAGCGGGTGGTAGTAGATGATGCTGGTGTAGTAGCTATTGTTGAGAAGCTCATTAAGCAACGTAAAGATTCAATCTCTCAGTTTGAAAAAGCTGGACGCGATGATTTGGTGGCCATTGAAGCTGGTGAAGTGGAAATATTACTCGCCTATTTACCCACTCAATTATCGGATGCTGAGGTCGAGGCTGCAGTTGCAGCTACAGTGGTGGCTGTAGGGGCTACTGGTCCTCAAGATATGGGCAAAGTAATTGGTGCCCTCAAGATTCAGTTGGCTGGGAAAGCAGATATGGGCAAAGTATCTAGCTTGGTGAAAGCAGCCCTGGCTCAGTAAGCTAAAAAATCAGTCATAAAATAATCTGATTGATAGCTCATACTGGTTACTTATGGCTCTGATTCCTCAATCCTTTATTGCTGACCTCCTTAATCGGATCGACATTGTTGATGTGGTCGGACAACATGTTAAGTTAAAAAAAGCCGGTGCAAACTATCAGGGTTTGTGCCCTTTTCATTCCGAGAAATCGCCTTCATTTTCAGTCTCACCAACTAAGCAGTTCTACCACTGCTTTGGTTGTGGGGCGCATGGATCTGCCATTAGTTTTGCGATGGAATATTCGGGATTGGGTTATGTCGATGCGATCGAAGATTTGGCGCGGTCCGCTGGCCTAGATGTGCCACGCGAGGAACGCACTGCAAACGATATCGCTCGGCAACAACAAACAATGGCGCTCAGTGAAGTCATGAGCTCGGCGGCAGATTGGTATCGCCAGCAATTAAAAGTCGCCACCCGCGCAGTGGATTATCTTAAGGGTCGCGGCTTAACTGGCGAAATTGCAAAGCGTTATGGCTTGGGATATGCACCCGATGGCTGGCAAGGTTTAGAGGTCGTTTTTGGTAGCTATGCCAATGATGAGGTTGCCAAAACACTATTAGAGGGTGGCCTGCTCGTTCAGAGTGAGCAAAATGAGACCAATCAAACTACTAGGCGTTACGATCGCTTTCGTGACCGCATCATGTTTCCTATTCGCAACCCCAAGGGGCAAGTGATTGGTTTTGGTGGTCGGATTTTGGATCAAGGGGAGCCAAAGTATTTGAATTCTCCAGAGACGCCACTTTTCTCCAAGGGTAATACGCTATACGGGTTATTCGAGGCAAGACAAGCCATTCGCGCACAAGAATATGTATTGGTATGCGAAGGTTATATGGACGTTGTAGCTCTCGCGCAGCTGGGATTTCCTAACGCTGTTGCTACTCTAGGGACTGCTTGTACAGCCAATCATGTACGCATGTTATTACGTCAAACTGACCGCATTGTTTTTTCATTTGATGGTGATTCCGCCGGTCAACGTGCTGCACAACGAGCCTTAGAGGCTTGCTTGCCGCTAATGTCTGATGATAAAGAAATTCGTTTTTTATTTTTACCGACCGAACACGATCCCGATAGTTATGTGCGCACCTATGGAGCGGCTGCTTTTGAAAAAGTTATTAAAGAGGCTACGTCACTTTCAAGTTTCTTTTTTAAGATTGTGAGTCAAGGGCATGAGCTAAGTACACCTGAAGGCAGAGCGCAAACTCATCATGCAGCAAAGCCTTTATTGCTATCGATGCCTCCGATCGCACTACGTACCCAAATTTTGCGTGAGCTGGCGATTCGGACGAACTCAACTCCAGCCGAACTAGAGTCCTTTTGTGGCCTTACTATCGTCCCTGCTGCCATTCCACAAGGCTCTTATGCGGCTAGTCCTCAACGCGTGACAGGTTTTAATCAAAACAACAGCGGTAATAGGGCGCAGGGAACCCCTTGGCAGGCATCCAAAGGTTCGGCTAGAAGAGTGGCAACCCTGAATATTCCTCCGCCACAGGCTCCCACAGATTTGGCTGAGCAGATGCTGCGAGTTTTAATTCAGTTTCCACACTTGGGCAAAGCCCTAGACGTCAATAAACGGACCCTAGCTTTGAGGGCCTCTGAGTTGCGCTCAAGTAAAGCATTTGAGCTGATGAAAGATTTACTGGCCCAATGTGATTTGGTGGAGTTGATTCCTGGTGAAGGTGGCAAAGCTTCTACTGTAGGTGCTGGATCGTTCGCACTTTTCCAAGATCAGCTCTCTCGTAGCGAGCTTGCTCCTTTGTATGAGGTTTTAAGGAAGCGAGTTATGGGCTCGGATTTGGATCTTGAGGGGGCGGCAGCAGATTTGGATGGCGCCTTCAAAAAGTTGGAATTAACTAGCCTCAAGCAAGAGATGACAGAGATTGCTCAAAAGATTGCGGGTAGCATAGCAACTGAGCAGGATCGAGCGCGGTATCGTGAGCTTGGTGAAAGATTAAAGTTTACGTAAAAATTTTCTAAATTTGCTCTAGAAAAATCGCGATTTTGCCCCCCAATACTAACCATGGTTAGAGTAAAAAAGTCATAATCGACTATAATCCTGTATTCCCAGAAAAAAACCGATTTAATTCAGTCACTTGCGCTTTATTTTGAAGAAATTTTGGGCAAGTGGAAAACGTGGCTGTGTTTAATCAGTCGATATCAATAAACAGTAATGTGAGTAAGTGCCAATACATGCCAAATATCAAGAAAAAACCTGCAAAAGCAGCAGTTAAGTCATCTGCAAAACCAGCCACCAAAGCTAAGGCCCCAGTTAAGCCTGTCAAGCCAGCCGCTAAAGCCCCTTCAAAACCCGTTAGCAAAGCAAAGGTTCCAGCCAAACCAGTAGCAAAAGCGCCCGTTAAAAAAGCGCCTGCTAAACCAGTAGCAAAAGCGCCTGCTAAACCTGTGAGTAAAGCTAAAAGCTCGGCTAAGCCAGCACCCGTTAAAAAAGCACCCGCCAAGACAGTAGCTAAAGTCGTAGTAAAAGCTCCTATCAAGGCCCCAATTAAAACAGTTACCAAGATAGTGACTAAGACTGTGCCTAAGGTGTTGGCAAAGGTAGTAGCTAAGGCAATCAAGCCTGAAGTAAAGGCAGAAGTACCTAAAAAAGGCAAGACTGCGCCAGCCCTTAAAACGGAAGAAGTAAAAGAAATAAAGGGTAAAAAAGCCAAAGTGGCTGAGGTAGAGCTTGACCTGACCGCCGAAGATAAAAAAGTTCGTAAGACCAAGGCTAAATCGGATGCTCCTGAAGAGGGTGCAGAGCCAGTGCTAACTGATCGTCAAAAGGCGCGTGAGCGTAAAGCAAAAGAAAAGGCACTCTTAAAAGAATTTGAAGCTCAAAAACTGGGTTCTGAAGAGCAGCAAGAGTTGCGCCGTACTCGCTTAAAGACCCTGATCAAGATGGGTAAGTCAAAGGGTTATTTAACTCATGGCGAAATTAATGACGTGATGTCTGACGAGTTGTCCGATGCGGATGCATTGGAAACCCTGATTGGTTTGTTAAATGACATCAACATTACGGTTTACGAACAAGCTCCTGATGCTGAAACACTGTTATTAAATGAGAATGCCTCCGCTGGAACGACAGAGGAAGAGGCTGAAGAAGAGGCAGAAGCCGCTCTTTCAACAGTAGATTCAGAATTTGGGCGAACAACTGATCCAGTGCGTATGTATATGCGTGAGATGGGTACTGTTGATCTCTTGACTCGCGAAGGCGAGATCGTGATTGCAAAGAAAATTGAAGCAGGTCTTAAAGAGATGGTGATGGCTTTAGCCGCTTGCCCCGTCACTATTAGTGAGATTGTTGGAAATGCTGACAAGATTGCTAGTGGTGAAATGGAGATTGATCAATTCGTTGATGGCTTGGTGGACCCCAATGCGGAAGATATTAAGTTGGGACCTGAAGAGCCAGAAGTTGACCCAGATGCTGAAGAGGGTGAAGATGCAGGTGAAGATGAGGGTGGAGGTGGTGGTGCAGCTACAGCTAATGCCAAACAACTCGAAGAGTTAAAGCAGATTTCTCTTGAGAAGTTTGCAATTATCCGCACCCAAGCTGAAAAAATGCGTCGTGCATTTGATAAAGAGGGCTATAACTGCCCAGCTTATATCAAGGCGCAAGAAGCTATTCGCAATGAATTATTGGGCTTCCGCCTGACAGCGAAAAGTGTTGAGAAGTTATGTGACACGATGCGCTCCCAAGTAGATCAAGTATGGAAACTCGAACGTGGCATAGTGAGTTTGTTAGTAGATAAAGTCGGCGTTAATCGCGGCGAAGTCATTAAAGACTTCCCTAAGATGGCTATGAATTTAGAGTGGGTCAATAAACTACTAAAAGAGAACAAGCCCTATACCGCTCTTTTACAGCGTAATGTGCCTGCAGTTCAAGAGCTTCAGCAAAAATTAATCGATATACAGACTCGTGTTGTTTTGCCACTTCCAGAATTAAAAGAAGTGAACAAGCGCATGGCTGCGGGTGAAAAACGCGCGCGTGAAGCGAAGCGTGAAATGACAGTAGCCAATCTTCGTTTGGTAATCTCTATTGCGAAAAAATATACCAATCGCGGCTTGCAGTTCTTAGATTTGATTCAAGAGGGTAATATTGGTCTAATGAAGGCGGTAGATAAGTTTGAATACCGCCGTGGTTATAAGTTTTCGACCTATGCAACTTGGTGGATTCGTCAGGCAATTACCCGTTCCATTGCCGACCAAGCTCGTACGATCCGTATTCCAGTTCATATGATCGAAACGATCAATAAAATGAACCGTATTAGCCGTCAAATTTTGCAAGAAACTGGCCATGAGCCAGATGCTGCAACCTTGGCCCTCAAGATGGAGATTCCTGAAGATAAGATCCGCAAGATCATGAAGATTGCAAAAGAGCCAATCTCTATGGAAACACCCATTGGTGATGATGAAGATTCGCATTTAGGTGACTTTATTGAGGACGGCAATACTTTAGCCCCAGCTGAAGCGGCCTTGCACGAATCTATGCGTGATGTGGTGAAGGATGTATTGGACTCATTAACTCCACGTGAAGCAAAGGTATTGCGTATGCGCTTCGGAGTTGAAATGAGCACAGACCATACTCTAGAAGAGGTAGGCAAACAGTTTGATGTAACGCGTGAGCGTATTCGTCAGATTGAAGCCAAGGCTTTAAGAAAAATGCGGCATCCAAGTCGTAGCGATAAACTCAAAACCTTCCTTGAGGAAGATTGATCATAGGCTTACGGGCCCATAGCTCAGTTGGTTAGAGCAGAGGACTCATAATCCTTTGGTCCCAGGTTCAAGTCCTGGTGGGCCCACCAACGAAATCAACGACTTAGGGAGAAATTCCTAAGTCGTTTTTCTTTCTATGCAACTAGGTGTGCAAGCAATCTCTACACACCTTCCGCGACAACTCCAATAAACATATGGGTCTGCTATTAGAGTAATGCACTACTTGTAGATTGTGGTGCCTAAATATTAACCGGTTCAATTTAAGGTCGCTAGCCATCCTTCACTAAACAAGCGTTACTTTAAGTAAGACTTATGATTTATTGAAAATATACCTTATAGAAACGATGTGTTTAGGTCATTACCCTAAAGTTTTTTGGATCGGAATAGTAAGGTGTCGATGATTAATCGTTACTTTAAATAACGCTGGGGTAAATGCCTAGAGTAATTCAGGTGCGAGCTCTCTAGTATTGCTAGATGACCCAGCTAATCGAATTAACTTATGTGAGTGAACCAGCGCAAAATATGTCATTTTTGGGTTTGATGAGACTTTTATATCACTCCTATTCCAATAACCAAGCCTTGGGCATTACTGGCGCTCTCATCTATGAGAATAATAAATTTGGTCAAATCATTGAAGGACCTGAAAAAGATATTGAAGCTTTGTGGAAAAAAATTCAAAAAGATAGCCGCCACAAAAATGTTCGTCTGATTGAGCTCAAATCTATTAGCGAGCGTAGTTTTAGTAAGTGGACTATGGTGTTCCAAGGCAATGAAGAGATTGCCAAAACCTTGCCAGAAATTAGTGCCGCAATTGAGGATATAGAGTTTCCAGTGGATCATCCCTTGTTAATCGCTTTAAGAAATGGCGTGTAGTGCTCGCGTACAGTCACTAGTCACTAGTCCCTAGTCCCTCAGTAGCAATAACGGATATTTCTTGAGCGCTGCTTAAAGTAATGCCTTTCAATCTAATAAAAAACTGTGAAGCAACAAGGTGTTTAGATTATTACTCCAAATTTATTGGATTTTAAAAAGCAAGGGCTAAGAGGGGTGTATCTGTTGGACTTGATAAATTGACTACACATTTACTTGCATGCCGATATAGGCCGCCCGCAGGCCCTCTCTTTATGGGGCTCCATCTATATAAGGGTTGTTTAGTTTTCTTTAATTAACTGCTTAAATGCACTAATGAATGTTTCGGGGGGCTGAGCTCCCTGAAGGAGAAACTGGTCGTTAAGAATGATCGAAGGAACTGAATGAATGCCCAAATTTGTATAGTATTCTTCCTTCCCTCTAACCTCCTTGGCAAATTCATCTCCCCTCAGTATTTGATGCGCCCTTTCTTCATCTAGTCCTGAACGGGTTACCGCATCTAATATATTTCGTTCATCGTCTAAGTTGGATGCCAAGCAAAAATAAGTATTTAGTAATTCTTTTTTGAGGATTGCCTGCTTCTTTAAATCGAATTCTTTAGCAGCCCAATAGAGAAGGCGATGAGCGTTAAAAGTGTTATAAACCCTTTTTCGACCATCTGGATCAAATTGAAATCCAGCTTCCAAAGCTTTGGCTCTTATTTGATCTTGATTGGATTTGACTTGCTCCGCACTTAATCCATATTTTTCAGTAAGGTGCTCGAGAGCATCTTGGCCCCCTATAGGCATATTTGGATTGAGCTCAAAGGGTTGAAAATGAACTTCAAAATTGGCTTTATCATTAAATTCGGCAATTGCCTTATTGAGATTACCTAACCCTACGGCGCACCAAGGGCAAGCTATATCGGATACATAATCAATCTTGATAGTTGGCTTCATGCAATCTATTCTAAAGTGTCTTGGTGGGGTAGGTAAATCTCCAAAATTTACTTGTTAAACGCTCAATGGATATAGATTTCTTTAATAAGCTTGGGTCGGCGTTCTCCTATTTCACCTATCAAATCTTTCAGGTATATTAGCGATGCGCTAGCTAGTATATTGTTGCCTCCAAGGCGATAATGAATATCAAAGAATGGAATAAGGTTGTTATGAGCCATCAATTAAATATTGCCTTGATAGTTGGCAGTGCGCCAGACGCGGTACGAATTAAGTCTTGGGATCTTTCAGTATTTTCAAGTTGCATCGTTATTAATAATGCATGGCAATTAAGCGAAGATTGGGATTATTTGATTTATCCGGAAGACTTCCCGGTTGATCGCCTACCCCCTGATGTTGATCTCACTTCAAAAAAACTCATTACGGCACGTGAATTTGTTCCGGAGCAAAATTCATTCGGTGGCTTCGTTTATGGGGGTGGAACTATGGCTTTTACTGCTGGATATTGGGCGCTAGGATCTTTAAGGCCAGACGTGATTGCCTACTTAGGTTGCGATATGGTCTATCCAGCGCAGACTGGAAATTCAAGCCACTTTTATGGAAACGGGCAAGCTGATCCTTTGCGTCCTGATATTACCTTGCAGTCATTAGAGGCGAAGTCTGTCCGTTTTATGGCCTTTGCACAGACGAATCATTGCACCATAGTAAATTTATCTGAGTTATCGGAGTCAAGACTGCTTTTTCCAAGGGCCTCTATAGAGCAATTCGCATCTGAACAAATTCGACCGGACTTCTTAAGTAAGCATACCGCTGAGCTAGATTTAAACCTAGTGAAAAAGGCGCGGCAAGTGGAGGAGCAATTGGCGTACATGGTTCCTTCAGGGCGTTACTGGGAGGCCTTAAAAGAATTTGATGAATCAAAGTTGAGTGAAATTGATTCGCTCTGGCTCAAATCCTTTCTCAATCAAAATTGAGAAAGTCAGAGAATCTAGTGATATTGGTCGCCCAAGTTAACTTATAAATTGAAGGAAAATATATGCTCAAACTCTACTACCACCCATCTCCTAATCCTGCAAAAGTGGCTTTGTATTTGGAGGAAACGAATACGCCTTATGAAATTCTGGTGATTGATACTCGCAAAGGTGATCAACACAATCCAGAGTTTAGGGCAATCAATCCGAACGGCAAGACCCCTGCGCTGGTCGATGGCGATATCAAGGTTTTTGATAGCACAGCCATCATGCTCTATTTGGGAGAAAAGATTGGCCAGTACATGCCAGCTAAAACTCCCGAGGCACATGCGGAGTTTTATTCATGGCTAATGTTCATTGCTACTGGTATAGGTCCTTATTGTGGACAGGCGGTTCACTTTAAGCACTTTGCTCCAGAGCCCAAAGAATATGCGGTTAATCGTTATGATTTTGAAGCATGGCGTCACTGGCTTTTGATCGAAGAGCGCCTTGAAAAACAACCTTATATGCTTAATGAGTACGGTATCTTAGATATGTCGGTATGGGGTTGGGCGAGAGTCATTCCTTTTGTGCTGGGGGAGGGCGCCTGGGAAAAATTACCCAGCATTAAGCGTCTTTTAGATGAAATTAACGCTAAGCCTAGCGCTAAAGCTGTTGAGGCTATCAAGACTAAATATACATTTAAGACTGAAGTGGATGATGATTCAAGAAGGAACCTCTTTCCCGGTAATGAGCGCTTGAAAAAGTAAGCTGCATAGCCTAATGAATGAGTTCTCGGGGTTTAATCCAAAAGCCTTCATATTTCTTGAGGAGCTAAGCAATAATCAAAATAGGGTTTGGTTTGCGGAGCATCGATCTGAGTATGAGGAGTATGTTCGCGAGCCAATGAAGCGTTTTACGGAGGTCTTGTCAGAGCACTTGGCTGCCAAAGATATTCCATTGTGGGGAGATCCTAAGCGCTCTCTTTTTAGAATAAACCGAGATGCGAGATTTTCAAAAGCAAAGCATCCATACAATATGCATGCCAGTGGGTTATTTACTAGAACTGGCGATAAGCATTCCCCTGGTGTTTTGTACTTTAGGCTAGATCCTTTAGGCAGTAGAGTTGCAGCGGGTTATTTGCAGCCCGAAAGCCATGTACTTAAAAAGCTCAGGCAAGGCATTGTCGATAATCCAAAAGCTTGGCTATCTCTTGAAAAGTCCCTAAAGCGTAAGGGCTATGAGCTTGACTACTCGCATACTTTAGCTCGCACTCCTAGAGGGTTTAATGATGTTCCAGAGGAGATTGAAAAAGCGCTTAAGCTAAAAGGCTGGATCGTTAGAAAGCAATTACCTCGCAGCATGATTTTTTCAAAAGATTTAATTAAGGAGGTAAGAAGCTTTGCTAGCGACCTTCACCCTTTATTAAGTTTTGGATGGCATGCTCTTAATCAGTTTTCTGATTAAGAAAGAGATTCAGGCGGCACTTTCAACCGTCTTATTTCTTTAAGCGATACCCTGTTTTAAAGATCCAAATGACCACTGCAATAGATGTGAGTAAAAAGCTCAAAGTCATTCCTAAGCTAAGCCATAGATTGACGTCTTCAATCCCATAAAAACTCCAGCGAAAGCCGCTAACAAGGTACACGACGGGATTAAGTAGAGCAATTTTCTGCCAAAATTCAGGCAGAACAGAAATAGAATAAAAGCTGCCGCCTAAAAAAGTCAAGGGAGTAATAATTAGCAAGGGAACAACTTGGAGCTTTTCAAAGCCATCAGCCCAAACACCAATGATAAAACCGATCAAACTAAAGGTGACTGAGGTGAGGATTAAATAAACGAGCATCCAGAAAGGGTGATCTATTCTGAGCGGAACAAAAAATGACGCTGTCATCAGAATAATCAACCCCAAGATAATCGACTTAGTCGCCGCTGCACCAACATAACTAATAATGATCTCTAGTGGAGAAATTGGTGCAGAGAGCAATTCATAGATGGTTCCGCTAAATTTTGGGAAATAAATTCCAAAAGATGCATTGGAGATACTTTGAGTTAAAAGCGAGAGCATGATTAGGCCGGGAACAATAAATGCGCCGTAAGAAACGCCTTCCATTTCAGTGATGCGCGAACCAATAGCTGAACCAAAAACAACAAAGTATAAAGAAGTGGATATCACCGGAGCAATGATGCTTTGCATAAGTGTGCGCCGCGTTCTCGCCATTTCAAATCTGAAAATAGCTCGCATACCGTAGTAATTAAACTGCATGACCATTAACTCCCTCATTAACTAAGCTTACGAATATTTCTTCTAATGAGCTTTGTTTCGTATGAAGATCCTTAAAGACCACGCCGTTCTCATTCAGCTTTTGGAGAAGTTCAGCAATTCCAATTTGGTTGCTATTTAAGTCAAAAGTATAAGTGAGCTCAAACTTATCTTGAGAGAGCATTAGCCCGGGAATATGGAGCTCATGTGGAATAGCGTCTAAAGGAGTTTGAAGCTGCAATGTTAATTCTTTTTTTCCAAGTTTTTTCATAAGACTTTTCTTGTCTTCCACAAGAATAAGCTCACCCTTTCTAATAATTCCTATGCGATCAGCCATTTCTTCGGCTTCTTCAATGTAGTGGGTGGTGAGGATGACGGTTGTCCCCATATTTTTTAAGTCCCTTACTAGGCCCCACATATCTCGCCTTAGGCTAACATCTACACCAGCCGTGGGTTCGTCTAGAAATAATATTTTTGGTTCATGAGATAGTGCTTTGGCAATCATAAGTCTTCGCTTCATTCCGCCGGAGAGCGTCATGATTTTGCTATCGCGCTTATCCCAAAGAGACAGTTCTCTTAAGATTTTTTCAATCAATTCCGGATTAGAAGGCTTTCCATAAAGTCCCCTGCTAAAGCTGACGGTGTTCCAAACAGTCTCAAAGGCATCGGTAGATACCTCCTGAGGAACTAGGCCAATCAGACTGCGTGCGATACGGTAGTCATGAATAATATCTTTGCCATCGACCAATATTTGTCCTGAACTTGGGTTCACAATTCCACAAATAATGCTAATTAAAGTAGTCTTTCCTGCACCATTTTGTCCAAGCAGGGCAAAGATTTCACCTTTGGATATTTCTAGGTTGATGTCTTTTAGCGCCTCAAACCCAGACTGATATTTTTTATATAGGTGAGAAATTGTTAGTATTTTGTTCATTAATGGCGATATTACCTTATGACTCAGAAATAAATTTCAGAGTTTTGCCTTTTTGGACGCCACCGCAAGCAAGAGGTGGGTGGAGGCGGAAGCCTAGAGTCGAACTAGGGTATAGAAATTTGCAATCTCTCGCATAACCGCTCTGCCATTCCGCCATTATTCATTAACCAATCAATACTCAGATTAAGCTATTCATGTCAATTACAAAACGATATTTCACATCACTTTTCAGCATGCGCTCATAAGCGTGATTAATTTCTTCAATCTTGATTAGTTCAATTTCAGAGACAATTTGGTGTTTCGCGCAAAATTCAAGCATCTCTTGCGTTTCTTTTATGCCGCCAACCAGTGAGCCTGCAACACTTTTTCGACCAAAAATAAGTGGTCCAGTATTTAATTCTGCTGTCGGCCCAACGGAGCCAACGATGCACATTGTGCCATCCACCTTAAGCAAGGGGATGTATTGGTTAAAGTCATGTGGAACGGGAATGGTATTGAGTAAAAAATCGAATTGATTGGTCATGGATTGCATGGCAATGGGGTCGGTCGAGATTAACACTTCATCGGCACCCAGTTTCATGGCGTCTGCAGCCTTATTTTTAGATGTAGTGATCATGACAGTTTTGGCGCCCATAGCATGGGATAGCTTAACGCCCATATGCCCTAAGCCGCCCAACCCAATAATGCCTACAGTCATACCAGGCTTAACATCCCAATGTCTCAAAGGGGAGTAGGTTGTGATGCCTGCGCAGAGTAAAGGTGCGGCACCAGCAGGATCTAATCCATCGGGTACAGTTAAGACAAAATGCTTATCGACCACAATGCTTTTAGAATAACCGCCGTAAGTAAATCCACCTGGATCTTTGGATGGGCTGTTGTAAGTGGCTGTGAAGTTGTTTAGGCAGTATTGTTCAAGATCTGCTTCGCAAGATGAGCATGTACGGCACGAGCCCACAAAACAACCAACCGCAACTCGCTGCCCAACTTTAAGGTGCTCAATGGCCGAGCCGAGAGCGGTAACTTTGCCAATAATTTCATGCCCCGGCACTAAGGGGTAATTGCTTGCACCCCAATCATTTCTAGCTTGATGAATATCGGTATGGCAAACACCGCAATATTCAATGGCGATTTGCACATCCTGAGGGCCTACATCTCGACGATCGATTTGATGTGGCGCTAGTGGGGATGTGGCAGATTGGGCGGCAAAACTGGATGTTGATGACATGAGCATCTCCTGAATGGTTGTAGTGATGGTATACCAATAACGCGAATTTTTTATTTCAAGGCCCCAGAGCAAAAAGTCAAATTGTTTAGGATTAATTTTTATTAGGCGTAAACGCGGTTAGTGTTTAAATAAGAGATCTACAGTTTTGGGTAAAAATATGAGTCAGGTTCATCAGATAGTGATAGTGGGGGGTGGTGCCGGCGGATTGGAGTTGGCAACTAAGCTGGGCGATCGATTCGCTTCATGTAAAGGCCTCGCCAAAAAAGTAAATATTATTCTCGTCGATAAAAATCGAACGCACATATGGAAGCCAAAACTTCATGAAGTGGCTGCGGGAATTATGGATCTTGCTGACCAAGAGTTAGATTACATAGCTCAGGCGCACTGGCATCATTTTTCATTTCGAATTGGCGAGCTTGTAGGTTTGGATCGAGAAAATCGGGAAATTCGTATCGCCCCATTTTTGGATGAATCTGGTGAATTGATTACACCTGAACGATTAATCCCTTATGACACTTTAGTGATTGCCATTGGCAGCCTGACAAACGACTTTGGAACTCCGGGCGTAGAAAAGTATGCGCAACGTCTAGAGTCATTAGCTGATGCAAAGCGCTTTCATTTGCGGATGGTAAATGCATGCCTGAGGGCCCAAACACAGGTGGCCCCATTGGCACCTCATCAGCTTAAGGTGGCAATTATTGGTGCTGGTGCAACAGGTGTAGAGCTCTCAGCTGAGCTACATCGCACTACTCGGGCAGTGATTTCATTTGGTATGGATCGCGTTGATCCCGATAAGGACCTTAAGGTCATTTTGATTGAAGCTGCACCACGTATATTGCCAGCACTCCCCACGAGAATATCTACAGCAGCTGAAAAATTACTAGTTGATCTTGGCGTTGAAGTCATTACAAACGCCAAGGTAGAAGAGGTTTTTTCAAATAAGCTTCGTCTTTCAGATGGAGTAGAAATACCCGCTGAATTAATTGTTTGGGCTGCAGGAGTAAAGGCGCCTGATTTTTTAAAAGAAATTGGTGGCTTAGAGAGTAATCGCGCAAATCAGCTGGTGGTATTGCCAACCCTGCAAACTACACGAGATCCCAATATATTTGCAATGGGTGATTGTGCTGCCTGTCCTTGGCCAGAGGCCAATGAGGGCAAAGGGGGGATTGTTCCTCCACGGGCGCAAGCAGCGCACCAACAAGCCTCTCATTTATTCGGTCAAATCGAAAATATTATTAAAGATAGGCCTCTAAAATCTTATCAGTACCGTGATTTTGGTTCGCTAGTCTCCCTAGGTGAATTTAGTAGCGTCGGAAGTATGATGGGAGGATTGATTGGTGGAAGTCTGATGATCGAAGGTTTTTTTGCAAAGATCATGTATATCAGCCTATATAAGCTACACCAACTGGCATTGCATGGCTGGGTAAAGGTAATACTGGACACTATGAGCCGTTTGATTCATCGCAGAACCCATTCGATAGTGAAGCTTCATTAGAAGCGCAGTCTTTGCAGTAAAAGCAAAGACTGCTCCCAAATTCTTTAATTAGTTATTCGTCTCTAGGCTACGATTTACGCTCAGTGCCGCAAGCGTGCCCAAAGCCCCTGAAAGTAAATACACGCTGACGTATGAAAGCCCAAGCTCAGCTGAAAGTCCTAAAACGACTAGCGGGGCAAATGCAGCTCCTAGCAACCATGCCAAATCAGACGTTAATGCTGCACCAGTGTATCGGTATTTAGCTGGGAAATTTGCAGTTACAGCACCAGCAGCCTGACCATAGGACAGTCCAAGAAGAGTAAAGCCGACTAGCGTAAATATATTTTGTTTATAGGGTTCTCCACCCATGAGATATGGGGCAAATTCGCTAAAAACTGCAATTAAGATGGCTAGACTTCCAAGAGTCACGCGACGCCCAAAGCGGTCGGCAATCCAGCCCGAGCAAAGAGTCGCTAAAAAGGCTAGGCCTGCACCAAAAATTTGAACCAGCAAAAAATCACTTAAAGAACGGCTTGAATATAAAGCGACCCAAGATAGGGGAAAAACTGTCACTAAGTGAAAAAGGGCATAGCTGGCCAACGCAGCAAGGGCGCCAATAATAAGGTTGTACTTTTGACTTTTAATAATGCTGACCGCATTTGCAGGCTCAAGTTCATTTTTATCTAGTTGTTCGGAATATTCCTTAGTTGAAACCATCCGGAGGCGGGCAAAGAGTGCGACAACGTTTATAGCAAAGGCTACATAAAATGGATAGCGCCAACCCCATATTAAAAAATCCTCATATGAGAGGTCTTTAAGAAGATAGCAAAATAGTCCAGCAGCCAGTGCAAAGCCAATGGGGGCGCCTAGCTGTCCAAGCATGCCATACCAGCCACGCTTGTTTTCTGGAGCATTGATTGCTAGTAGAGAAGGTAGTCCATCCCAGGATCCCCCCATGGCAATGCCCTGACCCATTCTTAGTACGCTCAATAAAATAATGGCAGCAAACCCAATATGTTCATATGTAGGTAAAAAAGCAATTCCTGCAGTACATAAGCCCAATAAAAATAAGGCTACTGTTAGTTTTGTTTCGCGGCTATAGCGTTGCTGAATAGCCATGAAGGCAACAGTGCCAAAAGGCCGAGCAATAAAGGCGAATGTAAAAATAGCAAAGGAATACAACATGCCATTTAAATTACTTTCAAATGGGAAAAATACACTGGGAAATACTAAAACAGAAGCAATGGCATACACAAAGAAGTCAAAATGCTCCGAAGCCCGTCCAATAATGACTCCGATCGCAATTTCATTGGGCGAAATTTCATGGTTTTTAGATTGATTCTCAGCTAATTTGTTACTATTTGCGGAATGAAGTGGGAATGCAGGTGTTGTCATTGCTAGCCTATCTCATGATTGGAAATTTATTTGTTTCCAAGCCTCTAAAGATGGGACAAATTGTCCCATCGCTATTTTTAATCAGTAGTTTGACATTAGCATAACTATTCTTTGCAAAAATGTTTACTTTCTAGTTAATTTCCCTAATATATGATCCGAAAATTAGCCCTACTATCTTCCTTGCCTTTGCTGGCCCTTTTGAACGGCTGCAAGCTTGTGGTGCTATCCCCATCAGGAGATATTGCCAGTCAGGAGAGTCATTTATTGGTCGTGGCAACTTGTTTGATGTTGATCATCATTGTGCCGGTGATTCTTTTAACGATTTTATTTGCTTGGCGTTATAGGGCATCAAACCTAGAGGCTAAATACGATCCTGAGTGGAATCATTCCACCGGTCTCGAGTTGATTATTTGGGGTGGCCCTTTACTTATTGTTATTGCCCTTGGTCTTGTAACTTGGATTACCACCCACACCTTGGATCCTTATCGTCCACTTGATCGAATTAGCGAGCAACAACCTATTTCAGAGAATGTCAGGCCGATTACCGTTGAGGTTGTAGCATTGGATTGGAAGTGGCTGTTTATATACCCAGAGCTTGGAATTGCTACTGTGAACGAGTTGGCTGCTCCTGTTAACGTACCCATTCGCTTCAAAATTACGGCATCCACTGTTATGAATTCATTCTATGTGCCAGCTTTGGCGGGTCAGATTTATGCAATGCCAGGAATGCAAACGAAACTTCACGCAGTGATTAATAGTCCTGGCGAGTATGAGGGATTCTCAGCAAACTATAGCGGTGCGGGCTTCTCCAATATGCGTTTTAAATTCCTGGGAATGTCTCAGAAGGATTTTGATAACTGGGTGCGGCTAAATAAATCAAATAAAAATGAATTGAGTAGGCAGGCCTATCTTGCCCTTGAAAAACCCTCCATCAAGGAACCCGTTCATTACTATGGTGCAGTTGCCCCAGATCTTTATGATGCCGTCATTAACCGTTGTGTTGATACTAAAGATATGTGCATGAATCAAATGATGGCCATTGATTCCAAGGGCGGATTAGGTTTGGGTGGAATTGCGGCCGTTGCTTCGAAACCTTCCCCATACGCCTCTCTCTTTGATGGCGGCGCATTAAAAAAACAGGTTGTTGTTTCTCAATTGTGTACCGCTAAGGAAAGTTTTCTTCGTGAATAGAAAGCGTTATTTAGTGGCGCTTTGCTTGCGTGTACCCACCCTTTATGTTTTCGTTGATTTTGAACCTATTTCTAGAAATTCCTATGTTTGCTAATTTAAATCTCACTCAACTTATTTTTGGTCGCCTCACGCTCGAGGCGATTCCTTATCACGAGCCAATTTTGATTGTCACCTTCATCATTGTTGCATTGGGTGGTCTTGCGTTTTTAGGGTCAATGACCTACTTCAAGTTATGGGGTCCTTTCTGGCGTGATTGGGTTACTAGTATTGATCACAAGCGAATCGGGATTATGTATATTGTGCTTGGCATTGTGATGATGCTTCGCGGGGTTGCAGACGCGCTCCTGATGCGAGCTCAACAGGTAGTGTCCTTCGGTGATTCGGCTGGCTTTTTGCCCCCACATCATTACGATCAGCTTTTCACGGTTCATGGCGTGATTATGATTTTCTTTGTCGCAATGCCTTTTGTAACTGGTCTGATGAACTATGTTGTGCCATTGCAAATCGGTGCCCGTGACGTTGCCTTCCCGTTTTTAAATAACTTTAGTTTTTGGATGACAGCGTATGGCGCAGTGTTAGTGATGATTTCACTGTTTGTAGGTGAGTTTGCCCAAACAGGTTGGTTAGCATATCCACCCTTATCAGGAATATTAGCCAGTCCCGATGTTGGGGTAGATTACTGGATATGGGCCTTACAAATAGCCGGAGTAGGTACTCTACTTTCAGGTATTAATTTGATTGTGACCATCATTAAAATGCGTGCGCCTGGCATGACTATGATGAAGATGCCAGTGTTTACCTGGACCGCACTTTGTACTAACGTGTTGATCGTGATGGCCTTCCCAGTGCTTACGGCAGTTCTTGCTATGTTGTCATTGGATCGTTATGTAGGAACCAACTTCTTCACCAATGATCTGGGCGGTAATGCCATGATGTATGTGAATTTAATTTGGATCTGGGGTCATCCTGAAGTATATATTTTGATCTTGCCTATTTTTGGTGTGTTTTCCGAAGTGGTTTCAACCTTTAGTGGGAAGCGCCTATTCGGCTACACCTCAATGGTCTATGCGACAGTGGTTATTACTATTCTGTCTTACCTCGTTTGGCTGCACCACTTTTTTACGATGGGTTCCGGAGCCAGTGTCAACTCCTTCTTTGGAATTACCACGATGATTATTTCGATTCCTACGGGAGCTAAAATATTTAATTGGCTGTTCACCATGTACAGGGGGCGCATTCGTTTCGAGCTTCCGATGTTGTGGACTATCGCTTTTATGATTACGTTTGTGATTGGCGGTATGACCGGGGTTTTATTAGCAGTTCCTGCTGCTGATTTTGTATTGCACAATAGCTTATTTTTAATTGCGCACTTTCACAATGTAATTATTGGCGGTGTAGTTTTTGGCTCATTGGCTGGTATTACCTACTGGTTTCCAAAAGCCTTCGGTTTTAAGTTAGATCGTTTTTGGGGTATGTGCTCATTTTGGTTGTGGACTATCGGCTTTTATTTAGCATTTATGCCCTTGTATGTTTTGGGCTTAATGGGAGTAACACGTCGCCTAAGTCATTTCGAAGATCCTTCGCTGCAGATCTGGTTCATCATTGCAGCAGTTGGTGCGGCAATGATTTTCATGGGAATTGTTTGTTTCGTGGTGCAGATCATTGTTAGTATTTTGCGCCGTGACTCACTCAAAGATGTGACTGGTGACCCTTGGAATGCTCGCACACTAGAGTGGTCAACCTCTTCGCCACCACCTAACTACAACTTTGCATTCACCCCCAAGGTCTATGATTTGGATGCTTGGGCTGATATGAAAAAGCAAGGATATGTTCGCCCACAGTCTGGATTTAGGGCAATCCATATGCCAAAAAATACGGCTGCAGGTTTTGTGATTTCAAGTTTCAGCGCGGCCTGTGCATTTGGTCTGATATGGCATATGTGGATTTTAGTAGTGGCTTCTTTTGTGATGGCTATGATTGCAATCATTACTCATACCTTTAATTACAAACGAGATTACTTTATTCCTGTGACTGAGGTTGCACAAACTGAAGCGGAAAGAACTGCTTTACTGGTAAGTCATGTCAACTAATTTAAATACTTCAACTACTATGAGCTCAACTGACACTAGCCCTCACTTTTATGTTCTAGAGGATCATCCAGAAAATGGCTCACTTTTAGGTTTTTGGCTCTATCTAATGAGCGACTGCCTTATATTTGCCTGTCTATTTGCCACCTATGCGGTGTTAGGTCGCAACTATGCTGCAGGCCCATCGGGGGCAGATTTATTTAACCTCCCTTTGGTGGCCCTCAATACCGCATTGTTATTGTTTTCATCCATTACCTATGGTTTTGCGATGCTTGAAATGCAAAAAAGACAGTTGCACAAGACATTCATTTGGCTGGCTATTACAGGGGTGCTGGGCGCCTGCTTTATTTACTTTGAGCTATCTGAATTTATTGAGTTAATTAATGATGGTGCAGGTCCTGGCCGTAGTGGTTTTTTGACATCGTTCTTTGCTCTGGTCGGTACACACGGCCTGCATGTCAGCTTTGGCATTATTTGGCTAGTCACGCTTATGTTTCAATTAAAGAAATATGGGTTTACTGTAGAAAACCGTCGTCGCTTGATGTGTTTATCGATGTTCTGGCACTTTTTGGATGTTGTCTGGATCGGTGTATTTACATTTGTATATTTAATGGGAGTTCTATCATGAGCGTTCATGAAAATAATCATGGTGTCGATGTTGGTAGTCATGAAAGTCATGATGCTCATGATGGTAGTTTGGCTGATTACGTTAAGGGATTTATCTTTTCGGTAATTTTGACTGCAATTCCCTTTGCCCTAGTGATGACCAAGGCATTTTCAAGCAACAAAACAACGGTTCTAGTTGTTCTTGCTTTTGCGTTCGTTCAAGTGTTCGTCCATATGAAGTATTTCTTGCATATGAATGGCAAATCTGAAGGTGGCTGGAATATGTTAGCCCTAATCTTTACAGTCATGCTGGTGGTGATTATGTTCTCGGGTTCTGTATGGGTAATGTACCACTTGGATACCAATATGATGCCTCCATCAGCGCAAACTATGCATGACATGCCATAGGCCTTTTGACCCAACTTTTTCTTTTTACTAAGTGAAGTCTGTAGGAATGCCTCCAGAAGCTAGCAGTCACAGATCAAAAACCCAAAAGAATATTTTTTTGGGTTTTTTATTCTGTGCGTTTATCACTTTTTTGCTACTTGGAACTTGGCAGTTATACCGCCTGCAATGGAAGGCTGAATTAATTGAGAGGGTAGATCGGCGCGTGCATACTGCCCCATCTCAGGTGCCAGCTCCTCAGGATTGGCCTCATATTGGGGCAGCTACTGATGAATATCGCCATGTAGTCGTTCAAGGCATTTTCTTATATAAATACTCTACTGCAGTGCAGGCAGTAACCGAACTTGGTCCCGGTTACTGGCTCCTCACCCCTCTAAGGCAGATGGATGGCAATATTATTTATATAAATAGGGGTTTTATTAAGTCTGCTAAGCCCTATCTAAAGCCAGTTAAGTCTGACCAGCACCAGATAGTTCAGTTGATTGGGTTGTTGAGAATAAATGAGCCTAAAGGGGGTTTTCTGCGCTCTAATCAGCCTTTGCTAAAGCGCTGGTATTCCAGGGATATCCAAACTATTGCCACAACTGAGGGCCTTACAAATGTCGCTCCGTTTTTTATTGATGCACAAGCGATAGGGCCGGGTAATCAGGCTCAATTCAATCTAGAGGGAGGTGAGGCACCTGTAATGGGATTGACAGTGGTTCATTTTTCCAACAATCACCTGGTCTACGCGTTCACCTGGTTCGCCTTAGCACTCATGATGGCCTTTGCTTATGTCCGGATGAAGATTTGGTGACCAATAATTATTTCAATTACCAGTTACATTAGAGTTTTTAAACGAATGGCATTTCCAAAATATGGAGTTTAAGGGTCTTGAAGAGTTAGCTGGTCATAGAAATATGCAGCAACTAGTTCAATTGCGGTGGGTGGCTATTTTCGGTCAAGTAGTTACCATTGGAATAGCCCAGTTTATTTTAGGAGTGCACCTTCCGCTGCCTCTCATGCTGGAAGTTTTGGCCTGCCTAGTTGCTTTTAATATTGCCTGTCAATTAAGGTGGCATGATCAACAAGTAGTGAGCAATCGTGAATTATTGCTTTCGCTTTGTGTGGACATATTAGCCTTGACGCTACAACTCTACTTTAGCGGTGGCGTTACCAATCCATTTGTTTTTCTATATCTCATGCAGGTTGTCCTGAGTGCCATCCTGCTTACCTTTGATGCCGCCTTGATCATCTTGGGCATATCTATAGGCTGTGTCGCAGGTTTGGTGTTGTTTTATACGCCTCTTGAGATTCCAATGAATCATGACCTCGGATTCTCCAGTCTTTATATTCAAGGTACTCTGGTTTGCTTTACTCTTAACGCTGTATTGCTCGTCTTTTTTCTTCATCGCATTCGTTCCAATTTGCGTGACCGAGATGATGAAATCAGCAAAATGAATTACCAGGCTGCAGAGGAGAGGCATGTTATTCGCATGGCTCTCCTAGCATCTGGCGCTGCACATGAGCTTGGCACACCTCTTGCAACCTTGGCGGTCATCTTAGGCGATTGGCGTCGGATGCCAGAATTTCAAAAGAACCCAGTCTTGCAAGAAGAGATTTCTGAAATGCAAATTCAACTACAGCGTTGCAAGACAATTTTGACTGGAATCCTTCTGTCTGCTGGCGAGGCTAGAGGCGAGTCGTCTACAAGAACAACCATGAAAGCATTTGTTGATTCATTGCTTGAGGAGTGGAAGTTATCTCGCCGGGTTGTTCGGGTCGAATGTATTAATGGCTTTGAGAGAGACGATGTAGAAATTGTTTCTGATACCACCATCAAGCAAATGCTTTTTAATATCCTAAACAATGCTCTGGATGCCTCACCAGACTGGGTAAAGCTCGAAGCATTTAGGGACAATGACCTATTAAAATTCATCGTAACTGATGCCGGCACCGGATTTTCACCGGAGATGTTGGCCCAGTTTGGCAATATTTATCAGTCCACCAAAGGACAATTGGGTGGCGGATTGGGATTATTTTTGGTGAACAAGGTTGCCAATGAGTTGGGGGGAGCACTCAGTGTTCATAATTTGCCAACTGGTGGAGCCCAAGTTCTTTTGCAAATTCCCCTATCATCGGTTCAGCTAAAGTAAAAATATGGTGCTCAAACCAGGCAGATTACTGTTGATAGTTGAAGATGATGCGATCTTATGTCGCACGCTAGGCAGATCTTTTGAAAGACGCGGATACCAGGTATTGCTGGCTGCCAACCTCGAAGATCTAGATGTTTTATTAAATCAATACAAGCCAGATTATGCAGTTGTTGATTTAAAGCTTAATGGTGATGCATCAGGTTTAGATTGTGTTAAAAAACTTCACGAACATCATGGGGGTATGCCGATTGTTGTTTTAACGGGGTATGCCAGCATTGGAACTGCCGTAGATGCAATTAAGCTTGGAGCATGTCAGTATTTGGCGAAGCCCTCCAACACAGATGATATAGAGGCAGCCTTTGGCCATGTTGCTGGACAGGACTTAAAGTTGAACGTGCGCCAAACAACCTCTATTAAGACATTGGAGTGGGAGTATATACACGAGGTATTGGCTCAGTCTGGTTTTAATGTCTCAGAGGCGGCTAGACGTCTAGGAATGCATCGAAGGACCTTGGCGCGCAAGTTGGAGAAAAAGCGAATCCAATAAAAGCTACTCCCGAATTTATATTATTCAGATTCAGCGACTAGGATATACCTGACAGAGCTATAAATAATTCTTTTTATGAGTGCTTCTTAATAAGGGAATGAATCCCAAAAGTAAGCTACCAATGGCAATGATCGCAGTGAGTTTGTCAAAACCATGAATGGCAACCGCCGCCGCCGCCCAAAGAGCAACGGCCGATAAGGTAGGCCATAGAAGCATTGTGATAAATAAGTAAATTGAACCAAGAGCCTTTTTTCGAAAGTGCCAGGCGCAAGCAAATCCAGCAAGCCCATAATAGTAAGCAGCCTGAACCCCGATAATATTAATTGATGCAATCATGACGTTAGCAATACTTTTAGAGCTGATAGATAGTAGTAGCAAGGTAGCGCCAATGGATGCAATTAAGAATGTAGCTGCATAAGGTGTTTTCCACTGGCGGTGAACTTGTGACCAGCGAATATGAAAAATACCTTCACGCGACTTAGAAAACATGGTTCTTGAAAATTGCAACATTGAAGTCTCAATGGTTCCAATGGTTGAGAGTATCAATGCAAGAACGGCAATATAACTCCATGGTTTTGGCAAAACCTTATCAGCGACTGAAAATATGATGTTGGTTCCCGAACTTGAGATTTCATCATCATTAAGCGCCAATAATGAGATGGTTGCAAAAGCAGTGAATGCTGCAATGATGACTAAAATTGCGCCAACCACACCATATCCGGGCGACTTTTCTGGGTTCTTAGTTTCTTCATTCAAATTGATTGAAACGTCCCAACCCCAAAAAAAGAATAGGGCAATAACAGCACCATTGGCAAAGCTAGAGGAGGAAAAGGCCGCTGGTGAAAAATTTTGCCAAGTCAGGGAATGAAGAGCTCCACTACCAAACTGAATAACGACCAAGAGGGAGATGCCTAGCAAAATAATTAGCTCGACTAATGTCATGACAATTTGTACTTTGGCAGTTAAGCCGATTCCCTTTACAACCAAAAACGTGATGAGACTGAGCCAACCAATAGCGCACAATGTGACGGCTATTTGAGATTCAGCATAAGCAGGGTGAAGTAGCAATAAAGTGGCCGCACCAGCAGGAATGCTGGCAGAAACCATAAACAACGCAGATGCAACTAGCAGGGTCCATCCAGCAAAAAATCCAAGAGAAGTGCCAAAAATTTCCGTTACCCAAGCAAACGATGCTCCTGAATTTGCTTTATGACTATTGAGATGCATGTAAGCTAGCACTATCCCGATCATCATGAGGCCACAATATAGTAGGCTCGCGGGCGCAAGAACCCCGACGGCAGCAATGAGGGCAACTAAAGTCGCTGAAATACTAAAAGAAGGCGCAGACCCAGCCACGCCAATAATGAGTGATTGAAAGATTCCAAGAGTATCTTTTTTAAGTTCTGAGGCCATGCTTAGATTATCTTATGAGTTGTTAAATGGGCTCTATTGTCCTTAAGAAAGCAAGGGAATAGGGGTTGAATGCCCACTAGTGGCGCCTTACTAATGCCCGAAGCTTCCAGCGAGGGTTAATTGCTTGAACGGGGTAATTTACCCTCCCTTGCCCCATTTGATTTAGATCAAGCGAAAGATTGGGGTCCTGAGCATAATTAGGTCTAATACTTAAACGATAGGATGATGCAATGTTAAAGAATCTCATGGTGCACTTAGATCAAGGGCCTCGATCAACTGTTCGGTTGGAGATTGCCGTCTCCCTAGCAAAAAATAATCAGGCTCGGTTAGTGGGTGTATTTGGCCAACGTGCTAATTACAAAGGAAGCGGATTAATTTCCACCTGGCCATCGAATGAGCATCTTTTGGCGGGGCAGGCAAGCAAAAGAGATTTTGAGTTGGCAACCCAGGGCCTTCAAGCTGAATGGCTTGACATTAATAGCGGAGATGATTCTGAGGTCTTAGCATTAATCTCTGAGAAAGCAAGGTACTTTGATTTAGTCATTATGGGACAGTTTGATGATTCTGACGCTACCTTTGTTCCTGCTGACTTGGTTGATGAAGTGCTCAGTAATTCGGGCCGCCCCGTACTAGTTATTCCATATGTTGGAAATTTCTCAAGCGTGTTTAGACGACCACTCATTGCGTGGAATGCTTCACGTCAAGCTGCGCATGCTTTGAACGATGCTTTGCCGCTGATTAATAACTGCGAGGAGGCGATCGTCTTGGCTTTTGATTCAAGCGTGGCGCGAGCTGAAAAATCTTGCAAGGAAGTTTCTATTCAACTCTCATGTCACGGTATTTCTTCAAAAGCAGAAGTAATGGTGATTGAGAATATTGGGGTGATGGATATGTTGCTTAATAATGCCTGTGATCAAGGCGCAGATCTTCTAGTAATGGGAGCAAATAGTCATTTTGGATTCCCATTTATTAGTCGAGGCGCTGGTACGCGTCATATATTGAGAACCATGGTTTTACCGGTTTTGATGTCGAGTTAAATTCGCTGTCAACCAAAGATACTAAAGTCTGGATGCAAACCATAAAAGAGAGTCTATCCGCTCTCAAAGAAAGGTTTGATGGCACGAAAGGCGAGCCTTTTGTAATTGAAAGCAACAAGTTTAAAGCACTCTACTTTGATCATGAATCAACGCAGAGCCTTATGGATATTCGGGCTCCTATGCGTTTAGTCGTAAGTTATACAGAAACTATGATGGGGTTTTTGCTCTTTAACTCAAACCCCAAAAGCATCGCAATGGTTGGCTTAGGTGGGGGCTCTTTGGCAAAATATTGCCATCACCATTTACCAGATAGCGCTATAGTGATCTTGGAAAATAATCCCAAAATTATTGCCTTACGTGATCAGTTTCATATTCCAAAAAATGATGCCCGTTTTGAGGTGAGGGAGTGTGATGGTGCCCAATACTTAAAAAATACTGATAAGACATTTGATGTATTGCTAATTGATGGGTTCAATAAATCCGGTCAACCTTCTCAGCTTTGTAGCGATGATTTTTATGCCAGCTGTTTTGCGTGTCTAAATCCAGATGGGCTGATGATGATTAACTTTTCTGGAAGCGCCGGGCTTAGTCAAATCTATCAGGATAGGATTCATCGTATATTTAATCAATCTTCAGTTCTAGTTACAGAAGATGACCGTATGAATCAGATTTTGTTTGCCTGTAAGGGGACGCTTTTAAGCGCTTCTGCTGAGATCTTGCTGAAACGCTCTATAGAGTTAAGTATTTCTCATGAAGTCCATTTGCCGAGAACGTTTCAGAATTTTTTGATTCAGAGAAAAAATGACCTCATTCAAATTTAGATATTTTCGGAGAGCTTGAAATGAATATGACTCACTACATGCAATTGCTATCAGATAATCAGCCCTGGAATCTTCTGATATTTATGGCTATACCAGTAGTGCTTGCTGAAACCTTAGCAATTACTGAGTTATATATTCTTTTTACTCGGAAGTTTGAGGGTTTTGTTTATCAGCTTAACCGCTTTTCTGGGACGAGTGTAGGCTTGTATTTTATGGGTCTTATTGCCTACTTAATCATTGCTGCAGTAATTCCCATCACTAAGCATGGTGAGTGGAGAACAGTGATTGATGTTATTGCCGTTGGAAGTTATTTGCTAGGGGGTTTGCCTCTCATTTGGATCGCGCTTCAACAATTTGGCTTGGTAAATAGAACGCTAAAACCAATGGGAAAACTACAGATTCATGCAATTTGCGTTGCTTTATTTTTAGTATTTGGACATATTGCCATGATTTCTGGAATGCTCGATCCTGCGTTATTAGGCTATCAGGAGGCTGACTCTCATCAGATGCGCGCCAGCGCTGGCCATGAGTATTGCGATCCTGCTGTCCAAATCAATGGGGATACTATCGTGTCACTGCCTCAGACGCCCATGCACCAGCAAAGCTATCCGCATTAACTGAAATCTCCTGTCAGGTAGTTTCTAGTGCTCCAAATGCCCTTGGGTCGTAGTCCCATACTCTTTTTGGTATTATTCGAAATGTGAATAGTCTAAAAATAAACCTCTCTTTCATTCCTGCTACTTTGCTTGTAATCGCAATGCTGGGCGGGTGTCAATCCACTAGCAAAGATGGCAAGCCTTTGACGGCAGTGGAGATTTCTCAAAAACGGGTAGCTACCTTAAAAATGGCTACAACCGGTTTGGATGCTTTGCTTAAGCAAAATCCTGCACTTCAAAAAGAAATAGACAGTGCGCCTGGTTACGCTGTTTTCAGTACAACGAATATCAATATTGTCCTTTTAGTTCTCGCCAGAGGTGAGGGCGTGTTATTTGATAAGCGCCACAAAGAGCCTATTTTTATGGAGGCCATGAAAACAGGTGAAGGGGTTGGTGCTGGATATCAAAATCAATATCAAATCATTATTTTTAAGAACACGACTGCTATAGACCAATTCTTGCTGACATCTATTGATGGCCAGAAGGGTGGTATGGATGTGGATGCTAATTTCTCCGCTGGTTCTGGAGGCACAGTTCGCTCTTTTAATCCCGAAATTACTATTTATACCGTTGGACTATCAGGTTACGATTTGCAGGCAAATTATGGTGGCACCCTATACCTAGTTGATGAACAATTGAATGACGCTGCAACCATAAATAGCCTGCCAAAGAAAAAATAAATTATTTTTTTAGCGCCGATCCTATGGGAGCATGCCGGTAGTTTTTTAGCAGTCTCAAAGCCGTTTGAATCGTCTGCAAATGAATTTCTACAGTCGACGAGATTTCTTTGCCATAGCCACCGGCCATCGAAAATGCGATGGGGATGTGGCGATCAAGACCGTACTGAAATACAGTCTCATCCCGAAGGCGCATGCCTTCTTTACTGATCTTTAGTCTCCCCAGCCGATCATCTTCATGAGGGTCTGCACCCGCCAGATAAATAATAAAGTTAGGCTTAAAGTCGGAGCTTAAGAAATCGAGCGCCTCACTAAGTGCCTGCAAGTAGGCCTGATCGTTGCAACCATCCGCTAGTCCCACATCAAAATCACTAACCTCTTTTCTGAAAGGGAAGTTATTTTCTCCATGAATTGAGAGGGTGAAAATCGAGGTATCATTTTTTAAAATACTTGCAGTACCATTTCCTTGATGGACATCTAAGTCAATAATGGCAATTCGAAGGTTGGGGTCAAGCTCCTTCTGCAGAGTTCGTGCAGCAATGACTGAATCATTAAAAACGCAAAAGCCACTACCCCTATCTCGATAGGCATGGTGAGTACCGCCAGCAAGATTGGCTGCAATGCCATCCTTTAGGGCAATCTTTGCGGCGGCGAGTGTTGCTCCTGCCGATCTGCGAGAGCGTTCTACCATTTGCCGACTCCAAGGGAAGCCAATCTCTTTTTGCTCTTGTGCGCTTAATGTCCCCTGAATGACTTTCACTAGGTAGCCTGGATCATGCGCATAGAGAATTTGGGTATCTGTAGCAGAAGGGGCTTCTACTAACTCAAGCCCTGCCAGTGTTTGCACTGCATCTCGTAGCCGGGAATATTTCTCCATTGGAAAGCGATGGCTAGGAGGTAGCGGCAAAACAAAGTGGTCGGTATAAAAAGCTTTCAAGCTGCGTATTGTTCCAGTATGGCTAGCGGTACTATTTCCAGCGCTTTAATATGGGTACTCTCAAGCTGGATCAAGGGTGCGCAGTTGGCTTCTAGAGCCTCCATCCAGCGATTGATGCACAGACACCATTGATCCCCCATGACAAGGCCAGGAAATTGGTATTCGGGTCGCGGAGTAATGAGGTCATTGCCTTGGCGCAGGCTAAATTGTAAAAAAGCACTGGTCACTATGGCGCAAACTAAGTGACTGCCAGCGTCTTCCCTATTAGTCTTGCAGCACCCGTCTCTAAAAAATCCAGTTAATGGATCAAAAGAACAGGGGACCAGAGGTTGTCCTAGAACATTGAGAGCAACTTCATTATTCATCAAAATAGCCATCCTTTATATTCAGTTATTGATACTTACCAAGGGAGTCTTTCGCTTGCGTAGGAGATAAAAGAGCCGCTATCTTCGTTCTTTAGTGAGTAAATTACTCTTAACAGATCTTGAGCTGCATCCATTGCCGGTCTACCGATTTGCTCACCACGAAAAGGTTTTGAAAGTCTTGAATTAACGGTTCCAGGATGCAGGGCAACTAGAGTCGTGTTTGGCTTCGTTCTGGAAAACTCAATGGCGGCAGTTTTGATCAGCATATTGAGGGCTGCTTTTGAGGCTCTATAGCTATACCAGCCACCAAGACGATTATCCTCAATGCTCCCTACTTTGGCAGAAAGTACCGCCATAATACTCGCGCTAGGATCGAGCAGTTTTGAAAAATATTTTAGGGTTAAGGCTGGGCCAATTGCATTAATTTGCATGAGCTTGGTGAGTTGATCTTCATTTAGCTCATCCAATTTCTTTTCGGGCATCCATTGCTCAGTGTGCAAGATGCCAATGGTATTAACAATGAGGTGAAATGGGGCTTGGTTAGACAAGGCAAGCGCAGCCAATTCAATTGAGGTGGGATTTTCATAATCTATTGGAATCTTTGAGTGCCGATGAATGCCCTCAACCATTGAGCAAGAGGGGTGATCCTGTAAAAGCTTTATAAAGGCAGAGCCGATGCCTCCAGAGGAGCCAATAATCAATGCACGAAAAGGGGTGGGGAGCAAAGTAGTTCCAAAAAGTAGGTGTGCCAACCAGTTTATTGAATAAGTCTTAAACTTGCACGATGACCTTGAGCTTCCAAAAACTCTCTATTTTTTATGATGGAGCATGTCCTTTATGCCAGGCAGAAATCCTGTTTCTATCTGGGCGTAATCAGGCTGGACTATTGACGTTTGTTGACATCAACTCTAGTGACTATGATCCTGATCTCGTTGGCCTATCTTGCCAGAAAGCCTTGGCATCCATGTACGGTCAATATAGTGATGGCACCCTAATTAATGGGGTCGCCGTATTCTCCGCTGCCTATAGCAGGGCAAATCTTCCTTTTTTAGCTTGGCTTTTTTCAAGACAGGCGCTTAAGCCTTTTTTGAACTGGGGATATCAATTTTTTGCTAGGCACCGACATACTATTTCTGGAGTATTTGGGCCACCAGCTTTATGGCTGGTAAAAACCTTTCACCTGAAGGGCATGCCATGAAGTTCTTTAAATATGCCGTGGCCTGCCAGCTATTGTCAGTAACTCTGAGTATTACTGCTGCAGAACCACCCTACATCTCTAATGAATTATCCCCTGTGATGCTTCAAGGAAGTGGAAAACTTACTTTTTTTGGTTTTCATATTTATGACGCAGTTTTCTATCGTAGCTCGAAAACTCCATCTACTGATTTTGCTTTGGATTTGCGCTACCAAAAATCTTTATTAGGAGCTTCTATTGCTAATAGAGCCGCTGATGAGATGAAAAAAATAGGAGTGCCAGAAGCTCAAGCAAGTTTATGGGGTAAAGAGATGGCAGGATTTTTGCCTAATGTAGAGCCAGGACAGAGCTTAACGGCTGTCTATAGCGCAAAGCAGGGCACCACCTTTATGTATGAAGGAAAAAAAATAGCACAGGTTCCGGGTGCTGAGTTTGCCAAAGCATTCTTTGGAATTTGGTTTGATCAAAAAACAAGCGCCCCCAAGTTAAGGGTGGAATTATTGGGGCAGGGATGTCCGCCTCCTGTGCTTGGTGAGGGCTGTTAATTTATTACACAATGGATAAAAAAATGAATAAAAGATCAATGCATCAATGGTGCTTAAATGTTGCTCTAGTTTTGGGTCTTTTTGCCTGTTCATCACCTACGGTTCTGCAGTATCAAGCAGAAAAACCGGTGCTGAACTTAAGTGATTACTTTGATGGCACGATAGATGCCTATGGAATATTTACCGATAGAAGTGGAGCAGTAAAAAAACGATTTACTGTCCTTATTAAAGCTAAATGGCAAACCGTCGACGGTGTAAAAACAGGCACTCTGGATGAAAGCTTTGAATATTCTGACGGAACGAAACAAAAACGCATTTGGAGGTTAACGGAAGTTTCACCAGGCAAATACATTGGCACTGCAGATGATGTCATTGGGCAGGCCCTAGGAGAGTCTGCTGGTAATGCATTAAATTGGACATATACCTTGGCGCTGCCAGTGGATGACAGCATTTACCAGGTTCAATTTAATGATTGGATGTACCTAATAACACCTAAGGTCATGCTCAATAAAGCCAAAATGAGTAAATTTGGGATTGAGCTCGGTGAAGTTACCCTCAGTTTTTACAAGCGCTAATGGGGTGTAAGGGCTTGGTGATCAGCCCTTTTTTTGCGAGCATACGCATCCGTAAATTTTGTGTCACACTTTCTCAAAATTAGTAAATGAAAGATATTGGCGGCACTGATGAGAATAGAAGATACAGATCCGGCTAGACATGCTGGCATTGAATATCCAATGGAGGTGGGTGCCCCTGTTTTTGCCCCCATCAAAGTGGTTGAGGAAAAAGATAAGGCGGTGAATGTTGCTCGTCAGAATGCGAAGCAGGAATACGATCGCATTATGGAGCAGGCAGAGGTCTTGATGAAGCAGGCTAGGGCGCTTCAAGCTAGGTTGGATGCTACTGAAATGGTGCATTGTGCTAAGTTTGGGTTTAATCCAATTCATGGGAAAACCTATCATCTGTATTACGATGAGCGCAATGCAGTCAATGTGCTCATTCAGAATGGGCCCCAAGAGTGGAGCTGTGGAATACCTAGTGGATGGGCGTACTCCATGGCAGTCAAGAAGCTAGGTGATAGTACATGGGCTGTAATAGAGGACGATCTAGTTGATTCTCTTGCAGTAAGATAACTTTTTAAAATAATAATAAGGTGACTTGTGACAACTGCACGCATTGTTAGTCTTTCAGAATTCGGTAGCCCCGATGTAATCAAGCTCATTGATAAGGAATTGCCTCCTCCCAGTAAAGGAGAAGTGCAAATTCGTCAGACGGCAATTGGCTTTAACTTTATTGATGTATATCAGCGCTCAGGGGTTTACCCCTTAGATTTGCCAACTGGCTTAGGTCATGAGGCGGTGGGTGTTGTTGAGCTACTCGGAGACGGAGTCAACCGCTTCAAGGTGGGTGATCGTGTAATGTATATTAATGCTGGTATTGGAGCTTATGCGAGCGCACGCAATGTTGCTGTCGATAAATTGGTTTCCGTTCCAGATGCCATCTCCGATGAAGTTGCTGCTGCAGTATTTTTTAAAGCAATGACTGCGCAGTACCTCGTGCAAAAAACGTATAAGGTAAAGTCGGGCGACGTTGTACTGATTCATGCTGCTGCTGGCGGGGTTGGGCAAATTCTTGCTGGCTGGGCAAAATCTTTAGGTGCATTTGTTGTTGGAACGGTAGGCTCTGCTACTAAGTTCGCTGCTGCTAAGGAGGCTGGCTGCGATGCCGTAGTGGAATACTCTAAGCCAAATTGGGTTGAAGAGGTTCTTAAAGCAACTGGTGGGCGTAAGGCAAATGTTGTTTATGACTCTGTTGCCAAAGATACTTTCTTGGGTTCCCTTGATTGCACAGCGCCATTTGGTACAGTTGCTCTTTTCGGCGCTGCTTCAGGACCCGCTCCAGAAATTCAACCAGAAATTTTGAATAAAAAAGGCTGCTTGTTTTTAACTAGGCCTTCTGTATTCCCTCACAATGCTACCCCTGAGTTGCTCCAAGAAAATGCCAAGGCAGTTTTCGATGCCATTGCGCAGGGGCGCGTCAAAGTGCAAATTGGTGCTAAATTTAGTTTGGAGCATGCAGCAGAGGCTCATAAGGCAGCTGAAAGTAGAAAGCTTTCAGGGGCTATTGTGATTACGCCTTGATAGTATTTTTACGCTAGATTTAATTAATGTTATCTCAGTCAAAAGCCTCGCATGATGCGGGGCTTTTTGTTTTTTAGTCATCATGACGATGTAAGATATTAAAGTTGCTAATAGTCCATAGGTATTGATTTTACTTAATCAATTTTCTAATTAGAGTTATTAAAAAAGGAGATGGTAATGAAATTACTATTGAAGTTCTTTATTACCACTAGCCTAATTTTTTCTTATGTACTTTCTCAAGCGCAAATACCTGACACGCAGTCTTCCCTAGGCATTTCTTATATATCTGGTGGTGTTGGTGAAGAAGAATCAAAGAGTATGCTGGTAGAGGCTAAGCAGTGGCCCTTAATGCTAGAGCTTTCTCAGCTGGAGAGTGGTAGGGGCATCTGGATATTTGGAGCCGCCATTAAAATTTTAAATACTAAGCAAAAACTGATTTTTGATACTCAGGCTGAGGGACCATATATATTAATCAACTTAAATGCAGGCGACTACCTGATTGAGGCTACTTATGAAGGTGTTGTGCAAAAGCGCGCAATTCACATTAAATCCGACGAGCCTCAAAAGATTTCCATTTTCTGGAAGTAGTTTTCTTTGGGGTTGATGATTTCTAATGCTCAAAGAATAATCTTTGGTACTCTTGTTTTATGAATACTAAATAACTAGAGAAATTAATAAAAATATTCCCAGATGCAACAGACTTGCAGACATTTTATAATGGGTGCAGACGCGGTTCAAACAATCTAGAGCTAGAAAATGGGCCAAAAATAGATTGGGTGATTAAAAAAGTTCAAGCAGGAAGTCGAACTTTGATTTATTCTTCGTTTTTATCAGCAGGAAGTGGATTAATTATGAAAAGATTGGATAAACTGAAAATAAAATATGGACTGATATCTGGGCAGACGAAAAAGAAAAAGGGGCCCTACTACAAATAAAATCATAGGCCGGAGAATTCAAAACAAGTTTAGTCATGTTCTTATCGTAAATAATACCTCTTGTAGGCACAACCAAATTCACAC
>Ga0118677_10000108_pt1 | contig 163769 bp, 160 predicted proteins | sample AliMusrvi5mmetaG_FD_86154 | JGI IMG/M metagenome (GOLD analysis project Ga0118677, IMG submission 86154) | reverse complement strand
AATGTCGCCTCATGTGAAAGGATTAGACATCTTCGGCCCTGATTGATTCTGCCCCGGGCCACCAAGAAACACTAAAACCACCTTAGGGTGTTTTTTCATTCTTCAATTACAGAGATTAAGCGTTAAATCATCGATTCAAGCATTGCCAGATGGAGCGGGTATGTACTAGGTATACCCACCAATCATTGCTCTATACATTGGCTCTTCTGACTAAAAAACCTGTCCTAGATTGTTATTGGCTGGAGGAGACATTCACCAAGTTGGAGGGGAGCGCTAAATGCAAGCCAATTCAAAACAGCATTTCAATATTCTGATCTTTGGAGCTTCGTATGGCTCCTTATTAGCAAGTAAGTTAGCCCTAGCAGGACATGATGCAACCTTAGTCTGTTTGCCGGCAGAGGTAGAGCTCATCAATTCTGTAGGGACGCGCGTGCGCCTGCCGGTCAAGGGTCGGGAAGCATTAGTTGAAATTGATTCTCGTAACTTGCCAGGCAGAATTAGTGCTGCTACTCCAGAAAATATCACTACAGCAAACTTTGACTTGGTGGTATTGGCGATGCAAGAACCTCAATATGGCGCCACGGATGTGAGTGACTTATTAGAAGCGGTAGCCATTCAACAGATTCCAACGATGTCTATTATGAATATGCCACCACTACCTTACCTGCACCGTATTCCAGGTATTAATGCTAACGACTATGTTGACTGCTACACAGCCCCCGAAGTTTGGGATCAGTTTGATCCTCGATTCATGACCTTATGTAGTCCAGATGCTCAAGCCTTTCGACCCCCAGAAGAGGGAGTGAATGTATTGCAGGTACGTTTACCGACAAACTTTAAAGCCGCTCGGTTTGAGTCAGAAGAACATACCAAGATGCTGCGACAAATTGCTGCTGATATTGAGGCAGTGAGGTTTGATGTAGATGGGAAAAAGATCGAGCTACCAGTCAAGCTGAAGGTATTTGAGTCAGTGTTTGTGCCACTAGCAAAATGGAGCATGCTCATGACAGGTAACTACCGTTGCATCACTTCTAAAGGCATGCGTTCAATCAAAGATGCGGTGCATTCTGATATGAAGGCATCTCAAGTAACGTACGATTGGGTTGGAGCCTTATGTCTATCTCTTGGTGCTGAGCCTAAGGATTTAGTTCCTTTTGAAAAGTATGCTGCTGCAGCCAATGGCTTAGCTAATCCATCTTCTGCAGCAAGAGCCCTGTATGGTGGGGCAAAGAATATTGAGCGGGCTGATAAATTAGTACAATCAATTGCTAAGCACAAAGGTAAGCATCTTTCAATCATTGATGACGTAGTCACTTTAGTAAATACTCAACTTGAGAAAAATCAAGCACAGTAAGATTTTTTACTATTGAAGTGCCTGTTCGTCTTAATACGTATCTTATGAGGGACGATGCCCTAGTATTGCCTATTCTTCATGTTGCGTCTGCGTTCCAATTTGTCGGTTAACCCGACAAATTTGACGTCTGACCGCCTGTTGATACCACGCGACATCCACCCAATTCCACTACCCGCCAACATTCTCGGTGCCTACTGAACACAAAATCTCAGTACCTTAAAACCCTTGTTTATGCTGTTATTACCGCTCATTTTTCCAGCTTCTAAGGCGTAGGTCGCACGTTCGAATCGTGCTGGGCAGGCCACCAATTTACCCTGTCATATTTCAGTCACATTAATAGCTGAAAGTTAGCCCAATTGCTTTTTCTATCTCAAAATGGCCACTCTATGAACATTTCAACTGTATTGAAGTTTGCCCTTTCTGCATTAGTGCTCACCCAAGCCTTGGCTATCCATGCGGCAACGATTTACCCAATTAACGATGCCGCTATTTTATTGGGCTCTAAATTTGATATCAAGGTGGAGTTCAATACGGTCGTACCAGCAAACGATATTCAACTCACAGTCAATGGCGCTCCAATCAAGAGTATGGTTTCGGTTCCTGCACAATACATTGCCAATGAGAACGGTAAAGGCAGCTCAATTATTTATCGTGATGTTCAACTCAAGCAGGCTGGTAAGTTGATGATTGACGCTAGAGCAGGTGACGAGGTCGCTAAGGTTACATGGGATGTGTATGCAAGTGGTCCACGTAAGGTTAAAAACGTCATTCTCTTTATTGGCGACGGTATGACTATCGCCAATAGGACGGCAGCCCGCGTTCTTTCTAAAGGAATTACCCAAGGTAAGTATCAAAACGTATTGTCATTTGACGATATGCCCAATACTGCTTTGATTGGAACCTCAGGCTCTGACTCATTAATTACAGACTCGGCAAACTCCATGAGTGCCTATATGACTGGCCATAAAACAGCAGTCAATGCCATGGGAGTGTATGTATCTAGAGCTACTGATAACTTAGCCCATCCAAAAGTGGAGACTCTGGCCGAGCTCATCAAGCGCAAAACAAAGATGTCCGTGGGCATTGTGTCTGATGCTGAGCTAGAGGATGCCACCCCAGGTGCGGTCGTATCACACACACGACGTCGTGCCGATAAGCAATATATTGCCGACCAGCTATTGGCTAGCGGAGCAGAGGTCATTTTAGGTGGCGGTTCAGCTTACTTTTATCCCCAATCATCCAAAGGCTCAAAGCGTAAAGATGAGAACAATCTAGTCGAACAATTTAAGTCAAACGGCTATCAATTGGCATTTACTAAACAAGAGTTAATGAGTGAGGCACAAAACCCCGCAACCAAAAAACTCTTTGGCGTCTTTCATCCAGACAATATGGACGGATCTTTAGATCGATTTTTCTTGAAAAAGAATACCGTGATGGAATACCCCAACCAGCCTGATTTAACCCAAATGACTCAGGCTGCATTAGATGTGCTCTCAAAGAACCAGAATGGATTTTTCTTGATGGTCGAGGCTGCATTGATTGATAAGTTCAATCATCCTTTGGACTGGGAGCGCGCGGCATTTGATACGATCATGCTCAGTAATGCGGTGCAGATTGCAAAAGATTTTGCCAAGACCCATCCAGACACCTTAATTATTGTGACTCCGGATCATACGCATAGTGGCTCAATTAGCGGTGTAGTAAACGATGCTAAGCCAGGACCACTCAGAGAGAAGGTGGGAACTTATGCTGAGGCAGGCTATCCCAATTATCCAAAAGCCAATGTCGAGGGATATCCTAATCAGATTGATGTCTCCAAGCGCCTTGCCTTTTTCTATGGCAACTATCCTGACCATTACGAAACGATGCATCCGAAGATGGATGGCAGCTTTGTGCCTGCCATTAAATCAGCCGACGGTGCTTATGTAGCAAATCCTAAATATCTGCAACAACAAGAAGATGCGATTCATGTGGGTGGTAATCTGCCGGTCAATCAAGAGACTGGAGTTCATACAGCGGACGATGCTGTACTTAATGCCACAGGCCCAAATTCAGATAAGTTCAAAGGCTTCATGGATAACACCAAAGTCTTTAAAGTTATGGTGGAAAGCTTGGGCCTAGGACAAAAATAATTCCTAGTGGGGATCCAAAACCCAAAAATGATGGGTCCCATCTTTACCTAGCTGCTCGACAAGACCGAATTCCCAATCGAGATAGGCCTGCATTGATGCTTGGGTTGCATTGGTGCCCTCATAGGGGCGTTGATAGCGATCAATTGTGGGTGAGGCTAGATTCAATGGATCTGATTGCATTGCATAGCCAGCGTCACGCCACGCGCTATTGCCACCAGCCAAGACATAAACCGGGGTTTGCGTTAGGTCAGCAAATTCTGGAGCGGTGAAGATGGCCAGCTCGGCTGGGCTGCTCGTCAGAACATAGCGTTCTGCTTTGGGTAATTTAGCGAGCGCGTCTTTCAGTAAAGAGCGTAGCGCAAACCAGCTGCCTGGAATATGTCCTTTGGAATAATTCTTGTGCGTACTCAAATCGACTACAACCGCATTGGACTCACTAAGCCATTTTTGTAGAGTTTGAGCATCGATCTCTTGAGTTTTAGGAAGGGGAGGGAGAGCTAGGGCTGGCGTTCCTTTCTCAGTCAGATCACCATTTTCAATACCATCGAGCACATAAACGTCCCAGGCCATTTGCGCTAGCCAAGAGGCTGGCATATTGGCTCGCACCCCGCTGGGATCTACTAAAACAATGCGGGCGCCTCGAACGGGGGCGTACATCTCCGTTTCTTGAACCAGCTGACCACCCGGTACTGAACGAAAGCCTGGTAGATGGCCAGCTTCATATTCTTCTGGAGTGCGCGTATCAAAGAAATACGTGGTGCGATGAGATTGTGTTTGCCATTCTTCCAGATCAGATTTACTAGCACGTTTGACGTGGGCTCGATCAGCGACTTTTCTAGATTTATTAAGTGCCTCTTTCGCGGTTGCGGGACTGACATCAGAGAACTTGCGTGATTGACCATGGTCTAAGACCTGGTCTGCTAACTTCCAGCCAATCGTGCCATTCCGTAAGGCATGGACTTCATTGGGAATGCCCGCATTAATGAGGGACTGAGTACCAATAATGCTCCGGGTTCGACCAGCACAATTAACAATCACTTTGGTTTTAGGGTTGGGTGCAATTTCTGGAAGGCGAAGTACCAGCTCAGCTCCAGGCACGCTCATACCCGTCGGAATGCTCATGGTTTGATATTCATCAAAGCGACGCACATCTACGACCACAACATCTGCCTTTGAATCAATGAGTTGCTTTACCTCTTGAGCAGATAGGGAAGGGGTATGGACCTTAGACTCGACTAACTCACCAAAGGATTTGCTGGGAACATTGACGTCACGAAACACTTCACCGCCAGAGCGCTTCCATTCTTTAACGCCACCAGCAAAGACGGATACATCGGCATAGCCCAAAGCCATCAATTTACTGGCTGCTAATTGTGCATCGCCTTCACCATCATCTAGGGTCACAATTGGCACATCTCTACGAGGTAACTTGCTATAGGCATCGATTTCGATGCGAGAGAGCGGGAAGTTAGCTGCAAATAAGGGATGCTCTTGCGCATGAGGATCCTCCTCGCGGACATCTAGAAAAGCAATTTCTTCCTTATTGACTAACTTAGTTCTAACGAAGGCGTAATCTTTGGTATTCATGGGCTGCGCAATAGGTCAACTGATCAAGTTTATGATCATGACATATTTTTACGGGGATATAAAAATACCCTAAATCAAGGCTTAGCTGAGCTACAAATATCCGGTTTTAACTCAATCAAAGTCACAATCATCGTCAAACATCTGATATTCCAGATGAATCTCTTTGCGAGTTTGGTGCTGCCAAATCAAACGATCTTTTAATAACTGGTATTTCAGTGAATCAGCATACTCATCAAAATAATCATCCGCTTGCTCAACGTAATGGTGGATCTTCATCATTACCTCCTCACTTTAGGTTTGTGACCTAAGGACTAGCAGAGCAATCTAATTAATATGGTGATGAATTATTTCGCTCCGTTTATCCATTAGTTGTGCGCAGTGTGAACAAGCCCAGATGACCTGTCTATCAATCTGCTAAAAAAGATTGCAATTGATGTGCAAAAGCGACAGAATGATTCAGACTGAGAATAAAAAGCGGAGACTAAGACAATGAAACCCTTTTACATTGACTATCCTCAAGAAAAGATTGAGGGGCATCTACATGCTTATCAATGCGCTTTATGCAAGATTCCCACTACTGAGATATTTGGACTACTAGAGAATCATGGCAAGGACTGCAGCTATCGTATTCAGGCTGGTGGCTTTTCACACTCAGAACCCAAAAAGATTTCCCAAGTCATTGAGCCATCCCTTTCGGATGAGCTTGATTGACCTAAAACTTGTGACTTACTGCCTTTTCGTAAAATAGATCCACTATGACAAAATATCTCGTCCCAACCCTGACATTCTCAACACTACTTGGCTTAACAGCCTGCACAAGTATGGATAAGCTTCAAGCAAGGTTGGAGGCTGACCCGCAATGCCCACCTGTCATGAATGCAAAGACGGGTGCCTTGATGCCTTGCCCAACTCCGCCTAAGGCGCAGCCCGCTGTGCTAACCCAGAAAAATGTGCAGCCTGCGAGCACGCCTTCTAGTAATGCGACCCAAGCCCCAGCAAGCAATGCGAGTGGAACAACGTCCCCAAGCACACCGCAAAATAGTGAGAGCAATAAACCTCAGGCAAGCGTGAGTAATGCTGGATCCTCAGCTAAAGTCATATCACCGAGTCTGATGGCTAATCCCGAGTGCAAAGGGGTCTTACATCAAAAGACAGGCGCCTTGATGCCTTGCCCAAATCCCTAATACAGGGATATTTCGAGAACTTTAGTTGTTAGCCAGGGCGAGGATTTGGTCAAGAGTGACATAGCCACGACCTTGGCTATCAATATAGCTAAAGTGAGCTGCAACCCGTGGCATGCCCGCTTGAGCTTCTGCCAAAGTAAGCTTGCCATCATGATTCTTATCGGCCGCCTTAAATTTAGCGACAATCTCTTTGTCCTCGGCGCTCATTTGCGTTTGAGCTTGGGCGGTGATTTGACCGCCTAGGCCCGCAAGTATAAAACTCACAGCAACAGCACGATGCAATAGCGTTTTCATGAGTTACTTTGCTTACTGTTTGGCAGATAACTGCAGTGCTTGACGAACCGCTTTCTTGGCCATCTCAGTAAACGAATCTACTGATCCCGATCCCGTTCTAAAGGATTCACCTTGAATCGTAATCAAGCCTTCGCCGAGTAGCTGATTAGTTTGACTATCGGTAATTTTGTTCTCGATGACTAAAGCAGGGGTCTTGGCATTCATACCTGCTGCATAGGCTGCACCATTGACTGCTAAGCCAATCGGTGTGAAGTTCCAAGGCTGTAGGCTGTTGGCTGACATCTCGGCGCCGGTAATCCCAACCGATACTCTAGCAACACCAGGACCTGGTTTTTGAACAATCGTGATATTACTTTTGCCATTAATAGCATTCACCATCGAGGCTTGTAATGCAGCTTTTACTTGTTCCAGAGTTTGCGCAGAAACTTGTTGTGTTTGGGTTTGATTCAGATAAATAGGTGTCAAGATCACGCCAGTATATTTATTGGGATCGATATTGTTATCACGATAGCGCCACATCCGAATATCTTGTGGAGTATCTGGAACTACTTGCAATAATTTGTAATTCGGTAAGAAGCCAGACTCAGGCATTGGCTCTGATAAGTATTTAGAAGTATTGCTACATGCGCCGATTAATAGAACAGCTGGGATGAAGTAGCAGAGTGAGAGTAGATTGCGGCGGTTCATAAAATCTCCAGAGGGTGTATTTGATGTTTATAACACTATTCAATGTAAGTAAATTGAATCGGGTGTTCGGTTTTGCATAGCTAAACTAGGGGGCCAGTTTTGGTAGCTTGATAGAGGTAGCCAAGCAAGGCATGACGATCTTAGGGTCGGTAGCCAGCAGCTTTTTATTCTTGCCAGGGTATTCGACCCTAGATAGTAAATCTCGGATCAGATTGAGGTGGGTGAGTTTTTTATCATTGGCATTAACCACCGTCCAGGGTGCATCAGGACTGGTAGTTTTCTCGAGCATCAGATCGCGCGCCACACTGTAGGCATGCCATTTCTTTTGCGCTTGCTGATCAATAGGACTGATCTTCCATTGCTTGAGGGGATCCTTGGCGCGATCGGCTAAACGACGTGCTTGCTCTGCTTTATCAATATCAAGATAGTATTTAAGGATCTGGATTCCGGAGCTCACCAAAAGACTTTCAAAGTCATTGACCGATGCCATGAACTCTTTATATTGTGCATCGGTACAGAATCCCATGACCTTCTCAACACCAGCACGGTTGTACCAGCTCCGATTGAAGATCACAAATTCACCTGCGCTCGGAAGTTCGGCTACGTAGCGTTGGAAGTACCATTCGCCTTCCTCACGGTCGCTTGGTTTACCAAGAGCGATCACATGGGTATCACGAGGGCTTAAGTTCTGAGTAATGCACTTGATCGTGCCATCTTTGCCGGCAGTATCTCTGCCTTCCAGAATCACTAAGAGTCGATCACCTTTGCTGATAATGCGCTTTTGCAGCTTGACGAGTTCGATTTGCAGTAGCCTAAGCTCTGCCTCGTAAGTCAACTCCTTTTTACTGATCTTGATAGGCTTGATTGCTGCAGCAGAGACTTTTTTCAAGAACTATGAATTGCTGCTTGGAGTAGTTGTAGGAGTTACTGGCGCTACTTTCTTAGCAACAGTTTTCTTCTTGGCGGCAACTTTTCTCACTACCTTTTTAGCTGCTGCTTTTTTAGCAGGCGCTTTTTTAGTAACAGTCTTTTTAGCTGCAACTTTCTTAGCCGCTGTCTTTTTTACTGTCTTCTTAGCTGCGACTTTTTTAGCAGGTTTTACAGAAGCTTTATTCAGTTTCTTCACCACTTTTTCTTTAGCAACTTCTAATTTATGAAGTTTCTTGGTGAGCTTCTTAATCGTTTTCTTAGTCATGATGTTCCTTGTTTAATGGGACGCGCTCTGGTAACAGGGCGGGGCTTAGGCTAATCCTACGATTTATTGCATAGGCTTTCAAGCTTTTATGACATCCATAAAGCAAAAAACCCTAGACTAGAAGTGCTAGGGTTTTATTGACAGGGAAAAACTGCTTATTCAGGATGAAAATTATTACTGGCCATGAAGCTAATGGTGTGCTCGAATCCTAAAATGCGGATGTAACGCCAAGCAATATCTCGATATTTGCTGTCCAAGTAGCCGATAGCAGTCTCGGGATCGCTTCTTTTAGCCAAATCAATTTGTTGTATTGCACGGGCCCAACGCTTGAGTCTTGTTGACATATTTGTCACCTCCATGCCTGATATAACGCCCCTCAAACCGGCAAAGATGACACAAATTGTAAAAAATCCTCAAAAATGGGCATTTTTCCCTCAAATAGGGCTTCTGATGCTCAAAAAACGGGATTTAGACCCCAGATTGAGCCTTATTTTTGGCTTTAGCCTCAGCTTTAATTGGCTTTAAGTACATCAATAGGCTCACAAAGGCTACGGTAGCCAAGACAGTTTCTAGGATGGCGAGGTAGAAATTCCAACCCGATTCGGTAATGCGGACCAGGCCTTCGGTGATGTAGAGCAAGATGAGCATCGAAGCCCATTGCATGGTGTACACATTGCCCTTCCAAATCCCCCGCATCGGTAGTAGCAAAGGTAAAGCCTTGAGGATGAGCCAAGAGCCTTCAGGGCGGAGAGGAGAAATAAACCACTCCCAGCAGACGCACAATATGAAAAGGTCAACGAAGGCTGCTAGAGCCAAGAGCTGATACGGATTTTTGTTAGCAGGTAGCTTGAGCATGTGAATTGGTATTAGTGATTGCCCAGTTTGAGGGCAATCTCAGCCAAGCGTTTGCCTTGAGCCTTAGCCAGGCGCTGTTCTTCTGGGCTGATCGGAGCGCGGCCATCGGCATGGGCTAAATGACTCACGCCATAGGGGCCACCACCATTGGGCGTACTCATCAGATCAGGCTCACTGTAAGGCAGACCCATGATTACCATGCCGTGATGAAGCAGGGGAATCATCATGGTTAATAAGGTGCTCTCTTGACCGCCATGCAAGCTACCAGTGCTCGTAAAGACACAAGCGGGCTTGCCGATGAGGGCCCCATTCATCCATTGCGAAGAGCTGCCATCCCAAAAGTATTTCATAGGGGCAGCCATATTGCCAAAGCGGGTGGGGGATCCTAAAGCTAGACCAATGCATTCTTGTAAATCTGCATATTCAACGTAAGGGGCGCCTTCAGAAGGAACGCTCGCTTCGGTGGCCTCGCATACGGTGGAGACCGCAGGAACTGTCCGCAGGCGTGCATTTGCACCTGGCACGCTCTCAATTCCTTCAGCGATTAGGCGAGCAAGCTCTCGAGTAGCCCCATGGCGGGAGTAGTACAAAACTAAAATATCGTGTTGGCTCATATTCTCTTATGATACGGCGATGCGCCTGTTTCGGAATCCTCAATTATGGCTCGCTCTGGCTAAACAGATCTGGGAGCGTAATCGCCATCAAAACTTATCCCAAGCTGCTGGGAACTTGGCATTTACTACCACGCTAGCCTTGGTGCCGATGTTTACCGTCGCCTCAATGCTATTGGGCACCTTGCCCAAAGTCGTCAGAATGAAAGTCGCTTTTCAGTCTTGGTTGTTGGATACCTATATGCCTGGTGGTTTGAACGAGCAGGTCTTCATTTACTTAGATCAGTTTTCTCGTCAAGCGAAAGGGCTGACCTTGGTAAGTACCCTGGGCTTAATCGTGACCAGTGTGATGGCAATTGCTGGAGTAGAGCAGGCTTTCAATCGCATCTTTCAGCTGTCCGGGCGTCGACCAATTCTGAACCAAATTCTGATTTACTCAGGGGCTACTTTGATTGGCCCTTTTTTACTGGGCTTCGGCATCTATTTAAGCAGTCTTTTGCTCGGCGCGGCAGAGGGTTGGATTGATGCCTTGACTGTGGGCTTTGCTGCCTTTGCCACGATCTCTCCTATGCTATTGGCAGTAGTGGTATTCACAATCGCATATAAATATTTACCCTACACTTCGGTAGCTTGGCGAGATGCCATTGCCGGCGCTCTGATTGCCGCCTTCTTTTTTGAACTCATGAAATTTGGCTTCGGTTTATTTTTGACCAATGCGCGTTTTTACAGAACGGTTTACGGCGCATTTGCGATTCTGCCTTTGGCGCTCATTTGGATTTATCTCACGTGGTGGATTACCTTGGCTGGCGCCGTGATTGTCGCCAACCTTCCACCCATTAGAGCGGGATTGGTTAGGGTTATTCGCTACTGATTGCGATCCCCATGCCCTTGATTTGAGGGCAGCTTGAGACTATATTGAATCTCATAAGAGAATAAAAATAACGGAGATTGATATGAAGGTTCGGGACATCTTGCGGGTAAAAGGGGGAACATTATTTACTGTGCCACCTTCTGCGGCCTTAGGTTCAGCAGTCTTGACCATGAGTGATCATGATATTGGCTCCCTCATCGTCATGGAGGGCAATAAATTGGCCGGCATTTTGACTTTCCGTGAGGTGATGCAAGCACTGGCAAAACACCATGGCAGTCTGAGTGGTCTCGAAGTACGCTCAGTGATGAACACAAAGCCCTTAACCTGCAATATGGAAACCGAGATGGACGAGGTTCGCCGCATGATGTTGGTTGAACATGCTCGCTATCTTCCCGTGATTGACCAAAAAATACTGATGGGTGTGATTTCTTTTTATGACGTCGCCCATGCGGTAGTAGAAGCACAGGATTTCGAAAACTCCATGCTCAAGGCCTATATTCGGGATTGGCCGGAAGACACGACTAAAGCTACAAACTAAACACTCTTTCTGACAGATGCCATAATGTTGCTATGTCAGGAAATACTTTAGGCCTTCTCTTTACCGTAACCACCTTTGGTGAGTCACACGGCCCAGCGATTGGGGCGGTGGTTGACGGCTGCCCACCAGGAATGGCGCTTTCTGAAGCCGATTTACAGACCGATCTGGATCGCCGCAAGCCCGGCACTTCTCGCCACGTTACGCAGCGCAAAGAAGAAGACAAAGTTGAAATTCTGTCGGGAGTCTTTGAGGGCAAAACGACCGGTACTCCGATCGCATTGTTAATTCGGAACACCGATCAACGTAGCCAAGACTACGGCGATATTTTGCAAACTTTTAGACCAGGTCACGCAGACTATGCCTATCACTATAAGTATGGCTTGCGCGATCCGCGTGGTGGCGGTAGATCGTCTGCACGCTTAACAGCGCCAGTCGTTGCTGCTGCTGCAATCGCAAAAAAATGGTTGCATCATCAATACGGCACTGAGATTTTTGGCTATATGAGTCAGCTGGGTGAGCACGTGATTCCGTTTGAGGATGAGAAGCAGATTGAGAACAACGCTTTCTTTGCACCCAATGCCAAGATCATTCCTGAGCTTGAAGCGTACATGGATAGCTTGCGTAAAGCGGGGGATTCTTGCGGTGCCCGAATTGAAGTGCGCGCTCGAAATGTACCCATGGGTTTGGGTGAGCCTCTGTTTGATAAATTGGATGCCGATATTGCCCATGTCATGATGGGAATCAATGCTGTCAAAGGTGTAGAAATTGGGTCTGGATTTCAATCGGTAGTTCAAAAGGGCAGTGAGCATGGCGATGAGATGCATCCTGATGGTTATGCCAGTAATAATTCTGGTGGCACTTTGGGCGGCATCAGCAGCGGTCAAGATCTCCGGGTTTCCATTGCGATCAAGCCAACGTCTAGCATCTTGAGTCCTAAGCAATCGGTAGATTTAGAGGGCAAACCCATGACCGTGCAAACTAAGGGTCGTCATGATCCTTGCGTTGGTATTCGGGCGACGCCCATTGCTGAAGCAATGTTAGCGCTGGTCCTGATGGATCACGCCTTACGTCATCGTGCTCAGTGTGGTGATGTCAAAGTATCGGTTCGAGCCGTGCCAGCAGCCAGACCCGGCGCAAAGTAGGTCGCACATCACGCTATGACACCTTCAGTGCGTTGGGCCTTCGGGTCCTTTTTCTTTTTATATTTCGCTTATGTTGGTTTAGTTTCTCCATACGCTAGCCTGTTCTTTGTTGATCAGGGCTTTAACGTCATTCAGATTTCTGTCTTGATGTCGATGTTGCAAATTACCCGCATCATCGGACCTTTCTCATGGGGCTGGTTATCTGACTACCTCTCCAACCGCATCGGCATTATTCGGTTTTGTGCTTGCTTGGCTAGCGTGACCTTCTTAGCCATTTTTTATCTGCATAGCTACATCGCATTCTTTGTGTGGATGTTTGTGCTGCACACGATTCTCAGTAGCTTGATGCCGCTAGGAGAGTCTGCAACAGTGCACGCCTTATATAAAGATAATTCTTTTGATAAACGCTACGGCAGATTGCGTCTGTGGGGATCCTTAGGTTTTATTGCTATGGTGCTGTTTGCAGGTGAATTATTTCAGCGCAAGAGTATCGAACTCTATCCCATCGTAGGCTCTGTAGTGTTGTTGTTATTGGCGATGGTGACCTTTCGTTTACATGAGCCTAAGGTACAACGTCATAAGATGGTGAAAGGAGAGTTACTCTCCGTATTGCTGAATCCAGATGTGCGCTGGTTTTTGGTATCCGGATTTTTTATGATCTTTGCCCATGCTGCACTTTACGTCTTTTATTCTCTCTACTTGACTAAGCTTGGCTATAACAAATTTCAGATTGGTCTCTTTTGGGCGCTTGGCGTTTCTGCAGAAGTGATCTTCTTTTATTTCCAGAGTAAAGTCCTCAGTCGCTTGCAACCCGAGATTGTTTTGCAAGCTTCTTTTGGGGTTGGTGTGCTGCGTTTCATTTTGATTGCATTTTTTCCGCTCACCTGGGTATTGATCATCGCTCAAGTCATGCATGCCGGAACATTTGCCGCGCACCACAGCGCCGCAACGAAATTACTGCAGCGTTGGTTTACTGGACCATTACAGGCAAGGGGTCAGGCCTTAATGGCAACTGTATCTTACGGTTTGGGGGGCACCCTTGGCGGACTGTGTTCTGGTTGGATTTGGGATTTAGCGCAACCCCGTGATGTCTTTGTGATGTCGGCTTTTGCTTGCGGACTAGCCGGCATGGCGATTCAGAAACTCAGGCCACAGGACCCAGTTCACAAACCTATCGCATCACATTGAGGTGTAGTTTGGGCCGCCGCCACCTTCTGGTGTGACCCAAATAATATTTTGACTCGGGTCTTTGATGTCGCAGGTTTTGCAATGAATACAGTTTTGCGCATTAATCTGTAAACAGGCCTCGCCATCTTTCTCAATGTACTCATACACACCAGCAGGGCAGTAGCGTTGCTCTGGTCCAGCGTAGGTCTTCAGATTGAGATTAACCGGAATAGCTGCGTCTTGCAGCTTTAAGTGGGCCGGTTGATTTTCAGCATGATTGGTATTTGATAGAAATACAGAGGACAAGCGATCGAAACTAATCTTGCCATCAGGTTTGGGATAGACAATCTCTTGGTGCTGGCTAGCAGGCTCTAAGCATTCATGATCGGCGTGACGATGATGAATTGTCCAGGGCACATTGCCACCAAAGAGTTTTTGCTCTAGTCCAACCATTAAGGTACCAAGATAAAGTCCCTTAGACATCCAGGGCTTGAAGTTGCGGGCTTGTTGAAGTTCGGTATACAGCCAGCTATTCTGAAAGGCAGCGGGGTAAGCAGCCAACATGTCATGTGAGCGATTCTCAGACAGAGCAGCGACTGCAGCTTCAGCAGCCAACATCCCCGTTTTGATTGCGGCATGACTGCCCTTAATGCGAGACGCATTCAGAAAGCCAGCATCACAACCAATCAGGGCGCCACCTGGGAAAATGGTTTTGGGCAAACTATTGAGTCCACCTGCAGTCAGGGAGCGGGCTCCATAAGCCAAGCGTTTACCACCCTCAAAAGTTTCCCGAATTTTGGGATGCAATTTGTAGCGCTGGAATTCTTCGAAAGGAGAGAGGTAGGGATTCTGATATGCGAGGCCTACTACGAGCCCCACTGCAACTAAGTTATTACCTAGGTGATACAAGAAAGAGCCGCCATAAGTATCGGACTCTAAAGGCCAGCCAGCGGTATGCACCACCAGACCGGGTTTACTCTGCGCAGGATCTACTTCCCAAAGCTCTTTAATACCAATGCCATAGGTTTGGGGGTCGCAATCTTCATCGAGCGCAAAGCGACTGATGAGTTGCTTGCCTAAATGTCCACGAGAACCTTCCGCGAAGAGGGTGTACTTAGCATGCAACTCCATACCGAGTTGGAACTGCTCAGTGGGATTACCTTCTTTGTCTAAACCCATCGAGCCTGTGACCACTCCGCAGACGGCGCCTTGTGCGTTATACAAAATATCTGCCGCCGGAAATCCAGGAAAGATTTCAACACCAAGCGCCTCAGCTTGTTGACCTAGCCAGCGAGTGACGTTAGCTAAGCTCACAATGTAATTGCCTTTATTCTGAAAGCATTCCGGTAAAAGCCATTCAGGAACAGAATACGAGCGATCTTCTGTCAGAAAGAGAAATTGATCTTGACTAACTGGAGTCTCTAAAGGCGCACCCATTGCTTGCCAATCTGGAAAAAGCTCGCCTAGGGCTTTAGGGTCCATGACGGCGCCAGACAGAATATGGGCGCCGATCTCAGAACCTTTTTCAAGTACGCAAACACTGAGCTCTTTGCCAGAAGATTGGGCTAGTTGTTTGGCTTTGATTGCTGCAGATAAGCCAGCAGGGCCACCACCGACAATGACTAAGTCATAGTCCATCGATTCTCGAGGGCCAAATTGTTCAAGCAACTGCTGGGAATTCATTCCATCTCTCCAGGATCAAGGTCATAGTTTAGTTCCAAGCAGGGTATTAGGCTTAAAGCCGACGGATTCGGGCCTGAACCAGTCATGATCGGAGAGGCATTATGATGAGCTTTTCTCCATTTTTAGCAATCTTGGGACTTAACTTATGAATAAAACCTACCCATCCGCATCCGATGCATTGCGGGATATTTTGAAGGACGGTCAAAAAATCGCTGTAGGCGGTTTTGGCCTTTGCGGTATTCCAGAGGCCTTGATCTTGGCTATCAAAGAATTGGGAGCCCAAAACCTCACGGCGATCTCTAACAATGCTGGTGTGGATGAATTTGGTCTTGGTATTCTCTTGCAGTCACGCCAAGTGAAGAAAATGATTGCCTCATATGTTGGTGAAAACAAAGAATTTGAGCGTCAATACTTAGCCGGTGAGTTGGAGTTGGAATTTACTCCGCAAGGTACCTTGGCAGAAAAACTCCGCGCAGGTGGTTGTGGTATTCCTGCATTCTTTACAAAAACGGGAGTGGGTACTTTAGTTGCGGATGGCAAAGAAGAAAAAGTATTCGATGGCGAGCGTTACATCATGGAGCGCTCTATTGTTTCTGATATCTCCATCGTGAAAGCATGGAAAGCAGATCGCTCTGGTAACTTGGTTTATCGCTATACCGCACGTAACTTTAATCCAGTGGTAGCAATGGCTGGCAAGATTACGGTTGCTGAAGTGGAAGAGATTGTGGAGAACGGTCAGCTCGATCCAGATCAAATTCATACGCCAGGTATATATGTGCATCGCTTAGTGATTAATCGATTGCCTGAAAAACGCATTGAGCAACGCACCTTGCGTGCCGCCTAAATAGATTAGTAGATCAAAGGAATATCGAAATGGCTTGGAATAGAGATGAGATGGCAGCTCGTGCTGCTCAAGAATTAAGAGATGGCTACTACGTCAACTTAGGGATTGGCATGCCAACTCTAGTTGCGAACCATGTGCCAAAAGATATGGAGGTATGGCTTCAATCCGAAAATGGTTTGCTGGGCATCGGTCCGTTTCCAACTGAAAAAGAGATTGATGCCGATTTGATCAACGCGGGCAAACAAACCATTACGACTTTGCCTGGCTCATCGATTTTTTCATCGGCAGATTCTTTTGGGATGATTCGGGGCGGCAAGATCAATATCGCAATTTTGGGCGCCATGCAGGTCAGTGAATACGGCGATTTAGCAAACTGGATGATTCCTGGCAAGATGGTCAAGGGCATGGGCGGTGCGATGGATTTGGTTGCTGGCGTAAAGCATGTGGTTGTGCTGATGGAGCACGTTGCCAAGAAAAAAGATGGCACTGAAGAGATCAAAATTTTGCCTAAATGCACCTTACCCTTAACTGGTGTAGGGGTCATCAATCGCATCATTACTGATTTATGTGTTTTAGACATTACTCCTGACGGCCTGTTTTTAGTGGAATTAGCCCCTGGTGTAACAAAAGAAGAGGTCATCGCTAAAACGGGTGCGCCAGTCAATACCAATGGTTTTTAGACTGCCACACTAGATGATGAAATAATGGGAGCACCTATGTCTGGCTCCCATTCTCATCATCATCACCATCACTCGCATAAGCGGGCGCATTCAGTTAGTCATATGAGCGATGGCGAGGCTCATGAATTGCATGCCCATAAAAAGGGTGATGCAAAACACTCTCACACAAAAGAAACCTCCAATCAAAATCTATTAATCATTGCCTTAGTTCTGACTCTGAGCTTTTCAGTGGTCGAGATGATTGCTTCTTATCTCTCTAATTCTTTGGCGCTAATCTCCGATGCAGGTCATATGGTGACTGATGCAGCTTCATTGGGCTTAGCTGTTTTGGCACAGATGATTGCCCGTCGTCCACCATCACCTAAACACTCTTTTGGCTTGGGTAGGGCAGAAGCGCTAGCGGCCTTCGTGAATGGCATTGCGATGTTGGCATTGGTTGCTTGGATCGTGTTTGAAGCCATTACCCGTTTCTTCACACCACATGTAGTCAATGGTATGACTGTCACGGTTGTGGCTGCGTTAGGTTTACTGATGAATTTGGTGGTTGCCTGGGTGCTTTCTAAAGATCAAAAGAGTGTGAATACCCGCGCAGCACTATTACATGTGATGGGGGATTTATTGGGTTCGGTTGCTGCCTTGGTTGCTGGCTTAGTCATTCAGTACACCGGTTGGATGCCGATTGACTCATTGCTCTCGATCTTGGTGTCCTTATTAATTCTGAAATCGACTTTCACAATCTTGCATGAGTCCTATCACTTTCTCATGGAAGGTGTGCCGCCCCATATTGATTATTTACAAGTGGGTAGCGATCTTAAAGAAGTGCCTGGCGTCGTAGCAGTACATGACTTGCATATTTGGGAGATGACCCCTAGCTTTCCTGCTTTGATTGGCCATATTGAGGTTGAGCTCATGAAAGAATGGCCACAAATCATGTCACGAATTCATGATATGTTGTACACAAGACATGGAATTGATCATGTCACCTTGCAACCCGAAGAGATGCAATCTTTAAGTGAAGCACCAAGTCATGATGATCACCCCGAGATTGTTCCTGAAGCTTTATCCCAAGCTACACCCGCTCCCATGATCGATGCATCAACCCTGAAAGAATTCCAGATGCATCCTAGTACCCATTTTGTAGTTTGTCGTAGCGGCGAAGGCAAGCATCGCATGGCTTATCACGCATGGGGCAACCCTAAAAATCCTCGCGTCTTAATTTGTGCGCACGGCCTGAGTAGAAGGGGTAGCGACTTCTCAACCCTTGCTCAAGCGCTCTGCGATCAGTATTACGTTGTTTGTCCTGATGTGATTGGTCGAGGTGAGTCTGATCGCTTAAGTAATCCGATTATGTATTCAGTGCCGCAATATGTTGCGGATATGAAATCCCTCGTAACCCATTTAGGTGTGAAGCAAGTGGATTGGATTGGTACCTCGATGGGGGGCTTAATTGGAATGGTATTCGCAGCTTTGCCTAATTCTCCGATTCGTCGCATGATCATCAATGATGTGGGACCTCGTATTGAGCCGGCAGCGATTGAGCGCCTGAGCTCCTATGTTGGTAAACCTTTTGCTTTTAGTAGTCATGCTGATGCTCTGGAGGCCCTGAATCAGATTACCGCAACCTTCGGCGATCACACTCCCGAAGAGTGGGAAAAGTTGAATGGCCCACAATTAATTGAACAAAACGGAGTTTGGGGTCTTCATTACGATCCGGATATTGCAGTGCCGTTTAGCTCAGTCACACCGATGATGGCAAAGGCTGGTGAGATGGCAATGTGGCACACCTTTAAGCAAATTCATATTCCGATGCTGATTGTGCGTGGTGGCGATTCAGATCTTTTATCACCCGAGACGGTGGCGAAGATGTGTAAGCTGAACCCCAATGCGAGAAGTATTGAGATTCCTAATGTAGGTCACGCACCAGCCTTTATCAAAGCCGAACAGATAGCGCTTGCCAAAGAATTTTTCAGTTCGTGATTAAATGTAAGAATGGCAAATGCCCCTAGCCTTAGTAAAAAACCGCTATTTATAGACGCTTGGCATGGTGAACCAACCGAGCAGCATGCGGCTGGAGTTTTGCAGATTCTGCAAACTTTGCATTTAGATGAAGCCACCTTAACTGCCGCAAGTCATATTGGACGTACGCACGGCAAAGAAGCGCTAATAAAATTAATCGGTGAAGAATCAGCCAGACTGATCATTGGTTATCGCGATTTACGCCAGGCTCAAGCTAAGCTGCTTCGCGCAGATGGTGGTGTCAGTGTTACTGGTCAAGAAGAAATGCTGCGCAAGATGTTGCTCGCATTTGGCGATGATCTGCGTGTGGTACTGCTGTATCTAGGCTCTCGCTTGCAAACGCTACGCTGGGTGACGCAACAAAAAATTAGCATGCCAGAAGCCTGGTCGCAAGAGATTCTCAATATCGATGCATCACTTGCTAACCGTCTGGGTATTTGGCAAATGAAGTGGGAGATGGAGGATCTGGCTTTTAGAGCTTCCTCTGGTGATACCTATCGAGATATTGCCAAGATGCTTGATGCCAAGCGTAATGAGCGAGAAGTCTTTATTGCGCAAATCGTAAAGCAACTACAAGATGAACTGGCCGCAGCCCGTATTGATGCAGAAGTATATGGACGCCCTAAACATATTTTCAGTATCTGGAAAAAGATGCAGGGTAAGTCACTCGACTTTGCTAACCTCTATGATGTGCGCGCATTTCGGGTTCTGGTCCCTGATGTTAAATCTTGTTATGCCAGTTTAGGCTTAGTCCACAATATCTGGCAGCCCGTACCCAGAGAATTCGATGACTACATTGCACGGCCAAAGCCGAACGGCTATCAGTCTTTGCACACGGTAGTGATGGACGACCAAGGCATTGCTTTTGAGATTCAGATTCGTACACATGAGATGCATCAGCAAGCTGAGTATGGTTTAGCAGCCCATTGGCGCTATAAAGAGGGCGCTTATCAAGCTGGACAGCAGACCGGAACGCATAGTGCGGCAGCAGAGTACGAAAGACAAATTGCGTGGGCAAGACAGCTAATCTCCTGGAAAGAAGATGCATGGGAACAATTAAAGCACCACGAGATTGATGATCATATTTATGTGCTTACCCCGCTCGGTAAAGTTATTTCATTAGAGAAGGGCTCATCTCCAATTGACTTTGCTTATGCTGTCCATACCGATTTAGGCCATCGTTGCCGTGGCGCGAGGGTTGATGGCGCGATGGTACCGCTTGATACCCCACTACAAAATGGGCAGACGATTGAAATCATTGCAGTCAAGCATGGTGGACCATCACGTGACTGGATTAGCCCTGAACGTCATTATCTTCGTTCTCAGCGGGCCCGAACTCGCGTGAGAGCTTGGTTCAATGCGCTCGATGATGAGCAAACTGAGAAAGTTCCCGAGAAAACGGAGACTCATAAAGCAGAAGTCAAGCTTACCGCTCCCGAAACTGAAATTGTTTTGCGACAAAGTTCTCGTAAATCTGGTCACGCTAGTGATGTGTTGGTGGTGGGTGTCGATTCTCTTCTCACACAATTGGCACGATGCTGCCGGCCAGTTCCGCCAGATGTGATTGCAGGATTTGTGACCCAGGGTAGAGGGGTGTCTATTCATCGTCGATCTTGCAAAACCTTTCGGGGACTATTGGAGCGTGCTCCTGAGCGTGTCATTCAGACCGCTTGGAATGCAAGCCATAGTGATGGAAAAGACTATGAGAAGCGGGTTTTTCCAGCAGATTTGGCGGTGAGTGCCTTAGACCGCCCAGAGTTAATGCGCGAGTTATTTGAGATTCTGACCAGACAAGGTATTCATGTGATCGACTTACGCAAATCGGTTCGCAAAGGCCTGGCCCAGATCTTATTCACAGTTGAAGTGAAAGACTCAGAGGCCCTACGCTTGGTTCAAAACAGCTTAGAAGAGCTCAAAGGCGTGACGCTCGTGCGCCGCCGGTGATAAACTCTTGTTTTATATAGGCTCGTAGCTCAGCTGGTTAGAGCACCACCTTGACATGGTGGGGGTCGTTGGTTCGAGTCCAATCGAGCCTACCAACGAATTTGACCCAGAGCGCGGTTGCCGAAAAGCCACCGCGCTTTATTTTTGGTCTGTAAGCATTTTTAGTAAAGCACATGTGATGGAGTTGTTATGGTGGTAGTTACTCTTCCTGACGGATCGAAACGCGAGTTTGAGAACGCAGTGCGGGTGTTTGATGTCGCGCAGAGCATTGGAAGTGGTCTTGCTAAGGCAGCTTTAGGCGGGATTGTTGACGGCAAGATGGTGGACTTAAGTCACCTCATTGAGCAAGATGTTCAGTTAGCAATCGTGACCGACAAAAGCCCTGAAGCCCTCGAGATCATCCGTCACTCGACAGCACACCTCTTAGCTTACGCAGTGAAAGAACTCTTTCCTGATGCCCAAGTCACGATTGGCCCAGTCGTCGAGAATGGTTTCTACTACGATTTCTCTTATCACCGCCCATTTACTCCAGACGATCTGCTTGCACTAGAGAAGAAGATGGCTGAGCTTGCTAAAAAAGATGAGCCCGTTATTCGTCAAGTCTTGCCTCGTGATGAAGCAGTAAAGTTCTTTAAAGATCAAGGCGAGCATTACAAAGCAGAAATTATTAGTAGCATTCCGCAGGGTGAAGATGTCTCGCTTTATACCGAAGGTAAGTTCACTGACTTATGCCGTGGACCGCACGTACCGTCGACTGGCAAGCTCAAAGTCTTTAAGCTCATGAAGCTGGCTGGCGCTTACTGGCGGGGCGATAGCAAGAATGAAATGCTTCAGCGTATCTACGGTACAGCTTGGCTCAAGAAAGAAGATCAAGATCAGTATCTTCATATGTTGGAAGAGGCTGAGAAGCGTGATCATCGTCGCTTGGGTAAATTGCTTGATTTATTTCATTTTCAAGAAGAGGCCCCAGGTTTAATTTTTTGGCATCCTAAGGGCTGGTCAATTTGGCAAGAAGTTGAGCAGTACATGCGACGCGTTTACCAGCAAGAGGGCTATCAAGAAGTTAAAGCACCACAAATTTTGGACCGTGGACTCTGGGAAAAATCTGGACATTGGGATAACTACAAAGAGAATATGTTCACCACCGAGTCAGAGAATCGGGCTTATGCATTAAAGCCGATGAACTGTCCTGGCCACGTGCAAATCTTTAATGCTGGCTTACATAGCTATCGTGAGTTGCCATTGCGCTATGGTGAGTTTGGACAATGTCATCGCAATGAACCATCGGGTGCATTGCATGGCTTGATGCGCGTACGCGGGTTCACTCAAGATGATGGTCATATTTTCTGTACCGAAGATCAGATTCAGGCTGAAGTAGCGGCCTTTGATAAAGCAGTACGCCATGTATATCAGGATTTTGGCTTTACTGAGGTTGCAGTCAAATTGGCATTGCGTCCCGCTAAGCGGGTGGGTGATGACGCGATTTGGGATAAAGCCGAAGCCGCTCTGCGAGGAGCCCTTATGGCCTCAGGTCAAGAATGGGAAGAATTGCCCGGTGAGGGGGCTTTTTATGGCCCGAAGATCGAATATCACCTCAAAGACTCGATTGGCAGAACTTGGCAATGCGGCACGATTCAGGTGGATTTCTCGATGCCAGCCCGATTAGGGGCTGAATATGTGGCAGAAGACAACAGTCGCAAGACCCCAGTCATGCTCCATCGGGCAATTGTGGGCTCTTTAGAGCGTTTTATTGGGATTTTGATCGAAAACCATGCTGGAAATATGCCAGTTTGGCTTGCTCCTACCCAAGCTGTAGTCCTCAATATCTCGGAAAATTCAGCCGCTTATGCCAAAGAAGTCCAGCAATCTCTGAAAAAACAAGGGTTTAGAGTTGAATCAGATTTGCGGAATGAGAAAATTACGTATAAAATACGCGAGCACGCATTACAGAAGCTCCCATTTTTGCTAGTTGTTGGCGATAAAGAGCGTGAAAGTAATACGGTGGCCGTTCGTGCCCGTGGCGGAGTGGATTTAGGCGTAATGCCTCTTGATGCCTTCGTTGCCCGACTCCAGCAGGATATTTCCCAGAAAGTCGGACCCGAGCCTAGCTAGGGGTGGAATGGTTTTTATTGTTTTTTTAGAGGAATTAGAAGATCGCTACTGAAAAATTGCAGCGCATTAATCGGGAAATAACTGCTCCTGAAGTGCGTTTGATTGGAATCGATGGTGAAGCCATCGGTGTAGTTAAGTTGAGTGAAGCCCTGGCTTTAGCAGAAGAGAAAGAAACCGATTTGGTGGAAATTGCTCCGACAGCTGAGCCTCCAGTAGTCCGAATCATGGACTTTGGCAAATTCAAGTACCAAGAAGCCAAGCGTCAGCATGAAGCCAAGCTGAAGCAAAAAGTGATTCAGGTGAAGGAGGTGAAATTCCGTCCCGGCACAGACGATGGTGACTATGGTGTGAAGCTACGTAACCTAATCCGCTTTTTGGAAGATGGCGATAAGACAAAGATTACGCTGCGGTTTCGGGGTCGTGAGATGGCCCATCAAGAAATCGGAGCCAGAATGTTGGAACGTTTGAAGTTGGACCTGGAAGAGTTTGGTCAAGTTGAACAGTTTCCAAAGATGGAGGGTCGGCAGATGGTCATGGTGCTGGCTCCCATTCGTAAGGCTAAGTAACAAGTTATTGCAACTTGTGGTTTAGGTAGTGATGTGCTTCTGGGTACAGGAAGAGTAACCGTCGGTTACCACCTATGTTGCGCAAAATAAGAAGGGGTGCTTTATGCCCAAAATGAAGAGCAAGAGTAGCGCTAAGAAGCGCTTCACGGTTCGCGCAGGCGGATCGATCAAACGAGGACAGGCTTTCAAGCGCCATATTCTCACCAAGAAAACCACTAAGAACAAGCGTCATTTGCGTGGTTCCACCGAAGTTGCGAAGGCAGACGTTAAGTCTATTCGCTCCATGCTTCCTTACGCTTAACCTCAGACTAGATTAGGAGAATTCAATGCCAAGAGTCAAACGTGGGGTTACCGCAAGAGCCCGTCATAAAAAAATCACCGATGCCGCAACAGGGTATCGTGGTCGTCGTAAAAACGTATTCCGTATTGCTAAGCAAGCAGTTATGCGCGCTGGTCAATATGCTTATCGTGACCGTCGCAATAAGAAACGTGTGTTCCGCGCTTTGTGGATCGCCCGTATCAATGCGGCTGTGCGTGAGCATGGCATGAACTACAGCGTATTCATGAATGGTATGAAGAAAGCCTCTATCGATCTCGATCGTAAAGTGCTTTCAGATATGGCCATTGCTGACAAAGCGGCTTTTGCTGCTTTAGTTACTCGGATTAAATCCGTAGTCAGCGCTGCCGCTTAATTCTTTACTAAAAGAATTCAGCCGCTATGGTTTCTCTCGACCACATTGTCGAGGATGCCAAACGTGATTTCCTCGGAGCTGCCGATGCGGCAGCTCTAGAGGACGCCAAAGCTAGGTATCTCGGCAAATCAGGGGTTCTCACTGAGCGTCTCAAGGCGCTTGGTGGAATGTCGCCCGAAGAGCGCAAGAGTGCTGGCGCCCAAATTAATCAAATCAAGACCCAAGTAGAAGAAGCGCTACAGGCGCGTCGCCAAGCACTGGCTGATGGTGTTTTGCTTGAGCGTCTTGCAGCAGAGTCGATAGATGTCTCCTTGCCAGGTCGTGGTCAGGCTGTTGGTAGTTTGCATCCTGTGATGCGGACTTGGGAGCGTGTGGAAGAGATCTTCCGCTCCATTGGCTTTGATGTAGCAGATGGTCCTGAAATTGAAACCGATTGGTTTAATTTCACTGCATTAAATAGTCCTGAGAATCATCCTGCACGTTCGATGCAGGACACTTTTTATATTGATGCTAAAGATGAGCAAGGCAAACCTCTGCTGTTGCGCACCCATACCAGTCCAATCCAAGTTCGTTATGCCAGCGAGCATGTCAAACGCTATGCCAATGAAAAGGTCATGCCACCTATTAAGGTGATTGCGCCTGGTAGAACCTATCGTGTCGATAGTGATGCAACCCATTCACCCATGTTTCATCAGGTAGAAGGCTTATGGATTGCCGAAAGCGTTTCTTTTGCTGATCTCAAAGGCGTCTATACCGATTTCTTAAGAACCTTCTTTGAAACGAATGCATTGCAAGTGCGTTTCCGTCCTTCTTACTTCCCATTCACTGAACCATCAGCTGAGATTGATATGGCCTTTGGGGGCGGCAAACTCGCTGGACGTTGGTTGGAGATTTCGGGAGCAGGGCAAGTTCATCCTAATGTATTGCGCAATATGGGTATTGATCCCGAGCGCTACACCGGCTTTGCTTTTGGTTCTGGATTAGAGCGTTTAACAATGTTGCGCTATGGCATCGACGACTTACGCCTCTTCTTTGAGAACGATTTACGTTTTCTCGAACAGTTCCCAGCATAAGAACAGGACACAGCATGCAATTTTCTGAATCCTGGCTAAGACAATACGTCAATCCTGAGCTTGATAGCGCAGCCCTAGGTCATGCTATGACGATGGCGGGCTTGGAGCTTGAAGAGCAGCGCTCAGTTGCCCCAGCCTTTACCCAGATTGTGGTTGCACAGATTCTGTCTGCTGAGCAACATCCTGATGCGGATCGTTTAAGAGTCTGTAAAGTGAACGCCGGTACTGGCCAAGAGTTACAAATCGTATGCGGCGCACCTAATGCTCGCCCAGGAATCAAAATTCCTTGTGCTCTGGTTGGTGCTCAATTGCCTCCTTCTGAAGTCGGGGGAAAGCCATTTCAAATCAAAGTGGGTAAGTTGCGCGGTGTCGAAAGCCAAGGTATGTTGTGCTCTGGTAAAGAGCTCGGCTTGGGTGATGATCATGAAGGTATTTTGGAGTTGCCAGCTGATGCTCCTGTAGGCAAAGATATTCGTCAATATTTGGATTTAGATGATCAGATTTTTGTCATCAAGCTCACGCCTAATAAAGCGGATTGTTTGTCTTTGGTTGGTATGGCAAGAGAAGTTGCGGCGATTACCGGAGCGGTACTCAAAAAGCCTGAGTGGAAGGCCGTACCGGCTTCCATTAAAGACCAACGCAAAGTCATCGTTGAGAACACAGAACTTTGTGGCCGCTTTGCTGGTCGTGTGATTCAGGGCGTGAATGCAAAAGCCAAAACACCTGATTGGATTGTGCAACGTCTTGCCAGAGCAGGTCAAAGAAGTATTTCTGCCTTAGTGGATCTATCCAATTACGTCATGCTCGAGGTGGGTCAACCTAGTCATGTATTTGATTTAGATAAAGTCACCGGCGACATCATTGTGCGTTGGGCGAAAACGGGTGAGCAATTAGAGCTCCTCAATGGTCAGACTGTTCAGCTGGTAGAACAAAATAACCCCAAGGCACTCTCTATTGGCGTAGTAGCCGATCAAAATGGACCATTAGCTCTAGCTGGAATCATGGGCGGCAATCATTGTGCCGTGAGTGACGACACTAGGAATATCTTTGTAGAAGCGGCTTACTGGCAGCCCAACGCTATTCAGGGGCGTGCCCGTCGCTTTAACTTTAGTACCGATGCTGCCCATCGCTTTGAGCGTGGCGTTGATCCCCAGGCGACAGTCGATTGCCTTGAGTATTTATCTGCTTTGATTATCCAAGTGTGCGGCGGACAAGCCGGCCCCATTAATGATCAAGTTCTGGCCATGCCCGAGCGTAAGAGCGTCAAGATGCGCCTAGATAGAGCCAGCAAAGTGATCGGTATTCCGTTAACAACCCAAATTGTGAGTGGTGTATTTCAAGGTCTAAACTTTGACTTTAAGCTCGAGAGCGATACCTTTATTGTTACGCCGCCAAGCTATCGCTTTGATATCGAGATCGAAGAAGACTTGATCGAAGAGGTAGCACGCATGTATGGTTTTGAGAACATCCCAGACCATCCACCAGTAGCTAGCTTAAAAATGAGTGCTAAGCCTGAAGTAAAGCGGGCAGTGCATTTATTACGTCAGCGCTTTGCTCTGCAGGGCTATCAAGAGGCGGTGAATTTTGGCTTTATTGATGCTGAAAGTGAAAAACGCTTAGTTGGTGCAGGTGATGCCACTCTCATTAAAGTACTCAATCCCATTGCAAGCCAATACGGAGTCATGCGCAGTAATTTATGGGGTGGTTTACTCAATAACCTCAAAGCCAATCTCAACCGAGGTGCAACCCGAGTTCGCCTGTTTGAAACGGGTAGGGTATTTAAGCGAGATGCGGGTGTTACTGTGCAGCCTGGCAAAGTTGCTGGTTTTAATCAGCCACAGCGCATCGGCGGTTTGGCTTATGGCAGTTTTGTTCCTGAGCAGTGGGCCAATGCCAATCGCTTTGTGGATTTCTTTGATGTGAAGGGTGATCTTGAGCGAGTATTTGACCCACTTCATCTGGTAACTGAGACTGCGCAGCACCCCGCCTTACATCCAGGGCGCTCTGCACAAGTCATGATGAAATCACCTGAGGGCCCTGTAATTCTGGGCTGGATCGGCGAATTACATCCAGGTTTACAACAGGCTTATGAGTTGCCGCAAGCGCCGATCTTATTCGAGCTCGATTTGGAGCTCTTGCGTAATATCGGTCTGCCACAGCCAGAAGAACTGAGCAAATTCCCTGCGGTACAACGTGATCTTGCGGTGGTAGTAAAACAAAACATCGCGGCGCAAGTGTTGCTTGATGCAATGTATGCAAGCAAACCCCATTTTGTCCGCTCCATTGAATTATTTGATGAGTTCCGTCCCAAAGCAGGATCTGCATCGATGGCAGAAGATGAAAAGAGTTTGGCATTCCGTGTCACATTGTTAAATCCTGAGGACACATTGCAGGATGCACAAATTGAGGGCGTAATGAGTGGCTTATTAGCTGCCCTAGAAAAAAAATGTGCCGCGCGCTTGCGCTAGGTTTAGTATTACAAGTTCTGAGAAAATTTAATAAAAGTATTGCGAAAGAATCTTGCAATGAACAGCGTAAATAGCAACGACACCGTTACCAAGAATGAGCTCTCTGAAGCCTTATTTGATCAGGTTGGTCTTAATAAGCGTGAAGCAAAAGATATGATTGACGCCTTTTTTGATCGTATTGGACAGTCACTTGAAACCGGCGTAGAAGTCAAAATTTCTGGATTTGGTAACTTTCAACTTCGCAATAAGTCTGCGCGCCCTGGGCGTAACCCTAAGACTGGTCAGATGATTCCAATTGCGGCTCGCCGGGTCGTAACCTTCCATGCCAGTCAAAAGCTTAAGGATGTAGTGGAGTCGCATGCTCGAGAAAACAGAGTTTGATGCCAGTGCCAGTGGCACAACACTAACTAGTGCCCAGCTGCCCCCGATTCCTGCTAAGCGGTATTTCACAATTGGTGAAGTTGCAGATCTGTGTGGCGTTCGCTCACACGTATTGCGCTACTGGGAGCAAGAGTTCTCGCAATTGAGCCCTCAAAAGCGACGTGGTAATCGTCGCTATTACCAACACCATGAGGTCGTGCTGATTCGCAGAATTCGTGCTCTCTTGTATGAAGAGGGCTTTACGATCAGTGGCGCTCGCAATCGCTTAGAAGAGGCTCGCGGTGAACTACAACTCCGCGAAGAATTACAGGCTGTTTTGCAGATTTTGGCTAAATAAGCCCCATTCCATCAAATTCTGAGCTGATACAATTTTGTCTTTCGTCGGGGCGTAGCGCAGCCTGGTAGCGTACTTGCATGGGGTGCAAGTGGTCGGAGGTTCAAATCCTCTCGCCCCGACCATACTTCAAGCCCTTCCTAGAAATTGATATGACCTCCACCCATAGCTCACCAACCTCCATTCCTTCAGTTGATTACTTTGGTCTAGATATTCCTTTTCTAGCCCATTTAGGCGTGGTTCCTGAATATGCCAAAGAAGGTAAGGCGTTGATTAGATTAGATCTCAAACCCGAGCACCTCAATAGCTTTCAAGTTGCTCAAGGCGGGGTAATCATGGCTATATTGGACTTTGCGATGTCTGCAGCAGCTCGCAGCACCTTTAATCACCCCCTCGGCGCTACTACTGTTGATATGACAACCAGCTTTTTACGTCCCAGTCGTGGAAAGCTCATGGTGGAGGGTAAGGTTCTTAAATCCGGCAAATCGATTCAGTATTGCGAAGCGGTAGTCATCAATGCCGCCGGCGAGATCACCGCCAAAAGTAGTGGCAGTTTTATGCTCAGGGCCAAGTAGAGCGGGGATTTAAGCTCGATATTAAATAAGTATTATCTATAATATTAATAATATATAGAATTAATATAAAACCATACCATTCGTATTGGTTTAACTCATTAAATCCTAATAATTGATTATTAAGTTAACTATCTTATAATCTGGCTTCCTTTTCATTATCTAGAAAGTCATCAATATGTCCTCTTATAAAGAGTTATTAGCTCAGCGCGAGCAATTAGATAAACAAATTAAAGAAGCCATTGCCCGCGAAAAAGCAGACGGGATTGCTAAGGCTAAGCTTATTATTGATCAGTACCACCTCAGTGCATCCGACCTATTTAGTCGAAAATCGGGTTCTGGACCTAAAAGTGGCGGCAAGGTAGCTCCGAAGTACCGTAACCCCGCTAATGGTGAAACCTGGACCGGTAGAGGTAAGGCTCCAAAATGGATCGAAGGTAGAGATCGCTCTAGCTTTTTAATTTAAGTCATTGAATTAATTGCACTATTTATTTCTGGCGCAATGTTTAAAAAAAGCCATCACCCCTCGGGTTGATGGCTTTTTTATTAGATTCTTTCCATAAATACTGGTTTTAGTGGCATTTTCTGGCTAAAGCTTCAATAAATACGGTTTCAAGACTTTCTAGTCTCGATTTATTGGCAAAAGTATTATCAAGATCGCCATTTGTAGCTGGATAAGGAACAATCAGGGGATTCTGTTCTATTAGCCCATCCTCTAGTTCTTTTTGCAGGTCTTGGGTATCTTTTGGGTGAAGCGCTGTACTGGCGCTGATATTTTCTTCAGCCAGACTCATCACCCCGGGGTGCAGTTTGATAAATCCCTCATCGACCAAAATGGGAGTGCGTTGGGTATCTTTGTTTTTGCTGAGGTAGTGGATGAGGTGGACTTGCTCGACTGGGGGAATCAAGGCGTCTAAAAAGATCAGATCGGGTGCCAGGGAGACAGATTTCATAAGCCCCTCTAAGCTATCGATCGAAATTTCCATCTCCACCTTAAGCTGCCAGCTTTGTAGAGCCTCTAAAAGCTCAAGACTATTCTCAGTCCGCCTAAAAATACCCATTGCGATGCATTTCTGGGTAGACTTTTGCCGCATGGCCCGCTTTCGACGTTGTAACTGCTGCTCAAGAGAGCTCGCCAAAATACGACGGTGGCCGCCTCGAGTTTTCCAGGCAATCAATTCTCCTAATTCCACCATTTTTTGGACTGTGCCCAGGGATACTTGTAGTACTTTTGCGCTTTGACGGGTGCTGAGGTATTCCATTCCAGGGGTGATTTCTTTCATATTTCCTTCATTTGAGGTGTGATTTAAAGATTTAAAGAATAAAAATCAATTTCATTTGAATCTGTCAGCCACGCTTGAATAGCAGGTAGGAAAGTTCTGATTCATCAGCAGGAAATAGGGAAAGGCCCTAGTGGTTAGGCAGTTAATCGTGTTAAATTACTACGGTAGTAACAGTATTTGCACAGATCGATTCGTGGACTGGTGAAGCCAGAAAGCGAATGGTTATAACCACAGTTTTTATTCGGGAAACCCGATGAAAGGTGAGCATCATGATGCAGGACCAGAGAGATAACTCGTATCTCTTCGGGGGAAATGCCCCCTATGTAGAAGAACTCTATGAATCGTATTTGCTAGATCCAGGCTCTGTTGAGGATCATTGGCGAAATTATTTTGATAGCGTAAAGCAGGTGCCAGCCGTGGATGGTTCATCCATGAAGGATATTGCTCATGCACCCATCGTGGCATCCTTTGCCGAGCGTGCTAAGCAAGGTCCGATTAGAACGGTTTCCGATTCGGCTGACTCTGAGATGGGTCGTAAGCGTGTCGCTGTTCAACAGCTGATTGCTGCCTATCGAAATGTGGGTAATCGTTGGGCGGACTTAGATCCATTAAAGCGTTCTGAGCGCCCAGATATTCCCGAATTAGATCCTGCGTTTTACGGCTTTACTGATGGCGATATGGACATCGTCTTCAATACCAGCAATACCTTCTTTGGCAAGTCAGAAATGACTTTGCGCAATTTGTTGCAAGCCTTGCGTGAAACTTATTGCGGCACTATTGGTGTCGAGTTCATGTTTATTGCCGACCAAAAGATTAAGAAGTGGTGGCAAGAACAGTTGGAGTCGATTCGTTCGGCCCCTCAATTTAATGTGGATGAAAAGCGCCAAATTTTGGATCGCTTAACTGCTGCAGAAGGATTGGAGCGCTATCTCTCCGCTAAATATGTTGGGCAAAAACGCTTTTCACTGGAAGGTGGAGACAGCTTTATCCCTTGTATGGATCAATTGATTCGTCAGGCTGGTGCAGAGGGCGTGCAAGAGATTGTCATTGGTATGGCGCATCGTGGACGTTTGAATGTGTTGGTCAATGTTCTGGGCAAGATGCCAAAAGATCTCTTTGCTGAATTTGAGCATACCGGCCCAGAAAATCTGCCTGCGGGTGATGTTAAATACCACCAAGGTTTTTCAAGTGATATCTCGACACCAAGTGGTCCAGTGCACCTATCTTTAGCCTTTAATCCCTCTCATTTAGAAATCGTTAATCCTGTGGTTGAGGGTTCTGCTCGGGCGCGTATGGAACGTCGTGGCGACTTAATGGGTAAACAAGTGTTGCCTGTTTTAGTGCATGGTGATGCTGCAGTAGCAGGACAGGGCGTAGTGCAAGAGACCCTCGCGATGGCTGAAGTGCGTGGCTATTCGACTGGCGGTACAGTGCATATCGTAATCAACAATCAGATTGGATTTACAACCTCTGACCCACGCGATTTGCGCTCAAGTCTGTATTGCACCGACATTATGAAAGTGATCGATGCACCAGTCTTGCATGTCAATGGCGATGACCCTGAAGCAGTAGTGCTGGCCACGAAGTTGGCGCTAGACTTCCGGACCCAGTTTCATAAAGATGTGGCAATTGATATTGTTTGCTTTCGCAAACTCGGTCATAACGAGCAAGATTCGCCCGCAATGACCCAGCCCTTGATGTACAAAATCATTGGTGACCACCCCGGCACCCGCAAGTTATACGCGGATAAATTAGAAGCCCAAGGTATTCTCACGGCTGGTACTGGCGATCTCATGGTCAAAGAGTATCGTGCTGCGATGGATGAGGGTAAGCAAACTTCAGATCCTATTTTGAGCAACTTTGTTGGTAAATATGCGGTGGACTGGTCACCATTCCTGAATAAGAAATGGACTGACGAAGCCGATACAGCTATTCCTCTAGCTGAGTGGAAGCGCTTAGCAGAGAAGATTTCTGCAAATCCAAATGATTTCAAGGTGCATCCATTGGTGGAGAAGGTTCTCAACGACCGGGCCGCTATGGGACGTGGTGAAGTAAATGTGGATTGGGGCATGGGCGAGCATATGGCCTTTGCCTCATTGGTAGCCAGCGGTTATCCAGTTCGCCTATCGGGTGAGGATAGCGGTCGAGGTACCTTTACCCACCGTCATGCTGTATTGCATAACCAAAATCGTGAGAAGTGGGATACCGGGACTTACGTTCCACTGCAGCATGTCACCAAAGATCAAGCTCCCTTTATTGTGATTGACTCGATTCTGTCAGAAGAGGCCGTGCTTGGTTTTGAATATGGCTTTGCATCAGCAGAACCCAATACACTCACGATTTGGGAGGCCCAGTTTGGTGACTTTGCTAATGGCGCCCAAGTGGTAATCGATCAATTTATTGCTTCTGGTGAAGTGAAGTGGGGTCGTGCTAATGGTTTGGTCATGATGCTGCCACACGGTTATGAAGGTCAGGGTCCTGAGCATTCCTCTGCGCGTTTAGAGCGCTTTATGCAATTGTGTGCTGATACCAATATGCAGGTGATTCAGCCAACGACCGCAGCACAGATCTTCCATGTTTTACGTCGTCAAATGATCCGTCAGTTCCGTAAGCCTTTGATCTTGATGACGCCCAAATCGCTCTTGCGAAATAAGGAAGCCTCATCACCACTCATTGAATTTACTAAAGGTAAGTTCCATACAGTTTTGCCTGAACGTGATGAGAGTATTGATGCTCAAAAAGTGACACGTCTTTTGATCTGCTCAGGCAAGGTCTACTATGACTTAGCCAAAGAGCGTACTGAGAAGAAGATTGGTGATGTAGCGATTATTCGCTTGGAGCAACTCTATCCATTCCCACACAAAGCCCTGACAGCAGAATTGAAAAAGTATCCTAATCTTGCTGAAGTGGTGTGGTGTCAAGATGAGCCTCAAAACCAAGGCGCTTGGTTCTTTGTTCAGCACAATATTTTGGAGAACATGTCTGAAGGCATGAAGTTATCTTATGCCGGACGTCCTGCTTCAGCTTCACCTGCAGTGGGCTATGCCCATCTCCATCAAGAACAGCAGAAGTCATTAATCAATGCAGCATTTGCCAAACTTAAAGGTTATGTGATCACGAAGTAATCGTCGACATAATCTCAACCCATACCTCTAGGAATCATCATGGCTATATTTGAAGTGAAAGTCCCCCAGCTCTCTGAATCTGTTGCAGAAGCAACTTTATTACAGTGGAAAAAGAAAGTCGGCGATGCTGTTGCGCAAGACGAAATCTTGATCGAAATTGAAACCGATAAGGTCGTGCTGGAAGTTCCCGCACCATCTGCTGGCGTGCTAACTGAAGTTTTGGTTGGTGATGGCGGCACAGTCGTTGCCGAGCAATTAATCGGCAAGATCGACAGCACTGCAGTAGCCAGTGCAGCGCCGGTAGCAGCTCCAAAAGCTGCAGCCCCTGCCGCAAAGCCTGCTGCAGCTCCTGCATCCAGCTCTTCATCAGCTGCCCCTGCAGCTGCACCTTCAGCAGCAAAGCTCATGGCCGAGAGTAATCTCAATGCAGGTCAAGTGGCTGGCTCAGGCCGTGATGGCCGTATTACCAAAGGTGATGTACTCAACGCCGTATCTGGCGGCACTAAATCTAGTGCTGCACCTTTGCCAGCCGTCTCGATTCCTTTAGGTGATCGCCCAGAAGAGCGGGTGCCAATGACCCGTTTGCGTGCTCGGATTGCCGAGCGTTTACTGGAGTCCCAAGCTAATAACGCCATATTGACTACCTTTAATGAAGTCAATATGGCGCCGGTGATTGCGATGCGCAATAAATACAAAGATATCTTTGAAAAGACCCACGGTGTGAAGTTGGGTTTCATGTCCTTCTTTGTGAAAGCGGCTACACACGCTTTAAAGAAGTTCCCCTTACTGAACGCATCGGTAGACGGCAACGATATTGTGTATCACGGTTACTTTGATATTGGTATCGCAGTTAGTTCACCGCGTGGTTTAGTGGTGCCTATTCTGCGTGATGTTGACCAAATGAACTTGGCTGACATTGAGAAGAAAATTGCTGAGTATGGTGCTAAGGCTCGTGAAGGCAAGCTCACTATTGAAGAGCTTACTGGCGGCACTTTCTCGATCTCCAATGGTGGTGTGTTTGGTTCAATGCTTTCAACTCCAATCATTAATCCACCTCAGTCAGCAATTTTGGGGATTCATGCGACTAAAGATCGCGCCGTTGTAGAAGATGGGCAAATTGTGATTCGTCCAATCAACTACCTGGCGCTGTCTTATGACCATCGCATTATTGACGGTCGCGAGGCAGTACTCGGCTTAGTGGCCATGAAGGAAGCTTTAGAAGATCCTTCACGCCTCTTACTTGATCTGTAAGCGGGGCATCTATGAGTAAAGCATTTGATATTCTCGTGATTGGTGGTGGTCCTGGTGGTTATATTGCGGCGATTCGTGCAGCGCAATTGGGCTTTAATGTTGCTTGTGCAGAATCCAGCGCCTATGATGACCCTAAGGGTGAGCCTCGTTTGGGGGGCACCTGCCTGAATGTAGGCTGCATACCCTCTAAAGCCTTGTTGGCGTCTTCCGAAGAGCTTGAAAAGATCGAGCACCATGCCGCAGACCATGGCATCAAGGTTGGTTCGGTCAGTATGGATACCAAGAAAATGATTTCTCGTAAAGATGAGATCGTGACCAAGATGACTGGTGGCATTCAGTATCTGTTCAAGAAAAACAAGATTACTTTGTTAAAGGGCCATGCTTCATTTGCCGGCAAAGATGCTAGCGGCTACCAAATTCAGATTGATGGCAAGGAAAAGGAAACGGTTACGGCAAAGAATGTCATCATCGCTACAGGTTCAAAAGCCCGTCATTTGCCAGGTGTCGTTGTCGATAATCAGTTGATCTGTGATAACGAAGGCGCTCTCAAGTTTGATGTAGCCCCCAAGAAATTAGGTGTGATTGGAGCTGGCGTAATTGGCCTCGAGTTGGGTTCAGTTTGGCGCCGCTTAGGTGCAGAGGTCACAATTCTAGAAGCTATGCCAAGCTTTCTCGGTGCATGCGACCCTGGTATCGCCAAAGAAGCGCAAAAGTTATTTGCCAAGCAAGGTCTCAATATTCAGACTGGCGTAAAGATTGGCGAAGTGAAGGCTGATAAAAAGGGTGTCTCTATTCAGTACGTCGATAACACCGGTAAGGCTCAAAAGCTAGACTGCGAGCGTTTGATTGTTTCCGTTGGACGCGTACCCAATACTGATAAGTTGGGCTTAGACAAAATAGGCTTGAAGGTCGATGAGCGCGGCTTTATTCCAATTGATGATCACACCTGTGCAACGGCTGCGTCTGGCGTCTATGCCGTCGGTGACGTTGTCCGTGGGCCAATGCTGGCCCATAAGGCTGAGGACGAAGGCGTCTTGGTAGCCGAGATTATTGCTGGTCAAAAACCCCACATCGATTACAACTGCATACCCTGGGTGATTTACACCGACCCTGAAATTGCCTGGGTTGGTAAGAACGAACAGCAACTCAAAGATGAAGGTCGCGCATACAAAGCCGGTCAATTTCCATTTGCTGCCAACGGCCGTGCTTTAGGAATGGGACGCTCCGATGGTTTTGTGAAAGTCCTAGCCGATGCGAAGACGGATGAGATTCTCGGTGTTCATATCATTGGCCCTAACGCATCTGACTTAATTGCTGAGGCAGCAGTTGCTATGGAATTTAAGGCTGCAGCGGAAGATATTGCTCGGATCTGTCATCCACACCCAAGTTTATCTGAGGTGGTGCGTGAAGCAGCACTTGCAGCAGATCAACGCGCCTTAAACATGTAATTGAAAGCCATCGAGTACTACCAACAAGAGTTAAAAGCGCACGGGTATCATACCGATCCCGCGCAGCTTCGTGCAATTGAGCGTTTGCAAGCATGCGAAGATGAGTGGGTAGACTACAAGCATGTTCGTAGCAACGAACTCAAAAAGAAACTCTTTAAACCTTCTTTACCCCGGGGCGTTTACTTATGGGGTGGTGTAGGCCGGGGCAAATCTTTTTTAATGGACTGTTTTTTTGCAGCCTCTCCTTTAGAAAAAAAAATCCGCATCCATTTTCATGAATTCATGCGTGAAGTTCATCGTGAATTACATGAGCTATCTGGGTTAGCAGATCCGCTAGATGAGTTAGCAATCCGGATTTCAAAACGCTACCGACTGATATGTTTTGATGAGTTTCACATTAACGATATTGCTGATGCAATGATCCTCTATCGTTTACTCAAGGCTTTGTTTGAGGATCGTGTGCAGTTTGTGATGACCTCAAACTATCGACCTGACCAACTGTATCCAGATGGTCTGCATCGAGATCGGCTCTTGCCAGCGATTCGTTTGTTGGAAGAAAAGCTCGACGTTTTAAATGTGGACGCAGGCAATGACTACCGTCGCTTACAAATGGAGCAGGTAGATGCTTACTTGACCCCCATTACTTCTGAGACCGATCTTAAACTCTTGAATATGTTTTACGCTTTGATCGGTAATCGAGCCGAAGATCCCAATCCCATTTTATATATTGAGTCACGAGAATTGCTCCCCCTTCATATGGGTGACGGAGTGGTGTGGTTTGATTTTGAGACGCTCTGTTGTGGGCCACGTTCTCAAAACGATTATTTAGAGATTGCTAAACAATTTCATACGGTGATTCTGTCTGGGGTGCCTTATATGCCACCCCGTTTAACGAATGAAGCCCGCCGCTTTATTTGGTTGGTCGATGTCCTGTATGACAATAAAAATAAGTTGATTATTTCAGCGGCTGTGCCTGCTGCAGAGCTGTATACCGAGGGGCAAATTACCGCTGAATTCTCAAGAACCGTTTCTAGATTGATTGAGATGCAGTCTAGAGACTACCTAGATGCGCCTAGGCGTATCCATTCGAGCGCCTTGACCTAAAATAGCGCTATGACCCGTATTTCTGACCTCAATGCTGATTTACATTGCCACTCTGTGGTTTCTGATGGCACCTTAACACCCGAAGATTTGGCGCAGCGCGCCTATGCTAATGGCGTGAGGCTTTGGTCTTTGACTGATCATGATGAATTGGGTGGTCAAGAACGTGCGCGTGCAGCGGCTCAGGCGATTGGTATGGCATATGTTGGAGGCGTGGAGATTTCAGTAACTTGGATGGGGCAGACCATTCATATTGTTGGCCTTGGAATTGATGAGAAAAACCCTGAGTTACTAGAGGGTCTGCGGTTGACTCGAGATGGTCGCGGTAAACGCGCTCAGCAAATTGCTGATGCTCTAGCTCAAGTTGGTATTGATGGTGCCTATGAAGGCGCGTTGCATTTCGCAGGTAATCATGATTTGATTTCGCGTACGCACTTTGCTCGATTTTTAGTGGAGCGGGGAGTGTGTCGCAACACTGAAACCGTTTTTCAGAATTATCTGGTTGAAGGCAAGCCCGGCTTTGTGCCACATCAATGGGCCAATCTAGAAGATACTGTGTCATGGATTAAGCAAGCGGGTGGCGTGGCAGTGATTGCACATCCTGGCCGCTATGATTTTACGTCCACACAAATGGATCAGCTCTACGAGCGTTTTAAAGACTTTGGCGGAGTAGGGATTGAAGTCATCACCGGTAGCCATAGCCCAGACCAGTATCAAACCTACGGCAAAATTGCAGAGAAATATGGTTTTATGGCCTCACGTGGCTCCGATTTTCATGATCCAAAGGAAAGCCATATCGACTTGGGGACACTGCCATTGTTGCCGAGTAATCTAACGCCTGTTTGGTCGGTATTTCACTAATGAATCACATTATCAATAAAGATCCCCATGTTTGCTGAACGCGTTCTCTCTGGCATGCGCCCAACGGGCAATTTGCACCTTGGGCATTACCATGGCGTATTGAAGAACTGGGTCCGTTTACAAGCGGAGTATCCCTGTTTCTTTTTCGCTGCAGACTGGCATGCGCTAACTACGCACTATGAAACCCCAGAGGTGATTGAGCAGTCTGTTTGGGATATGGTGATTGATTGGTTAGCAGCAGGTGTTGATCCGAATCAGGCAACTCTGTTTATTCAAAGTAAAGTGCCCGAGCATGCTGAACTTTTCTTGTTGCTGGCAATGGGAACCCCGTTAGGCTGGTTGGAGAGAGTGCCCACCTATAAAGACCAGATCGAGAAGCTGAAAGAAAAAGATCTGCAGACCTACGGTTTCTTGGGCTACCCTTTATTACAGTCCGCCGATATTCTCATCTACCGCGCCCAATTCGTGCCCGTTGGTGAAGATCAAGTGCCTCACGTAGAGATGACCCGTGAAGTAGCGCGTCGGTTTAATTATCTCTATGGTCGTGAAGCCGGCTTTGAAGAAAAAGCGCTAGAGGCAGTCAAAAAACTGGGTAGCAAACGCGCTAAGATGTATGCAGAACTCCGAACGGCTTATCAAGAACGTGGAGACGATAGTGCTCTAGAACAAGCGCAAGCACTTTTGCAGGATTCGCAAAGTCTATCGATGGCAGATCGCGAAAGATTGTTTGGTTTTCTGGAGGGTGCGCGCAAAATTATCCTGCCAGAACCTCAGGCCCTATTAACTGCTGCCTCAAAAATGCCTGGCCTTGATGGTCAGAAGATGTCGAAGTCTTATGGCAATACGATTAGTATTCGTGAAAAACCTGAAGAAATTATTCGCTCAATGCGCACGATGCCTACTGATCCTGCGCGAGTTCGCAGAACCGATGCGGGCGATCCTGCCCGTTGTCCTGTTTGGCAATTTCATACTGTGTATTCAGATGAAGCGACAAAAGCATGGGCTGAGAAGGGGTGCAAAAGTGCAGGAATTGGCTGCCTTGAGTGTAAGCAGCCTGTGATTGATGCGATATTGGCCGAACAACAACCGATGTTTGAGCGTGCCCAGAAATATTTAGATGATCCTAGCTTATTGCGCTCAATCATTGCCGATGGTTCCGATAAAGCACGTAAGGTTGCTCAAGAAACCATGCGTGAGGTTCGTGAAGCCATGGGCTTAGCTTACGACTAGACTTGAATTCAAGTCATACTGCTCTTGAAGTAGCGTCTCCTTGGATTAGACGCTTTACTCCCGCAATCCCACGAAATGGTCTGGTTTTAGATTTAGCCTGCGGCTCTGGTCGACACTCTCAACTTTTAGTCGAAGCGGGGTATTCTGTTCTGGCAGTAGATCAAAATATTGAGGCGATTAGTCAATTCAAGCACCCTCATTTAGCGGTGGAATGCCTGGATTTAGAGGGTGGGATCTGGCCATTACTCCATAAGCAGTTTGTCGGAATTGTGGTCACCAATTATCTGTATCGACCCTACTTAGCGGAATTACCCAGAATGCTGTCAGATGGTGGGGTTTTGCTTTATGAAACCTTTGCGCAAGGTAACGGGGAGTTTGGGAAGCCATCCAACCCTGATTTCCTCCTAAAAACAGGGGAATTACTCTCGTTTTCTGCCCAGAATGGCCTGAAAGTTCTGGCTTATGAGCATCTTTATATTGACGACCCCAAGCCCGCCATGATTCAGAGGCTTTGCGCTGTAAAAGGCGATTTACAGGGGCACATTCCGTTACAATTTCGAGGTTAAACACCTATCTATATGGCATCTACCTAGTGAGCAGCACTTCCTTAAATCAAGCCAATCAAAAACCCATTGCTGGCAGCATGGTGGCGATTGTTACGCCCATGCTGGAGGATGGCAGTCTTGATTTCCCAGGTTTACGCTCCTTACTCGATTGGCATGTCACTGAGGGTACTGATGGAATTGTGATCGTTGGTACTAGTGGCGAGTCACCAACCGTTTCGGTTCAAGAGCATTGTGAGTTAATCCAAGTGTGCGTTGAGCATATTGCCGGCCGAATTCCGGTGATTGCAGGTACGGGCGGTAATTCGACTAGTGAGGCTATAGAGCTCACCCAATACGCCAAGAAAGTCGGCGCTGATGCGAGTCTTCAAGTAGTTCCTTATTACAACAAGCCAACCCAAGATGGCATGTATGCCCACTTTAAAAAGATCGCAGAGTCAGTCGATTTGCCAGTCATTTTGTACAACGTGCCTGGCCGAACTGTAGCTGACTTAGCCGGCGAAACCGTTGTTCGATTGGCACAAGTTCCAGGCATGATTGGTATTAAGGATGCGACCGGAAATCTAGAGCGCGGCATGGCTTTAATTGCCGATCTGAAACGCGTAGGCCAAGAACAATTTGCCGTTTTTTCGGGCGATGATTTAAGTGCTGTCTTATTAATGCTAATGGGCGGCAAAGGCAATATTTCTGTCACAGCCAATGTTGCACCACGCTTAATGCATGAATTGTGTAAATGCGCCATGTCTGGCGAACTCACTCGTGCCCGTGATCTGCAGTATCAATTGCTTGCACTGCATAAAGCCATGTTCATTGAAGCAAACCCCATTCCAGTTAAATGGGCCTTATATGAGATGGGCAAGATTGGCCCCGGAATTCGTCTACCTTTAACTCCTTTGAGTGTTACCTTGCGTGAACCTTTAAAGATCGCATTGAAACAAGTCGGTTTACTATGAAGAGCGCTATGCCATTTTTGACTCGTAATATTTCCTGTTTGGCCATATTGGCTATTTTGATTTCCGCCTTAGTAGGGTGTAAAACCATTACAAGTAGCGATACAGTGGACTATAAGAGAAGCTCTGGAGAAGTCCGTGGCCCCAACCTATCTTATCCACCCGATCTCATTACTGCTCAAGCAGATCGTCGCTACGTTGTTCAAGATGGCACAGCTACGATGTCCGAGTATGTTGCAGCAACCAAGAAAACAGCCCAGTTACGCGCTAATGTGATGACTGGTATTCCAGGAATGCGTATTGCCCGTGATGGCGATCGTCGTTGGCTGGTCATTGAAAAACCAGCTGCCGAACTTTATCCCCAGATTAAAGACTTCTGGCAGGAGAATGGCTTTTTATTAACAACGGATTCTCCCTCTACCGGAATCATGGAAACCGATTGGGCTGAAAACCGTCCTAAGATTCAACAAGACGCTATTCGCTCGTTTTTAAACAACGCTTTGGACTCTATTTCGGATACAGGTGAGCGTGATCGCTATAAGACTCGTCTTGAGGTGGCTAATCCTGATGAGACAGAGGTATACATCACCCAAAAAGGTGCTCTTGAAAAATGCGTGAGCGATTCTTCTGGTAATTGTCTTTATACAATTTGGACTCAGCGTCCTACCGATCCCGAACTAGAGGCCGTCTTCTTACAGCGCCTGATGGAGCGTTTAGGTATGACTCAAGAAATGGCTAAGGCCCAAATGGCAGCGCCTGTAGTGGCTAAAACACCGAAGGCAAACTTAGTGCAAGAAGGTAATGCAGCTCACATTGAAGTTGGCAACGGCTTTGATCGTGCATGGCGCGATGTCGGCTTAGCGCTGGATCGCTCTAACTTTACCGTTGAGGATCGTGATCGCTCCAACGGTATTTATTACGTTCGCTATGTAAATCAAAAGGAGACCAGCGAAACAAAAGGTTTCTTCTCAAACTTATTTAGTAGTAAGGATGATTCAGCATTAAAGGCGAAGAAGTATCGGGTGATAGTGAAATCGACAGGGGACACAAGCTGTAGCGTATACGTGCAGGATGCCGATGGCAAACCTGAAAATACGCCTGCTGGTTTGCAACTCTTAACCTTACTCACGGATCAGCTAGGTCGCTAAGTCGGACCCATCTGCTTTAATACAGACGTAAAAAAAGCCGCTCGAAAGCGGCTTTTTCTTCAAGAAGGAAATTACTTCTTGTCAGCAGCAGGAGCAGCAGCCGGTGCAGCAGCGGCTGGAGCATCAGCAGCAGGTGCAGCAGCAGGAGCTGGAGCAGGAGCTGGTTCTTCTTTTTTACCGCAAGCAGCTAAAACGATTGCCAACATAGCAGCGAGTACGAGTGACTTCTTCATTTGTAATTTCCTCTTAAAAATAAATATCAATTACCGGTAATTGGTGACGGACTATACGAAGGGAAAATCCCTAAGTACTTTCCTGTATTTATTATAGCCAGCTCTTTGTTACCGCTTAATAAATTCGAGCCAGCCAGATAGGTAAGCTTCTAGGAGGCTGTTATGGGCTTTTTTTCCGATAGCATGGCCCGCGGGAAGTGCCTTGAATTTACTCAGTTTTTTCCAAGCGTCCTGAATTTCCTGGGCCTCATTTTGGGTCATGTTTTCCCCATTACAAAACACGGTTTCCCCTAAGCTCAAAATCCGAGTCTGAGGATGGGGCACAAGAGTCAGTTTTAACAAATTCTGAGCAAATGCCAATGGCATCACATGCGACTTGCTTGCAAAAATCGCTTGCGGTTTGGGTTCGCTCAAATAGGCCGCTATTCCTGGAAGAAAGGTATCAATCTCTTGCAGTTTGAGGGTGCGCAGTTTCTCTTGAACCTGTTTGATGAGTTCGTCAGGTAATTGTTCGGCTTTCTCAGTGGCATTTTGTAAAGGATCGGCAAAGTATGTTGCTAAGTGCGGCAGATCTTCTAAAGATTCAGCAAGACGCCATAGCCCCTCTTGTAACAACTCTTTATAACTGGGCGACCGAAATCCAACTGACCATGTTTGGCAGCCTGGATCAAGCGCAATCCCTTCATGGGCAATATGCGGCGGCAAATAGAGCATATCGCCTGGCTCTAAATCCCAAATGTACTCCGCTTTAAAGTTCTTCAAGATTTTTAGTGGCAGCGATGGCTTCAGACTTAAGTCGCTTTGTTCAGAAATCTTCCAACGCCTTCTCCCGGACATCTGAATTAAAAAGACGTCATACGAATCGAAATGGGGCCCAACTCCGCCACCAGGACCTGCAATACTAATCATTAAATCGTCAAGACGCGCATCCGGAATAAACCGAAACCACGAGAGGATCTTGGCAGCAGCAGGGTGTATTGCCTCCATGCCCTGAAGTAGGATGGTCCAATCGGTATCTTCTATCTTAGGGATGTCTTTTTTGCTCAGCGGACCAGCAGAAAGACGCCAAGGTTTCGAGTGGACCAGACGCGATTCACAATCTGCCGATTGGGCAAATTGAAAGAGGGTCTGTGCAGAAATCGGACTATCTAAGGGAGTATTTTGAGACTTGGCTAAGCTATAAGCAGGGATGGCGCCTCGCACGAGTAAGGGCTTTTTATGCCAAAACACCTTCATAAACTCCTGAGGGCTTCTACCGCCCAATAGAGCCCAGTTTTGGTCAATTGGCAGCGGTTTTGGGGGGATAGGTGGCTCGTAAGGCTTACTCAAGTAAAATGTTTCCTATATCAAAAGTAGTACTGTAATAGCACTGAAAAGTCCGCATGAAGATCGATAAAAATACTGTTGTATCCCTACGTTATAAATTAACCGACGCACAAAACAATGTCATTGAAGAACCTGATTCTCCGATGGTATACCTGCATGGCGGTTACGAAGGGACTTTTCCGAAGATTGAAGCGATCCTGGATGGTCAGAATATTGGTTTTGAAACCACTGTGCAACTAGAGCCTACTGAGGCCTTTGGTGAATACAACCCAGAGTTGCTCAAGATTGAACCCCGCACACGTTTTCCAGAACCACTAGAAGTCGGTATGCAGTTCGAGGGCGTTCCTGAAGAAGATAGTGAAGAAGATACGGATTTATTGGCGGCCGAAGAAGACGAAGATGATTCACTGATCTATACCGTAACCGACGTTGCAGATAATCAAGTGGTGTTGGATGGCAATCATCCTTTGGCAGGCATGGCGCTTCGCTTTTGGGTACAAGTGCAAGATATTCGCGCTGCTACCGATGAAGAAATTGCTAATCGTCATCCAGCAGGCGCAGAGAGTTTTACCTTTGGCATGCCCAACGAAGAAGATGGTGAAGAGTCTGATGCTGACGACTTTATTTCTATTGCTTCAGGCGCAGGTAGAAGCAATCCCCGCACTCTGCATTAATTATTCTTTAAGCCATTCTTTGATGGCATCAAGATCACGTTTCGTATCGCTCTGAGTGCTGGATTCATTGCCGATTGATTTGTTGCCTAACTGAGCCAAGGCTTTTTCTAGAGCAGCAATTTTGCTTTCTTGCTCAAGACTTGCATCAATCAAGCCCTTTAAAGCCATCGACACTGGATCATCGACATTAGGCGTAATGCCGTACGCAGAAAAGTAAGCCTTGCTGTCTGTAGCTTGGGTTTGCGGTAAATCTGGATGCAAAATACGAGCAGGAACGCCTACTGCAGTAGCGCCCGCAGGAATTTCCTTTAGGACAACTGCATTTGAACCAACCCGAGCGCCGTCGCCAACCATGAAGCCGCCCAATACTTTTGCACCAGCGCTAATGACAACTCCTTTGCCTAGAGTGGGATGACGTTTAACTCCCTTATAGAGTGAAGTGCCACCAAGCGTTACTCCTTGGTAGATGGTGCAGTCATCACCAATTTGCGTAGTCTCACCAATCACAATACCTAGACCGTGATCTAAAAATACCCGGCGTCCAATTTTGGCAGCTGGATGGATTTCAATGCCGGTGATGATGCGAGCAAGCAAAGATAAGAAGCGAGCCAGCCACTTAAAGCCAATGATCCATAAAAAATGATAGATGCGATAAAGAAAAATCGCATGTAAACCTGGGTAGCAGGTGATGACCTCAAAACGATTCCGTGCCGCAGGATCGCGCGCAATGATGGAGTCAACAGTCTCAAAAAGGGTATTCAACATAGCTTGATTCTAATGGTTTGGGCTTATTTTCTCAGGAGCATCTGTTTTGCGATTCCCCGCAGCAGATCAATTTCCTCTTTATGGAGTCTAGCCCTGGCAAAAAGAGCTTGTAAGCGGGGCATGAGTTTTTTGGGATTTTGAGGATCAAGATAGCCCAGGGCAATCAAGCCTGCTTGCCAATGCTCCAACATCGCCGCAATGGCAGCAGGGTCTGCAAACTCAGCCAGATCCTCACGAGACCCTGAAAATAGTGCATTCCCGGAACCTGCTAATTGGCCAAGCGCCTCTTTAAGGCTAAAGGCGCAGACCATGACCGCTTGAGCCAAATTAAGGGAAGGGTAGGCTGGGTTGGCGTCTAGCCAAACGCGATGGGTGCAAAGCGCTAAATGACTGTTATCAAGACCAGTGCGCTCGGGACCAAAGAGCAAAGCAACCGACTGGCCTGCATGAACTGTTTTTGCAATTAAATTTTTAGCTACTTGCCAATTGAGGGCTGGCGGACCAAATTCGCGGTCTCGACTCGTGAGCCCTAATACGAGGGTGCAGCCTTGGACTGCTCCATCAAGAGTTTGGAGTTCTTCGCTAGATTGCAAAACATCCGTAGCGCCACTAGCAAGCGCAATGGCCTCAGGATCTTGGGCAATTTGCCTGTGTTTGGGATTGACCAATAGCAATTGGTCAAAAGCCATTGTTTTGAGTGCGCGGGCTGCAGAACCAACGTTGCCAGGGTGGCTGGTTTCCACCAAGACCCAGCGGATCAATTCAGCATTTTGAGAAATCATGGAGTTTAGTTGGCTAGCAATGTGGGCAATCGTTTAGAATCAAGCTATTAGCTCGTTATTGTCCTTCAGTTTCTACTGGAGTTTGCAATTTTTCGGGTCCGTTCTTATTTAATTTGTCCATACACTATGCATCCCATGTTAAATGTGGCCATTAAGGCTGCCCGTCGTGCCGGTACCGTAATTAATCGGGCCTCTCTCAATTTAGAGCGTTTGCAGGTTGATCGTAAACAGCACAATGATTTTGTGACTGAAGTGGACAAAGCTGCAGAAGCAGCAATCATTGAAACCCTAAGCGAAGCCTATCCAACTCATGGATTCTTGGCTGAGGAAACCGGCTCTCAAAATAGTGGCTCTGATCACATTTGGATTATTGATCCATTGGATGGTACAACCAACTTCATCCATGGATTTCCACAATATGCAGTATCAATCGCACTCGCAGTCAATGGTGTCACCCAACAAGCTGTTGTGTATGACCCAACCCGTGATGAACTCTTTACTGCCACCCGTGGAGCGGGAGCCTACTTAGATCGTCGCCGCTTACGCGTAGCCACGCAAGATCGTTTAGCAAACACTTTATTAGGTACTGGCTTTCCATATCGGCAAGATCAAGATCTTGAGACCTATCTGAAAATCTTTGCAGAGATGTCCCGCCAATGCGCAGGCCTACGTCGTCCTGGTGCAGCAGCCCTTGACTTGGCTTATGTGGCTGCTGGTCGCTACGACGGCTTCTTTGAAAGCGATCTCAAGCCCTGGGACATGGCAGCGGGAGCCTTGCTGCTTACTGAGGCAGGCGGCTTGATCGGCAATTACCGCGGCGAAGAGGGCTTCTTGGAGAGTGGTGAAGTCATGTGTGCGAACCCCCGAATTTTTGCCCAAATGGCGCAAATTCTATCGCGTTATTCCAAGTACTAAGTAAAGCACTGAGTACATTACTGAGCCAGCTTATTTCACTAAGTCTAGATAACGAACACCTTGCTCATTAATGAGTAGGGCGCTGGCTTTTGGTAAAACGCTTTCAGGGTGATCTAAATCCCAATCCGATAGAACCCAACGCTGCCAACGGGTATCACCTAGTTGTTCATGATGATGATTTGGCATGTGGGTGTGGCCATGAATCAAGCGATCAATCGAATGTTTTTCGATGAGAGAAGCGCAGGCGCTAGTAGTCACATCCATTTGTAAAGAACGGTTTGCTGGAGCATAGCGAGTTGCTCTCTGGTACTTCAAGGCACTGTTACGACGCAGTTGGTTTGCAATCGAGCGGCGCCATTGCAAAGGAAATTGTAAGAATAGTTTTTGCACCCAGTGCTTACGAGTCCATTTACGAAAGACTTGATAACCCATGTCTGCGGTGCATAAAACATCGCCATGACTCAATATATAGCCTTGACCTGCAATGCTGACGGGGGAAGGATCGGGTAATAAGGTCATCCCCGTTTTCTTGAGGTAGTCAGGGCCGAGTAAAAAATCCCGATTGCCATGCAAATAAAAGAGCTTCACTTTGGTTGATAACAATGCCAGAGCACTCCGGACTTCTTGCTGAAAAGGCGAGCCTGCATTGGCATCATCTCCTAGCCAATACTCAAATAAATCACCCATAATAAAAACTGCCTCTACTGACCCAGTTTCTTTTTGACAAAAGTCAAAGAAGCACTGAGCCGTTTGAGGCATGGAGGGGGTCAGGTGCAGATCAGAGATCAGCAGGGCGCTTTGACATTGCACGCTCATGCTTCGATGACGCTGGCCTTTTCAATAATTACGTCCTCTGCGGGGACATCTTGATGAAAGCCTGCATTACCAGTTTTTACTTTGCGAATCGTATCAACTACATCAAGACCATCAGTCACTTTACCGAAGACAGCGTAACCCCAGCCTTGTGCACTAGGCGCAGTATGGTTCAAGAAATCATTGTCATTGACGTTAATGAAAAACTGAGCAGTTGCAGAGTGAGGATCACTAGTACGCGCCATCGCAACTGTGCCACGTTCATTTTTGAGACCATTATTGGCTTCGTTTTCAACTGGGGTACCAGTGGATTTTTCTTTCATACCAACACCCATGCCGCCACCTTGGATCATGAAGTTATTAATGACCCGATGAAAAATAGTGCCGTCGTAATGACCTGCTTTCACATATTGTAAAAAATTCGCGACAGTTTTTGGGGCTTTAACTGCGTCGAGACAGAGAGTGATATCACCTTTATTGGTTTTTAGAAGAACTTTCGCCATTGCTTGGGGTACTTTCCTTGGGGTTGGTCGGTTGTAAATTAGATTGGGGTAATGCGCTATCGGGCTTTTGTTTCAGCATCTCATTGAGTGCTTTGGCGCGATTGATATAAAAGCGTTGATTGGTTCTGGATTGAGACGCATTTTCATAGGCTTTAGCTGCCAAGCGCACATAGACTTCACCCAAGTTGGCAGAGGCGATGGCATAAGTGGGTCGGAGCTTAAGAGCGAGCTCTAAATAATCTCGCGCTTCGATCCATTGACCTTGGTTCGCAGCTAGCGCAGCTAAATTGTTATAAGGCTCTGGCAATTCTGGAAACTGTTGCGTAATTTCAATGAGAGTTTGTTTGGCAGCAGCAAAGTCACGCATCTGAATTTGAATTCTGGCTTTGACATAACGCAACTGAACATTTTTAGGTGTTTTACTGAGTCGTTCATTGATTAAATCAATCGCGGCAGGAAACTGTCTGGCTTTGACAAGCTTTTCAATATCCGAAGGGACACCATTTTTACTGACAGGATCGGGTTCAATAATCAAGAAAGCAAGATAGGGCACCGCTACTGAATCTGCCAATGAGGGGGCTAAAGGTTCGTAGGCGGGATTTGTGCTTAATCTCTGCGGATCTGAAGGCCCGTAAGAGCCTAGATAAGCTTGAGGTGCGCCAGCATTTTGTTGCATCTCTGACTTATTGACCGCCAGTATTTCTGCATCGGCCCTTTGCTGACCTGGTGTACTACAGCCTCCGAGGGATAGCAAGGCTATGGTTAGGGCGCTAGTGAGACCAATGCGGGGCGCTAGCGTCAATTTCAGTAAGGGGCGGGAGGTTTGCATAAATAGAAGGGGGTAAAACTGCGGACTCATTCGATATACTCATCAGTCTAACAAATTCGAGTGAATTCCCGCCTTTTATCTGCCTATGCTGCAAATTTATAACACCCTAAGCCGCTCAAAAGAGGTCTTTAAGCCGATTGAGTCGGGCAAGGTCAAGATTTACGTCTGTGGCATGACGGTCTATGATTTTTGCCATATCGGCCACGCTCGCGTCATGATCGTATTTGATATGGTCGTTCGCTGGCTTCGGGCTAGCGGCTACGAGGTGCTCTACGTTCGCAATATCACCGATATCGACGACAAGATCATTAACCGTGCAATCGAGAATAAAGAATCCATTGCAGCTTTAACCAGTCGCTTTATTGATGCTATGCATGCTGACTCTGACAGCTTGGGATTAATGCACCCTGATCAAGAACCACGTGCCACCGAATTTATTGGGCAGATGCAAGGCATGATTAGCCGTCTGATTGAGCAAGAGTTGGCTTATCAAGCTGATGATGGCGATGTGAATTTTGCAGTGCGATTGTTTCCAGGTTACGGTAAATTGTCAGGCAAGAGTTTGGATGAACTCCAAGCAGGTGAGCGCGTGACTATTGTTGGAACCAAACGTGATCCACACGATTTTGTGTTGTGGAAGAGTGCTAAGCCTGAAGAGCCGGCAGATACTCGGTGGCAATCTCCATGGGGTGAGGGTAGACCAGGTTGGCATATTGAATGCTCAGCCATGTCTTGCGATCTGCTCGGCGAACATTTTGATATTCATGGTGGTGGGTCAGATCTCCAGTTTCCGCATCATGAGAATGAGATTGCCCAAAGCGAAGGCGCTTTATACGGTAAAGGTCGCGCTCCAAGTGATGAGCCTTTTGTACATTACTGGATGCATAACGGCCACATTCGGGTTAATGAAGAAAAGATGTCTAAGTCTTTGGGTAACTTCTTTCTGATTCGCGATGTTCTGAAAACCTATGATCCTGAAGTACTCCGTTTCTTTATGTTGAGAGCCCATTACCGCAGCCCAATTAATTACAGCGATGCTCAATTAGATGAAGCTCATGCCGGTTTAGTGCGCCTCTACACTGCATTAGCCCATACCCCATCAAGTGATATTGCCATTGATATAGAGTCTACTTGGGTACAGCGTTTTAACGCTGCCATGAATGATGATTTCAATACGCCTGAGGCAATTGCAGTACTTTTTGATCTGGCAAGTGAAATTAATCGTGCAAACGGCAAAGAGAAAGACCAACTTGCCAATACTTTGCGCTCTTTAGCTGGAAGTTTGAATTTTTTACAACGCGAGCCCAATCAATTTTTACAGGCCGGTGCGCGCCATACTGAGAGTGGTTTGAGTGTAGAGCAGATCGAGCTGCAAATTACTGCAAGAGCAAATGCGAAGCAGGCAAAAGATTTTGCAAAAGCGGATGGGATTCGTAAGCAATTACTAGAGCAGGGTGTCGTGCTAGAAGATAAACCTGGCGGTATTACAGAATGGCGCAGACTGTAAGTGACTAAATCAAGCGAAGTCATTCTGGAAGCAGTTGCTCCGCATTATTGGGAACAAGCTTGTAAAGAGTTAATGAAAAACGATCGGATCATGCGCAAACTGATTCCGAAGTTCGGCACTGGTTTCTTGATGACACGTGGTGATCCATTTGTTACCTTGGCAAGATCGATTGTTGGTCAGCAGATTTCAGTATCTGCAGCTCAAGCGGTATGGGATCGGGTGGTGATTGCTGCAAAAAAGAAGATCAATCCGAAAAATATTCTGGCTCTTACTGTGGAAGAATTACGAACTGCTGGTTTATCTGGACGTAAGGTTGAATATATTCAGGATCTTGCAGACCATTTTGTATCTGGCCGATTGCATGCCAATCAATGGAAAGACATGGATGATGAATCCGTCATTAAAGAACTCAGTGAAATTCGGGGTATCGGCCGCTGGACAGCGGAGATGTTCCTCATCTTTAACCTGACCCGACCCAATATTCTTCCTCTCGATGACATTGGGCTGATTAAGGCTATTTCTATCAATTATTTCAGTGGTGAGCCTGTCAGCCGTCATGAGGCCAGAGAGGTAGCTGCCAATTGGGCCCCCTGGCGCACGGTAGCAACGTGGTATTTATGGCGAAGTATCGACCCCATTCCGGTTGAATACTAAAATCACTGTATGAAGACCACTTTTCTAGATTTTGAGCAGTCGATTGCCGAACTCGAATCCAAGATTGAGGAATTGCGTTTTGTGCAGGATGAATCATCGGTAGATATTTCCGATGAAATTAAAACGCTCTCAGAAAAAAGTCTGCAACTGACTAAAGAGGTCTACGATAACCTCACCCCTTGGCAAGTCTCTCAAGTTGCCCGCCATCCCCAAAGACCTTACACCTTAGATTACGTTACTGCACTCTTCACAGACTTTCATGAGCTACATGGCGATCGCAGCTTTGCTGATGATCAATCGATCATTGCTGGCTTAGCCAGATTTGATGGTCGTGCTTGTATGGTGATTGGTCATCAAAAGGGTAGAGATACCAAAGAGCGTGCATTGCGAAACTTTGGCATGAGTCGTCCGGAGGGTTATCGCAAAGCGATGCGCTTGATGCGCTTAGCTGAAAAATTTGGTTTACCAGTATTTACCTTTGTTGATACGCCTGGGGCATTTCCAGGTATTGATGCTGAAGAGCGCAATCAATCTGAAGCAATTGGACACAATCTCTATGTGCAAGCCGAACTTGAAGTACCTATTATTAGTACCATCATTGGTGAGGGTGGTTCTGGTGGCGCTTTAGCGATTGCCATGGGCGATCAAGTGCTGATGCTCCAAAATTCAACCTATTCAGTGATCTCGCCAGAAGGCTGTGCGTCGATTTTATGGAAAACGGCGGATAAAGCGCCTGAAGCAGCAGAGCAACTGGGCTTAACCGCCCAAAGACTGAAAATGTTGGGCTTAATTGACAAGATTGTTCCTGAACCCATTGGGGGTGCACATCGTGATTACGATGTGATGATGAGCCATATGCGCAAAGCTTTATCTGAATCTTTAAAAACCTTCGATGGTATGAAAGTGGAGGCCTTGTTAGAGCGCCGCCATGAACGCTTGATGAGCTATGGCAAATTCAAGGAAATCACCCCAAAGCCCTAAGCCTGGAAAACGGATCGCGGTTGCCCTCAGTGGTGGTCTCGATTCCGTTGTCTTGCTCGATACTGTATGCAAAGCACAAGCATTTCAGTCACAGAATATTGAAGAAATTTGGGCATTGCATATTCATCATGGTTTACAAAAACCAGCCGATGAATGGCTCGAGTTTTGCGAAAAACTCACTGCTCAGTATCAAAAGAAAAAATATCCAGTCGCTTTTGACTTTCGACTCCTGCACTTAAATCCTTCAGCCGAGGGGAATATTGAGGCTAGAGCCAGAACAGCTCGCTATGAAGCACTCGCTGATTTATGTGCCGAGCATCAAATCGAAGATCTATTACTTGCTCACCATCAAAATGATCAGGCTGAGACAGTGCTCTTGCAATTGTTGCGCGGTGCTGGTGTTGCAGGCTTATCAGCAATGCCTAGTGAGCGGATGATCAGTGCAGATCAAGGCCCTATTACGATTTGGCGACCTTTATTAGGGGAGAGCAGGGAAGCGCTTGAAGCCTATGCAAAAGCGAATCGGTTGAAATGGATTGAAGATCCTAGCAATCAATCGACTCGCTATCGTCGTAATGCGATTCGTAAAGACATTATTCCGCGCTTGGGAAAAATTCAGCCAGAAGCGATTGCCAATTTGGCTCGTAGTGCGCAACTTCTGGGTGATGCACAATTCCTACTAGATCGTCTCGCTCAAGCAGATGGCAAAACGATTCTGAATCAAGACCATCTCCAACTTAAGCCTCTCCTTGAATTACACAAGCATGATTTACCTGCAGCAAATAATGTGCTGCGCTATTGGCTCAAGCTACAGAACTTAGCTATGCCATCGCAAGAGCGTCTTCAATCCTGGTGGAGTGATCTTCAAACAGTTGAGGCCAATACCCAGCTGAAGTGGTTACATGATGATCATGAGATCATACTTTGGCGTGGTCAACTTAGCGTTGTCAAAATGCAAGAGCAGCACACTGCAGGGCAATGGGTTTTTACACCGCTACCGTTAAGAAGTAAAACCCTCGGTTTATCGCTAGAGTGGGTGAATCAGGCTAAGGCGTCTGGCAGCATTGAGGAGAAGCAACGTTCGGGTGCAGAGCGCTTGCAACTCAAATCCAAGACGCCGCGTAAAACACTCAAAAATCTCTTTCAAGAAAACGCCATTCCACCCTGGCAAAGGCAGGCGCCCTTACTCTTTATTGATGGGCAATTAATCGCTGTAGCGGGCTTGGGTGTGAGCTTCCCCCATCTCATCGGGAGCGGCAAAAGGGTTTTGCCCGAGTGGCAGCCGGCTCAGTAGCTTCAAAACCTAGTAAAATAGACCCTTTACACATACGGTTATATACGGTTTTATGGCTTTAATTGTTCACAAATATGGCGGTACCTCGATGGGCTCGGTAGAGCGCATTCAGAACGTGGCCAAACGCGTCGCCAAATGGATACGTGCGGGCCATCAAGTTGTCGTAGTCCCTTCTGCAATGTCTGGAGAGACTAATCGTCTTCTGGGCTTGGCCAAAGACATTAATCCTGATTCTCATCCGCGCGAATTAGATCAAATCGCCTCAACCGGAGAGCAAGTCAGCTCTGGTTTACTCGCCTTAGCATTGCTTAAAGAAGGTATTGATGCGATTAGCTATGCTGGTTGGCAGGTAACGATTCATACGGACTCTGCATTTACTAAGGCCCGTATTATGGGCATTGATGATAAAAAAATTCTAGCCGATCTCAATGCCGGTAAAGCAGTTGTTGTTACTGGATTTCAGGGGGTAGACCCTCAAGGCAATATCACGACACTCGGTCGGGGTGGTTCAGATACCTCAGCTGTAGCAATGGCCGCCGCTCTCAAAGCTGACGAGTGCTTAATCTATACCGATGTGGATGGTGTCTATACAACGGACCCTCGGGTGTGTGAGGACGCTCGCCGTCTTGATCACATTACCTTTGAAGAGATGTTAGAGATGGCCAGTTTAGGCTCTAAGGTTCTGCAGATACGCTCAGTTGAGTTTGCAGGCAAGTACAAAGTTAAAACCCGGGTTCTGTCTTCATTGACAGACCCATTGATGCCGCTTGATCAAGAGATGAAGTCGGGCACCTTAATTACTTTTGAAGAGGACAGCACTATGGAAGCCGCCGTTATTTCCGGAATTGCTTTTGCACGCGATGAAGCCAAGATTACCGTATTGGGCGTTCCAGATCGACCTGGAATCGCATATCAAATTTTGGGACCAATTGCAGATGCCAATATTGATGTCGATATGATTATTCAGAATCAATCCGTGGATGGGATTACTGACTTTACATTCACAGTGCCCCGTGCGGATTATCAAAAAGCCATGGACTTGTTGAAGAATAAAGTGCAGTCGCATATTCAGGCTAAGGAGATTACTGGCGATCCAAAAGTTTCTAAAGTCTCGGTAGTGGGCGTTGGTATGCGTTCGCACGTTGGCGTAGCTAGCAAAATGTTCCGCACCTTATCGGAAGAGGGCATCAATATTCTGATGATCTCAACCAGTGAAATCAAAATCTCAGTTGTCTTGGATGAGAAATACCTAGAATTAGCCGTTAGAGCCCTGCACAAGGCATTTGAGCTAGATCAGCAGTAAGTTCCGTATTTAGCGGTTATCCGTTAAACTGTGTGCGCTTTAGAAGTTCGTTTTATGAAATACGGAGACGTGGCCGAGCTGGTCGAAGGCACTCCCCTGCTAAGGGAGCATCGGGGCTAAAACTCTGATCGGAGGTTCGAATCCTCTCGTCTCCGCCAAGGATTCATTGAAGAAAACGGGCATTGAGCCCATTTTGCGGGCATTTCATGGTAGCTTTTGTGACAGGCTTCCCATTTTTTCCTTGATAATGAGCCCCATGGCTGTTTATCTCTCGTTTATACGTCTTGTAGCTTTGTTGGGCATTGTGATTGCCGGCCTCTTCGGTTGCGCAGCTGGCCCCGACTTTAAGGAGCCTCCTGCTCCAAAAGTTTCTCGTTATACCGAAAAGCCTATTCCGACTACATTGGCTACTGCGCCAGATGTTCCAGGTGGTACACAACAAGAGCTAGAGGAGAATGGCGATATTCCTGCGCAATGGTGGACTTTGTACAAGTCACCAGAACTAGAAGCGCTGATTCAGAAAGCTTTAGAACAAAATCCCACACTTGGTGCAGCGGATGCCGCCTTGCGTTCTGCCCAGCAAAATCTGTATGCGCAAATTGGCGGACAGTACTTTCCAGCATTTAGTTTGAATGGTTCAGGATCAAGACAGCAGGTGCCACCTGCTGCTTACGGACAAACCGGGCCTACCAGTATTTATAACTTGTATAACGCCAACGTGGGTGTCACTTATAAATTAGACGTCTTTGGTGGTGCGCGCCGAACTGTAGAAAGTGCCAGAGCGCAAGCTGAGTATCAGCAATATCAACTAGAGGGCGCATATCTCTCTCTCACCTCAAATATTGTGACCTCTGCAGTTAAAGAGGCGGCCCTAGAAGCTCAACTCAAAGCGACCCAAGAAATTTTAGATTCACAGAAAAAACAGGCGGCTATTACTGAAAAACAGTTGATCATCGGTACGGCATCCAAAATTGATGTGTCATCACAAGAAACTTTGGTGTCTACCTCTGAAGTCGACCTGATTAACTACGAAAAGAATTTATCCATCATTCGTAATCAACTGGCTGTCTATGTTGGAGAGCAACCTAGTAGCGCAAACATTGCTGCTTTTAATCTAAGTACTCTGAACTTACCAGAAAAGATCCCTTTGTCTTTACCTTCTAGCTTGGTACGTCAACGTCCAGATGTGAAGGCAGCAGAAGCAAACCTGAAATCAACTAATGCCTTGGTTGGTGTAGCTACAGCGAACTTATTGCCCCAATTTAATATCACTGGCGCGATAGGCACTGAAGCCCTAACCGCAGGTGCTTTATTTGGCCCCAGTGCTGCCTTATGGTCTGTAGGTGGGGCAGTGTTTCAGCCCTTATTCCAAGGCGGCCAGTTGATAGCGCAACGTCGTGGTGCAGTAGCTAATTATGAGCAAGCGGTCTATCAATATCAAGCTACTGTATTGAGCGCATTCCAGCAGGTAGCAGATGCCTTAAAGGCATTAGAAACCGGGGCAAGGGCCTTGCGCTCAGCTTCTAATGCAGAACGATATGCCTATGAGACTCTCAAGTTATCTGAGATCCAATACAAACTGGGCACTACGAGTTATTTCCAAGTACTTTATTATCAGACTCAATATCAGCAGGCCAAGATTAAGTCGATACAAGCACAAGCAAACCGATTCGCTGATACTGCCGCCTTATTTGCTGCCCTTGGTGGTGGATGGTGGAATCGGACTGAGCCTGCCTTTCAACCTAAAGCCAACGTAAACGAAAATCAAAATGACACGCCTTGAAACACTAAAGCTTCGATTGATTACGCTCGCCAAGCAGGCGCAAGCCTGGGTAATCCAGCAATGGACAGTCTGGCATATGCAAGAGCGTCTGCAGAAAATCAAAGATGATGTTGATGGTCTGATAGGGCGACTTAAGGCGCGTTTTAAGAATACCCGCGCTTACGCAAAACTGATGGCATTGCCCGAGATGGAAAGACGAATGGTCATCATGTTGATCGGGGTCTTCTTGCTGCTAGGTCTGATTTTTGCTTTCAATCAGTTAAAAACCTTCATGATTAAGCAGTATATTTCTGGGATGGGCATGCCCCCTCAGTCTGTTTCTACCATGGTTGCAAAAGCGGATGTCTGGCAACCTAAACTCACCAGCGTAGGCAGTGTTCGTGCTTATCGGGGCGTTGATTTGAGCACAGAAATCGGGGGCTTGGTAGTCAACGTCCCTGTTCAATCTGGAGTCGACGTAAAAGAGGGAGATTTACTGGTCAAGCTCAATGATGCCTCAGACGTGGCCCAGTTAAATTCATTAAAAGCTTTGGCTGAGTTAGCAAAAGTAATTAATGAACGTGATCGTCAGCAGTTGGCTATTCAGGCTATTAGTAAGAATACTTACGATACCTCTAAGGCTGATGCAAAGTCTAAGCAAGCACAAGTAGAAGCACAAACTGCTTTAGTGGCCAAGAAAAATATCAAAGCGCCATTTAGTGGTCGCGTGGGTATCGTCACAATCAATCCAGGTCAATATATCAATCCTGGTGACAAGCTCATGACCTTGCAGACTCTAGATCCTATTTTTATAGATTTCAATTTGCCCCAAAGTGATGCTGCCAATATTCAGGTTGGGCAATCCATCACTGTGACTACCGATGCATTTAAGAATGCGACTTTTGTTGGCAAGATCACTGCTGTCAGTCCTAAGGTAGATACCAATACCCGTAATCTACAAATTGAAGCTCAAATAGATAATCCAGATAAAAAAGTCTTACCTGGCATGTTTGCTAATGTGAATATTGATGTGGGCAGTCAACTCAGTTTAATTACGGTGCCTCAAACTGCAGTGACATACAACCCTTATGGAGCTACCGTATTTATTAGTAAAGACTCTGGCAAGAAAGACAAAGAAGGCAAAACAATCTTCGAGGCTCAGCAAGTATTTGTCACTACGGGTCAGACTCGTGGCGACCAGGTGTCTATTCTCAAGGGCTTGGAGGAGGGCGTGACGGTTGTTACGAGTGGTCAGCTCAAGCTTAAAAATGGTAGCCCTCTGAATATCAACAACACGGTTCAACCTACCAACCTGCCTGATCCTAAGCCACAAGAGCAGTAAACGATGAAATGGACTGATCTCTTCATCAACAAGCCGGTGTTATCACTGGTGGTGAGTGCATTGGTATTGGTTTTTGGTTTTAAGGCGATTGGCTCATTACCTGTTAGCCAGTATCCCAAAACCCAAAATGCTGTTGTTACTATCACTACGAATTACTACGGTGCGGATGCGCAAACTATGGCAGGGTTTATTACTCAGCCTTTGGAGCAAGCCATTGCACAGGTACAAGGCATTGACTACCTGTCATCTTCCAGTGTCAGTGGCCTTTCTATCATTACAGCAACCCTGAAACTGAATTACGACTCGAATTCTGCATTGACGCAGATACAAACGCAGATTAGTTCAGTCAGAAATCAGCTCCCTCCGCAAGCTCTACAGCCTGTTCTGACAGTGCAAATGGGACAAACTACTGATGCGATGTACATGGGCTTTGCCAGCATCGATATCCCAAACAATAGTGTCACGGATTATTTATTGCGTGAAGTAAAGCCTAAGTTTGACGCCGTTGATGGTGTTCAAAACGCAGAGTTAATTGGAGGTCGTAAGTTTGCTCTTCGTGCTTGGCTCAATCGAGAAAAAATGGCGGGTCTTGGAGTCGCTGCTGACGATGTCTATAACGCTTTATCTGCAAATAACTATCTCTCTGCTGTTGGTACTACCAAGGGTGATATGGTATCGGTCGATTTAATGGCCAATACCGACTTGCATACGGTAGAGGAATTTCGAAAACTGGTTATCAAAAGCGATGGCGTTAACTTAGTTCATCTAGATCAAGTAGCTACTGTGACTTTAGGATCTGAGGACTACAACACTAATGTAGCCTTCAGCGGTAAACAGTCTGTATTTATTGGTATCCAAGTAGCGCCCCAAGCTAACTTGCTCGATGTCGTCGATCGGGTTCGCAAACTCTTGCCTGGTATCCAAAAGCAGTTACCGGTAGGTATGACAGGCCAGATCGTCTATGACTCAACGCAGTTCATTACAAGCTCGATTGATGAGGTCGTCAAAACCCTGTTTGAGGCACTGATTATTGTGACTATTGTTATCTACTTATTCTTAGGTAGCTATCGTGCTGTTGCGATTCCAGTGATTGCAATGCCTTTGTCTTTAATTGGCACCTTCTTCCTCATGCAGGTGCTGGGCTACTCGATTAATTTGCTGACTTTATTGGCTTTGGTTCTTGCCATTGGTCTGGTGGTTGATGACGCCATCATTGTGGTGGAAAACGTTGATCGTCATATGAAAGAGGGTAAGTCACCGTTTGATGCTGCCATTATTGCCGCGCGCGAACTCGGTAGCCCGATTCTAGCCATGACGGTAGTTTTGATTGCGGTATATATTCCGATTGGTTTCCAGGGTGGCTTAACGGGTGCATTATTCACAGAATTTGCTTTCACACTCGCTAGCTCTGTGGCTGTCTCAGGCCTGATTGCGCTGACCTTATCGCCGATGATGTGCTCTCGTATTTTTAAGGCTGAACAAGAAACTTCAGAATTTGCCTTAAAGATCGATCGCGTCTTTGAGAAGATTCATCATGCCTATGAATCTACCTTGCGTAGTTTATTGAGGACGTGGCAGGTCATCATCGTGATGGGAGTCATTTTACTTGGCGGCGTCGCTTATTTATATTCGACTTCTAAAGCTGAATTGGCACCAATTGAAGACCAAGGTATTGTGCTGATGAACTTGACTGGGCCTCCCAATAGTACTGTGGCGCAGATGCAGCTTTATGCTGATCAAATATTTGATATTGCAAAAGCAGAACCAGAGTTTGCTCAGTCTTTCCAGATTACGAGTCCTGGCACTGGTTTTGGTGGTATCTTGTTAAAAGATTGGTCGCAACGAAGCCGATCTGCGATGGCTCTACAACAAGCGCTTCAACAAAAATGGAATTCGATTGCAGGGGTTCGGGTTGCGGCCTTCCAGTTTCCGGCTTTGCCTGGTTCGCAGGGATTGCCTGTTCAGTTCGTGATTAAAACAACTGAACCCTATCAAGCTTTGAATGATGTCTCTCAGGCCGTTCTTGATAAGGCCAGAAGAAGCGGTAACTTTTTCTTTGTGGATACCGATTTAAAGATTGATAAACCTCAAGATATGTTGGTGGTTGACAAGGATAAGGTAGCTTCCTTAGGAATGACTCAACAGCAAGTCGGCAGCGCCTTAACCGCAGCCTTAGGTGGTGGATACGTCAATTATTTCTCAATTGCAGGGCGATCTTATCGTGTGATTCCGCAAGTAGAGCAGGTCAATCGTCTCAACCCAGATCAAATTTTAGATTACTACATCAGAACTCCGAAAGGGAGCTTGATACAAGTTCGAACATTTGCAACCATTAAACAGCAGGTAGTGCCAGAGTCGATTAATCACTTCCAGCAATTGAATTCAGCGACGATTTCAGGTGTGAGTACTCCGTTTGTTTCTGAGGGAGAGGTCTTGAAGTTCCTCGCAGATACCCTGAAAGAGGTTGCTCCTAGCGGCTACTCAGTTGACTACGCAGGACCATCACGGCAATTTGCCAATGAATCTGGTGGTTTCCTGGGAACCATGTTCTTTGCAATCTTGATTGTTTTCTTAGTCTTGGCTGCCCAGTTTGAGAGCTTTAGAGATCCCATTGTCATTTTGGTTTCGGTACCGCTGGCTTTGTTTGGTGCCTTAATTTTTATCAATCTAGGCTTTACTACCCTAAATATTTATACCCAAGTAGGCCTTGTTACTCTGATGGGCTTAATTAGTAAACACGGTATTTTGATCGTTGAATTTGCAAATGAGCTTCAGATAGCAGGGCGTACTAAGCTAGAGGCAATCATTGAGGCAGCCACAGTTCGTCTCAGACCGATCTTGATGACGACCTTTGCGATGGTGCTGGGAGTTTTCCCTCTGGTGATTGCTTCTGGTGCTGGTGCAGCTGGGCGTAAGTCAATGGGTTTGGTGATCTTTACAGGGCTATCGATTGGAACACTCTTTACCTTGTTCGTAGTCCCCGCAATGTACCTCTTTATTGGCGCCGATCACCATCATCAGCAACATACCGATCCCGAGACTACGACTTAATCACGTTCATTCAGATCAATCTAAAGCCCCTGATATGGGGCTTTTTTATTACCTTCAGTAATGCTCATTGCTGCCTAAATACAACAATCTATTTTTTTATTAATATAGTTCACAACTTCACAACTTCTGTAGTATAGTAACGAAATGGAGAAAGCAATATGAAAAGAGCAATACCAAAGACATATCAAGCGGTGGAGTGGGTCGGAAAGGGTCTAACAGCTGCGCAGGCAGCCAGAAAGATGGAGATTTCAGAATCCAGCGTTTATGCCGCTTTGAGAAAACTCAAGGCGAAAGATTTAGGTTGTTGTCCAACATGCGGTCAAAAAATAAGGAAATAAAATGAAAAAGACTCTCATTGGAATTTTGTCTATCTCGATCTTTGCATTCGCGTTTGCAAATACCTCACCAGATTCATCTGAGTTGATTAGCCAACAATGTAAGCTTTCGGCAGAAACAGTGGCCATGCTCAAAGGTCTTCAGTACGGTAACTCCTCAATCCGCAAAGATGTAGGCGGATTGATCAAAACCAATCTTCAAGCGCCAGAAAATAGAGAAAGAGCTCAAAAAGCGATGAATCGCATGGTAGATGACCAATCAAGAGATATCAGTACCTTAGAGCATAAATACTGTTCTTAAGAGCTTGGAAGAGGCAAAAGGTGGCATGATAGGAAATGCCTTCAGAATTGCTTAGAATAGGGCGTTGATTCACTATTGGAATAGTCATGACAAGTCACAAAACCCCTTCGATTTCTACTGAGCATGAGCCCCATGCTTCTCATCAGTTAGTGGATGATTTCAAAGCCCTTATTGCAGATGCTGAGGCCTTAATCAAGGTCAGCGCAGAGCACGGTGGAGAAGCAATGCATTCTGTGCGGGTAAAGGCGCAAGAGACTCTCAGTACCGCCAAGGAAAGCTTATCCGAGGCTCAAGGCCTGATTAGCGAAAAAGCAAAAGAAGCTGCACAGGAGGCAGATGTTTTTGTCCATGAAAAACCTTGGCAAGCAGTCGGTATTGCTGCTGGTGCAGGCTTATTGATTGGTCTTTTAATTAGTCGCCGCTAAAAATCTATGGCAACAGAACATCTCTTAAGCTCTTTGAAGGGCTTGCTCTCTACTGCAACATCGATTGCTCAGACTCGCCTTGAATTGCTTTCAAGCGATGTTGCTGTCGCGCGAGTACAGTTCATCAAGCTACTTGTATTGATACTATTTTGTCTTTTCTGTTTATTTTTTGGCTTAGTGATGTTGGCGCTCTGGATTGTGGTCTATAGCTCAGAGACCAATCGCATGGCAGCATTGGCATTGTTAACCGGCGGCTTTTTACTTGCTGGGTTTGTCTTTGGATTCATGATCCTACGTGCGCTCAAAACAATGCCCTTACTCTTTGCTGCATCGATTGCTGAGCTTGAAAAAGATCGCTCCGCTCTGAATCATCACTAGACTGACTAAGCCCTAATGAGCCAATCTCTCGAAACCCTTCTCGAGCGCCAACGCGTTTTGCAAGCTCAGGCTGCTAAAGAGCGTCGGGGATTTAGCTCCCATTTCGCTGCTCTGAAGAAACCATTTTCTTGGGCCGACAAAGGCCTTGAGGCTGTCCAGTTTCTCAAAAGCAGTCCAATTTTGTGGACGAGTACTTTTGCGGTTCTAGCTCACTTTAAGCCTAAATTGGCCAGTAAAGTTTTGGCTCTTGGCTGGGGTGCGATGAAGTTAGTTAAAACCGCTAAGTCCATTCTCTAAGCTTTCTCCTTGTATATGAATACGGCTAAACCTTGGCTGAAGAACTATCCAGCAGGGGTTCCTGCACAGCTTATTCTCCCAACACAGACTTCTTTAGTGGACTTACTAGATGAATCCTTTGCGCGATATCCAAAGCGCAAGGCGATCGAGTCTATGGGCCATTCTTTTAGCTATGAAGAGTTAAACGTACTCTCTGAGCAATTTGCATCTTATTTGCAATCGCTTGACCTACCAATGGGTTCGCGAGTAGCGATTATGTTTCCTAACGTAACGCAATATCTCATTGCGATGCTGGGAGCATTGAGAGCAGGCTTAGTGGTAGTTAATGTCAATCCACTGTATACATCGAGAGAATTAGAACATCAACTGAATGATAGCCAAGCACTGGTGCTCGTACTCTCTGAAAACTTTGCCCATATCTATCAACAGATAGCAGAAAAAACTTCCGTAAAGCGAGTGATCGTTAGCAGTTTAGGAGACTTATTGGGTCCCAAAGGCCTGCTTGTTAATTTTGCCGCGCGTTACATTAAGAAGATCATTCCTCAGTGGGCTTTCCCACATACGCGTTTTACAGATGCCCTCCAACTTGGGAAACAACATCTCTTTCAAAAGCCCACGATTGATCCGAATGCGATTGCCTTTTTGCAATATACCGGGGGCACTACTGGCGTATCTAAAGGAGCTACTTTATTGCATCGAAATGTACTTGCAAATGTACTTCAAACTGATGCGTGGCTTGAGCCAGTACTCAGGGATCAACATGATCAGCAATTGGTGTTTTTATGTGCATTACCAATGACCCATATCTTTGCCTTGACAGCCTGCGCTCTATTGGGATTACGCAAGGGTGGGTTATTGCTTCTGGTTGCCAATCCAAGAGACATCACAGGGCTCATTAAATTGCTTGCAAAGCACCCTGAAGTCAATATCTTTCCTGGTGTTAACACGCTCTTTCATGCTCTGGTCCACCGTCCTGAGTTCAGCAAACTGAAACTATCGAACTTACTCGTGACTATTGGTGGTGGGATGGCGATGCAAAAGAAAACAGCCGATCATTGGCAGGCCATCACCGGCAACCCAATTGCGCAGGGCTACGGCTTATCGGAAACTTCACCGGTTGTGTGCGTCAATACACCATTAATAGAGAAGTTCACCGGTCATATTGGTTTGCCATTGCCCAATACCGATGTAGTGATTTTGGGTGAGGATGGCAAGCGAATGCCAATGGGTGAGGCAGGAGAAATTTGCATTCAGGGCCCCCAGGTCATGGCGGGTTACTGGAATCAGCCAGAAGAAACCCGCAAAGCATTTACTGTTGACGGTTACTTCAAGTCTGGCGACATTGGCTTTATGGATAGCGAAGGTTATGTAACGATTGTTGATCGCATTAAAGACATGATTGTGGTTGGCGGCTTTAAGGTCTTCCCAAATGAAGTAGAAGAGGTTCTCGCTTCAATGCCGGGTATTCATGAATGTGCAGTAGTGGGTGTTGAACACCGTAAGCTTGGTGAGATTGTTAAAGCTTATATCGTGAAAGATAAACACGATCTGACAAATGCAGATGTTCTGCAATTTTGCAAAGAACAGATGACGAGCTATAAGCGCCCCCGAAAAATTGTCTTTGTCAGTGAGCTGCCTAAGTCTAATGTGGGGAAAATCTTGCGCCGTGAAGTCAGAAAACTCGGAGATTCAAGTTCTTAGGAGGAATTCTTTGGCGGCCCAAAAAGGATAGTAATCGTATGGGTATTACCCAAAACGATGCTCATTCCAGTAAATAAAAGATAGGGCCAAACAATGAGCCAATAGACAATCAGTAGAGCCAGAATATGCAGGGGGTCGCCATTGCCAAAAGCAGCCAATGAGCTAATAAACTCTTTGCCATGCATAAGACCCTCGACGCCGGACTCCAAAAAGTTCAATAAAAGAACAATGGCAAGATAAATGAGCGATTGGGCTAAGAGTGAAGGAACGATTCCCAAGCGCCGATTGGGATTAAATGGAAAAACAGCTTCTCCAATCAGCATGAATTTAGCGCAAAGACCGGCCTTGATGAGGGCAAAGCCAAACATCCTGAGGGGAATTGGCCATTCTCGCAAGGTAGTTGCCCCTAGGAATGCAAGCGCACAAAACCAGATGCCAAAGTAAAGCGATAAAGAAACCCCTTTTTTGAACTCACTCCCTAGCTTATCTTTGAAGGAGCCTCCATGAACAATACGGTTCTGGGTATTTAGATTGTTCATATTTGTAATATTCTCCGCTTAGTGCATATGCTTTAATAAGACATTATGACTAAAAAACAAGTAACCCTCTACCTAGCTGCCTTAGGTTTTCTGATTGCGATTGCTGTTGCAATAGTTGAGCTATTTCTATTGCCGCCAAATACTGTCGATATTGCTGCAGGCCCAAAGGGAACCTATCTCTATGAAACTGCCCAAAAATATGCCCAAGAGTTTGAAAAGTCGGGGGTTAAGGTCAATGTAATTGAAACGAATGGCACTCTTGAAAACATCGCATTAGTTAATCACGATACTAAAAACATTGAATTTGGTTTCATTGAAGGCGGTGCTGCTAATAGCGCGAACTATCCGAATCTTGAATCACTAGGCAGTATTGTTTATGCGCCGATCTGGGTCTTCTATCGATCTAAGCTCGGAACAATTCGGGATATCAATGACCTGAAGGGTAAGAGAATTGCCCTGGGCTTTATAACTCAGGGAGTTCATAACAATGCTACCCACATCCTGAATGCGGTTGGGATTACGGCACAAAATAGTCAGTTTTTTGATCTCGGACGCAAGGATGCGCTCAAAGCACTTGAGGCTAATGAGATTGATGCTATGTTTACTTCAGCTCCAGCTGAAGATCCCCTGATTAAAAAGTTATTTAACTCTCCGAATGTCAGCGTCATGAATTGGCCTGATGCAGAGGGCATCTCACGCAATATGCGGGAATTTCATGTTCTTACATTGCCGATGGGAACGATCGATCTCATTAACAATAAGCCAGCGAATAATATGAACTTACTGGCAACTACTTTTACGGTGGTTGCCCAAAAGGAGACTCATTCGGCATTGATTTATCTCATGATGGGCATCTTGGATGATATTCACCAGCCACCTAGCTTCTTACATACTGAGAATGAGTTTCCTGCCGATCGTGATGTTGATTTTCCATTAAGCGCTGATGCGCAAAACTACTATTCCCGGGGTGGAAAACCTTTTTTACAAAAGCACTTGCCTTACTGGGCGGCTAGCTTTGTAGGAAAGTTACTATTGGTACTCGTCCCACTCTTGGCAATTATTTATCCATTTTCACAAGCTTATCCAGTATTAACGCAGTGGTTCTATACCCGCAGGGTAAATCGCTTCTATTTGATGTTGGTCAAAATTGAGAAGCGCTTTGATGAGGGCGGAAATCGAGAGATAACTCAGCAGGAATTGGAGAGCTTACGATCTCAGATTGAAGCTTTGATTAAACAAGAAAAGATTCCTAGCTCGTATACCAATCTTCTTTATGACCTCAGGGAGCATGTTTCTCAGGTCATGAAGCGTCACGTGATTAGCTGATTCTTTGTTAGCAAACAAAAAAGCCACCCTAGGGCAGCTTTTTCTAAAAGATTTTGGCTCCTCGACGTGGGATCGAACCACGGACCAACAGATTAACAGTCTGCTGCTCTACCGCTGAGCTATCGAGGAATAAGCGAATATTATAGCAATATGAAGGCACTTCTTCCGACTTCCGTCCAGATCCCCAAGATACTGACCATTGCTGGCTCCGACAGTGGTGGGGGTGCGGGGGTACAGGCAGACCTCAAAGTTATTACCGCATTGGGCGGCTATGGAATGTCGGTCATTACTGCCATCACAGCCCAAAATACATTGGGTGTTACAACAATTCAGGATGTTGACTTGGCTGTGATAGAAGCGCAAATCGATGCAGTCTTAAATGATATCGGTGCTGACTCAATCAAAATTGGGATGCTAGCCAGCCCAGAAATTGTCCAGGTGGTTGCCAACTCTTTACGTAAGCATGACATCACCAGAATTATTTTGGACCCTGTGCTAAGGGCAACGTCTGGAGCAAGCTTAGGTGGCGATGACACTGCTCAGGCCATGATGAAGGAATTATTTCCGATGGCAAGTTTAGTGACACCAAATTTAGAAGAAGCCTCTTTGCTATTAGGTCGCGATATTTCCCAGGTTGATGACTTTAAATCTGCCGCCGAAAAATTATTAGCTTTAGGACCTCAGGCAGTTCTCATTAAGGGTGGTCATCTAGATTCTGCGCACACTCAACTCACGGATTATCTGATGTGGCGCAGTATTGAAGATGATTTAGAAATCATTCAAGTAAAAGAGTTTAAGCATCCGCGTGTCAATACTGAAAATACACACGGCACTGGTTGCTCCTTATCTGCAGCGATTGCAACCTATCTTGCTGATGGCCATGATCTGCCGCATGCTGTGGGGAAGGCTATTACATACGTAGAGGCGGGTCTAAAAGCCGGACGTTTTTTATCGATTGGTGAGGGGCCAGGACCACTTTGGCCGATGTTTGAGTTTTATCCAACTGCGTTGCCGCTTGAAGACCAATAGTCTCTCAAACTAGCTAGCGCTTGATTAATTCTTGTAGTCGTTTAACAGCAGCTTTAGGATTATCTGATCCCGTAATGGCTCTAACTACTGCTACTGATCCCACCCCGCTATGCGCAACAGCCTGAATACTGCTCTCATCAATTCCGCCAATAGCGACTAAAGGATAAGCTTGCATTAATTGCGCATACTTATAGAGTCGGCCTAGGCCTTGAGGTGCAGTTGGCATCCGCTTGAGTGTCGTTGGAAAAACTGCCCCCATAGCAATATAGCTGGGGCAGAAGCGATCTGCATAAACCATCTCGGCATAGCCGTGGGTACTTAAACCTAAGCGCAGCCCAGCATTTCTGATGGCATCGAGATCAGCAGTGGCTAAATCTTCTTGACCAAGATGTACACCATAGGCGCCTAACTCAATTGCACTTTGCCAATAGTCGTTAATGAAAAGTAGTGTCTTACTACCTTTGACAGCTTCAATAGATTGTTTAATTTCTGTATGGATGTGTTTTACATCATTGCTCTTGAGTCTGAGTTGGACGGTTGGAAGTTCTGCATCCACCATTCGCTTAATCCACTCTGAGTCAGGCATGACTCCATAAAGCCCTAAGCGCTTAGGACATTCCGGAAATGCCTTGGGATTCATAATGCGGGTCCAAGGCAGTAAATCAAAATATTCAGGGCGATTGGGCCATTTGATCGGATCAAAATTTCCGTCGTGGTGAACCATTCTGGACCATGCTTTCCCTAGCACCGTTGCATCAAGCTCTATAAAGCCCATTGATATCGCCGCTAAAGTAGCGGCAAGCTCATAGTGATCAATAGCATGCTCATTATCTATTCGCGGTGGTGGTGAGCTTAGGCTGTAGACGGGAGGCGGCAGAGTGACATCATCGGTGCGATGTGCAGCCACGATTTGATCAGCAAGGTCGCGCACCAAGCTCATGAGAACTCTAGGCTTGATGCCAAAAAGGGGTGCCTACCAGTGGGGTGCTAGCTTGAGCAGATTCTTGGGCGGACATAGCGCCCGATAAATACGCTGAGCGACCTGCTGCAGTTGCCATTGCAAAGGCTTTAGCCATGGCAATCGGGTTATCAGCAAGAGCGACAGCGGTATTAAGTAGAACACCATCAAAGCCCCATTCCATCACAGAGCAAGCATGGGATGGTAAGCCAAGACCGGCATCAACCAATAAGGGGACTTTAAGACGTTCCCGCAGGAGTTTCATGGCGTAGGGATTGAGTGGGCCTTGACCAGTGCCAATGGGAGCTGCCCAAGGCATTACTGCTTGGCAGCCCACATCGACAAGGCGCTGGCAAAGGATGAGATCTTCAGTGCAATAGGGCAGTACCTTGAAACCATCATTGATCAGCGTCTTCGCGGTTTCTACCAAACGGAGGGTGTCGGGTTGTAACGTGTAGTCATCACCTATTAACTCGAGTTTGATCCAGTCCGTTTCAAAAACCTCCCTGGCCATTTGGGCTGTTGTGATGACCTCTTGGGGACTATGACATCCAGCTGTATTAGGCAATACGGGAACAGACATCTTTTTTAGTAGCTCCCAAAAAGCATTTTTTCCCTGTTCTACAGTTGAGCCTTGACGACGTAAGCTCACAGTAATCATTGCTGGCTGAGAAGCCAAAACCGCTTCCTCTAAGATTTGCGGGGAAGGGTAGCGCGAGGTGCCCAAAAGCAAGCGACTAGAAAAATGCTCGCCATACAGAACGAGATCATCCTTGCTCAAAGCGCGTTGCTCTTTAGTGGAATTCATATTCATAGTAAAAATTAGCCGCCAGTGACCGGCGAAATAACCTCGATCTGATCATTTTCAACTAGAGCGCACTGGTCATAATTCGATTTAGGAATGAACTGCAAATTAATGGCTACTGCAAAAGGGGGTTGTGCTTTTAGGGCCTCAAGTGCGTGCTCTAGTTTTGCTCCCTCTGGCAGTAAATGTTCAATCTGATTGATCATTACGCGCATGCTGCCACCTTATTCATGGAGGTGTCAGCAACATTAAGCCCCACTTTCTTGGCCGTATGACTTGAACCACTGATTAATAATTCAATCACGCTATCTAATATTGCCGGGGCAATCATAAAACCATGACGGTAAAGGCCGTTGATAGACAGACGCTTGGTAGAACCGGCACCGTTCTCGATGCGGACTTCGGGCAAGTTGTTCTTTAAAGTCGGCCGACATTGGGTAGCCATCTCTAAAATACGGGCTTCTGCAAAACCGCTGTGCACGGTATAAACCGCGCTGAGCAACTCCATTGCTGAACGTACACTCATTTCTGAATGATCATCAGACTCGATCTCAGTAGCACCAACAACATAAATATGATTCTCTTTTGGCGCAATATAAATGGGATAACGTGGATGAATTAAGCGCGTAGGTCTTAGTAAATTGACTTCGGGCGCGTAAAGACGGATGACTTCACCGCGAACCCCACGCAGAGAGTTACCCTTGGCCTCTGGCCAATCTGATTTAGCACCCAAGCCTCGAGAATCAATCACCCAATCGTATCGGCCACTTTGCTCTAGGGCTTGTGGTTCTGGTGTTTGATGCCAATATACATTGATGGGTAAGGTAGATAGTTCGATCGCTAAAGCGTTGAGTAACTGCCGGTTATCCAGTTGGCCCTCATTGGGTAAATAGAGACCTTGATTAAAACGATCGGCAACGCTCGGCTCTATCTCCAGCAGTCTCGCAGAATCGAGCATCTCTGGCGCAGTAAGCGCTGGGTTACTGCGTTGATTCTTCTGCAGATGCTTAATAAAACGCTCTGCATCATTTGCATCTTGTCGATGCCACAAAATCAGACTGCCATTTTTCTGAAAGAACACCGGACTAGCCAATTTGGCGATGATTTCTGGCCAACGTGACAAGCTGTGTACGCCCATATTGACGACATTGTTCTCGGTGATGGCGGATTCAGCTAAAGGCGCAAGCATTGCTGCAGCGACTCGGGCAGCAGACAATGCAGCGTCAGGACCACCTTGATCGTAAAGATCAACTTGGCCTCCAGCTTGGGCGAGTTCGACTGCCAGGAGACGACCCATCAAACCGGCACCAACAATAGCGAATCGACCCTGCGCTATAGAATCCATCTTGAGTTACAGATCCGTTATTTATTGGTAGATTTCGCTACCGCGTTTACGAAACTCAATTGACTTCTCTTCCATGCCTTTATTTGGGTCAACTCCCTCTGCCTTGAGATTGGCAGCATAGTCTCGTACTTCTTGTGTGATCTTCATTGAGCAGAATTTAGGTCCGCACATAGAGCAGAAGTGGGCAATCTTGGCACCTTCAGCTGGTAGGGTGGCATCGTGATATTCACGCGCACGCTCAGGATCAAGGCCGAGATTAAATTGGTCTTCCCAGCGGAACTCAAAGCGGGCTTTGGAGAGGGCATTATCCCGAATCTGTGCGCCAGGTAAGCCCTTGGCTAGATCGGCCCCATGCGCAGCAATCTTATAAGTGATGATGCCTTCGCGGACATCTTCTTTGTCTGGCAAGCCTAAGTGTTCTTTAGGCGTGACATAGCAGAGCATCGCTGTGCCGTACCAACCAATTTGGGCTGCACCAATACCGCTGGTGATGTGATCATAGCCTGGAGCAATATCGGTGATCAATGGTCCTAAGGTATAGAAGGGCGCTTCTAAGCAATGCTTTAATTCCTCGGTCATATTTTCTTCAATGCGCTGCATTGGAACGTGGCCAGGACCTTCAATCATCACTTGCACGTCTTGCTGCCAGGCTTTAGCAGTGAGTTCACCAAGGGTATGTAATTCACCAAACTGGGCTGCATCATTAGAGTCAGCAATACAACCAGGACGCAGGCCATCTCCTAAACTAAATGAAACGTCATAGGCCTTCATGATCTCGCAGATTTCATCAAATCTGGTGTAGAGAAAGTTCTCTTTGTGGTGGGCCAGGCACCATTTGGCCATGATTGAACCACCGCGCGACACAATGCCAGTAATACGGTCAGCAGTCAGCGGAACATAACGCAGCAATACACCCGCATGAATCGTGAAATAGTCCACACCTTGTTCAGCTTGCTCTACCAAGGTATCGCGGAACATTTCCCAAGTGAGGTCCTCTGCGATACCACCAGTCTTATCTAGTGCTTGGTAGATCGGTACTGTGCCGATCGGTACCGGAGAGTTACGAATAATCCATTCACGGGTTTCATGAATATGTTTGCCGGTAGATAAATCCATGATGGTGTCAGCACCCCAACGGATTGACCAAACCATTTTCTCGACCTCTTCATTAATTGAAGAGGTGACTGCCGAGTTACCCAAATTGCCATTGATCTTGACCCGGAAGTTGCGTCCAATAATCATGGGCTCTAGTTCTGGGTGATTAATATTGGCGGGAATAATGGCACGACCCGCAGCAATTTCTTGGCGGACAAATTCACCGGTAATGATCTCTGGAAGATTGGCGCCATAACTCTTGCCAGGATGCTGCTTTAATAATTGGGTGTACTCTGGATTCTTCCGCAGTTGCTCTAGACCCATCGATTCACGCAGGGCAACGTATTCCATTTCAGGGGTAACAATGCCCTTGCGAGCATAATACATTTGGCTCACATTTTGACCAGCCTTAGCCACTCGAGGTGCGCGAATGTGGGCAAAGCGTAAGTGCTGTGTATCTGCATCTTTCGAGCGAGCGACTCCATAGTCAGATGAGGGCCCTGTTAATTGTTCTGTGTCATTGCGTTCAGCAATCCAAGTCTCGCGTAATGCTGGCAAGCCTTTTTCTAAGTTGATGACGATTTCAGGATCGCTATAAGGACCAGAGGTGTCATAAACCGGGATGGGAGGATTGGGGACCATCTGCTCCCCAACGCGGGTAGGGAACTGTTCAATCATGCGCACAGGAGCCTTGATATCAGACCGTGATCCTGCTAAATAGGTTTTACTGGATGCCGGATAGGCAAATTTTTGACCAAAGTCTCGTTCGAGGCTCTTAAGGCTTGGAATTTCAGGTTTTGTTTTTGGGTTCTTGCTGCTCATATCCATCTCCTAACATATTTAGATGGACGAAACCGGATACCGGTCTGATGGAACTCCCCACGCCAGTATTACCTGGTTCGGGTAAGAGGGTCTTTCTCAGCGCCTTTATGTTAAGGGCACCCCTGTTTCATCCTTAAACTAATTTAACCACAAAATGGAACTTAGGAGGGGAAGCTGGATTTGTTGCTCCGCAAAATGAAGTCAGCCGTTACAAAAGCGGCATCGGTCGTGAATTCCTCAGCCAAGATACGGGCTGCTGCCTCGGCTAGGGAGATTTCAATAAAGCTGCTGACCTCGCCATCATGATTGGTAGGAATAAAGTTACTTGAAAGCGCAAGGTCGTAGATAAACAGCTGCTCATCATGAAAACCACCCCCAAGAATAGGGCGGCGCATATGGACTTTGCCCGCGGGTGTAATTTGGTTGGCCAATTGTGGTGGGACGCCAGCTTCTTCCCATAATTCTCGAACAGCACAAACCCAGGGTGTTTCATCTGCAGCAATACCGCCCGCAGCCAGATTATCTAAAAGACCTGGATCGGTTCTTTTGCTCTCACTGCGGCGGCCAAGCCACAAATTTCCTTCTTTGGTAAAGCCGTTGATATGACTAGCAGTGCTACGCAAACCCAGAGTTCTAAAAGCGGCTCGCTCTAAGCGAAAGTAGGCATGACCATTGTGATCAATCCAGGCAAACTCTTCATTGCGCCAACCGGGTATAAAGCCAGCTTGGCGCAGTCGATTAGCTAACTCAGTCAAGCTTGCGGAGATAAGAAACGGACTTGCGCTATCAATAAATAAGCCATGGTGATCTATGTGAATATGCGCAATTTTTTTCTCTTGCAAAGAGTCTTGGATATAAGCAATGAACTCGGGATTGATATGACCAATGATTTGCTTTTCAGCATGTGCACCCATAAAAAAAATGGGCAAGAAATCCAGCGGTGCGGACCGCGCCGAATTTTGCAACATTTCTTCTAGGGCAGCTAAGGTGCTGTCATTTATTTTTTGCATAAGCCGAGTGTAAGAGAAATTGCTAGTGAACTATACAAAAAGTCAAGCAAGATAATCTGCTCAAATATTGGGCAAGCCAGATCGCTCTATACAAATCGGTAACTTAGCAAAACATTTTGGTATTTATCCACAGAGGCTGTGGATAACTTTGTCAGAAGATTTGGTCCCCCCGCCAGGAGTCGAACCTGGATCTACCGCTTAGGAGGCGGTTGCACTATCCATTGTGCTACAGCGGGTCGCTTAGGCTTAACTACACAAAGCCCATAACTGGTTGGTAATATTTAGCAGCAGTTCTGGGCGATAGTAGCTGATAAATACGAGAGCTAGCAATACTAAAGTAATCCCACGAAGCAACCAAGTAGAGAAAGAGGTATTCATGCGGGGAGTTCCCCGCGAGTGTCTCGCGCCAGGGCCTGTTCTTTAACGGGGAGGTTAATTAGGCATGCTAATACGCCAAGCCCAATCGCAATATTCCAAACCACACTATAAGACCCCGTCAGGTCATATAAATAGCCACCCAAAAAAGCACCAGAGAAGCTACCCAATTGATGGGCAAAGAAAATCAGGCCGGAGAGCATGCTCAGGTATTTAACCCCAAAGATCTGCGCAACAATGCCGTTAGTAAGTGGAATGGTAGAAAGCCATAGGAAACCCATCACGGCAGAAAAAATATAAACAGTGATGGGTGAGAGTGGAATCCATAAAAAAGCAATGATGGCAATTGATCTGCCTAGGTAAATTCCAGAGAGTAAATAGCGCTTAGGAAAGCGCTGACCGAAAATCCCTGCGCAGTAAGTACCAAAGACGTTAAACAATCCAATCAAGGCGAGGGCGGTAGTTGCAATCGCCGGTGAACCTACTGCTGGATAAGTTTGAGACATATCCTTTAGATAAGGCGCTAAATGAACCGCAATAAATACCACCTGAAAGCCACAGACAAAATAACCCAGAGTTAAATAACGATAGCTTGGATTGCTAGTAGCCTCACGCAGTGCTTGTCGAATCGTTTGATCGTCAGCTGCGTTGGTGTAGACAAAATTCTTCTCCCGTAATAAAAAAGCAGCTGGAATCATGAAGCTTGCAATGATTGCCAAAAGTAGGAGAGCATCTTGTGGACCAAATCGACTCAAGAGCCCCTGCTCAGCAGGAATCATCAAGAACTGACCAAAAGATCCTGCAGCAGCAGTGATTCCCATTGCCCAGACGCGTTTATCAGCCGGCACATTTCTGCCTAAAATTCCGTAGACCACGCTATAGGTTGTCGCCGTTTGCGCCAGACCAATCAGAAGGCCACCCGCAATCGTGAAGTTCAATACATCGCTAGATACAGCCATGCCTGCTAAGCCAAGGGCATAAAGCAGGCCACCAAGGAGCATGATTCTGAAAGCGCCGAATCGATCAGCTAGTGCACCCGTTAATGGTTGGAAGGCGCCCCAAATTAAATTTTGTAGTGCAATTGTGAGGGCAAATGTGCCACGTCCCCAACCATTTTCTATAGTGATGGGTAAATTAAATAAGCCAAATCCATGACGAATACCCATAGAGAGAGTGACCATTAAACCACCATAAATCAGCACCTCTTTGATGCTGAGAGAGCGAGCAATTTTTTCAGGGGAAATCACAAAACACCTTTGTCATAGAGTTTCTCTATCGCTTGAGCGTCTAGTTGCAGGCGTTCCTGCAAAACTTCTCGAGTATGCTGCCCCAACATGGGTGGCGGCATTTTGTACTGCACTGGCGATTTGGATAAATGCATTGGACTGGCAACCAATTTCATTTGACCTAACGCTGGATGGGGAACGGTAAGCTCAATCCCTCTGGCCATAACCTGTGGGTCTTCAAAAACCTCTTTGAAGTTATTGATAGGACCACAGGGTACTTTCGCCTCTTCAAGCAAATCAATCCATTGCGCTTTAGTCTTGTGGCGTGTCATTGCCTCTAAAAGTGGTATGAGTTGATCACGATGCTTAACCCGCTCAGGGTTATCGTGAAAACGAGGATCATCGGCTAACTGCGCCTGACCACCTACAGTAACAAAGTGTTTGAACTGACTATTGTTTCCAGCTGCAACAATGATCCAACTATCGGATGTTGGGAAAGTTTGATAGGGCACGATCGTTGCCGATGTATTTCCTAAGCGTTGCGGAATTTCTCCAGAACATAAATAAGCACTGGCTGCATTAGCCATGACTGCAATTTGTGTATCGAGTAAAGCCATATCGATGCATTGTCCTTCACCAGTGCGATCGCGATAGATCAGGGCTGCCATGATTGCATTCGTTGCATACATGCCTGTCAAAATATCGGCAATGGGCACCCCCGCTTTTTGCGGTGAAGCCCCAGGAACATTCTCTGCTTCTCCGGTCACACTCATGAAGCCACCCATGCCCTCAACAATCATGTCATAGCCTGGGCGATTGGCATAAGGACCAGTTTGACCAAAGCCCGTTATCGAGCAGTAGATTAAATCGGGCTTGATTTTTTGTAGAGCAGCATAGTCAAGACCATATTTGACTAGTTGGCTGACTTTGTAGTTTTCAATTAGAACGTCAGACTCTGCGACTAATTTACGAATGATGTCTTGCCCCTCGGGTGTACTGATATCGACGGTGATTGAGCGTTTATTCCGATTCATGGCGATGAAATAAGCCGTCTCACTACTATCTTTACCCTGCGCATCTTTAGCAAAGGGCGGCCCCCAATGGCGGGTATCGTCTCCAACCCCAGGTTTTTCTACCTTGATGACATCGGCGCCAAGGTCAGCCAAATTTTGGGTGCACCAAGGTCCAGCGAGGACCCGGCTCAGGTCTAAAACACGAATATGACTTAAGGCACCCATGAGCTAATTTTGGCATGAATAGAGGGTTAATCGCTGAAATTTGAGGGTGTCAGCCAGACATGGCTACAATTTGCGCGAATGGCTACACGTAAAACCTCCGAATATAGCGAATCATCGATTCAGGTCCTCAAAGGCCTTGAACCTGTCCGGCAGCGGCCCGGAATGTACACCCGTACTGATAATCCACTGCACATCATTCAAGAGGTTCTGGATAACGCATCAGATGAAGCCTTAGGGGGATTTGGTAAGCACATTACTGTGACGATGCATACCGATGGTAGTGTGAGCGTAGAAGACGATGGTCGAGGTATTCCTGTTGGAATACATCCCACTGAGAAGCTCCCTGTAGTAGAAATCGTATTCACCCAATTGCATGCTGGCGGCAAGTTTGAAAAAGGCAGTGGTGGAGCATACGCTTTCTCCGGCGGTCTGCATGGTGTTGGCGTCTCCGTTACGAATGCACTCTCGAAACGATTAGAAGTTACCGTATGGCGTGATGGACAAGTTTCTACGCTGACCTTTGCTGATGGCAAGGTCATCGAGAAACTCAAATCCAAAGTTGCCGGCAAAGAAGATAAGTCGCATGGCACTCGAGTGCGAGCTTGGCCTGATGCAAAGTATTTTGATAGCGCTGTTATTCCCATGCCGGAGTTGATTCGCCTACTAAGATCTAAGGCAGTTTTGCTCCCTGGTGTCAAGGTCACGCTGATTCAAGAGAAATCGGGCGATAGTCAAACTTGGCAATACGCTCAAGGCTTAAGAGGCTACCTCAATGAGGCAATCGCGCAAGCAGGTCATGGTGCTGAGGTCATCCCGCCATTTGAAGGTGAGCAATACGCAACGGGTAATAGTGATGAAGATGGTTTTGCTGAAGGCGAAGGCGCTGCTTGGGTTGTTGCTTGGACTGAGGATGGAGCCCCAGTTCGTGAGAGCTATGTCAATCTAATACCAACGCCAGCCGGGGGAACTCACGAGAGCGGTTTGCGCGAAGGCCTATTTAATGCCGTCAAAGGTTTTATTGAGATGCATGCCTTACAACCCAAAGGTGTCAAGCTGATGCCGGAGGATGTATTTGCCAGGGCGTCCTTCATCTTATCGGCAAAAGTTTTGGATCCTCAATTTCAGGGACAAATTAAAGAGCGCCTGAACTCTCGTGATGCAGTGCGTTTAGTTTCTGCTTATTCAAAATCGGCTCTCGAGCTTTGGCTAAATCAACATGTGGATTACGGTCGAAAACTGGCTGATCTGGTCATTAAACAAGCCCAAGCGAGAACCCGCGCTGGCCAAAAAGTCGAGAAGAAAAAATCTTCAGGGGTTGCAGTGCTTCCAGGAAAGTTAACCGACTGCGAGAGTCAAGATACCGGCATGAATGAAATCTTCCTGGTTGAGGGGGATTCGGCGGGTGGCTCAGCAAAGATGGGTCGCAATAAGGAATATCAGGCAATCTTGCCCCTGCGCGGTAAGGTTCTTAACACTTGGGAGGCAGAGCGTGATCGCCTCTTTGCCAATAATGAAGTGCACGATATTGCCGTAGCGATTGGAGTTGATCCCCATGGTCCCAATGACGAGATCGACTTGAGCAATTTACGTTATGGCAAGGTATGCATTCTCTCTGATGCGGACGTTGATGGAGCCCATATTCAAGTGTTGCTACTCACCTTGTTCTATAAGCACTTTCCAAAATTGATTGATTTGGGCCATGTCTATATTTCTAGACCACCTTTATTTAGGGTTGATGCCCCAGCCCGTGGCAAGAAGCCTGCTCAGAAAATCTATGCGCTCGATGCGAATGAGCTACAAGCGATTGAAGATAAATTACGTAAAGATGGTGTTCGTGATGGCGCTTGGCAGATTTCCCGCTTTAAAGGTTTGGGTGAAATGAGTGCGGAACAATTATGGGATACCACCTTAAATCCAGACACTCGACGCCTGCTACCAGTAACACTAGGCGAGTGGACTCAGGATGAAACCATTAAAACCATGGATATGTTGATGGGTAAATCAGAATCTGGCGCTCGGCGCGATTGGTTAGAGGAACGCGGTAATGAAGTTGAGGCAGATATCTAATGGCCATTAAGAAGCCCGTTAAGAAAACGGTTTCCGCAAAATCGACTAAGCCAGCAGAGCAGGCTGATCTCTTTTCGAATATCGATGAGACTGAGGTTGCTGAGGTTAACAAACCTTTGCCAAAGCCATCAAAGTCTGGCGGAAGCTCTCCACCGCACGATCCTAACAAGGTCGAACTCAATGAAGATGACAAGGATAGCTTAACGCTAGCAGTTTACGCAGAGCGTGCTTATTTAGATTACGCCATCAGCGTTGTCAAGGGCCGTGCTTTACCTGATGTTGCTGATGGACAAAAGCCAGTTCAACGCCGTATCTTATTTTCTATGAGCGAGATGGGCTTGCGCTCAGATGCGAAGCCAGTGAAGAGTGCCCGTGTTGTAGGTGATGTGTTAGGTAAGTTCCATCCACACGGCGATCAATCTGCTTATGACGCACTGGTGCGTTTGGCACAAAGCTTTTCATTACGCTATCCCTTAATCGATGGTCAGGGTAACTTTGGTTCACGAGATGGTGATGGCGCGGCGGCAATGCGCTATACCGAAGCGCGTTTAACCAAAATTGCTGGTTTACTCCTTAGTGAGATTGATGAGGGTACGGTAGATTTTGCGCCGAACTATGATGGATCATTCCAAGAGCCTAAGTTATTGCCAGCGCGTTTACCTTTTGTTCTTCTTAATGGTGCTTCTGGTATCGCGGTCGGCATGGCCACGGAAATTCCTTCGCATAATTTACGGGAAGTTGCCAGCGCGGCGATTGCCTTGATGAAGTCCCCCAAAATGTCGACTACCGATTTATTGGAGATCATGCCAGGCCCTGATTTTCCGGGGGGCGGACAAATCATTTCTCCTGCTAATGAGATTGCCCAGATCTATGAGGGTGGTCGCGGTAGTCTGAAGGTCAGAGCCCGTTGGTCTGTAGAAGAATTGGCTCGCGGTCAGTGGCAAATTGTCGTAAATGAATTGCCACCTTCAACTTCCTCCCAAAAAGTGTTACAAGAGATTGAAGAGATCACCAATCCCAAGGTCAAGATTGGCAAGAAAACCTTAACGACCGATCAAAATAACTTGAAGTCAACCATCTTGGCGGTATTAGATGGCGTGCGTGACGAGTCAAGCAAAGACGCAGCAGTGCGCTTGGTATTCGAGCCTAAGAGTAAAAACGTGGAAGTCAATGAGTTCGTTAATCTCTTGCTCGCCCATACTTCTTTAGAGTCAAACGCACCAATTAATTTAGTGATGATTGGAACGGATGGTCGTCCTCGTCAAAAGGGCCTCAAAGAAATTATTTCAGAGTGGATTGGTTTCAGAGTACAAACCGTCACTCGCCGCACTGAGTACCGTCTCGGTAAAGTCAAAGACCGCATGCATATTTTGGAGGGCCGCTTAACGGTGCTTCTGAATATTGATAAGGTCATCAAGATCATTCGTAATAGCGATGAGCCCAAGGCAGATTTGATCCTTGCCTTCAAACTCACTGAGCGTCAAGCAGAAGATATCTTGGATATTCGTTTGCGTCAGTTGGCTCGCTTAGAGGGCATCAAGATTGAACAAGAGCTCAAGGAGCTGAAAACCGAGCGCGATGATCTTGAAGGACTCTTACAAAACGATAGCAATTTACGTAAGCGCATCATCAAAGAGATTGAGTCCGATATGAAGGACTTTGGTGATGATCGTCGCACCATCATCCAAGAGGATAAGCGTGCCGTAGCTGAGACCAAAGTGGTTGATGAGCCAGTGACCGTGATTGTTTCTCAAAAGGGTTGGGTCCGCGTTCGTCAAGGTCATGAACATGATCCAAGCCAGTTCTCATTTAAGGCTGGCGATGGAATGTACGGCACCTTCGAATGCCGCACCGTCGATTTAATGCAGGGCTTTGGTAGTGATGGCCGTGTCTATACCGTCCCTGTAAGCGAGCTTCCTGGTGCGCGTGGTGATGGATCACCCCTCACTAGCTTCGTCAATTTGGCAGCCGGATCACAAATGGTGGCGTATTACGCAGGTCATGCTGATGACCTTGTATTGATTTCAACACGAGCGGGTAATGGCTTTTTGGCCAATGTGAGCGATATGATGACGCGCAATAAAGCCGGTAAGGCTTTCGTTGGTGTCGATGCGAAGTTTCCGAGCGGAGATGCTCCACTTGGGGCAGCCAAAGTATCTGTTGGCATGAAACAGGTCGCTTGTTTATCGGAGAGTGCCAAGCTCTTAGTGTTTCCATTAGACGAACTCAAGCGTTTGCCTGCCGGAGGTAAGGGTGTGATTCTGATGGGCTTAGATGGTAAAGAGACTTTAGCTTCTGCGATTGCAGTGGGGGCTGAAGGTGCGACTTATTCGGGCGCAGGAAGGGCCGGTAAACCAACGGAACTCAATCTGGATGCTAAGACTCTAAAAACATTTGTTGGCAATCGTGCACGTAAAGGTCACTTTGTTGAGCCTCGCCTGAAAGACGGAAAACTCAAAGCCAACTAAAGTAGTGTTTTAAATCTCGGCGATGAGTTCGATTTCTACGCAGGCACCCAAAGGGATTTGAGCTACACCAAAGGCGCTGCGAGCATGTTTGCCTGCATCACCAAAGACATCGAATAAGAGTTCTGAGCATCCGTTAATGACTAAGTGCTGTTCAGTAAATGCTGGAGTGGAGTTTACTAACCCCATCACTTTAGTAATGCGCTTGACCCGATCGACTGAGCCTAAGTGATGATGAAGTGTGGCAAGTAGGTCGATGGCAATCGCGCGTGCTGCTTTTTTGCCCGTTTCAGTATCCATATCTTGTCCGAGTTTGCCGACCCAAACTTTGCCAGCCTGTTTTGCTATGTGCCCCGAGAGGTAAACGCTATTTCCTGAGGTGGTCGCCATCACATAAGCTGCTGCGGGAGGACCCGCTGGGGGTAATTCAATACCTAAACTTTTGAGGCGATCTGAGGCTAGGGCGGTCATGGTGTTCTCGATAATTGGGAATAGGAGAAAGTATAGGGAAAAATATTCCCTATAAACGCCAATTTGCTAAAAATACGCATTCCAGGCTAGTTGCTTGCTGTCTCCGCTATACTCTCTCAAACTTTTTATCAAACTGCTTCTTGATGATTTCTATGAAAAAACACTTGATTTCCCAATTGGCCTTATCCGCTGGTTTGGCTTTTATTGCTTTTGCGGCACAAGCTGACGATGTTCAGGGGTCTGCTAAAGCAGGTGCTGGAAAAGTATGGCTTTGTACAGGCTGCCATTCGATTCCCGACTATCGCGCTGACTACCCACTGGTTTACAGAGTTCCCATGATTGGCGGACAAAATGCTGGCTATATCGCAGTTGCCTTGTCTGAGTATAAAAAGGGTGAGCGTAAGCATCCAACGATGAGAGCGATTGCCGGAAGTCTGTCAGATCAGGATATGGCTGATATTGGCGAATACTATGCTGCCCAAACATCCAGCTCACCGATTAACCCATTGAAGTAATCGAGATATGTCTATGAAATTTGCATTCATCACAACTCTTGTGTTTTGTTGCGTTGGCTTGGCTAATGCCGCTGATATTCAAAAAGGTCAGGCTTTGGTAGAGAAGGGCGCTTGTACTTCATGCCATGGCGTTGGACTGAATGCCCCAATCTTGCCGGTTTATCCACGCTTGGCTGGTCAACCTGCTGATTACCTCTACTACGCCTTACATGCTTATCAAGTCGGTGGCAGTAATGCCAAGTACGGTCGTAACAATGCCATCATGGCAGGCCAGGTTCAACCCTATTCAGATCAAGATTTAAAAGATATCGCAGCTTACGTTTCTTCGTTACCAGGCACTTTAGTAATCAAAAAGTAACACTGCTTTATGAGGTAGAGTAATGGCTTAGGATAAGCTCCTAAGCCATTGTTTTATATAGAACTAATACACTTAAATCTATCTAGCAGCTTCTAAGCCTAGAGCCAAGTGCTTACGCATTGCCATCTCAGCAGCTTTAGCGTCGCCTTTGAGGATAGCCTCCAGGATTTGTCGATGTTCTAAGAGGGAGTTTTGTAATCTTCCAGTTCGATTTAAGGAGTCTTTTCTCTGTAGTTTGAGAACCTTCCTCAAATCTCCAATCACTCCGTTCAGCCACTTATTACCGGCTATATCGAGGATAAGCTCATGAAATCGCACATTAATCTCAAAAAATTGCTCAATATCTCGATCCGCAGCTGCCTTTTCTAGGCGATGGTGTAAGTCATCGAGTTGATTTAATTGGGATTCATTGGCCTTCATAGCCGCCTCTTTGGCTGCTTCGCCCTCCAGCAGGGAAAGAACGGTGAAGATTTGCTCTAAATCAGATCGCTCTACCTCAGTGACATAGGCGCCTCTACGCAATTTGATTGTCACAAGTCCCTCAGCAGCCAGTAATTTAATGGCTTCTCGCATGGGCGTTCTACTAATTCCGAACTGCACAGCCAGGCTTTGCTCGTCTAACCAGCTGCCAGGTGCTAGTTCGTGGGCAAAGATTTGCCCTCTGAGGCGGTCAGCGACATCCTCGTATAAGGGTCTATTTATTAGTTTTGTATTCATAATTATGTATACAATATCTAGACAAACTGGGATTTGTCAAGCAAAATAGCCTTAAATATTTTGTGAGATTGATGCAGCCATATGGGAGCGCTAGATGCCTAGTAATAAGAAGGACAAAACAACATCTTGGCCTGAAGTAACAAAGACCAATCTGGAGTCCTGGAATAAATCGGCTCAAAAATCCGCTCCTAATGGCGATGTTGATCAATTGGGTTGGCAAACACCCGATGGAATTCATTTAAAGGCTTTGTATACCTCCGCAGATCTTGAAGGCCTTAACTACGCGGACACCTTGCCAGGGTTTGAGCCATTTGTCCGCGGCCCACAAGCAACGATGTATTCGGTTCGTCCCTGGACAATTCGACAGTACGCGGGATTTTCAACTGCAGAAGAATCCAACGCTTTTTATCGCAAAGCACTCGATGCCGGCGGCCAAGGTGTATCAGTAGCCTTTGATTTGGCAACCCATCGCGGCTATGACTCTGATCATCCCCGTGTCACAGGCGATGTGGGCAAAGCAGGTGTGGCAATTGACTCAGTCGAAGATATGAAAATATTGTTTGACGGTATTCCACTGGATAAAGTTTCGGTATCTATGACAATGAATGGTGCCGTATTGCCGGTCTTGGCAGGCTATATCGTTGCCGGTGAAGAGCAGGGTGTTAAGCAAGATCAACTATCCGGAACAATTCAGAACGACATCCTGAAAGAGTTCATGGTGCGTAATACCTATATCTATCCACCTGAGCCTTCGATGCGCATCATTGGCGACATTATTGAGTACACCGCAAAGTACATGCCCAAGTTCAACTCGATATCCATTTCGGGTTATCACATGCAAGAGGCAGGCGCTAACCAAGTATTGGAATTGGCATTCACCTTGGCTGATGGTCAGGAGTATGTAAAGACAGCGCTAGCAAAAGGCTTGGATATCGACGGTTTTGCTGGACGCCTCTCCTTTTTCTTTGCCATTGGTATGAACTTCTATTTAGAGGTTGCTAAATTACGTGCTGCACGGCTCTTGTGGTGGCGCATTATGAAAACCTTCGAGCCGAAGAATCCCAAATCACTGATGCTCCGCACCCATTGCCAGACCTCAGGCTGGTCATTAACCGAGCAAGATCCCTATAACAACGTAGTCCGTACTACGGTTGAGGCGATGGCGGCAGTGTTTGGTGGCACGCAGTCTTTGCATACCAACTCCTTTGATGAGGCAATTGCTTTACCCTCTGAGACCTCAAGCCGCATTGCTCGTAATACTCAATTGATTTTGCAAGAAGAGACTCACATTACCAATGTGATTGATCCTTGGGCCGGCTCTTACATGATGGAAAACCTCACCCAAGAAATGGCCGATAAGGCTTGGGAGATTATCGAAGAAGTCGAAGCCATGGGCGGCATGACCAAAGCAGTTGAAAGTGGTTGGGCCAAGCTGAAGATTGAAGCTGCTGCTGCAGAAAAGCAGGCCAAGATTGATTCAGGTTCAGATGTCATTGTGGGCGTGAATAAATACAAGCTTGCTAAAGAAGACTTGGTCGATGTATTGATGATCGACAACGATAAGGTGCGTGATAGTCAGATCGCTCGCTTAAAAAATATCAAAGCCAAACGTGATCAGAAACAGGTCGATTTGGCACTTGATGCTTTAACCAAAGCCGCAGAAGAGAACACCGGTAATTTACTAGGATTAGCTGTGGATGCAATTCGTTTGCGCGCCACGGTCGGTGAAGTCTCAGACGCATTAGAGAAAGTTTACGGGCGCCATCGCGCCGATACGCAAAAGGTGACCGGAGTGTATGCAGCTGCTTATGACTCAGCCGAGGGCTGGGAAAAACTCAAAGTAGAAATCGCGGATTTCGCTAAAGACTTTGGCCGTCGTCCTCGAGTGATGATTGCGAAATTGGGTCAGGATGGTCATGATCGTGGCGCCAAGGTAGTCGCTACAGCCTTCGCTGATTTAGGTTTTGATGTTGATATTGGCCCCTTGTTTCAGACGCCAGAAGAGTGTGCCCGTCAAGCCATCGAGAATGATGTACACGCCTTAGGGATCTCCACTTTGGCTGCCGGCCATAAAACTTTGGTGCCTGCAATTATTCAAGAGCTTAAGAAGCAGGGCGCTGATGACATCATCGTGTTTGTGGGTGGCGTTATTCCTCGCCAAGACTATGAGTTCCTGTACGAAGCGGGCGTGAAGGGTATCTATGGACCCGGAACACCGATACCAGCTTCAGCAAAAGACGTGCTAGAGCAAATTCGGAAACAGGTTAATCCTAGTTAAGTCTAGGATTCCAAGTTCATGATGAATCCCGCTGATCAATCCTTGTTTGAGGATCTCACTGGTAAACCATCGCCAGCGCAACGTCGTGCCCTGGCGAAGATCATCACTCTTCTAGAGTCTACGCGCTCAGATCACCGTACGCGCGCAGACGAACTACTTAACGCATTACTTCCTAAAACTGGCAAGTCCTTTCGTTTAGGTATCTCAGGTGTGCCAGGGGTTGGTAAATCGACTTTAATTGAAACCCTAGGTCTGTATTTAATCAATAAAGGACACCGCGTTGCGGTCTTGGCAATTGATCCCTCATCTAGCATCTCGGGCGGTTCGATTCTGGGGGATAAGACACGCATGGAACGCCTATCCGTTCATGAGCATGCCTTTATTCGTCCAAGTCCCTCATCGGGAACCCTAGGTGGTGTTGCAGAAAAAACCCGTGAAGCCCTTTTGGTTGCAGAAGCGGCTGGTCACGATATCGTGATTGTTGAAACAGTGGGTGTAGGTCAAAGTGAGATTGCTGTAGCGGGTATGACAGATTTATTTCTCTTGCTCCAGCTCCCCAATGCAGGCGATGACCTCCAGGCTATTAAAAAAGGCGTAATGGAGCTAGCAGATCTGATTGTGATTAATAAAGCCGATATCGATCCTAATACTGCAATGAGAGCGCAAGCTTTTATTACCAGCTCTTTGCGTTTGTTGGGATTTCAGGGTAATCCAGACCATGCAACCCACCAACAGGATTATTGGCACCCGATTGTGATGAGTTTAAGCGCTCTCAATGGTCAAGGGATTCCAGAACTCTGGGAGAGCATTCTTCATTTTCAAAAATTACAGACCGCCAATGGCAGACTGCAAGAGCGTCGCAAACAACAGGCAGGCTCCTGGATGTGGGAGCGCATCGACGCTGGACTTAAGCACGCCTTCCGCAACCATCCCGAAGTTCAAGCGCTATTACCTAGATTAAGCGCCGAGGTGAATGCAGGAACGATGGCTGCCTCCGTAGCGGCCCGTCGCTTACTTGAAGCTATGGGACACGAATTTTTCTAAGGAAATATTATGAAAGAAATCATTCAACAGCTCGAAGATAAGCGTGAGCTAGCAAGACTTGGGGGCGGTCAAAAAAGAATTCAAGCACAGCATGCTAAGGGAAAGCTCACCGCTCGCGAACGAATTGAACTGCTACTGGATGCGGGCTCTTTTGAAGAGTGGGACATGTTTGTTGAGCATCGTTGCCATGATTTTGGGATGGATGAACAAACCGTGCCTGGTGATGGTGTGGTGACTGGTTACGGCATGATTAATGGCCGCTTGGTATTTGTTTTTTCGCAAGACTTCACAGTTCTAGGCGGATCACTTTCAGAAGCCCATGCAGAAAAAATCTGCAAGATCATGGATCAAGCACTTAAAGTCGGCGCTCCAGTAATTGGTTTGAACGATTCTGGTGGGGCACGAATTCAGGAAGGTGTTGCCTCTTTAGGTGGCTATGCAGAAATCTTTCAGCGCAATGTCACAGCCTCAGGCGTGATACCGCAAATCTCCTTAATCATGGGTCCATCTGCTGGTGGCGCAGTCTATTCACCAGCGCTGACTGACTTTATCTTTATGGTCAAAGACAGTTCGTATATGTTTGTGACGGGTCCCGAGGTTGTGAAGACAGTAACGCATGAAGATGTAAGCGCAGAAGAGCTTGGCGGTGCAGTAACGCATTCCACAGTATCTGGGGTGTGTGATCTTGCATTTGAGAATGACGTAGAAGCAATCATGATGCTTAGACGGTTCTTTAACTACTTACCGCTCTCGAACCGTGAGAAACCCCCAGTAGTCCGTATTCCAAATCGACACGAAGAGCCTGATTATTCATTAGATACTTTAGTGCCATCAAATCCAAATCAACCTTATGACATCAAAGAGCTGATTCATAAAATGGTCGACGATAGCGAATTCTTTGAACTTCAGCCTGACTTTGCCAAGAATATTATTATTGGCTTTGCACGCATTGAAGGTTCAACCGTCGGCATTGTTGCCAATCAGCCACTGGTTCTTGCTGGCTGTCTCGATATCAAAGCCTCTATCAAAGCAGCCCGTTTTGTGCGCTTTTGTGATGCCTTTAATATTCCAGTGGTGACATTAGTGGATGTGCCAGGATTCATGCCAGGGACAGCGCAAGAGTACGGCGGGATCATTAAACATGGCGCAAAGTTACTGTATGCCTATGCTGATTGCACAGTGCCGAAAGTGACCTTAATTACACGTAAAGCCTATGGCGGTGCCTATGACGTGATGGCGTCAAAACATTTGAGGGGCGATGTCAATTTTGCATGGCCATCGGCAGAAATTGCCGTAATGGGTCCCAAGGGAGCTGTAGAGATTATTTTCCGTGAAGAAAAGTCTGATTCCACCAAAATAACTGCGCGCGAAGCAGAATACAAGGCCAAGTTTGCCAATCCATTTGTTGCAGGTCGGCGCGGCTATATTGACGATGTGATCTTGCCGCATGAGACGCGCAAACGCATTGCACGATCTTTGGCAATGTTGAAAGACAAAGAATTAAAGAACCCCGCTCGTAAGCACGGCAATATCCCTCTGTAAGGCGGCTGACTATGACAAGCAAAATGTTTAAGAAAATTCTGATTGCAAACCGCGGTGAAATCGCTTGCCGTGTGATTAAAACGGCTCAAAAGATGGGCATCAAGACTGTCGCTGTCTATTCAGAGGCAGATAAAGAGGCTCGACACGTGCAGATGGCTGATGAATCAGTCTGTATCGGGCCCGCACCATCGCGTGAATCATACCTAGTCATGGATCGCATCATTCAAGCCTGTAAAGACACAGGGGCAGAAGCAGTTCATCCTGGCTATGGCTTCTTATCTGAAAACGAACTGTTTGCTAAGCGTTGTGAAGAAGAAGGCATTGTCTTTATTGGCCCTAAATATCAATCCATCGCAGCAATGGGGGATAAGATTGCCTCCAAGAAGCTAGCGCTCGAAGCTAAAGTCAATACGATTCCTGGACATAACGAGGCAATTGCCACAACTGAAGAGGCGGTAAAGATTGCTCAGGGTATAGGATACCCAGTCATGATTAAAGCTTCTGCAGGTGGCGGCGGCAAAGGCTTACGGGTTGCATTTAATGACAAAGAGGCTGCTGAGGGTTTTGCTGCTTGCAAAACAGAGGCAATGAGCAGCTTTGGTGACGACCGCATCTTCATTGAAAAATTTGTTGAAGGCCCACGCCATATCGAGATCCAAGTATTAGGCGATGCGTACGGCAATATAGTTTATTTAGGCGAACGGGATTGCTCGATCCAAAGACGCCACCAAAAGGTGATTGAAGAGGCGCCATCGCCATTTATCGATCCTGCGACCCGCAAAGCAATGGGCGAGCAAGCCGTAGCTTTAGCCAAGGCTGTGAACTATCAATCAGCCGGTACGGTTGAGTTTGTGGTGGGCAAAGACAAGTCTTTCTACTTCCTTGAAATGAATACTCGACTGCAAGTGGAACATCCGGTCACAGAAGGTATTACAGGCCTTGACCTCGTGGAGCAGATGATTCGGGTTGCCGCTGGAGAAAAGCTAGCATTTAAGCAGGAAGACGTCAAACTTGATGGTTGGTCAATGGAATGCCGCATCAATGCTGACGATCCATTTCGCAACTTTTTGCCTTCTACCGGTCGCCTGGTTAAATACCGCCCTCCAGCAGAGCAGAACGGTGTTCGTGTCGATACAGGTGTTTACGAGGGTGGTGAAATTCCGATGTATTACGACTCGATGATTGCGAAGTTGATCGTTCATGGCAAAGACCGAGCAGAAGTCATTCAAAAGATGCGTGATGCTCTGAATAACTTCGTGATTCGAGGCATTCATTCAAATGTTCCTTTTCAGGCTGCTTTATTGCAACACCCTCGTTTCGTATCAGGCGATTTCACAACAGGGTTTATTGCAGAAGAGTATCCACAGGGATTTAAGAAAGATTCTGTTCAGCCTGCTGATCCAAACAGATTAGCAGCTTTGGCTGCATTCATGCGCTACCGTTATCTTGAGCATATCAAGCTGATTGACGGCCAATTAGCTGGTCATGAGATGGTGATTGCAAAACAATTTGTCATTGTCAGTAGCAAACGGGTCGGTGCTAGCGAGGATCCATATGAGTTACCAGCCCGTATTGAGTTAAAGCAAGGTGTCTACTCCGTCTATATTGATGCGGCTGATGGTTTGAGTCGTTACGATATTGAAAGCACTTGGCGTCCAGGCGATATTACTTTGCACGCCAGAATCAATGGCACCAGCAAGATTACTGCTCAAGTAGAACGTCGTGGCGTTAAATATCATCTTGTTCTAGACGGTGCTCAATATGACTGCATGGTTCTGAGTCCCTTGGGCGCTGAATTACAGCGCCGCATGCCTGTTAAGTTGCCGCCAGATACTTCTAAATTGGTTTTATCCCCAATGCCTGGCTTATTAACGAAAATTTTTGTCAAAGCTGGTGAAAGTGTCACGGCTGGCCAAAAACTAGCAGCAATAGAAGCGATGAAGATGGAGAATACCCTTAGTGCAGTGCAAGATGGAATCATCTCTGAGATTTGTGCCAAAGAGGGTGATAGTTTGGCAGTTGATCAACTTATTATTCGTTTTCAATAAGAGTACACCATGTCAAAGCCTTTTCGGATTCTTGGTATTCAACAAATTGCGATCGGTGGAGAGAGCAAAGACCGCCTTCGTAAACTGTGGATTGACTTATTGGGTTTTGAATATCTCAGCACTTTCGTTTCAGAGCGGGAAAATGTAGATGAGGATATCTGTGCAATCGGCACTGGGGCCCATCAAGTTGAAGTCGATCTCATGCAACCCTTTGACATCGATAAAAAACCTGCGGTTCATCAAACGCCATTGAACCATATTGGCTTATGGGTCGATGATTTACCTAAAGCAGTCGAATGGTTAACCGCCCACGGTATGCGCTTTGCTCCTGGCGGTATTCGTAAGGGGGCTGCCGGTCATGACATTACCTTTATCCACCCTAAAGGCAATGAAGAATTTCCCTTTGGTGGTGAAGGTGTTCTAATTGAATTAGTCCAAGCCCCGGCGGATATCATTCGCGGCTTGAGTCATTAGATATTTCCTCATAGGCTTAGTTTGGCGCGTTTACTTGCAATTGATACTTCATCTTCATGGTGTTCAGTAGCCCTTAGTGCGGGGACTGCTAAGCCATTATTTCGTCACGAAAAATTATCAGCAACTGCTAGCCAGAATCTTTTGCCTTGGATTGAAGCACTCTTACAGGAAGCAGCAATTGATCTTCAAGATCTAGATGCAATTGCTGTTGGTGTTGGTCCTGGTGCCTTTACCGGCGTTCGCTTAGGAGTGGCTGTTACGCAAGGTCTTGCGCTAAGTGCGAATCTGCCCGTAATCCCTGTCATCAGTCTAGATGCGATCGCAGCGCAATTTAACCATAAAGATCAAGCCAACAGCTCTGCAAAAAATCTCGTGGTAGCGATAGATGCAAGGATGGATGAGGTTTATTGGGCACAGTATCAATTGCAATTAAATGCATTCCCAAAGCGCATCTCCGAAGTCAAGCTAAGCTCACCAGAGACGGTAGACTTTAGTGAAGCTGATGTTGTGATTGGTAGTGCGATTGTAGAGTTCGGCAATCGATTGGCAATTCCCAAGACCACAATTCAGAATGCGCAAATCGGCATTCATTCGCTTGGAGTTCTCATGCTTGCTCAGAGCATGTGGGATCAAGACTTACAAATCTCGGTTGATCGTTTAGAGCCTCTTTATATACGCAACAAAGTCGCATTCACTACTGAAGAGCGCTTACAAAACACCCTGGTCAAATAATGGCGAATGCAGCTGAGCTGGCTTTTTTGCCGATGCAGAGTGGTGACCTAGACGCAGTTCTGTCTATAGAGCAGATTTCTCATGCACACCCTTGGACCAAAGGGAACTTCAATGACTCTTTAGCAGCGGGTCATTGGGCTTATTGCATACGACCCGAGCCAAAGGATGCGGAGCCTGGCTCTTATTTGGATCCACACGTTTTATGGGCCTATTGCGTTCTCTACCCGGCCGTAGACGAATTACATCTCCTCAATATTACTGTTGCACCTAAATTGCGTCGCCTCGGGATTGCAGCCAGAATCATGAGGGCCATTGAAGGAATTGCAGCTAGTCGCCAAATGCCTCGCATCATTCTTGAGGTACGACCATCCAATATCCCCGCCATTACCCTGTATGAGAGTTTGGGATATGAAAAGATTGGGGTACGTAAAGATTATTACCCAGCTGATCAGGCGAGCGGCCAACGAGAAGATGCACAGGTGATGGCTAAATCCATTAACCTATCGGCATGAACACAGTCAACAATTCCAATTCAGCCATTCTTAAAGAGATGGGTATTTCTGAATGGGTTTCTAAAGACGCCATGCCATTGGCTTCCACTGAGGCACCCTTAGATTCTTCTGCTCAGAGCAAACCAAGGGGAACTTGGTGGTTCTTCGGCAGTAAGCCTAAGGGCGAGGCAGAAGTGCTCTTTCAGAATTTGATCCGCGTCTTGGGCTTACGCACTGATGAATGGCTGTGGCAAGAACCCGTTAATAAAAGCAAGCTTGCTAAGCCTGATGATCCTTTGCCGATAGTCTCAATTGCCTTTGGTGGTCAAGCAGTGCAGGCTATGACTGGTGAAAGAGATACTTTGGATGAGCTACGAGAGACAATTTTGGAGCTCAGTATTGAAGGTCTGGAAGAGATTCCTTTGATACCATCTTTTACTTTAGAGCATTACATTTCTAAACCACAAGATAAGCGATTGTTATGGCAGGACCTTTTGCTCGCCAAATCGGTACTGCAAAGTCTATAGACTTAGTGCTTGTGTTCACCAATCAGGTGAAGTGAGTCATATTCAGCTTGATTTGCGGCATGTCGGCGCATGACCATGTACATAATGAGACTTACTACAACGCCAAAGCCAATGATGACGTATTTCACCGGGAAATCAAACCAAATGAGAAGGGCATAGGTTGCCAACATGAATAGCACCGAAATATTCTCATTGAAGTTTTGTACTGCAATTGAGTGACCTGCTGACATGAGAACGTGTCCTCGATGTTGCAATAGGGCATTCATTGGTACGACAAAATAGCCAGCCAGCCAGCCCACTAACATCAATAAGAAATAGGCAGGTAGAAGATTAAGATGCAGCTTTAAGGAATAGAAATTCAATAAAACAGTGTCGGGCAACATGTCAGAGTTATATAGAGCAAGGGTACAAACCACAACACCCATCGCAATGCCGTAAGGTAAAACCGTGAGTGATTTGCGTAAAGGTACGCGCCATGCAGCCCAGACAGCCCCGCCAGCAACTCCTACGGCTGAGATCGCTTGCAAAATAGCGCCTTGAGATAAGTTCATATGCAAAGAAACTTCGGCCCACTTAATAACGATAAATTGTAGGGTAGCACCAGCACCCCAGAAGAGGGTGGTGACTGCCAAAGAAATTTGCCCCAAACGATCATTCCAAAGAGTCACAAAGCAGTGTGCAAAATCTTTAATGAGCTCGATAGGATTTGTCTTTTGCGCAAGATAGCGCGCTCCCGTATCTGGAATGCGTAAATTAATCAGCGCTGCAACCATATAAATAAACATCGTAATGAGGATGGCTGATTCAGCTGGTGTATCAATGCCTGTTTCGAGCCCAGGCATGTCATAACTCAGTAGAGAGCTCGAAACGTCACTACTAATTAAGATGCCTCCAAGAACGGTTCCTAAAATGATGGAGCTCACCGTAAGGCCTTCAATCCAGCCATTTGCTGCAACTAACTTTTCCGGCGGTAACAGCTCAGTCAATATTCCATATTTAGCTGGTGAATAGGCTGCTGCTCCTAAACCGACGATGGCATAAGAAAGTAGGGGGTGGGCACCAAAGAGCATGAAAATACAGCCGACAAATTTAATTGAGTTGGTGATGAACATCACATTACCCTTGGGTCTGGAGTCTGCAAAGGCTCCCACAAAAGCCGCTAGCAAAACATAGGACAATACAAAGAATAATTTGAGTAAAGGGGTCATCCAGGCCGGAGCTTGGAGCTGGACCAGGAGGGCAATTGCTGCAATCAGCAATGCGTTATCGGCGAGCGACGAAAAAAATTGCGCCGCCATAATGGTGTAAAAACTACGGTTCATTCGTACAATCTAGTCATTGCTTCAATTAAAACACGAAAGGGGCTTTTTTATATGGGCAGTTCGGCGAATAGCCTGATGACCAGACCGATTTTGGCCGCTATTGATACAGCTGCATTTGAGCATAATTTAGCCAAAATTAGGGGCTTAGCCCCAGAGTCTAAGATTTGGTGCGTTATTAAGGCTAGGGCATATGGCCATGGCTTAGAGGCTGCCCTTAAGGGTCTGGGTTCAACAGATGGCTTTGCGGTTCTCGATATTGAGGATGCTGGCTGGCTTAGAGATCATGGTTGGGAAGGTCGAATTCTCCTTCTTGAGGGTTTATTTCATGAGAATGAGCTCAGTCTTGCTCATCAGTTGGCTTGTGATGTAGTGATTCATTGTGAAAACCAAGTTCGCTGGCTGGAGGCTTTTGATGCTCTGCCGCACTCCAGATTGAATGTGTTTCTGAAAATGAATAGTGGCATGAACCGTCTTGGCTTTAAGCCCGATGCATACAGAACGGCTTTTCATCGCCTTCATGCTGCTGGTTATCACATGCATCATATGACCCATTTTGCTAACGCTGATCAACTCGATCGCTCTCCAACAGTAGATGAGCAATTGGAATGCTTCAATGCGGGGATTGATGGTTTGCCGGGGGCAACTTCATTCGGTAATTCGGCGACGATTCTTTGGCATCGGAACACATTGGGTGATTGGGTTAGACCAGGCGTGATTTTGTATGGCGCTTCACCAACGGGAAGATATTCTGATATTGAGCACGGCGGTTTAAACCCTGTAATGTCACTGACAAGTGAAATTATTGATACTCAAGAGTTAGCGGTCGGAGAACGAGTAGGGTATGGCGGAGTATATGAAGCCAGCGAGCCAATGAGGATTGGCATTGTTGCATGCGGTTACGCTGACGGTTACCCAAGACATGCTAAAGAAGGCACTCCGGTGTGGGTCTCAGATCCATCGATGAAGAATGGCGGAGTCATTTGTCCGATTGTGGGTCGGGTCTCGATGGATATGTTAACCATTGATTTGCGCGGAGCGCCTAAAGCAAATTTAGGCACTGGTGTGGAATTATGGGGTGTACATGTACCGGTTGATGAGGTTGCTTACCAGAGTGGCACCATAGGCTACGAGCTCATCTGTGCTGTAGCCCCCCGGGTTCCTGTCAAGATTATTTAATTTGACCGTCGTTCTCTTTGATCCAGAACTGCCACCATTTCTTCTCTTTTTTGATACGCTGACCCGTAATCAGCATCTGGCTATCAGGGAAGTTTAATTTAAAGACGCGCTCAGCATCAGAACTTAAATCTGGCATATCTAGCTTGTTGTAAGACTTAATGAGGATGTAAAGCGCTTCTTCAACAGCGGGTGCGCGATCATAGTCACGAATTACCAATTGGGCCCGATTAGCAGCAGCCAAGTAAGCGCCGCGTTGATAATAATAACGAGCCACAATGACATCAGCTTCTGCAAGGGAGTTCACGATGTAACGCATCCGATCGATTGAGTCGGGCGCGTATTTACTATCGGGAAAGCGCGTAACCACCATCTTGAAAGATTCAAATGCCTCTTTGGCCGCTTTTGGATCGCGTTCACTGAGATCTTGACCTGTGAATTTACCCATCCAACCTAAATCATCATTAAAGGTGATGAGGCCTTTTAGATAATAGGCGTAATCTAAATTGGGGCTGCCTTGATATAGTTTAATGAAGCGATCAATTGCCACTAATGCCTGGGCTTGTTCCTGTGCTTTCCAGTAGCAATAAGCAGCATTAATTTGAGCTTGTTGTGAGTAGGGGCCGAATGGGAAGCGTGCCTCAAGTTTGTCAAAATATTTGCCGCATTTTGCGAAATCAGCATCCTTGAGTTTGTCTGTAGCTTCAGAGTACAGGCGGGATTCAGACCAAATATCCGCATCATCTTTCTGACCATCACTACCAGCACAAGCACCCAGCAATAAACTTGCAGTGGAAATCAGCATCAGCGCGAGTGCCCGACGCCCTTGCTTCAGTGAAACAATTTTCTGGATAGCAGCGGCAAGCCTTAAACTGGCGTCTGAAAATACGTCGGACATAATAAAAAGGCCTTTTAAGCGTGGCATTACCGGAAACTCCTGAATCGAATCCCATTGATTATATCGATGAAGAGGATTTCATTGCCCTAGAAATCCCCATGGATGGAGGTGGCGAACGGCTGGATAAGGCTTTGGCGACTTTATTACCTGAATATTCTCGAAATCGACTGAAGTCTTGGGTCGAGGCTGGGGCAGTTACGGTCGATGGTAAGGTAACTAAGGCTCGATTTATGCTGCGCGGTGGCGAGAGTATTAAGGTTTTTCCACAAGAAATGCCCGAGCAATTTGCCTTTAGCCCAGAGGAAATTCCGCTCGATGTGGTTTATGAAGACAACAGCATCATTGTGATCAATAAGCCGGTCGGCTTAGTTGTTCATCCTGCAGCTGGAAATTGGAGCGGCACGTTACTCAACGCCTTACTCTTTTATTACCCAGAACTAAAAAACCTCCCAAGGGCAGGTATTGTTCATCGGTTAGATAAAGATACCTCTGGTCTGATGGTGGTGGCTCGAACTGCAGAAGCGCAAACCGCCTTGGTTCGCCAGCTTCAAGATAGAACCGTAAGCCGTCGCTATCTAGCCTGGGTATGGGGCAGCACACCTAGCCAGGGCAAGGTTCTAGCATCGGTAGGTCGCGATCAACGCGATCGACTCAAAATGGCAGCCGGTGTTACTCAAGGAAAACCTGCGGCAACTCAGTATCGTCGCTTAGCCCAAGGACATTTTCAAGAGCAAGCGATTTCATTATTGGAGTGTCGCTTGGAGACTGGTCGGACCCATCAAATTCGGGTACATCTTGAATCTTTAGGCTTTCCATTAATTGGGGATCCCGTCTATCGCAAAAAAATTCCGGGTATTGCTCAGACTCTTGGTTTTGAAAGACAAGCGCTCCATGCTTTTGCTTTGGGCTTAGCGCATCCTGCAACTCACCAAGCAATGGCTTGGTTTCAGCTGCCACCAGCCGATTTAATGACTTTGCAGGAACAGCTCAATCTGAGCGAGACTGACTTGCCAAATGCCTCAGCCACGATTCACTCGATCAGTAATCAGAATTAATGAATTTCATTTCAGCGGATTGGCCAGCCCCTAATAGCGTTCACACCTTAGTTACATTAAGGACTAATGGAAATAGTGTCGGTCCATATTCCTCATTAAATTTAGGCGATCATGTTGGTGATGACCCAAATGCAGTCTTGCTGAATCGTCAAGCATTGCAGCCATTCCTCCCCAGCGAGCCGATTTGGATGCGACAAGTTCATGGGACATCTGTAAGCAGTACTCACTCCAGAATCAAGGGATCTGCACAGTTGCCCGAGGCGGATGCAGCAATAACGGATCGACCTAATGAAGTGCTTGCTGTATTAACTGCAGACTGTATGCCAATATTTTTTTGTAGTGTAGATGGTAAGCACGTTGGGGTAGCGCATGCAGGTTGGCGGGGCCTTTGTGCTGGTATTTTGCAAAATACTCTGGATACCTTAGTGAGGCAGTCAGGGGGGTTGTCACCTTCAGCCTTTATGGCTTGGCTGGGACCTGCGATTGGCCCAAACCATTTTGAGGTTGGTGTAGACGTAATGGAGGCTTTTGCAAATCAAGGCTTTCAGATTGGTCCAGATAGCTTTATCCCGATACCGTCTAAACCAAACAAGTATTTAGCCAATCTTGCGGTATTGGCCCGTCAAGCCCTACAAAAAACCGGTATTGAGCGAATTTATGGCGGTGATCTATGCACTTATAGCGATCCAATTCGTTTCTTTTCACACCGCCGAGATGGGGTTTCGGGTCGCTTTGCATCCCTAATTTGGATCCAGCCCTGACTCAAAATAGACCCTAAGGCTAGGGTTAGTGCGTATAACCCTTCTGCGTTGATAGCAGGAGAATGTTTTCATTAATAAGAGATCACTATGTTTTCTGGAATGAATCAAACTACATCGCCGGCATTGGCACCTCATCATATGGCCCTCATTCCACCTGAGCGCTTAGCGGAAATTCAGAAACAATATTTTGAGGAGTTGGCGCACCTGGCGACCAATCCTAATGCAATTGAAATTAAAGATCGACGCTTTGCAGGACAAGCATGGCATTCTGCTTGGAGTAAAACAATTGCCGCGAGTTATTTGCTGAACTCAAAACATTTATTGGCATTGGCGCATGCCGTTGATACTGACGATAAGTCAAAACATCGCATTGTGTTTGCAACTGAACAAATGATCGATGCTATGTCACCAGCCAATTTCATAGCGACCAATCCTGAGGTCCTTGAGAACATCATTAGTTCGCAGGGGCAATCCATTCAAAATGGCATCAGCAACTTATTAGGTGATTTAAAAAAAGGAAAAGTTTCTCAGACGGATGAAACTGCTTTTGAAATCGGCAAGAACCTAGCAACCACCGAAGGGGCAGTTGTATTTCGCAATGATTTGTTTGAATTGATTCAATACACGCCATTGACGGAGACAGTTTATGAGCGACCGCTCTTGATGGTCCCGCCGTGTATTAATAAGTACTATATTCTGGATTTGCAACCCGATAATTCAGTGGTTCGTTATTTGGTCGAGCAGGGTCACACGATTTTCTTGGTGTCCTGGAAAAATCCCGATGACTCTATGAGTCAAGTCACTTGGGATGATTACGTTGGCAAGGGAGTGATTCAGGCTATCGAGGTCGCCAAAGACATTGGTGGTACTGAGCAAATTAATGTCTTGGGATTTTGCGTAGGCGGCACCCTCACTGCTTCAGCCCTCGCCGTTCTTGCGGCCCGCAAAAAGAAGCTGATTACAAGCCTAACACTGCTTACAACTTTATTGGACTTCAGTGACACCGGAATTCTGGACATTTTTGTAGACGAGGGTAGTGTCAAATTACGAGAGAGCACGATTGGCGGAGAGTCTGGAAACTTTGGCATGATGTCGGGCTTAGAGCTTGGAAATACCTTCTCCTTTCTGCGTCCCAACGATTTGGTCTGGAACTACGTTGTCGAAAACTATCTAAAAGGTAAATCACCTCCGCCATTCGATTTGCTCTACTGGAATGGAGACTCAACTAATTTACCAGGGGCAATGTATTGCTGGTACTTGCGTCACACCTATCTTCAAAATGAGCTGATTAAGCCCAACAAGCTCACTATTTGTGGAGAGAAGATTGATCTGGGTAAGATTGATTGTCCAGCCTACATTTACGCTTCGCACGATGATCACATCGTTCCCTGGAAATCAGCTTATGAATCTACCCATCTACTTAAAGGCAAAAATCGTTTTGTCCTAGGTGCGTCTGGACATATTGCGGGTGTCATTAATCCGCCAAGCAAAAATAAGCGTCACTACTTTGTTAACGAGAAGTTAGTTAAAACAGCCGATGACTGGTTCAAGGCTGCGAAAGATGAACGCGGAAGCTGGTGGCCCGATTACGTCAATTGGTTAGCGCCTTTTGGTGGTGAGAAAAAAGTAGCCTCAAAAATTCTTGGCAATAAAAATTACCCGAAATTAATCGCTGCGCCAGGAAAGTACGTCAAAGAAAAGATTTCAGAACAGAAATAAAAAAACACAGGGAGAAAACAATGTCACAAAAAGTTGCCTACGTTACAGGTGGAATGGGCGGAATTGGTACCGCAATTTGCCAGAGAATGGCTAAAGATGGCTTTAAGGTTATTGCGGGTTGCGGCCCAAACTCGCCTCGTAAAGATCGCTGGATTGGCGAACAAAAGGCTTTAGGATTCGATTTCATCGCATCCGAAGGAAATGTATCTGACTGGGATAGCACCGTCGCCGCCTTCGATAAGGTGAAGGCTGAAGTTGGTCGTGTTGATGTACTTGTCAACAATGCCGGCATTACCCGTGATGGGGTATTCCGTAAGATGACGCCCGATGCATGGAAGGCAGTGATCGATACCAACCTCAATTCTTTGTTTAATGTCACCAAACAAGTTATCGATGGCATGTGCGATAACAATTGGGGTCGAATTATCAATATCTCTTCTGTCAACGGACAAAAGGGTCAGTTTGGCCAATGTAACTACTCAACTGCTAAAGCAGGTTTGCATGGTTTCACAATGGCTTTAGCGCAAGAAGTTGCAACCAAAGGCGTCACCGTGAACACAGTTTCTCCTGGTTATGTTGGTACAGATATGGTCAAGGCCATCCGTGAGGATGTTCTCGAAAAAATCGTCGCCGGCATTCCAGTAAAACGTTTGGGTACCCCAGATGAAATCGCGTCTATTTGCTGCTGGATTGCTTCTGGCGATAGCGGCTACGCTACTGGGGCAGACTTTTCTCTCAATGGTGGTATTCATACTGGTTAAGCGAAACTGCTGGCTCTTTACCCTAATCCAAACTAGGGCTACACTAGTCCCTTATTGCATTGCAGTAAAGACCCAGCAGACCTAGGAATATTTATGGCTACCCGCGCAAAACGAGTTGGTGAAGAGCGACTAATTAAGAAGTATCCGAATCGTCGTCTTTACGATACTCAGACCAGCACCTATGTGACCTTGAGTGATATCAAAGGTCTAGTAATGGCCAATGAAGTCTTCAAGGTGCTCGATGCTAAAACAGACGAAGATCTGACGCGTAATATTCTGCTGCAGATCATTCTTGAGGAAGAGGCGGGTGGCGCACCTGTTTTTTCAAGTCAAATGCTGTCTCAAATCATTCGTTTCTATGGCAACTCAATGCAAGGTCTGATGGGCAATTATCTTGAGAAGACAATGCAATCCTTTGTTGATATTCATAATAAGGTCAGCGATCAATCTAAAGGCATGGGCTCTACTGGCCCTGATGCATGGTCTCAGCTTCTGAGTCTACAAAACCCACTGATGCAAAATTTAATGGGTACCTATATGGATCAAAGCAAAGATTTATTCGTCAAGATGCAAGAACAGATGCAGGGATCTCAAGGTCTGTTCAATAACTTCCCCTTCACACCGCCAACTAAGTCAGCAGAAAAAGAATAACGTGGCTGGAAAAGTTGGCTTTGTATCCTTAGGCTGCCCTAAGGCCTTAGTAGATTCTGAACTCATCCTCACACAACTCAGTGCCGAAGGGTATGAGACTGCGAAAGATTACTCCGGTGCGGATCTGGTTGTTGTTAATACCTGTGGCTTTATCGACTCTGCCGTAGAGGAGAGTTTGAACGCGATTGGCGACGCCCTCGCTGAAAATGGCAAGGTAATTGTGACGGGTTGCCTTGGTGCTCGCAAGAATGCTGATGGTTCAGACTTGATTCAAAGCATCCACCCGAAGGTCCTTGCAGTTACTGGCCCGCACGCTACTGATGAAGTAATGCAGGCTATCCATCAACATTTGCCTAAGCCGCACGATCCTTTTACCGATCTCTTGCCACCGATCGGGGTCAAACTGACGCCCAAGCATTATGCCTATCTGAAGATCTCTGAGGGCTGCAATCATCGCTGTACCTTTTGCATCATTCCTAGCATGCGGGGAGATTTAGTTTCAAGACCGATTGGTGAGGTATTGCTTGAAGCAGAAAGACTATTTGAGTCAGGCGTAAAAGAATTACTCGTTGTTTCTCAAGACACTAGTGCCTATGGCGTCGATATTCAATACCGCACGGGTTTTTGGGATGGCAAGCCAGTCAAAACCCGCATGTTTGATTTAGTCAATGCCTTGAATTCCATTGCGCGCAAACATCAAGCTTGGGTCAGGCTGCATTATGTTTATCCCTATCCCCATGTGGACGAGATCTTGCCTCTCATGGCACAGTTTTCAGAACATGGCTATGGCGTTCTGCCTTATCTCGATATTCCCTTGCAGCACGCTCACCCCGATGTACTTAAACGGATGAAGCGACCCGCTAGCGGCGAGAAAAATCTTGAGCGAATTCAGGCTTGGAGAAAAGCTTGTCCAGATCTCGTGATTCGGAGCACTTTTATCGCTGGCTTCCCTGGTGAAACTGAAGAAGAGTTTCAATACCTGTTGGATTTCTTGGATGAAGCCCAAATTGATCGCGCTGGATGTTTTGCATACTCACCAGTAGCAGGTGCCACTGCTAATGAGTTGGCTAATCCTGTTCCAGAGACAATTCGGAATGAACGGCAGGCCCGATTTATGGAAAAAGCTGAAGAAATCTCGATTCGGCGCCTACGTAAAAAAATGGGTAAGCGGACCCAGATCTTGATTGACCGGGTTGATGAGGCGGGCGGTATTGGTCGAACCGCTGGCGATGCCCCTGAAATTGATGGTCTGGTGCGGGTTTTGCCACCTAATAAGCCCTCTAAACGCTATCGGGCTGGTGAGTTTGTCCGAGGTATGATAATCGAGGCACAAGGGCATGACCTAATAGCCGAGACTTGACTAAGTCAATCAAAATAGAATTTTGCTGATAAATGAGGCCTCGAGCGAGGCAAAAAGAAGGGGATTATATGAGCCGTGATGTCGTCGTTTTAAGTGCAGTACGTTCTGCTATTGGCAGCTTTGGTGGGTCATTGAGCTCTTTTGAACCAGCAGAACTCGGTGGCATCGTGATGAAGGAGGCCGTTGCACGATCTGGTGTCGATCCGGCTTTAATTAATTACGTAACTGTTGGCAACACCATTCCAACCGATAGTCGTTACGCCTATGTTGCGCGTGTCGCTGCAATTCAAGCTGGCTTGCCAATGGAATCTGTAGCCATGGCCCTCAATCGTTTATGTAGCTCTGGCTTACAAGCCATTGTGAGTACTTCTCAAGCAATCATGCTTAATGACTGCGACTTCGGTATTGGCGGTGGAGTTGAGGTCATGTCGCGCGGCATGTATGGATCTCCTGCAATGCGAAGCGGTGCGCGAATGGGCGATAGCAAAATGATTGATCTAATGGTCGCTGTGTTGACTGATCCATTCGGCGTTGGCCATATGGGTGTCACAGCTGAGAACTTGGTTGAGAAATGGAAACTCACTCGTGAAGAGCAGGATGCTCTCGCTTGTGAATCCCATCGCCGGGCAGCGGTTGCGATTAAAGAAGGTCGCTTCAAATCTCAAATTGTTCCGATCACCATCAAGTCGCGTAAGGGTGATGTTGTGTTTGATACTGATGAGCACTGCAAGCCAGATACCACCATGGAAACTTTGGGCAAGATGAAAGCGGTTTTCAAAAAAGAAGGTGGTTCGGTTACCGCAGGTAATGCCTCTGGTATTAACGATGGCGCAGCCTTCTTTGTGTTGGCTGCAGCAGATGCCGCAGCGAAAGCAGGTCATAAACCAATTGCTCGCCTAGTTTCTTATGCGGTAGCAGGGGTACCAAATCACATTATGGGTGAAGGCCCAATCCCTGCATCTAAATTAGCATTGGCTAGAGCTGGCTTGAAGTTAGATCAGATTGATGTGATTGAATCGAATGAAGCATTTGCTGCTCAAGCCTTGGCTGTTACTAAAGGCCTAGGCCTTGACCCTGCAAAGACCAACGTCAATGGTGGTGCAATTGCTTTGGGTCATCCTATTGGTTGTTCTGGTGCAGCGATTGCAACAAAAGCACTGCATGAGTTACAACGCGTGAATGGCAAGTATGCTTTGGTAACAATGTGCATTGGCGGTGGCCAAGGTATTGCGACTATTTTCGAGCGAATCTAGTCTAGTAATAACAAAGTAGCATCTAAGCCGACTCGGTCAAAAGCCGCGTCGGCTTTTTCTTTAACGACGGGCTTCGCTTGATATGCCACGCTCAAACCAGCGCCATGCATCATGAGTAGATCATTTGCTCCATCACCCATCGCAATTGCTTGAACTTTGCTCACCCCTAATGATGCGCATGCTTGCTCTAGGTAAGTTGCTTTAGCCGCCCCATCCACAATATTACCCAGTACTTTGCCAGTCAGTTTGTTATCAATGATTTCCAAAGTATTGGATTGTGTTTGTGTAAAGCCAAGTTGCTCGCGCAGCTTATCGGTAAAAAAAGTAAATCCGCCAGAGACTAGAAGGGTGTGCAGACCCCGTTGATGGGCGGCTGCCAATAATTGTGTTGCGCCGGGATTAGGTCGTAACCGTTCTTGATATACCGATTCCAACACGTCAACGGAGATGCCTTCTAAAAGAGCAACCCGTCTACGCAGGCTTTCTTTAAAGTCTTTGATTTCACCGCGCATGGTTGCTTCAGTGATTTTGGCAACATCTGCTTTTCTACCAGCAAAGTCAGCAATCTCATCGATACACTCGATATTAATTAAGGTTGAATCCATATCCATAGCGAGAACCCGAATGGCTTCAGGATTAAAGGATGGAGATAGAAAAGCCAGATCCGCATCATGCTCCGCTGCAATATTTCTCAAGGTAGTGCGATCACCTTCATTTAAGGTCTGCACAAACCAGCGTTTTGAAAAATAAGGGCTGCTAGAAAGGCCTGACTGTTTACTATTGAACTCGATGCCTTGCTTTGAGGAAAAATCCTTAAAAGCAGAATCTAAAGCCCTAGGTATCGACTCTTTGGAGATCGCAACGAGGGTGGTAGTTTCAAGCTTAGTCATAGAGGAATCATATAGCGTTCGCTAGAGCAACACCCTCATTTAAGCGCTTCAGGATTTGGCGGATTTGATCTAAACGCTGCTCTAGACGATCAAAGCTACCTTCCTTTTGGGGTAGAACCTTTAGCTTATCTTGACCATTGAGCTGGATATATTTTGAATTCTGAATTAACTGAATAATTCTTAAGGGGTCAATCGGTGGGTTAGGTATGAACTGCATTTGAATGGCATTTTCTGAAGCATCGATTTTCTTGATCCCAAATCCAGTCATTTCAAGGCGTAAGCGATGGGTTTCATAAAAAGATTTGGCTTGATCTGGTAAATCGCCAAAGCGATCTACCAATTCTTCACGTAAGCCCATCAGTTCAGAAAAATCATTTGTGCCAGCAAAGCGTTTATAGAGTGAGAGCCGTTCATGAACATCGGGACAATAGTCTTCAGGTAATAGGGCGGGCACACCTAAGTTGACATCGGTAATGGATTGAAGTGGTGCTAACAGATCAGGCTCTTTACCACTCCGTAAAGATTTAACTGCGCGATTGAGCATCTCGGTATATAACTGGAACCCAATCTCATGAATCTCACCGGATTGCTTATCCCCTAGCACTTCACCAGCGCCCCGAATCTCGAGGTCATGCATTGCCAAATAAAAACCAGAGCCTAACTCTTCCATCGCTTGGATGGCATTGAGACGGAGTTGTGCTTGTTTACTTAAGGCCTCTGGGTCTGGAACCATAAGATAAGCATAGGCCTGGTGATGTGAGCGTCCAACCCGACCGCGCAATTGGTGAAGCTGCGCTAAGCCGAACTTATCAGCCCGGTGCATGATGATGGTGTTTGCAGTAGGAACGTCGATGCCCGTTTCAATGATGGTGGTACACAACAAAATATTTGTGCGCTGAGTAACAAACTCTCGCATGACCGCTTCAAGATCACGCTCATGCATCTGTCCATGGGCAACTCCAATACGTGCTTCAGGAATTAGCTCTTGTAATGCATGTTTGCGGTTTTGAATGGTTTCAACCTCATTGTGCAGAAAATAGACCTGTCCGCCACGCTTGATCTCTCGTAATACGGCTTCTCGAATGACACCATCGCCCTCGCGTCGTACGAAGGTCTTAATCGCTAGTCGTTTTTGCGGGGCCGTAGCAATGATCGAGAACTCCCGTAAACCTTCCATCGCCATACCGAGGGTTCTGGGAATGGGAGTTGCCGTTAATGTCAGGATGTCGACTTCGGCACGCAAGGCTTTCAGAGCATCTTTTTGACGAACGCCAAAGCGATGCTCTTCATCCACGATGACGAGGCCTAAGTTAGAAAACTGAGTTTCTTTGGAGAGTAATTTATGCGTGCCGATAATAATGTCGGCTTCGCCCTTAGCAATTGCTTCGAGCGCAGCATTAATTTCTTTGGTGCTTTTGAAGCGAGATAATTCCACAATCCGGACTGGCCAATCAGCGAAGCGATCTTTCCAGGTGGCAACATGTTGCTCCGCAAGGAGCGTGGTTGGAGCCAAGATAGCAACCTGCTTGCCGCCCATGACAGCAATAAAGCTGGCCCGCAAAGCAACCTCAGTCTTGCCAAAGCCAACATCACCGCACACTAGTCGATCCATGGGTGTGCCGCTGGTCATATCTCCAATGACAGCGGTAATAGCATTAGCTTGGTCTGGTGTTTCTTCAAAGCCAAAGCTTTCGGCAAACGCAGCGTAATCGTGATGGGAGTATTCAAAGGCATGGCCTTTACGTATCGCTCTAGCAGCATAGAGTCCCAGTAGCTCTGCTGCGGTATCCCGAATTTGTTTAGCAGCTTTACGCTTGGCTTTATCCCATTGACCAGAACCCAGCTGATGCAAAGGTGCGGTATCTGGATCGGAGCCTGCGTAGCGAGTAACGAGCTGTAGTTGTTGAACTGGGACATATAGAGTTGCTTCATTGGCATACACGAGATGTAAGAACTCTTCAAAGATAGGCTCCTGCTTCGCGGGTGCAAGATTGAGGAGAACTAAGCCTTGGTAACGACCGATACCGTGCTCTGCATGCACTACTGGGTCACCAATTTTGAGTTCTGAGAGATCCTTGAACAACATATCAGGATCTGCAGTTTCATTTCCCTTGCTTCTGCGTCTTTGACGTGCAGTTGAGGTAAATAGTTCTGCCTCAGTTATCAGAATGATTCTCTCTTGGGGCCAAGCAAAGCCACCAGATAATGGACTGCTGACCAAACCAAATCGGGAGGGACTTTGTAAAAATTCAGGGATCGTCTCAATGCTGTCAGGTCTTAATTGAAAGACGGCCGTAGTTCCACCATCGACTACGAAATTACTTTCTTCAAAAAGTTGCCGGATGGATTCTTTGCGTCCTGCGCTATCAGTACAAATTAATACCCGCGATTGACCATGCCCAACGAGCTGACGCAAACGATTGACAGGGTCAGCATCTTTGCGATGGACAGCTACATCTGGAACTGGTAAGAATACTTGCCCGTCGTTGGGATCACGCTCTAAAACCAGGCGGGCATTATCTTTTGCGTTAGCAAAAAATTGATCTACATCGAGAAATAATTCCTTTGGAGGAAGAACGGGGCGATCTAAATCATGTTTGAGAAAGTCATAGCGCTGCTGAGTATCTTTCCAGAAGCCGCGAATGCTGGACTCGATATCGCCGATAGTGACGAGCCAGACTGGATCACCCGAGCGAGGAAAATAATCGAAGATGGTTGCAGTCTGATCAAAAAAGATCGGTAAATAGGATTCAATACCCGCACTAGGAATACCCAAGTTGATATCTTTATAGATAGAACATCGGCTAGGGTCTCCTTCAAATACTTCGCGCCATCGACCTCGTGCAGCCGTTCTCGAAATATCATCAAACGGAAATTCATGACCAGGAAGTAGTCGAATCTCTTTAACGGGGAAAAGACTGCGCTGTGTATCGGGATCAAATGAGCGAATCTGTTCAATCTCATCTCCAAAGAGATCTAAGCGATAGGGTAGGTTCGAGCCCATTGGAAATAAATCAATCAGACCACCCCGAATACTGTATTCACCAGGACGCATCACGGCACTTACAGGGTCGTAGCCTGCTTGCTGAAGTTGCAGTTTGAGCGCCGCTTCATTGAGCTTGTCACCCTGTCTAAAGAAAAAGGTATGGCCCGATAAGAAACTGGGTGGACCCATTCGTTGCAACGCAGTAGTTACTGGCACTAGGACAATGTCGCAGCTTCCATTGAGAAACTCATATAAGGTCGCTAGTCTTTCTGAGACTAAGTCTTGATGGGGCGAAAAATGATCGTAGGGAAGAATTTCCCAATCGGGCAGTAAGCGGGTTTTGAGTTGAGGTGCAAAGGCCGGGATTTCTTCCAGTAATCGCTGGGCTTCTTGTGCCTGCGCACAAAAGACCACCATAACTGAGAAATTACCGCGATTTTGCTGGGCTGCTTGCGCAATTAAAGCTGCATCAGATGAGCCCACTAGACCAGAAAAGGTAAAGCGCTGCCCAACCCGCGGGGCGGGGATAGGGGGTGTTGGTTTTACCGCTTCAGACATCTAGGCTCATTATAGAATCAGGTATGTCTAATACCAGCCCGATTCCACTAAACGGTCGCCAGTGCCACGCCTTACTTCCCACCGCTGGGAGTGGCTCGCGTTTAGGCGGCGATTTGCCTAAGCAGTTTCAGACTTTGGCTGGCAAGCCAATGTTGGCTTATGCCATTGAAGCTTTTCAAAATACCCCAGAAATTCATTCCATCTGGGTTGGTGTTAACCCACATTTTGCGCATAACCCAATTTTGAATGAGCTCAAGCAAAACACGAAGACACTGGCTTTTTTACCAACCGGTGGCACTACACGGCAAGAGACAGTCAAGAACACCCTAGAAGCGATGCTGCAAGGTGGTGTTTCTGAGGATGATTGGGTATTGGTTCATGATGCAGCAAGACCCGGTATTACAACTGCCTTAATTCAAAAGTTGATTTCTGCAGTTGTTGAAAACAATAGCGGTGGATTGTTAGCACTACCTGTTGCAGACACTCTCAAGCGAGCCGATTTAAGCTCAGTTGTAGCCAATCAGTTCACTCGAGCAGAAGCAACAGTCTCTCGGAATCATTTATGGCAGGCACAAACCCCACAAATGTTTGGCGTAAAAAAACTCTACGATGCGCTTGAACAAGCCATTCGCAATGAGGCTGATGTTACTGATGAAGCAAGTGCCATGGAATTACAAGGTGAGAAGCCGCTTTTAATAGAAGGTGCAACGCGTAATTTCAAAGTGACGCATCCGGCAGACTGGGATCTCATGCAGTCTGTGTTGGGTGCAGTAGCGAATCCATAACCAATCTTTGATCTATAAACGAGAGCGCTATGAGTAACGAAATAAATCCACCCCCGTTTCGAATCGGACAAGGTTACGATGTTCATGCTTTAGTGGTAGATCGCAAATTGATTTTGGGTGGAGTGCATATCCCTTTTGCAAAAGGTTTGCTTGGGCACTCTGATGCAGACGCTTTGTTGCATGCGATTACGGATGCCATTCTTGGGGGAGCAGGTTTAAATGATATTGGCCAACTTTTTCCAGACACCGATCCCCAATATCAAGGAATGGACAGCAGAATTTTGTTGCGATCTGCATTGCAAAAAGTCCAGGCCGCAGGATTTCAGGTGGGCAATATCGATGCCACCATTATTTGCCAGCAGCCTAAATTGGCTACTTACTTGCCAGAGATGATCGGTCATATTGCAGCTGACCTAGCGGTAACGCCCAGTCATATCAACCTCAAAGCTAAAACGAACGAATCCCTGGGTCACTTAGGTAGAGGCGAGGGCATCGCGGTTCATGCCGTCGCTTTACTCTATAAGCCCTCCTAAATTGCCTTTCTAAGGCTTCAAACCCTCTATACAGGGCTTAAATAGGCTGGGCATTGTAGAATTGGCGTCTTTAGAGTGAAGTTTAAGCACGGTAGCGCTCAGCGAAGTTCGCGAGGATGGCGAAATTGGTAGACGCACCAGGTTTAGGTCCTGACGCCAGAAATGGTGTGGGGGTTCGAGTCCCCCTCCTCGCACCACAAGGTTGTTACTTGGCTTGGACTTCATATCCTGTAATTCATTGAAGAGACGAGAATGGCTTTGCAAATAGAAAATTTAGGTCAGTTAGACCGAAAAATGACTTTAGAGTTCACCCGTGCTGATTTAGCAAAAGCACGTGACGAGCGTTTAGCCAAACTAGGCAAGACTATGAAGATGGCTGGTTTTCGTCCAGGCAAGGTTCCTAAAAATATTGTTGAAAAACAATATGGCATGCAAGTCGATTTTGAGATTCAGTTCGATAAAGCTTCTGAGCTCTTTTTTGAGTTGAGTAAGAAAGAAGGCATTAAGTTAGCTGGACAACCTCGCTTAGAACCCAAGAGCGAACTCGATGCAGACAAGATTGTGTTTGATGCTTTCTTTGAAGTATTACCCGAAGTCAAAATCGGTGATTTGAGCAAAGCTGAAGTCAGCAAATACAGCACAAGCATTGGCGAAGCAGAGATTGACCGCGCCTTGGATGTTTTACGTAAACAACAAGTGCATTACCACCCACGCGGCACCGCAAGTGCCCATGGTGATGGCGGCGCTAACACTGCAGCTCAATCTGGCGATCAAGTTGTGATCGACTTTGTTGGCAAGATCGATGGCGTTGAGTTTGCTGGTGGCAAAGCAGAAAACTTTGAGTATGTTTTAGGCGAGGGAAGAATGCTTCCCGAATTTGAGGCTGCCACCTTAGGTCTTAAAGCAGGTGAGAGCAAAACTTTCCCATTAACTTTTCCAGCCGATTACCACGGCAAAGATGTTGCAGGTAAAACAGCGGACTTTACGATTACTGTGAAATCAGTGAACTGGCCCCATATGCCTGTTGTAGATGAGGCATTTGCTTTGTCATTGGGCGTTACTGAAGGTGGTGTTGAAAAGATGCGTTCCGAAGTAAAGGAAAACTTGGATCGCGAAGTCAACCGCCGCATTACCGCTTTGCTGAAGAATGAAGTAATGGATAAGCTGAATAGCCTGTGTGAGTTAGACGTTCCTAAGTCATTAGTGGCTTCGGAGCAAGAGCGATTAGTTGAGTCTGCTAGAGCAGATTTAATGCAACGCGGCATTCCTAATGCTAAGGATGCACCTATTCCAGTCGAAATGTTTGCTGAACAAGCCCTTAAGCGTGTGCGCTTGGGCCTGATTTTGAGCGACCTGGTTAAGCAACAGAACCTGACCGCTACTGCAGACCAAATTAAGACTGAAATCGAAGAACAAGCTGCAACCTACGAAGATCCAAAAGAAGTAGTGCGTTGGTTCTATAGCAACCCTAGCCGTCTGAAGGAAATCGAAAACCTCGTTCTCGAGAACAATGTCATCCAGTATTTCACCTCTCTTGCAAAAGTGAGTGAAAAGCCAGTGAGCTTTGAAGAACTGAGTAAACTTAACTAATAACGTCTATTTTCTAAGGTCAACACCATGAGTCAAAATCAAATGCATTCTGAGCATATTGAACCCCAGGGTTTGGGTTTGGTACCCATGGTGATAGAGACCTCTGGTCGTGGCGAGCGTGCTTATGATATTTACTCTCGCCTCCTGCGTGAACGGGTGGTGTTCTTGGTTGGCGAAGTGAATGACCAAACCGCCAACTTAGTTATCGCCCAATTACTCTTCTTGGAGAGCGAGAACCCAGACAAAGAGATCTCTCTTTATATCAATTCTCCAGGCGGCTCCGTTTCTGCTGGCCTAGCGATTTATGACACTATGCAATTTATTAAGCCTCATGTCAGCACTTTATGTATGGGCATGGCAGCCAGTATGGGTGCATTCTTGCTCTGCGCTGGTGAGAAGGGCAAGCGTTATGCCTTACCAAATTCACGCGTCATGATTCATCAGCCTTTAGGGGGCGCCCGTGGTCAAGCTTCCGATATTGAAATTCAAGCTCGCGAGATTCTTTATCTGCGTGAACGCCTGAATCAGATCCTTGCTGATCGGACTGGTCAGTCGATTGAAACGATTGCAAAAGATACTGATCGTGATAATTTCATGTCAGCAGAGCAGGCTAAAGACTATGGCCTTATCGATAAAGTGATTGAGAAGCGTCCTTAATACCAGGCGATTATTTTGAGCGATAAAAAGACAACCGGTGACTCAGAAAAACTGCTGTACTGCTCTTTCTGCGGCAAAAGCCAACACGAGGTAAAAAAACTCATTGCTGGGCCCTCTGTCTTTATCTGCGATGAATGTATTGATCTGTGTACTGACATTATTCAAGAAGAGATTGCTAAGCTTCCCAAAGAAGATGGCGATGCTGCTTTACCGACACCCCATGAGATTCGTGAGAATTTAGATCAATACGTGATTGGCCAAAATCATGCCAAGAAAACCCTAGCTGTAGCGGTATACAACCACTACAAACGTTTGCAGTACCTGCCTAAACCCAAGACACCCAAGCTCGATAAAGATGGCAAACCCGTCGAGGCAAGTGATAAAAAAGAAACGCCAAAACCTGGTAAAGCCATTGTGGATGGCGTTGAGTTGGCCAAAAGTAATATTCTCCTAATTGGCCCAACCGGTTCAGGTAAGACCTTGCTTGCACAAACTTTAGCTCGTATGTTGGATGTGCCATTCGTGATGGCTGATGCGACTACTTTGACTGAAGCGGGCTATGTTGGCGAGGATGTAGAAAACATTATTCAGAAATTGTTACAAGCCTGTGATTACAACGTAGAAAAAGCCCAGCGTGGCATTGTCTACATCGATGAGATCGATAAGATTTCTCGCAAGTCAGATAATCCCTCGATTACCCGTGACGTTTCGGGCGAGGGCGTTCAACAAGCGCTTCTCAAATTGGTTGAAGGAACGATGGCATCGGTTCCACCTCAGGGTGGTCGCAAACATCCCAATCAAGATTTCTTACAAGTCGATACCACAAACATCCTATTTATTTGTGGTGGCGCCTTTGATGGGCTAGAAAAAGTCATTCAACAGCGCACTGCCAAAACCGGCATTGGCTTCAATGCCACCGTTCCTGGTAAAGATGATCGGGGTATTACAGATCTTTTGGTAGAAGTCGAGCCCGAAGACTTGATTAAATTCGGCCTCATTCCTGAGTTGATCGGTCGTTTGCCCGTTGTAGCAACATTGTCTCAATTAGATGAAGAAGCTTTGATCCAGATTCTGACGGAACCCAAGAATGCTTTAGTTAAACAATATCAAGCCTTGCTGACCATGGAAGGCTCTGAACTAGAAGTCAGACCCGCAGCCCTATCGGCTATAGCTAAGAAGGCAATCGCTCGTAAGACCGGCGCTCGGGGACTAAGATCCATCCTCGAAGGTTCATTAATGGATGTCATGTATGACCTGCCTTCCTTAAAGAATGTTCAAAAGGTCGTCATCGACGAAAGCAGCATTCAAGAGGGTGGTAAACCACTACTGGTCTACAAACAGATTGCCGAACAGGCAGATTTGAGTAAAAAAGCATAATTTTTTCCTCTTTTTGACCCATTTTGCTCATTTTTTCTTCATTTTTGGCATTTTCACCCTTGTTTTTTACAAAGTGTGACCCATATAGGTAGTATCCTATTCAGAAATACATACCCTATATAGTGTTTATATTATTTTGGGTATATATCGAGAATTGACTACTTTGGAGGATTTGCCCCATGCCTGGCCACTTATTACTACCCTCTGAACCAATTCAACTGCCATTGCTCCCCCTGAGGGATGTGGTCGTTTTTCCACATATGGTGATTCCCCTATTCGTAGGTCGCCCTAAATCAATTAAAGCGCTTGAAGCTGCCATGGAAACTGGCAAGAGCGTGCTCTTGGTTGCCCAAAAAGCGGCTGCTAAAGATGAGCCCTCCGTAGAGGATCTCTATGAAGTGGGTTGTATTGCCAATATTCTCCAAATGCTGAAATTACCAGACGGAACCGTAAAGGTTTTGGTTGAGGGTGTTCAGCGTGCTGAAGTGAGCCAAGTGGAAGATAGCCTTGGTTATTTCAACTGTGAGGCAACCCCAACCGCGATTAACGCGCTAGATGCTCACGAGACTGAAGCTCTGCGTCGTGCCATCATGGCCCAGTTTGATCAGTATGTAAAACTCAACAAGAAAGTACCACAAGAGATCCTGTCTTCATTGGGAGGTATTGATGAGCCTAGTCGTTTAGCCGATACCATCTGTGCGCATTTGCCAGTAAAGCTTGAACAGAAACAGCGCTTGCTTGAAATGAATGATGTTGTTCAGCGCTTAGAAAGTCTATTGGCTGATCTCGAGAGCGAGATTGATATTCTGCAAGTAGAGAAACGTATCCGCGGACGTGTGAAGCGTCAGATGGAAAAGAGTCAACGCGAGTACTACCTCAACGAACAAGTAAAGGCTATTCAAAAGGAATTGGGCGAGGGCGAAGAGGGCGCAGATCTTGAGGAGTTAGAGAAAAAGATTAAGACTGCCCGCATGCCAAAAGAGGCATTAAAAAAGGCAGAGTCTGAGTTGAAGAAACTCAAACTCATGTCGCCGATGTCTGCTGAAGCAACGGTGATCCGTAATTTCATTGATACCTTGGTTAATTTGCCTTGGAAAAAGAAAAGCAAGATCAATAATGATTTAACTAATGCTGAAAAAGTATTGGATGAAGATCACTACGGTTTAGATAAAGTTAAAGAACGGATCTTGGAGTACCTCGCAGTTCAACAACGAGTTGATCGCGTTAAGGCTCCGATTCTTTGTCTAGTAGGCCCTCCAGGCGTTGGTAAAACATCTTTGGGTCAATCTATTGCTCGTGCAACAAACCGCAAGTTTGTTCGCATGGCATTGGGCGGTGTTCGTGATGAGTCAGAAATTCGTGGTCATCGTCGTACCTATATTGGCTCTATGCCTGGCAAGATTTTGACTAGCTTAACTAAAGTTGGTGTCCGCAATCCTCTGTTCTTGCTTGACGAAGTGGACAAAATGGGTATGGATTTCAGGGGCGATCCAGCAAGTGCTTTGCTTGAGGTTTTAGATCCTGAGCAAAACAATACTTTCCAAGATCACTATGTCGAAGTTGACTTTGACTTGTCAGATGTGATGTTCGTTGCTACCGCCAACTCTTTAAATATTCCCGGTCCTTTATTGGATCGCCTAGAAATTATTCGCTTGGCTGGCTACACCGAAGATGAAAAAACCAGTATCGCGATGAACTATCTCATTCCTAAACAAGTCAAGAATAATGGCTTGAAAAAGGATGAATTGAAGATCGAGGAGAGCGCAGTTCGTAGCATGATTCGTTACTACACTCGTGAAGCGGGCGTTCGTTCTTTAGAGCGCGAGATCAGCAAAATCTGCCGTAAGGTTGTCAAACTCCTTCTACTCAAAAAAGAATCTGCCCCCGTTACAGTCAACGCGGACAATTTAGAGAAGTTCCTCTCAGTGCGTATGTATGACTTTGGCTTAGCAGCTAAAGAAAATCAGATCGGTCAGGTAACTGGTTTAGCATGGACTGAAGTGGGTGGAGATCTTCTCACAATTGAAGCTGCCGTGATGCCAGGTAAAGGTGTTATTACTCGCACTGGCTCTCTAGGCGATGTCATGAAAGAATCAGTTGAAGCGGCTAGAACTGTAGTTCGTTCACGCTCACGTCGCCTAGGCATTACCGATGAAGCTTTTGAGAAGAAGGATATTCATATTCACTTCCCTGAAGGTGCAACTCCTAAGGATGGCCCATCAGCGGGTATTGCGATCACTACCGCCTTGGTATCTGTGTTCACGGGTATTCCAGTTCGTTCTGATGTAGCGATGACAGGTGAGATTACTCTGCGCGGCGAAGTGTTACCCATTGGCGGCCTTAAAGAAAAGCTGTTAGCTGCTCACCGAGGCGGTATCAAGTTAGCCTTGATACCAGAAGAGAACGTGAAGGATTTGATTGATATTCCAGATAACGTCAAGAATGCGATTGAGATTGTTCCCGTACGCTGGATTGATAATGTGCTTGAGCTTGCCTTAGAGCGCAAACCCGAAGCTTTGCCAGAGCCCAGCCCCGAAGAGTTGGCAAAAAAAGCCAGCGAAGCGAGCAAAGCCTCTGAAAAGGCTACCGGCGGAGATGTCCTGAAGCACTAGTTTCGGGTCAAAGTACCGAAATTAGTGCTCCTGGGTTACAATCTCGTCTGTATTTATTTGGGGCGCTTAGCTCAGATGGTAGAGCGTCTGCCTTACACGCAGAATGTCGGCGGTTCGATCCCGTCAGCGCCCACCAGTCCCCATTCTTAGCCTAGTACATCGGCAATACCTTCATGTTCGATACCGTTCGTAAGCATCAAAAGATTCTTCAAATCGTTCTGATGCTGTTCATAGTTCCCTCGTTCGTGATGTTCGGGGTCTCAAGTTACACCGGATTTTTCGATAAAGAAACCGATTTAGTCAAAGTCAACGGTCGAGCAATTACTGCTCAAGAAGTCGAAAACGCTGCAAAGCGCCAAGCCCAGCGCGTGGGCGGTAGTCCTCAAATCGCGCAAAGCTTGCCATTTCGTCAAGCCATTCTGAATGAATTGCTACAACAACAACTACTGGGCTTTGCTGTTAATACATTGCGGCTACAAGTGAGCAAAGAAGAATTAATTCGTAGTCTGCAAAGTATTCCGCAAATTCGAGCCCTATATCGTCAAGATGGCAGCTTCGATGATGTTCGTTTCAAGCAATTGCTTTCCAGCAATGGCATGAACGAAGAGCAGTTTTATGCCAGCCAAAGTTTTGATCTCAAGATTCAACAGTTGGTTGGTTCTGTAGCCCGTACCGAATTAGGTAGTCCAAAGTTATCTGAAACTATTTCTGCTTTGTATGAGTCTGAGCGCGAGGTGCAAGCCTTGGAGTTCTCTGCTAAAGATTATTTGAGTAAGGTCAATCCTTCAACACAAGAATTAAAGGATTTCTATGCTGCAAATACACAGCTCTTTCAGAGCCCTGAATATATCGACGTCGAATATATCGTCTTAAAGTTAGATCCAAAGGCTGATCCGAAAGCTTTCGCTGATAAAGCAGATCAATTTGCTAACGTCACCTATGATCAGCCTGATAGCCTCAAGCCTGCAGCAGACAAACTCAAACTTCCAATTCAAACGCAACAGCATCTCACACGAGGTGGTGCGCCTGGATTGGTAAATGGTCATCCCTTAACTAATACCAAGGTGATTCAATCCCTATTTAGTGATTATGCTTTAAAGAATAAGCGCAATATTGAGGCAGTACAGATTTCACCAGGTGTTTATGTATCGGCTAGAGTAGTCGCCTTTCACCCAGCACAAGTTCTTCCATTTGAAGAAGTCAGTGCCGAGATTAAGCGTCAAGTTACCCAACGGGCCGCAGAAAAACTGGCTACGAATGCTGCTGCAGAAAAATTAGCTGCATTGAAAGCAGATCCACAAAATGCTGCGGGATTTACAAAAGCATTTTGGGTTTCTAGGAATAAACCGGGTAGTCTTGCGGGGGCTGCTATGGATCAGATCATGACGGTAGACAGCAAGCAATTGCCAGCAGTAGTTTCTATTAATAATCCCGGTGTTGGTGCGACTCTTTACCGTATTGATCAAGTCAGGCAGGCGACTGGTGCCGATCCTGCGCTTCATAAAGCCCAGGCCCAACAAATTCAGGCTTTATCTGCACAAGAGGAATTTGCAGGATTTATGAGCTATTGGCGAGATACGGCTAATGTGAAAATCATTAACCCACTCAAGCCCATGAATGCCAGTAATGCTGGAGGGTAATTGCCTAGCTTAACCTTATAATCTAGGCATGTCCTTTTTCAGTTTTTTACCTGGGGCCGATGCCCTTTCTGCCTTTCGCCAGCAGCGACTTTTAGCCTCGCTTTCTGCTCAAGGTATCAAGCTAGATGCGATTGAATCGCAATACATTCATTTTGTTTGGACTGATGTAGAGCTCTCACCAAACAGCCGAGATCTATTAAGTCAGCTATTAACTTATGGCAATCCTTTTGTTAGTCATTTAAAGACCAAAGGTAGCTGGTTTAATAAGCACTCCAATAAAAAATACCAGACGATTGCAATACCGCGCTTTGGCACGGTTTCACCCTGGGCTAGTAAAGCGACAGAGATTGCCCGCCAATGTGGGCTAAATGTTCTGCGGATAGAACGGGGTGTTGAATACTCTTGGCAAAGTAGTCAGGATTTAGATGCCAAACAAAGAGAAATGATTCTGGCAGCACTTCATGATCGTATGACTGAGGCTCTCGTAGATGATCTGTCTGCGGCCGATCCGCTTTACCAAACCCTTTCTGATCGTCCATTAAAACGTGTCCCCATTCTTAGTGAGGGTAAGAATGCCCTTGATCAAGCTAATCAAGAGCTCGGCTTGGCGCTGTCTGAGGATGAAGTTATTTATTTGCTTGAGAACTTTCAACGTTTAAAGCGCAATCCTAGCGATGTCGAATTAATGATGTTTGCGCAGGCTAATAGTGAACATTGTCGCCACAAAATCTTTAATGCAAGCTGGGCAATCGATGGTGTAGATCAAGATCGCTCTTTATTTGCCATGATCCGCAATACCCATCAATTGAATCCTGAAGGTACTGTGGTGGCGTATTCGGACAATTCGGCGATTATGGAGGGTTGTGAAGCAGAAGTGTGGCACCCACAAGGTACAAATCATCAGTACCAAAAAGATACCCGCTTGGTTCATACCTTAATGAAGGTAGAAACCCACAATCACCCGACTGCAATTGCACCGTTTCCTGGTGCTTCAACAGGTGCTGGCGGCGAGATACGGGATGAGGGCGCAACAGGTATTGGCGGACGTCCTAAAGCAGGCTTAACGGGCTTTTCTGTTTCTAATTTACAAATTCCCGGGACCGACTTACCTTGGGAAGCCGAAGTCTATGGCAAGCCAGATCGGATTGCGACTCCTTTGCAGATCATGATTGATGCTCCCTTGGGTGGAGCGGCATTCAATAATGAATTTGGCAGACCGATATTGGGCGGCTACTTCCGCGTTTTTGAACAAACTTTAGACGGCTCACGTCGCGGTTATCACAAGCCCATCATGATTGCAGGTGGGATTGGGGCAATTGACTCGATTCATACCCATAAAAAACCCATTGAGGCAGGGCATTTGCTTGTGCAATTAGGTGGTCCTGGCATGCGCATTGGTATGGGCGGGGCGACTGGTAGCTCAGTAGCAACGGGCACTAATACGGCTGATCTCGATTTTGACTCTGTACAACGAGGTAATCCAGAGATGGAGCGTCGTGCACAAGAAGTGATTAATGCCTGCCGATCGATGGGTGAGCGCAATCCTATTGTTTCTATTCATGATGTAGGTGCAGGCGGGCTCTCGAATGCATTTCCTGAATTAGCAGATGGCGCTAATCTTGGCGCTCAGTTCCAGTTGAGAAAGATTCTGCTCGAAGAGAGCGGTATGAGTCCAGCAGAGATCTGGTGCAATGAATCACAAGAACGCTATGTTCTGGCTATTGCAGAAAAAGATATCGACTTGTTGAAGTCACTTTGTGAACGTGAGCGTTGCCCATATGCCATTGTGGGTGTTGCTACGAGCGAGAGACAGCTTCAGTTGAGCGATAGCACACAGACGAATAACCCAGATGCTGCTTTACCAATTGATATGCCAATGGAAGTATTGTTAGGCAAACCACCTCGCATGCATCGTGATGTTCAAACTATTGAACAACACTTTCCAGACCTCAATCTCACTGATGCTAAGTTATCGGATTGTGTTGCCTGGGTTCTGCAACAGCCTACAGTAGCAAGTAAATCCTTCTTAATTACGATTGGCGACCGCACTGTTGGTGGTCTTAATGCGCGCGATCCTTTTGTTGGGCCATGGCAAGTTCCCGTTGCGGACTGTGCTGTCACTCTGATGGATTACCAAGGTTTTCGTGGCGAAGCCATGACGATGGGTGAACGTACTCCGCTAGCTGTGGTCAATGCTCCAGCAGCAGCCAGAATGGCAGTGGGTGAGGCTCTAACCAATTTACTAGCAGCCGATATTTCAGGTCTACAAGGTGTAAAACTCTCTGCAAACTGGATGGCAGCTTGTGGGTCCCCTGGGGAAGATGCCAAGCTCTTTGATTCCGTCAAAGCAATTGGGTTGGATTTATGTCCAGCGCTTGGAATCTCTATACCGGTAGGTAAAGATTCTTTATCGATGGCTACCGAGTGGAAAGATGGTCAGCAGAATAAAAAAGTAACCGCGCCAGTGTCACTAATTATTTCAGCTTTTGCGGCCGTTGCGGATGTTCGCAAGACTCTGACCCCGCTACTAAAGTTGAATGATCAAGCTGGTAAGCCCGTCGAGAGCGAACTGATTTTGATTGATCTGGGCAGAGGTCAAAACCGAATGGCTGGAAGTATTTTGGCCCAAGTACTTAATCAGGCAGGCAATTTCACGCCCGATGTGGATCATCCCGAGGATATCAAGGCTCTTGTTCGGTCTCTGAATATCTTGAGACAGCAAGGAAAAATTCTTGCCTATCACGACCGTTCTGATGGCGGTCTATTTGCTTGTATCTCTGAAATGGCATTTGCAAGCCATTGCGGCATCTCCATCAACGTGGATATGATCACTCTCGATCAAGATCATGAATCTGACTATGGTGATGCTAAGAACTGGGCGCAACAAGTCGAAGGTCGACGTCACGAACAAACCCTGCGGGCCCTATTTAATGAAGAGTTGGGCGTAGTGATTCAAGTGCGTCGTGAGCAACGGGATGAAGTCTTCGCCGTCCTTCGTGAACATGGCTTAAGCGCTTTTAGTCACGTTGTTGCTAAACCAAATCAAAATGGTCATATCGAAATTTGGCGTGATGCCAAAAAAGTCTTTTCTGAACCGCGTCAAGTACTCCAAAAAATGTGGAGTAATACGAGCTACCAAATCGCTAGATTGCGTGACAATCCCGATTGCGCTGATAGTGAGTTTGAACGTTTAGATGATCTTGCAGATCCTGGAATGTCACCTAAGCTCAATTTTGATATGACAGAGAATGTAGCTGCGCCATTCATTCAGTCTAATGCTAGACCCAAGGTAGCTATCTTGCGAGAACAAGGTGTGAACTCTCATGTAGAAATGGCTTATGCTGTTCACTCAGCTGGATTTGATAGTCATGATGTCCACATGTCTGATCTCCTCTCAGGCAAGGCTAAATTAAGTGACTTCCGCGGCTTGATTGCATGTGGTGGCTTTAGCTATGGCGATGTTCTGGGGGCTGGCGAAGGTTGGGCTAAAACGATCCTATTTAATGGAGCCTTACGCGATCAATTTTCAGCTTTCTTTAATCGTCAAGATAGCTTTGCTCTGGGCGTATGTAATGGTTGTCAGATGATGAGTAATTTGTCGAGCATCATCCCTGGCGCACAAGCCTGGCCCAAGTTCACCCGCAATCAATCAGAACAATACGAGGCACGCTTGGTAATGGTAGAAGTGATGTCATCGCCCTCTATATTCACTCAAGGCATGGCTGGTAGTCAGCTACCTATTGCGATTGCCCATGGTGAAGGCTATGCAAACTTTAGTCAGCAAGGTAATCTTGAAGCTATTCAGAAACACAGTTTGGCAACCATGCGTTTCGTGGATCACTATGGTCAAGCAACGCAGACTTATCCACTGAACCCCAATGGATCGCCTGGCGGTTTAACGGGTGTAACGACAGCGGACGGTCGTTTTAGCGTGATGATGCCGCATCCAGAGCGTGTATTTAGAGCAGTTCAAATGAGTTGGTGTCCTTCTGAGTGGCTTAATACACAAGATGCAAGCCCTTGGCTGAGGCTATTTCAAAATGCCCGTCGCTGGGCCAATTAACTTGCTTGGAATGGAGCCAGTAACCTTCTCTGAGAGTGGCGGCATTCGTTATCTTCATTTTGGTAGTGAACTGATTCAAGGGGCTATGCGTATACGCGACCCTGATGAGATTTATCTGGAGTACAACCAGCAGATGATGGCATGGCTATTGTTCCTAGAAACTAGACCTAAGATGCAAATCGCTCAACTTGGTCTAGGTACGGGTGCTTTAACGAAGTTCACTTATCGTTACTGCCCATCCGTGACCAGCACTGTGATTGAACTGAACCCAGCAGTCATTGTGTCTGCTCGAACTATGTTCAACACACCTGATGATGGTCGACGCCTCAAAACGATTCAAGTTGATGCCAAAGTTTTTGTTGCAGATCCTACTAATCATCACAAATTTGATGCGATTCAAATTGATTTATACGATGCCATTTGTGATGGGCCATCAGCAAGTTCTTTGCGCTTTTATCGAGACTGCTTTCAGACCCTCAAATCACCGGGAGTCATGACAGTTAACTTGTTTTCTAGGCATAAGAGCTTTGATATCAATCTGAATAATATTTGCGAAGCTTTTGATAACCGCGTTTTACTATTTCCTGAATCGCATGACTGTAACGTTGTAGCCATGGCTTTCAAAGGTCCGTTACTAGAAGTCGAGTGGCAAGATGTATCTAAACGCGCGAAATTACTTGAACAGCAAACGGGCTTGCCAACCCGATCTTGGGTCAAGGGCTTAAGTCAGGTCAATGCCCGGCAAGAATCACAACTCAGAATCTAATTTGATAAAAAAAAAGGCGATCAAAAGATCGCCTTTTAAGTAAGCATAAAAAGATTACCTAGATGGTGACAGTATCAGCAACATCGCTGAAAGATTTCATCTTGTCGAAGTTCATGTACTGGTATACCTCCGCAGCCTTACTATTGAGGTTTTGCACCTGCTCTAAATATTCTTTAGGAGTAGGGAGCTTACCGAGCAAGGCAGCTACTGCAGCCAATTCAGCAGAGGCAAGATAGACACGGGTATCGATACCCAAGCGGTTCGGGAAGTTGCGAGTAGAGGTAGACACAGCAGTCGAGCCTTTACGAATTTGAGCCTGGTTACCCATGCAAAGAGAGCAACCCGGGCTTTCCATGCGGGCACCTGTACTGCCGAGCATGCCGTAATAGCCTTCTTCCATTAGCGTCATGGCGTCCATTTTGGTAGGGGGCGCTATCCATAAACGGGTTGGCATATCTTTCTTACCTTGCAGAACCTGACCAGCAGCACGGAAGTGGCCAATATTGGTCATACATGAACCAATGAATACCTCATCGATCTTGTCGCCAGCAACTTCAGATAAAAACTTCACATCATCTGGATCGTTAGGGCATGCCAAGATAGGCTCTTTTATTTCCTCTACATTGATCTCTATGATTTCTGCGTAATCGGCATTTTCATCTGCCTTAAGTAACTGAGGATTAGCAATCCAAGCTTCCATCGATTTAATCCGGCGCGATAAGGTCCGCTTATCTTCGTAGCCATTGGCGATCATCCACTTCATCAAAGTGATATTGGAACGCATGTATTCAATGATGGGCTCTTTATTTAAATGCACTGTGCATCCACCAGCAGAGCGTTCGGCAGAAGCATCAGACAATTCAAAAGCTTGCTCCACTTTGAGTTCAGGCAAGCCTTCGATCTCAAGAATGCGACCTGAGAAGATATTTTTCTTACCTTGCTTTTCAACGGTAAGCAAACCACGCTTGATAGCGTAGAGCGGAATTGCATTGACGAGATCACGCAAAGTAATACCGGGCTGCATCTTGCCTTTGAAACGTACCAGAACAGACTCAGGCATATCCAATGGCATCACGCCCGTTGCAGCAGCAAATGCCACTAGGCCAGAACCTGCGGGGAAGGAGATGCCAATAGGGAAGCGAGTATGGCTATCACCACCTGTGCCGCAGGTATCAGGTAAAAGCAAACGGTTCAACCAACTATGAATCACGCCATCACCTGGACGCAAAGATACGCCACCGCGATTAGTCATGAAAGAGGGCAGTTCATGCTGAGTACGAATGTCGACTGGCTTTGGATAAGCTGAGGTGTGGCAGAAGCTTTGCATCACCAAATCGGAAGAGAATCCTAAGCATGCTAAGTCTTTTAATTCATCACGGGTCATTGGACCGGTAGTATCTTGCGAGCCCACTGTAGTCATGTGTGGCTCGCAATAAGTCCCAGGACGAACACCCTGACCTTCGGGTAATCCGCAAGCGCGACCAACCATTTTCTGGGCCAGCGTGAAACCTTTTTTGTTATCAGCGGGGCTCACTGGTAAACGGAATTCAGTTGAAGCAGGAAGACCCAGAGCAGCGCGGGCTTTGGCTGTTAAGCCTCGACCAATAATGAGGGGGATACGACCACCAGCGCGGACTTCATCCAAGATTACAGGGGACTTCAAAGCAAAACTGGTAATTTCTTTACCATCTTTGAAAACCTTGCCATCGTACGGGCGCAATTCAATGACATCACCCATCTGCATTTGAGAAACATCAAGCTCAATCGGTAACGCGCCTGAATCTTCCATAGTGTTAAAGAAGATGGGAGCAATATTGCCACCGAGACATACGCCACCAAAGCGCTTGTTTGGAACAAACGGAATGTCTTGACCAGTCCACCACAAGACTGAATTGGTAGCTGATTTACGGGATGAACCGGTGCCGACCACATCACCAACATAAGCAATCAAGTTGCCTTTTTTCTGGAGTTCAGCGATTTGTTTCATTGGACCGCGCACGCCAGGCTCGTCTGGCTCGATACCCGCACGCGGGTTTTTCAACATCACAGTAGCGTGCAGCGGAATATCAGGACGACTCCAAGCATCTGGAGCAGGGGAGAGATCATCGGTGTTGGTTTCGCCAGTGACCTTAAAGACGGTCAGCTTCATGCTCTCTGGCACCGCTGGTCGGCTTGTAAACCACTCCGCATCGGCCCAGCTTTTCATGACTGCTTTGGCATGCGCATTGCCTTTATCGGCTAACTCATGCACGTCATTAAAGTAATCAAACATCAAGAGGGTTTTCTTGAGAGCTTGTGCAGCCGTTGCTCCGCATTCGGCGTCAGCCAATAAATCAACTAGGGGTTTGATGTTGTAGCCACCTAACATGGTGCCCAAAAGTTCTGTCGCTTTAATGCGCGAGATCAAAGGTGATTTTTCTGTGCCTTTGGCAAGCGCTGCCAAAAACTCAGCCTTCACCATAGCTGCCTCATCAACACCTGCGGGAACACGATGGGTAATCAGTTCAAGCAGTTCAGTCTCAGTCCCTTTGGCTGGGTTCTTTAATAAATCAACCAATTTAGAGGTTTGATCTTTGGATAAAGGAAGGGCTGGGATACCTTGGGCTGCTCTTTCAGCAACTTGGGCGTTGTAGGCGTCTAACATCGTATTTCCTATGGGATAAGTTAACTATTGAAAAGCCAGGCAGGACCGATGAAAACCGATACCTGAACACCCCCATTGTAAATCCACAAAAGTGCGGTGAATATGGGTTTTACTACTGATTTTTGGGGAAAATCCCTAAAAAAGGCTCAAATCACTGTTTCTTCTTTTAAGGCCCAAACTAAGGCCGCTACCCATCCCAATAAGGACCACCCCAAAAAGAGATTCAAGGCAAAAATAGCCCCAGTATTTGCGCGGCGTTTATTAAAAGCGATAGCAAACGGCAAAAGATAAAAGAGGGTGCAGATGCTAATGAGGATGGCGAAAAAGAGGCGCATTAGAGTCTATTTCTCACGAATCCAGCTCTGGGTCCGGCCAATGAGAGGAATGCCCAGGTAAGCCCTTAAATCCAGTTTATTGCCCTGATCAAGCAACTTAATGTCTGCACGATAAATTTCCCCATCATCGGGGTCTAAGATCCGACCACCAGAATATGTGTTATCCCCATCTTTTTTGAGCCCGCTCAGTATTTCCATGCCAACTACGGGCTTATCTTTTCGGTAATCGGTACATTTAATGCAGGTTGGCATTCCGCTGGGATCCAGAATTTTGATCACTTTTCCGACAAAAAGACCGTTTTGTTCGCTGATCTGGACTAGAGCAGCAGCTTGATTGGTCTCGTCATCAAAGGTTTTCCATAGCCCAACAATCGAGCCTGCATCTTGAGCGAGGGCTGAACCAGCAATCAAAGCGCCAAGGGCTGTCAATGCCCAGACTCTAAAAATTCGTGTCGGATTTGCAATTTTGAAGCAATTTTTCATGTTTTTCTGCGTCGTCCAGCGATATATTTCTGTCATCTTAACCTTCTTAAAATCTGAACTAGCAAACCAGCTATCGTTATAATTACTTTTTCCAACAGAGCTTAAGCGATGACTAAATACGTTTTTGTCACTGGTGGCGTGGTTTCTTCCCTAGGGAAAGGAATTGCAGCTGCCTCGCTTGCCGCGATTCTTGAATCCCGCGGCCTGAAAGTCACCCTCCTAAAATTAGATCCCTACATCAACGTTGACCCTGGCACGATGAGCCCGTTTCAGCATGGCGAGGTATTTGTCACTGAAGATGGGGCTGAAACCGATCTGGATTTAGGTCACTATGAGCGCTTCGTATCAGCGAAGATGCGCAAGAGCAACAACTTCACAACTGGTCAAATTTATGAATCGGTGATTCGTAAAGAGCGTCGTGGCGAGTATTTAGGTAAAACAGTTCAGGTTATCCCCCACATTACCAATGAAATTCAGGCCTTTGTGGAGCGTGGTGCACTTGCGAGCCATGAAGGTAAAGCCGATGTTGCTATCTGCGAGATTGGCGGAACAGTAGGCGACATTGAATCCCTGCCATTCTTAGAGGCTGCGAGGCAGATGAGCTTGCGTTTGCCAGCCCATAGTTGCGCATTCGTACACTTAACCTTAGTCCCTTACATTAGTAGTGCAGGTGAGTTGAAAACCAAACCCACTCAGCATTCAGTTCAAAAATTACGTGAGATTGGCATCATGCCAACCGTATTACTTTGCCGTGCAGATCGTCCGATTCCGGAAGATGAAAGAGCGAAGATTTCGCTGTTTTCGAATGTGCGCGAGGAAGCGGTGATATCTGTTTGGGATGTGGATACGATTTATAAGATCCCAGAAATGCTCCACGCACAAAAGATGGATGACTTGATCTGTCGCGAACTGGATATTCAGGCTAAACCTGCCGATCTCTCGGTTTGGGCTAAGCTTGTATTTGAAATGGCTAACCCACAACACGAAGTCACTATTGGTATGGTGGGTAAGTATGTTGACCTCACAGAGTCATACAAGTCGCTAATTGAAGCTCTGCGTCATGCCGGTATTCATAATCACACCAAAGTCAACATTACCTATATTGATTCGGAACAAATTGAAGCGAATGGCGTTGACTGCTTGCAAAATCTAGACGCTATCCTTGTGCCCGGTGGATTTGGTAAGCGTGGAACTGAAGGCAAGATTGCAGCAATTCGTTATGCTAGAGAAAACCAGATTCCCTACTTAGGTATCTGTTTAGGTATGCAGTTAGCAGTCATTGAGTTTGCCCGTCATGTCGCTAATATTGAACATGCCAACAGTACCGAATTTGATCCTGACACCAACCATCCAGTAGTTGCTTTAATTACTGAGTGGATGGATCGTGAGGGGCGGGTTGAGAAACGCGGTGATGATTCTGATCTCGGCGGAACCATGCGACTTGGATCGCAACGTTGTCCTGTTTTACCAAATACACTGGCCCATAAGATCTATGGCGGAGAAGTCAATGAGCGTCATCGCCATCGTTACGAAGTGAATAATATTTATGTACCGCGCCTTGAGAAGTCAGGTCTCATCATTTCTGCTAGAACCCCAAGTGAATCCCTCCCTGAAATGATGGAGCTGCCCCAAGCAATGCATCCTTGGTTCTTTGGTGTTCAATTCCATCCAGAGTTCACCTCAACACCGCGTGATGGTCACCCCTTGTTTCTTGCTTATATCAAAGCGGCATTAGCCCACCATGATACTGCTCACAAAATTGCAGCTTGATGTGTATCTGCATCAATCTTCACACTTAACAGAATCTCTAAGGACATCTTTATGAAACTCTGTGGCTTTAATGTTGGCCTTGATCAACGCTTCTTTCTGATTGCGGGCCCTTGTGTGATCGAATCAGAACAATCTGCTCTGGATATCGCTGGTGAACTGAAAGGCATTACTGGCGCACTCAATATTCCATTCATTTACAAATCATCTTTTGATAAGGCCAATCGCTCCTCTGGCTCCTCATTCCGAGGACTCGGCATGGAAAAAGGCCTGGAGATACTTGCTAAGGTAAAGCGTGAAATTGGTGTTCCAGTGTTGACGGATGTACACGACATTAACGAGATTGTTGAAGTAGCTAAAGTCGTTGATGTGTTACAGACCCCGGCTTTCTTATGTCGACAAACAGATTTCATTCGTGCCTGCGCTCAAAGCGGCAAGCCAGTCAACTTTAAGAAGGGTCAGTTCTTATCGCCGCATGAGATGTTAAATGTCATTGAAAAAGCAAGAGCTGCTGCAAAAGAAGTTAATCTTCCAGATCAATTCATGGTCTGTGAGCGGGGCGCTTCGTTTGGTTACAACAATTTAGTTTCAGATATGCGTAGCCTAGCTATCATGCGTGAAGCCAATGCACCTGTGGTGTTTGATGCGACTCACTCGGTTCAGCTGCCTGGCGGCCAAGGTAATACTAGCGGTGGTCAACGGGAATTTGTTCCTGTATTGGCTAGAGCGGCTGTAGCCGTGGGTATTAGCGGCCTCTTTATGGAGACCCATCCAGATCCGGCAAAAGCACTATCAGATGGTCCTAATGCTGTTCCCTTAAATCGTATGAAAGAGCTACTGGAATCCTTGGTAGCGATTGATACGATCGTTAAGAAGGGCAATTCCTTTTTAGAGAACAGTTTTAAATAACATTTACAGTCTTTAGGAGAATTACATGAGTGCCATTGTTGATATCATCGGCAGGGAAGTTTTAGATTCTCGCGGTAATCCCACAGTTGAGTGTGATGTACTGCTCGAGTCTGGTGTGATGGGGCGTGCTGCAGTTCCTTCTGGAGCATCTACTGGTTCTCGTGAAGCGATTGAGTTACGGGATGGTGATAAATCACGCTACTTGGGTAAGGGGGTTCTAAAGGCGGTTCAAAACATCAATCTGGAAATTGCTGAATCTATTTTGGGTTTAGATGCCTCTGAACAAGCTTTTCTGGATCACACCCTTATTCAATTAGATGGCACACCGAATAAAGCGCGTTTGGGTGCGAACGCAACCCTAGCGGTATCGATGGCAGTTGCCAGAGCTGCGGCTGAAGAGGCTGGTCTGCCTTTGTACCGTTACTTTGGAGGTTCAGGCTCTATGCAGCTTCCTGTCCCCATGATGAATATCGTCAACGGCGGTGCCCATGCTAATAACAGCTTGGATATTCAAGAATTTATGATCATGCCGGTTGGCGCTAAGAGCTTTAGAGAGGCTTTGCGTTGTGGAGCTGAAATTTTTCATGAGCTCAAAAAAATTATCGGCGCGCAAGGCATGCCAACTTCAGTAGGTGATGAAGGTGGCTTTGCGCCAAACTTCAAAAGTAATCATGAGTGCTTAAGTACTATCCTTAAAGCAATAGAAGGCGCTGGATATGAAGCTGGTAATGATGTGCTGCTGGCTCTAGACTGCGCTGCTAGTGAGTTTTATAAAGATGGTAAATATCAATTGGCTGGCGAAGGCTTACAACTTTCCGCTAGCGAGTTTGCTGACTACCTTGGTCAATTAGCTGATCAATTCCCAATCGTATCCATTGAAGATGGCATGCATGAGAGTGATTGGGATGGTTGGGCAGACATTACTCGCAAGCTAGGTAAAAAGATTCAGCTAGTGGGTGATGATCTCTTCGTTACCAATACCAAAATTTTGCAAGAGGGTATCGACAAGGGTATTGCAAACTCGATCTTGATTAAGATTAACCAAATTGGCACATTGACAGAAACCTTTGCCGCAATTGAGATGGCGAAACGCGCTAATTACACAGCAGTGATTTCACATCGCTCTGGCGAAACTGAAGACAGTACGATTGCTGATATTGCGGTGGGCACCAATGCTGGTCAGATCAAGACAGGTTCTTTATCGCGCTCTGATCGGATTGCCAAGTACAACCAGTTACTCCGCATTGAAGAGGATTTAGGTGACGTAGCCAGTTACCCAGGCAAATCTGTTTTCTACAACCTCAAGCGTTAGTTAAATAAGCACCCTGATTCGACTATGCGCATCATTGTCTATTCCATGTTGGTATTGTTGCTGGTTATTCAGTACCCACTATGGCTAGGTAAGGGCGGCTGGCTCAAGGTCTATGAGATGGAGAAGCAGCTTGCGCTCCAACAGGCTAAAAATAGTGCTTTAGCACTGCGCAATGCCAAGCTGGCAGGGGATGTTGCTGATTTAAAGGATGGGACTCGTGCGATTGAAGAGCGTGCCCGCGTAGAGCATGGAATGATTAAGGACGGTGAATTCTTTATCCAAATCCTACCTAGCAATGCCACATCCCCAAGTCAAGATATACCTGATGGTGTGAAGGTTACTAAAGCCAAATAGGAAAATTTAGTGCCCACTGGATGGTGGACGAGTAGCATCGCTCAGCAGGTCAGTGCTAAAGACCTGACGACAGTCCACTGGATCAAACTGATATTCCTTGCCGCAAAAATCACACGCCGTTTCTACTTTACCTCGTTCGCTCAGAATACTTTCAACCTCTGCTTCGCCTAACATTCGCAAAATATCCGCCACTTTAGAGCGTGAGCAGCGACAAGCAAAGTGAATGGGTCTGCTGGGGAAGCTGCGCACCCCATAGTGTGAAGATTCTTCTAGAAACAAGCGGCGTAGAATTGTTTGAGGCGGAAGGGTCAAAAGCTCTTCATCGGTAATGGTCTCGCCAAGTGTCTGAATCCGCATCCAACCCTCGTCAGCAGTTTGAGGGTCTAAATGGGTGTGGCCGCCAGAATTCGGTAAACGTTGCAAAAGTAGGCCGCCAACTTGAGTTTCATTCGAGGCTAACCAAATTCGCGTTTCTAATTGCTCAGAATTTTGCATATACAAGCTTATTGCTTGGGCAACACTTTCAACAGGGCGGATGACGGCGCCTTGGTGATCTTGTAAAGCGACGATCCCTTGATAAGGTGGATTGCCGGCTTGACGGTCGGCAGGGTCAAGGGTAATAACGAGACGACCGCTATTACTAGCATCCAGCATTTGGGCTAAGGTCGCATCAGTAGGTATTTCAGTAGGGTCTACTGACAGCTTGACTGTTGCTCGCATAGAGAGGTCGGATTTACATTCGACCACTAGTAAAGAAATTGGACCAAGGCTTTGCGCCTGAATAATGAGAGTGCCATCAAATTTGAGGCTGGCGCTCAGAAGGGTGGCTGCAGCTACAAAATCCCCCAATACTTTTCGTACTGCGGGTGGATCATTCCGCCTCTCTAAGATCGCCTGCCAAGCGGTGCCGATTGAGACGATTTCACCTCGAACAGGGGCCCCATCACACATAAATACAAGAAGTTCGTTCATACCCTAAAGTATCCACGTTTTTCAGAATTTTTCCGATTTCGTCTGACCTGAGATAATGGGGTCTATGCAAATTCGTACACGTTTCGCCCCCAGCCCAACTGGCTTTATCCATCTCGGTAATCTCCGAAGCGCTCTTTATCCCTGGGCTTTTGCTCGTCATAACCAGGGCGATTTCATTCTGCGTATTGAAGATACCGATGTAGAGCGCTCCACCCAAGAATCCGTTGACGTGATTCTGGAAGGAATGGCCTGGTTAGGCTTAGATGTAGATGAAGGTCCGATCTATCAAATGCAACGCATTGATCGTTATCAAGAGCTTATCAAACAAATGCTTGATAGTGGGCTTGCTTACCCTTGCTATATGAGTGAGGATGAGCTCAATCGTTTGCGCGATCAACAAATGGCGAATAAAGAAAAGCCACGCTATAACGGCCTATGGCGACCAGAACCCGGCAAATCTTTGCCAGCAATTCCACCAGGTGTTTCACCTGTGATTCGGTTTAAGAATCCTATCGGGGGCTCCGTCATTTGGGATGATGCTGTTAAAGGCAGAATAGAAATTAGCAACGATGAACTTGATGATCTCGTGATTGCAAGATCTGATGGTACCCCGACCTATAACTTCTGCGTTGTCGTTGATGACCTTGATATGAAAATCACCCATGTGATTCGAGGCGATGACCACGTCAACAACACACCGCGCCAAATTAATATTCTCAAAGCCCTTGGCTCAGCTCCTCCGATTTATGCTCACTTACCAACAGTGTTAAATGACCAAGGCGAGAAGATGAGTAAGCGCAATGGTGCAATGAGTGTGCGTGATTATCAAAAAGAAGGGTATTTGCCTGAAGCAATTCTGAACTACCTTGCACGACTAGGATGGTCACATGGCGATACCGAAGTCTTTACTAGAGAGCAATTTGTAGCTTGGTTTGATCTGGATAATCTTGGCAGATCACCAGCCCAACATAACCCAGAAAAGTTACTCTGGCTCAATCATCACTATATTCAAGAAGCCGACCCGGAAAAGCTGGCAGAGTCAGTTAGGCCATTTGCGGATGAGCAGGGCATTGATGTCAATCAGGGGCCAAGCTTTGTTCAGGTTGTCGCTTTACTAAAGGATAGGGCCAATACCCTCATTGAAATTGCGGAAGGGGCGAAGTTGTTTTACTCTCCTCCACCAGAGTTTTCAAAGGAGCAGATTGCTCAAAATATTCCTGAGGCGATTAAGCCAGTGATTCGTGATTTGATAGAGGCAATAACAAAGGCGGATACGACAAAAGAGGGCTATTCGGCTGCTTTTAAAGAAGTATTAGCCAAGCACCAACTGAAAATGCCAGCCCTAGCAATGCCAGTGAGATATGCCTTATTTGCCACCACCCAAACGCCAGCAATCGACTCTGTTTTAGTCGTTTTAGGGAAACAGGAAAGCATCAACCGGCTCGCCAAGGTCGTCCAGTAGGCAAATTGCTCTAAAGGGGCAAAATAGGATAAAATCTTGGATTGTTTTGAGTGTCTTGTGGTTATTTTGCGAGATTTAGGGGGTATAGCTCAGCTGGGAGAGCGCTTGCATGGCATGCAAGAGGTCAGCGGTTCGATCCCGCTTATCTCCACCAAGAAATCCACCAAGACAATTACGTGGTTCCAGGTCCCCATCGTCTAGAGGCCTAGGACATCACCCTTTCACGGTGAGTACGGGGGTTCGAATCCCCCTGGGGACGCCAGTTTTCTGGTTGAAGTAAAGTGACATGAAGTAAATGCGTTGTAATTTGGAGCGGTAGTTCAGTTGGTTAGAATATCTGCCTGTCACGCAGAGGGTCGCGGGTTCGAGTCCCGTCCGTTCCGCCAAATACAATAAAAAAGCCCTTCTTAAAGGGCTTTTTTTCATCCTAGATATTATTCATCATCTCTTATTATCTGTTGGCGAAGAGCTTACATAGCTTGAGCTATCAGACACATTTGAGCTAGAGGCATCTGAAGCACTATTAGCTTTGGATGACGCGGTGCCGCCAGATGATCCAACTTTAGCGCTGCTGGCGACTGCAGTGGTTGATTTACTTGGACTGACTGAACTATTAGTTGAAGCTCCTGAAGACTTGCTGCTGGACGTAGCAGACGTACTCACAGAGCTTGAAACTGCTGATGCAGTTGTTTTACTAGCAGCGCTCAAAGTTGCCGTCTTTGAAGCAGTTGCAGTATTAGCTGATTTCGCAGCGGCGGCGGCTTCTTTTTGTTGCTGAGCTGTTAATTGCTGACCGGCAAGTGCTAAAGAGCTTACTGTCCCTATGGTGGCAATAAGTAAGCAGATGACAAATGAATAGGGTGTTAGTTTCATAATGACTCCTAGTGCAAGTTAGGCACTTCAAAGTTTCCGCTAAGACGATTCAAGAGTATCAGAGTTTTAGCATGAACAGTGCGGGCATCGAATAATTCGTATTCCGCATCACGCAATCTTAATATTCCCTGAACGCTATTCTTACTGGCTTTTGCTTGGTTAAAAGCCTTGTTTGCGAGCTCTAATCGATCTTTTGCTGATAGGTACTGGAGGTAGGTTTGATTGATTTCAGTCACTATTTTCGATTTGATGGCTATTAAATTCACTTCTTGCTCGGCCTGATTATTGGCAGCAGTGGTGATATCGGAGTTGACCAAAAGTCCATTACCTAGGGGGACGTTCAACAAGAAACTAAAAGACTGTTGCGTACCGTAATTGATGCCACTAGTTGAGTACGGTGGCGTTTGTGTGTAATAGACTCCTGGTACAAAGTCTACATTTTTACTGGCCTTAACCACTTCTAATGTAGCCGCGGCAGACTCGACTGCGGCTTGCCCAGATGAAATATCCGCACGATTTTCTCGTGCATGCGTAATAAGCTCTTCAACCTTAAAGTTTTGAGGCTCCATGTTTAAAGTGCCTAGAGGCAGTATTAACTCTGAGTCTACTTTACCTAAATAATTGACCATGCCATATGAGTAGTACTTCAAATCATTAGCAAGAATCTTTTGGGCAGCAATGAATTCAGCTTCCTGTGCTGAGCCGCCAGCTTGGTATTGCTTTAATCCATCTATTGCTGCTTGATATGACTGCCAAAGTAATTTGGTCCGTAAAGCGTCAATATAGTTAAAAATAGCCTCTGTTTCGATTGCCTTGCTTTCGGTAATCATTTCGGCTAATTTATGTTTTGCATCTGCTTGCGCTTGCGCCTCACGGGCTGAGCGTTTGCCCCAGCCTTCAATCGTGACCATTGCCCCTAAAGTATTCGAAGCAGGGTTGGTGTATCCCGAGTATGGGGCTTGCGTGTACGTACTACCCCTTACATAAGTCAGAATAGGGCTCAAGTAGGGCATGCTTGCATCTTTTGCATTGGCTTTAGCAGAGTCGATGCTCAGTCTACGTATCTTAAGGCTAGCGTTCTCCTCGTTAAGTTCCCCGAGATAATTTCCTAAGGTCACAGCACGATAATTTGCATTGCTGGCCTTGAAGGGTGGCAACGATTGAGCGTGGGTAACATTTGCAGCCACCAATAAAACAATGACTCCAAGGCAATAAATTGAAAAGCTTTTCATTCAACTAACTTCTATTGCGATTTTTAATAACAAGACTAGGTGTATCAATCGAAAGTCGATCCACAATCTTCTCTTTTTCAATGGTTTGATTAATGAAATTATTGACCTCGTTAGCAACAACTTCCCTCTCGTTATCTACTGTAATCATGTGATAAGAATTGCCAAGCCAGATCATCCGACAGGTCTCAGAGGAAATTCTATCGATAATGATTTCGGGATTCTTAGGTGAAGCGGTTTCATCATCAACAGCGTGAATGATTAAGGTATCGGCAGTAATAGAGCTCAACTCTTTCTTGGTCGCTTTAACAAGTTCCAGCGACTGGTATAAATGAACGGCTGGCAAATGGGCTGCGCCCAGTTCGCTCACACTATTGGCCATGACGGCTTTTTGAATATGGCGTCTTAATTCAACATTCTTAACTCCAAAAGGTTCTCTCTCTTTGAAGTGCCAATTGCGAATGCCGATTTTGTACAAGAGCGCTAAAAAAGGGTAGTACCAGGGTACTGACCATCCATCGAATAAAAAAACAGGCGATAAGATCACCAAGCTATGAACTTTGCTGTTTTGTTCAGCTACTGCTAATGCAAGCGTAGCGCCCATGCTTAGGCCTGCGATTGAGATTGAATCATGCGTCTGGGATAGATCCGTAACAAATTGATCAACGCTATCGATCCACTCCTGATAGCCTGTAAGGCCGGTATGGGCGGAATAACCCTTGATTCTGGGTATTGTGTAGGTATGGTTTGATTGCTTAAGCAGGCGGGGAATAGCGCCCATCTCAAGTTCTGAGCCACAAAGGCCTGGTAACAAGACTACCGCATGGCCCGTATTACCTTGATAGAATGTCTCGTATCGATCTGGTTGCTCTGCGATGGAAGTCATGGAGTGTAATTAGATACCTATTAATTAATATCCACATTATTGCTTATGCAGATTAAGAATTCGAAGCGTTGGGCCAAATCTGGTCTTCAAGCATATATTTATGCGATATTCGGGGTTTTTATCGCTTTTTCCATACGCTATAGCCTCCAGGACTTCTTGCAAGGCAATATTCCGATGACGTTTTTCATCATGAATACCATCATCATCGCCTTATTTTATGGATATATCCCCAGCGTGCTGACCATCATCCTATCGGTACCAATTGCATTTTTCTTTTTTGTACCGCCATTTGACTCTTATGACATGCCAACTCCCCAGGATGGCTTTGTGTTTATTTCTTATATTTTGATTGCCTTTATTGCTGTTGGTATAGTGGAGTGGCTGCAGCGAGAGCGCTATAAGGCGGTGTTGATTTCTAAGGTGAGCGACAGCAATTTTCGCCTTTTAACCCAGGCTAGCCTGTCTTTAAAAAAAGCACGCAGTCAGGAAAGCCCTGAGTAATAAGGCTTTTTGTTTTAGACCCCAGATTTGCTAGTTGACACTTATGTATGGGAAAATAAGCGAATGAAGTCACTATTGGCCATCTTTCTGGGTATTTTCCTTCCCTTTGCCGCTTATGCAGCGGGCTTTGGTTATGATCCTTTTACCAATAAATCCCCTACTTCCCCCGGGGGCAATCCAACGGCTGTCCGTCCATCGGCACCCACTCCCCAGCCAGTGAAACCAGCCCCCTCTGTTCCTGTTAGCCCCGGCGCTCAGCCCGTTAAGTCTAAGCAGGGACCCAATATTCCTCCACCACCAGCCGCAAAGAATTAATTCATTTTATTAATCGTTTTACCAGGCTGAGATTGTGGTGCCTTAGTAGCCGCTAAATAGAGTGGCTCCACCGCAGGCATTAGGGCATTTAACTGCTCAATTCTGGTTTCGCCAGAAGGGTGGGTTGATAAAAACTCTGGTGGATTCTTGCCTTGCGTGGCCTTGAGCATCTTTTGCCATACGGTGATGGCTGCACGGGGGTTATAACCAGCTCGCGCGGCTAACTCGAGACCAATCGCATCTGCTTCAGACTCATTCTGTCGTGAATTAGGCAATACCAAAACGTATTGCGCAACCTGGTTAGCCGCGTTTATGCCTGAGGCGTAATTGGCTCCAGCAGCTGCAAGCGCAACATTAGTTACGGCATTTTGGGCCAAAGCTTCAGATAGGCGCTCACGACCATGCTCACGCAGAGCATGGGCCATCTCATGCCCCATGATGGCGGCAATTTCATCATCAGTTAAGTTGAGTTGATCAATAATCCCGGTATAAAAAGTGATCTTTCCTCCGGGGGCGCAACTCGCGTTGAGCGTATTGGACTGGATCAAACTTAACTGCCATTCCCAGCCCTTGGTATCGTCTCTAAAAACTGTCGTTTGGGGGATTAAGCGATTCGCCACTTGTTTTAAGCGTTCGTAAGTCGGGCCAGTCGTAATCAGAATATTCTTTTCTTTCGCCTTTTTGTTTTGCTCTTCAAAGCTGATAGCTGATAGCTTATTTACATCAGCAGAAGACACCACCATAAATTGTGAGCGATTGATTCCGACAGCGCCTAGTTTAGTGGTGTTGGCACATGCAGTAAGGCACGCAATAAAAATGAGGCTTATGAAAAGCCTCATGTGATTTCCCTGGAATGACATCTACTACAAATTATTTTTTGGATCGGGTAATGGAGGCGGCCATTGCATCGGTGTAGATAACCTTAACCTGTTCGCCTGCATTTACATCATTGAGTAGGGTGGGGTTGGTAACGCTAACCGTGGTCACTTTTCCGCTTGGTCCTTTTACAGTCACCAGCTTTTTTTCACGATCGACAGCAATAATATCGGCAATGATCGTAGTCTTATTGGTTAATTTCTCTGAGGGTTTATCACCCTTGGTCTCTGTCAAAGTACTGGTTTCTACTTTGCTACGAACGCCATCACTTTTTGTTTTAATTAATTCAATCGCAACCCCTAATTCGTAGGTCAGGCTGAGGTGGTCACCTTTTTTGAGTTGATTGAAGTTTTTCACTTCAGGGCCTGCTACAAACTTTGAGACACCATCTTTATTTTTAAAGGTAATCGTTCTAGTTTTGTAATTAATACCAAGGACATCACCTTCAAAGAGTTGGTATTGATTCTGTGTGACTGCAGCATCAATAACCATCGGCTTATCGGCAGGAGCGGGGGTCTGACTGTACGCCAATGAAGCAACTAAGCAAGTTGAGGCTATTAAATAGGTGAGGGGATTCTGATACGTTTTCATAAAATTCCTCAAAAGGGAGAAGTCGGTACTTCTAGATCTTATCGCATTTTTAAATGAGCCCCTTTATCGGACACCCCTTTCTTTGATAAGATCAAATCTCTTTATTTCTACATTTTTGAAAGTCTTTATGATTCAGTTCGCTGCCAATCTCACTATGCTGTTCAACGAATTCCCATTTTTAGATCGGTTTGAACAGGCCTCCAAAGCAGGATTTAAGGCTGTAGAGTTTTTATTTCCCTACGGCATACCAGCCGAAGATATTAAGGCTAAGCTGGATCAATATCATTTAAAACTGGTTTTACATAACCTCCCAGCTGGTAATTGGGATGGCGGGGAGAGAGGTATTGCTTGTCTGCCAGATCGTATTGAAGAGTTCAAGACTGGTGTAGCAGAGGCAGTTCGTTATGCGGGCATATTAGGTGTTGGTCAATTAAATTGCTTGGCTGGCAAAGTTCCCGCTGGTGCAGATCATGCTCAGCTCCATCGAACCTTTGTTAACAACTTGCGTTATGCAGCGGCTGAATTAAAAAAAGCTCAGCTGAAGTTGTTGGTTGAGCCTATTAATCAATATGACATTCCGGGTTTTTATTTATGCAGTACTCAACAAGCTATTAGCATTCTGGATGAAGTTGGCGCAGATAACCTATTTGTTCAATATGACATTTACCATGCACAACGCATGGAAGGTGAACTGGCCAATACGATTACAAAATATTTAGATCGAATTGGCCATATGCAGTTGGCTGACAACCCTGGGCGTAATGAGCCCGGCACTGGAGAAATTAATTACCCATTCTTATTTCGTTTTTTAGAAAAGATTGGCTACAAGGGTTGGGTTGGCTGTGAATACAAGCCAGCTACCGACACTTTAAGCGGTCTGAGTTGGATGACTAAGCAACTAAAGTAGTTTCAACATAGTTATTGCGTTGCACTAAAAAAACTATATATTTACTAGGTGTTTTCTCTAGGCATTGACCTAAATCAATAAACAATGCTGTACAAAGCCTATTTAATAGATATGCAGGGGAGTTTTTTACTCGAGCTGCATCTATGAAGAATAACAATAAGGCTTTTGCCTTTGATATAAATCTATTTAAAGTAAAGGGTTGTTTACATGAAAATTTATCAAGCGATTAATAAGGTACCGGGTGGGTTGATGGTTGTGCCACTGTTTATCGGTATGCTCCTCAATACGTTTGCACCAAATGCCATGAAGATTGGTGGCTTTACTCAAGCGCTTACCAATCAAGGCTATCCAACCTTTTTAGCGATGTACCTCTTTACTGTGGGTACCAAAATGACCCTCAATGCAGCGCCAACGATGCTTAAGCGTGGCTTCGGCATCATGTTCGCAAAAGTGGGTATTGCAATCGTAGTTGCGCTCGGCATTGCCCACTTCTTTAATGGTGACATCATTGGTCTAACGACTCTAGCAGTATTAGCTGCTATGAACGATACCAATGGCGGCATGTTTCTAGCATTAACCAGCACTTTCGGGAATAAAGAGGATGCTGGAACCTATGTTCCTCAAAGTATTGAAACGGGCCCCTTCCTGACAATGTTGGTTTTGGTGGGCGCTGGCTTGGCCGTCATTCCTTGGTTGACTATGTTCTCTGTGATCGCACCAATTATTGCAGGAGCAATTCTGGGTAATCTTGATTCAGATTTGCGCGAGTTCTTTGGTAAACATGAGCCAATCATCATTCCTTTTATGGCCTTCACACTAGGGCAGGGTATTAATCTTTCAGCTGTAACAACGGCTGGTCTCCCCGGAATATTGCTTGGCCTCTCCGTTTTGGTCATTACAGGTATTGTTTGTATTCTTGCTGATCGCTTATTGGGTGGTTCTGGAGTTGCCGGTGCGGCAGCCTCAAGTACAGCAGGTAATGCAACCGGCACGCCCCAAGCAGTTGCGCTCGCGGATCCTACCTTTGCCGCGATTGCCCCAATCGCCACAATTCAGGTAGCGGCTTCTGTAATCGTCACAGCTGTTCTTACTCCAATTTTGACGGCATTTATTTACCGTCAAAATAAAAAGAAGGCTGAAACACAATAAGACTGGCTTTCTCGGTGTTTCATGAGCGCAAGACTAACTATCTTGCGCTTTTTTCATCCCGCTTGTGCAGCGATGGCACTAAAATATCCACCTAAAGCAGATTTTCTCCCACAAATTAGAAGAGGTTTCCAGAAATGAGCAATAAATTAAAGTTAGGCTTTGTTGGTCTAGGAATTATGGGTGCTCCTATGGCAGGGCATTTAATTAAAGCTGGGCATGATGTATTTGTTACTACGAGAAGTAAGGTTCCCGATGAGATTGCTCAATCTGCTGCTACACAATGCAAAACACCCGCTGAAGTTGCTCAACATGCCGATATTATTTTTACGATGGTGCCCGATACACCTGATGTTGAAAAAGTCTTGTTTGGTGAACATGGTATTGCCTCTGGCCTATCTAAGGGCAAGATTGTTGTAGATATGAGTTCGATCTCACCAATTCAGACTAAGGAATTTGCCAAAAAGATTAATGCTTTAGGCTGTGATTACTTAGATGCCCCAGTATCCGGTGGTGAGGTTGGCGCTAAAAATGCAACGCTATCGATTATGGTTGGTGGTGATGAAAAAGTGTTTGAGCGCATTAAGCCAATTTTTGAGCTCATGGGTAAAAATATTAATCTAGTTGGCGGCAACGGTGATGGTCAAACCGCTAAGGTCGCCAATCAAATTATTGTTGCCTTGAATATTGAGGCAGTGGGCGAGGCGCTCTTATTTGCTGCTAAGGCGGGCGCTGATCCAGCAAAAGTTCGCCAAGCACTTATGGGTGGTTTTGCTAGCTCCAAAATTTTGGAAGTTCATGGCGAACGCATGGTCAAAAGAACATTTGATCCTGGCTTCAGAATTGAACTCCATCAAAAGGATTTAAACTTGGCCCTCAATAGCGCCAAGGAACTGGGTGTTTCACTGCCAAATACCGCTACTGCACAAGCTTTATTTAATTCTTGTGCTGCATATGGTGGTAAGGCGTGGGATCACTCAGCAATGGTTAAGGCCTTAGAGAAGCTCGCCAACTTCGAAATCGGTCAGAAAGCTTAATTAACCTGTTACTTGATAAGCGATGCCATCTACTCTGGTTGTCTATTTACATGGCTTTCGTTCATCGCCGAGGTCTAGCAAAGCGGTTATGACAGGGCAGGGGATTGAATTGATATCATCCCCTAGCCACCCTTATGAGTGGTATTGCCCACAACTACTGGCTTCACCAAAACTCAGTATGGACATGGTGACCAAGCATATCGATCACAGCAGCGCAGACCGATTGGTGATCATTGGCTCCTCTTTGGGTGGCTTTTATACCAACTACCTGGCAGAAAAATACCAAGCAAAAGCGATTGTTTTAAATCCTGCAGTCTATGCTGCCCGGGAATTGGCTCCCCATGTTGGAATGATGACAGCCTACGATAGTGATGAGCCTTTTGATTTTCGTCCTGAATACATTGATCAATTAAAGGCTCTGCAAGTGGATCATATTAGTCATCCGGATCGCTATTTTTTAATCGCAGCAAAGGGCGACGAGCTTTTGGATTGGCAAGAAATGGTTGATTTTTATCCAGGAGCAAGGCATCTTATTCTCGAGGGCAGCGACCATGGCATCTCTGAATATGCAGAGCATTTGCCTGAGGTTATACGCTTTATTGCCGCATAAACTTTCCTTTGGCCAGCTGTATTGCTTCGGTCATGATTCTTCGGTAAGATGAATCAAACGACTAGCGGCTAAAACGCCATAGTCTAGAAAGGAGAGGTTGTGCTGAGCATTTTGAAATTAGATGCTGGGGGTATCCCTCAGTGCTGGGTCAATGCAGAGGAAGCTACCAAACATTACGCTGATAACAGTGTGCTTTGGACCCTTGGCGACCCCATTCTAAAAATGCGTGGCGGAATCTCCCGTGCAACAGGGCTTCAATCTGTTATTGAGCTGCATTCGATCATCGCCGTAAAAGGTTCAGCAAAAATTAATCTCTTTGATGTCATTCCTGGCATCACCAAGCGAAAGTTATTCCGGCGCGATCGAGGTTTGTGCGCATACTGCGGGGAACGCATTCACGAGGGCGATGCGGAAGCAGAGCATATTGTTCCCAACAGTCGCGGCGGTAAATACTCTTGGATGAATTTGGTAATTTCTTGCCGGCCATGCAATCAAAGGAAGGGCAACCGGACACCTGAAAATGCAGGTATGAGCCTCCTTTATGCCCCCTATATGCCTAGCTTGTATGAGGACATGATCCTGAAGGGCAGGAATATTCTTGCCGATCAGATGGATTTTCTAGCAGCCAACTTACCTAAAAACAGCCGCTTATTAGATAGCTTGGAACGCGTAGGGGTCCACTGGGATTAAAAGCTAAGGTTTATTCCCATTATTGCCTCGGTCTACAAGGGCGCCCATCATTGAGTAGAGTGCCGCGCCCGAAGTCGATACAGCAAATAGTCCAGTAAAGGCGATAAAAATAGGGAGTATTTCCCATTTATTGCTCAAGTGATAATTTCCATATCCAACGGTGGTGTACATCTCTCCAGCAAAGAAGAACGTTTTAGCGCTGTCTGGTAAAACTTCAAAGGCCAGGCAAATATAAGTCCAGGTCATGATTTGTAATAAGTGGCTCAAAACAATCAGCATGACTGCCACGAAGTAAGCGACGAAATTACCCCCATAAATATGGCGATCCTTCATCTTTTTATCTAGATTGTGAAATACACCTGCTATAGCAAGAACAATGAAGCTATGAATGGCCAATGTCACCGCTGTAGCCAAAGCAATGATCCAGATATCGCTGTTGCCTGATTCTTGTACAACTTGGTTATAGACAGTTTTGAAGCTCTCAAGGGAGTGGAGTATTTCAATATTCATGGTTAAATATCTTATTTGACATAATAATGATTATACGCATAATAGATTGTGGCTCAATGATCAAGCTAGGTTCTGGAACGCCCTGGATATGGCTCTTTATAAAGCTTTTGCCAGCGCGATATCAAGCCTTCTTCTATCCAAGGATGGTCATACTGTGCGGCCATATCAATCGCACTGTAGCCCAAAGAATTACGCATTCTTAAGTCAGCGCTTTGATCAAGCAAGTATTTAACAACATATTCATTGCCAGACATGGCGGCCATCATTAATGGCGTACTCCCATTTGGGCTGACGGAATTAACATCAGCACCATGCTGGACTAAATACTTGGCTACATCTAGTCGGCCTTTTGAACAGGCATACAGTAATGGATTCCATCCGCTCTTATTTACAGCCGCTTTCTTGCTTTCAACAAGAGTCTTGACCATTTCCAGATCCCCATTAATTGAAGCCATCATCAGTGGGGTTTCACCATAGGAATTGGCTTTGTTAACGTTAATTTCAGGGCTTAAGAGCAAATAATCGAACACTTTGAGCGACTTTTCTTTAACGGCCAATACCAGCATAGGATCGCCATAGGGATCCGTCGTATTAACGTTTACGCCCGCTTTAACAAGGTCTTTAACCTCAGACAGATCATCAAACTTGGCCGCCTTAGTGAAATCCGCTATTTGAGACGGTGTTTGACTTTTGGCTGCACCAACTAGGCAAAAACTAAGTGCGATAAGCGCATAGAATAACTTCAAGCGTATGTTCAAGAAAATGCCCTATCTATCTGAAAACATTCAAAAAAGTTATCATAAGTTTGTTTTGCGAGTCGCTCTACAGAAACCCCTTTTAAATCCGCCACAAACTCGCCCACTTGGGCAACCCATGCGGGCTCATTGGTCTTGCCGCGATATGGGACCGGTGCCAAATAAGGCGAGTCTGTCTCAATTAGCAATTTATCGAGCGGGACCTGACGACACGTCTCTTGGAGGTCTTTCGCGCTTTTAAAGGTCACAATCCCTGAAAAGGAGATAAAAAAGCCCATTTCCATGGCTGCTTGAGCTACTTCTAGGCTCTCAGTAAAGCAATGCATTACCCCGCCAATCTTGCTAGCGCCCTCCTCCTGGAGAATTCTGAGGGTATCAGCAGAGGCGGAGCGGGTATGGATGATTAGCGGGCGTTGAGAAGCTATGGCGGCCCTAATATGGGTTCTAAAACGCTCGCGTTGCCACTCCATAGATTCATAGCTGCGGTCGCCCATCCGGTAATAATCCAAGCCAGTTTCGCCAATAGCAACAATTTTGGGGTGTTTTGCAGTCTCTACTAAAAACTCAAAACTGGGCTCGGGCGTGTCTTCGTAGTCTGGATGGACTCCAACCGAGGCATAAAGATGAGTATGGTCCTCGGCCAACTTGAGTACTTTGGGGAAATCCGGCAAGTCGACCGAAACACACAATGCATGCTGGACATTGGCTTTCTCCATATTGCTTAAAACCTCAGGCAGTCTGGATTGAAACTCCGGGAAATCGAGATGGCAGTGTGAGTCTATGAACATAGACTGTGATTTTAATCTTCAAAGATCTGTTGATACTGAGAAAGCAAAGCTTCCAACTGAACCCGATTTGCCAAAGGGTGGTTTTCGTGACGACGAGTGATTGTCAAAAGTTTCCAAAAAAGGAGTAATTTAGCTAGGCGGGCTTGCTTGCTCAAAGTGAGAATGCCTGGCTGATGCTTAGGAAAATAGCGAGCATTGCCCCCTTCTATAACTGCCAGCAGATCGGCAACCCATCGTTGTGCTGAAGTGAGCAAGGGGCCCATCGGTGATTTATGAATTTTTTCAGCAAGCTCTAAAGAATTAATACGGCTTCCTTGAGATAAGCCCTGTAGCAAAATTCTGGAGGCTTGTATCGCAATAGAGAGTTCATCTTTATCATCTTGATGGTATCTGGCAAGCAGAGAATTAAAAACTGAGAACGGTGCACCGCCCTGTTCGTCATAAATGGTTTGAAGCTCATCCTCGTTTAACTTTCCACCAGTTGCTTTGGACACTCGATCCCTTAACCACGATAAACCCGTTTCTCGATCAGGTCTTGGGGCTGCAATTAAACGACAGCGAGAGCGAATGGTAGGCAGCACTCTCTCAAGACGATCAGCCAGTAGAAGAAATATGGTCTGAGCAGGCGGCTCTTCAAGAGACTTTAGTAATGTATTAGCAGAGTCTGGGCGCAAGGACTCTAGGGGGTAAATTAGGATCACCCGATTACCACCGCGATGCGTTCCAATAGAGAGGCCTTCAATGGCTTTTCGAGCATCCTCAATTGCTATATTTTTCTTTTCTTTTTTATCGGATGCTTCTTCATCATCAGCACTTGCCGTTTTTTTCTTCGGCGCCTCCGCATCTAAATCTAAATCTGATTTGGGTAATCTTTTTTGATGGGTTTCAGGTGCGAGAGCAATGAAGTCGGGATGATTTCCAGAATCAAACCAATGACAGGCCTCACAAGCATTGCAGGGCTTAGAGGTGGCAGTCGATTCACAAAGTAGCGCCTTGGCTAATTCAATAGCAAATTCAAACTTACCGATACCAGACTGACCATGAACTAAAACGGCATGTGGAAAATTCTGCAGGTCCACACTATTCCATAAAGGCTCAAGCCAAGGCGGAATGCTAGGCGCGGCAATATCGGTAGATGAATTCAGCATCGGCTAGATTGGCAGTTTGAGTAGCTCTAGATCACGCCAAATGACCTCTTGCGTTTGGGTGGCATCAACAATATGAAAACGTTTCATATCATTCTTTGCCCGACGTAAGTACTCTTGACGTACACGTTCAAAGAAATCCAGGTCCATTTTTTCAAATTTATCTGGAGCTCGCACTTTGGAGCGTCGAGCCTCTGCAACGGATCCAGGTAGGTCAAAGAGAATCGTGAGATTCGGTTGCAAAATAGTCTGATCAGATTTACCTTGGACCCATTTCTCAAGCGTATTTAATTTATCAAGACTCAGACCTCGACCGCCGCCTTGGTAAGCAAAGCTCGCGTCTGTAAAACGATCAGAGATGACTATTTTCCCAGCCAATAAGGCGGGCTCAATGATTTGGATTAGGTGCTCACGCCGCGCCGCAAACATGAGTAATGCCTCGGTCTCTAGATTCATGGGGGCATTTAATAGCAGCTGACGCAATTGCTCCCCTAATGCTGTCCCGCCAGGCTCTCGAGTCAAAACAACTTCGCGATTAGGAAAACGTTCTTTTATCAGCTTAGCAAAAGCATCGATGTGTGTACTCTTGCCTGCCCCATCAATCCCTTCGAAGCTAATAAAATATCCTGGATTAGAAGTAGTCGTCATATCACTTAATGTTGTTGAATTGGGGATGTTTTCTTGCGCTGATATTGATCAACGGCTGATTCATGTTCGGAGAGGGTTGTAGAGAAATGGCTAGTGCCATCACCCCTTGCAACAAAAAAGAGTGCCTTGCTATCAGCAGGCGCAACGGCCGCAAGTAAAGACTCCTTACTTGGCATTGAAATTGGCGTGGGGGGTAAACCTATATGCATATAGGTATTGTAGGGACTGCTCCTGCTCAAGTCGGCTTTACGTAAATTTCCATCAAATTTAGGGCCTATACCGTAAATCACGGTCGGATCCGTCTGTAGCTTCATGCCTTGTTTAAGGCGGTTTAGAAATACTGCGGCAATTAAATTTCGATCGCTGGGCCTCCCGGTTTCTTTTTCGATGATGGAAGCCAATATGAGGAGCTCATAAGGTGTCTTCAGCGGGCTGTTGATAGTCTTTTCAGACCAGGCAGATAAAAGTTGTTTTTGCATTGCTTGAGCTGCTCGCTGATAAATCACGATATCAAGCTCCTCGGGATCAAAAACATAAGTATCTGGGAAAAATGCCCCCTCTAAACTGGGATAAGCCAAATGCAACTGAGCTAGTAACACTTTTGAACTCATGGATCGTGTTTGATGGATCAAAGCTGGATGCGCATCAATCAAAGCTCTGACTTGCCAAATGGTCATACCTGGAATAATGGCAACGCTCTCTTTGACACGATCCCCCCTAGCCATCTGCAATAAGATTCTTCCCAACCCTGCATCAAGTGGAAAAAGATAGGTGCCTGGCTTTAATCTTGAGCCCACAAATAGAGCTCGGGCACTAATTTGTAAAACTAAGGGGTTGACTGAAAGGCCCTGCTCCTGCATTTGCCTGGCAATATTACTAAGCCCAGATTTAGGCTGAATTTTGACTTTGTAGCCTGAGCTAGCTGCGAAATTTGAATTTGCTGGCACAACTGTGACGAGGAAGATGGCAGCATAGAAAATCATCAACAGGGCTGCACATGCGCCAAGCAGCCATATCACCCAGCTTGGCTGCTTTTTTAGGTTTAATAAATTCATTTTCTGAAATTTTTGACTCATCACGCTATGATAAAAGCGTGAACACAATTTCCACTACAAAAACACAAAACTCTGGCGCTTGGGAGTCTACCCCCCTATCAGGCTGGGGTCTTATCCTAGTGGAAGGTCCTGATTCAGAGCAGTTTCTCCAAAACCAGCTGACAAATACAGTTTTAGGTATGCAGTCTGTGAAAGATACTGAAGTCGCCCAGGGCAATAATCAAGTGCGCTTAGTTGGTTACTGCAGTCCTAAAGGGCGTCTATTGGCTAGCGCTTGGCTGGCTCTGCAAACATACCCAGTAGAGTCCAGTGAAGTGAAACGCTATTACTTATTTATCTCAAAAGATATTGCGGGGAGTACTGCAAAGCGTTTGGGCATGTATGTGTTGAGATCTAAAGTCAAAGTCACCGACGTCTCTGATCATTGGATGATTGAAGGCAAGCTCAATCAGGATGCACAAGCTCAATATCTTTCTGCCTCTGATGAAATAGCCTTGCAACTTCCAGAGCTAGGTGTTGAGAGCCGCAATACTCAGCGCATTGTTTCGGCTAAGCCAAAACAAGCGCATTACGACGCTACTCATAGTGAAGTCTTGGAGATTTGGAATGATCTTGAAGTTATTAGCGGCATTCCCAGAATTGTTCTGGCAACCCAAGAGCAGTTTGTGCCACAAATGATCAATTTTGAATCGGTTGATGGTGTGGATTTCAAAAAGGGTTGCTATCCAGGTCAAGAAATCGTTGCCAGAAGCCAATATCGTGGTGTGATTAAACGGCGCCTCCATTTGGCACACTTCCTAAGCGGGGATGCTGATGTTATTCATTGCGGCCCCGCTACAGAACTATTTCATGCAAGCGACCCAAATCAGCCGGCCGGCATGGTCGTACTCTCAGCAAAAAACCCATCCAACCCCAACAGAATTGACCTCCAAGTCGAGCTTAAGCTTGAGGCGCTCGAAAAAGGGGAAATTCATTTGGGAGGCGCAGATGGACCTGTGTTAAAAATAGATCCATTACCTTACCCATTGATTGAAATCTAATTTCTAAACTTTTGATCTCGCCAGTATGTGCCTAATTCTTTTTGCCTGGAAATCCCATCCTGACTACCCTTTGGTAGTAGCGGCAAACCGTGATGAATTTTATGAGCGTGACACTCAAGCAATGCATTGGTGGCCGGAGCATCCCGACGTCTTAGCGGGCAGAGATAGCGCAGATGTTCTTGGCAGCCCTGGCACATGGCTAGGCTTCACAAAAACCGGTCGCTTTGCTGCTTTAACGAATGTCAGAGCTCCAAGCGAAAAACGACCTGATACGCGAACCCGTGGTGAGCTGTCCCTGATGTATCTTGCAGGTAAGGATCGTCCCCAGGAATTTATCCAAACTCATGCAAAGCGATTCGATCAATACAACGGCTTTAATCTATTGATGGCTGATTTCAGCAATCCTGCAAATGCGGAGATGCACTGGGTTAGTAATCGTCTCATGATGGGTCAGCAGATTCGTCCCCGCAAGGTATTTCCTGAAAATCCTTTGACGCCTGGTGTTTATGGCCTATCAAATGCCATGCTTGATACACCTTGGCCTAAGGTAAATCATCGTGTAGCAGCCTTTGCACAAACTTTAGCAATGGATCATGGTGGTTTGAAGAATGCCGACCAGTACTTACGTTTACTGGCAGACACCCATGAAGCCAGTGATCATGAATTGCCTAGTACTGGTGTAAGCAAAGATTGGGAGAAAGCGCTCTCTCCTGCGTTTGTTAAAACTTCTTCGTACGGCACTCGTTCGAGCTCTCTACTCAGAGTCCGCAAAGATGGTTCTTTTGAAATGGTGGAACGTCGCTTTGATGCCAATGGAACCATAGGGCATGATGTCATCACGGGTGTCCTGAGCAATGCACCGGGTTCCAATTTATCGGTTTAGTTCGGGACTATTCCCAACGTAGGTCGTCGTTGATGACTTTTTCACCTGTGGCATTGCGAGTTGGCAAGCGTTTTAAGTATTTGAATGTCCCCGTTGCCATACAGCAGACTTCACCATGATCGTTATATAACTTCGCTTCGCAAAATGCCATTGTGGCCGTATGACGAACCGTCTCAGCCTTCACGCGCAAGATTCCATTGGCCGCTTGCATAAAGTTATTCTTCAATTCAATCGTAACAACGCTACGATCTCCAGGATCTGCCGAGCGTGCTGCAACTGCCATAGCCACATCCATCAAGGTCAGCAAAACACCACCATGCGCAACCTCCCAAGTATTTTTATGCTCAGGCTTAAGTGCCAGCAAAATTTCACCCTTGCCCATTTCTGCACTGAGAAGGCGAACACCCAATAACTTTAAAAATGGGACGTTCAATTCCTCACCCAAATTGGCTAGCTGGGTGGAAGTCTGAGTTTGTAATGGCGTTGTCATAGGCTTGATTTTAAGCTTATTGTTGATCTCTTTTACGGTGTCAACCCAGTTTCTAGAATCCCCCTAGAATAGACAAACTATGGCATTTTTACTGCAAGGCGACGATGTATTACATCAAGTCAATCCCAGCCCCTTACCCGATCCTTATTGGGTCGCTTTTTCTGCTTCAGCCGCCAAGCTGATTGATATTCCCTTAGGACAAGACAAATACCCAAAAGATCCTAAATGGCTTGAGGTACTTGCAGGCAATCGCCTTGATCATGGATCTCACCAATTCGACAGACCCATTGCTACCGCCTACAGCGGCCACCAATTTGGTGTTTGGGCAGGCCAATTAGGTGACGGCCGAGCAATCTTACTGGGCGATATACATGGTCAGGAGCTGCAACTCAAAGGCGCTGGAAAAACCCGCTATTCCAGAATGGGAGATGGTCGTGCAGTACTCCGCTCTTCAATTAGAGAATTTCTCTGTAGCGAGGCTATGCACGGCTTAGGCATTCCAACTAGTCGAGCACTTGCCGTAGTGGGTTCAAACGAACCAGTGCACAGGGAGGAAATTGAAACTGCTGCAGTATGTACGCGACTAGCTCCCAGTTTTCTTCGTATCGGTCATTTTGAGCATTACGCATCGCTACAAAAGCAAGGTCGCTTGCAAGAGCTTGCCGATTACTTGATCAAGCACTTTTATCCAGAATGCCAATCAAGTACTGAGCCATATCTTGATTTATTCAAAGCGATCTCAGTAAAAACTGCACGCTTAGTCGCTCAATGGCAGGCGGTTGGGTTCTGCCATGGGGTATTGAATACCGACAACATCAGCGCCCTGGGCTTAACCATCGACTATGGTCCATTTGGATTTTTAGATCAATTCCAGATTGATCATATTTGTAACCATAGTGATACCAGTGGTCGGTATGCCTATCATCGTCAACCCCAAATCATGCACTGGAATATGGCCTGCTTAGCCAGTGCCATGTGCCCCCTGCTTGAACTCAAGCACCCCAGCGAAATAGCACAGGCATTATTGCGAACTGCTTTAGAAGAATTTCCGAAGATCTATACTAACAACTGGCAGAGTTTATTCAGGACTAAGCTAGGACTGCAGACAAGCCAACATGAGGACATCACCCTCATCGAAAGATTGCTTCAAATAATGCACGATGCTAGGGTAGACTTCACCTTCTTCTTTAGAGCACTTGCTAACTACGACTCTATCAATCTTCAACCTCCTAAAGAGGCTCGCGATCTATTTAATCATCTTGCAGTCATTGATGAATGGTTTAAAGATTATGGTCATAGACTGCAATCCGAGAAGAGCGTTGATGAAAAAAGGAAGATACTCATGAAGGCTTGTAATCCAAAATTTATTTTGCGTAACCATTTGGCCCAACATGCCATTGAAAAGGCTCAAGCACATGACTATTCTGAGGTCAGCAAACTATTGGGTATTTTGGAGCATCCCTTTGATGAGCAAGAAGATAATGAAGCCTACGCCAATCCACCCTCTATTGAGCATCGCGCTGTTGAAGTAAGCTGCTCATCATAATTACTGGAGTCAACATGAAAAAAACGGATGCTGAATATAAATCTGCTTTAAGCGATATTGAATACAAAGTTACCAGAGAAGCCGCGACTGAGAGACCATTTACTGGGAAGTATTGGGATCATTGGGATCAGGGTCAATACCAGTGTGTTTGCTGCCATACGCCTCTGTTTATGTCGAATACTAAATTTGATGCGGGTTGTGGTTGGCCGAGCTATAGCGCTCCTGAAAATACAGCAGCAATACAAGAGGTAAAAGATAGCAGCCATGGCATGATCCGGACCGAAGTACGTTGCTCAAATTGCAATGCCCATCTAGGTCATGTATTTGAGGATGGCCCTGCCCCTACTGGACTAAGGTATTGCATTAATTCTGCATCTCTGCGTTTTGAGCCCAGCGATCTGGCTTTGAAGACGAACTCCAAAGATGAGAGCTAATCACGGCATAATCTGTATATGAAATTTTTATTTGATCTCTTTCCAATCATCCTCTTTTTCATTGCCTTTAAAGTTGCGGATATCTATACAGCAACGATTGTTGCGATGGTAGCAACGATCGGTCAAATCCTCTGGGTCTATTACCGTCATCGCAAAATTGATGCCATGCAATGGGTTAGCCTAGTTCTCATTGTGGTCTTCGGAAGCCTAACCATCTTTCTGCATGACAAAACTTTTATCCAACTTAAGCCCACAGCCCTGTACTGGTTATTTTCTGGCACGCTACTGATTAGTGCACATTTTTTTCAGAAAAATTGGATACAAGTTCTGATGGGCAAGCAAATTGCTCTAAAGCCCCATAGTGAAAAAACAGCTTGGCAAAAATTAAACGCAGCTTGGGCCCTCTTTTTCTTTTTCTTGGGGGCACTGAATTTATACGTCGCATTTGAGTACTCTGAAGATACCTGGGTGAACTTCAAACTCTTCGGTAGTACTGGGCTTCTGATCGTGTTTGTCATATTGCAAGGCGTGTGGCTTTCCAAACACATGGAGCAAGCTAGTTAATGACCCAAAATCAAGAGAGAATCCAGCGCTTCACAAGCGATTTGTACAAGGCCTTTAAGCTTTCGCATCTGGAGATCGAAGACGAGAGCCATTTACATGCTGGTCATGCTGGTGCTGCCAGTGGTGGTGGACACTTCAGAATTCATCTGGTTGCTCCTGAATTTAATGGTCTTAACTCTGTTGCAAGGCATCGTGCAGTCTATGCGGCCCTGAAAGACCATATTCCTGCGGAAATTCATGCGCTAAGCATTCATGCCTATGCACCTCATGAAATAGCACCCCAAGAAAGTGAATAGCGACATGATGATTCTCCATACCATGCTCCGAGTTGGCGATATGCAGCGCTCAGTTGATTTTTATACCAAGGTCTTAGGTATGAATCTGCTTCGAACAACCGTTCGTCCGGAGCAAAAATACGCTTTGTCTTTTGTAGGTTTTGGTAGAGGTAATGAAGATGGACAAGCTGAGATAGAGTTAACCTATAACTACGGGGTTGATTCCTATGAAATGGGGACTGCTTATGGACACATTGCGATCCAAGTCCCTGATGCCTATGCGGCTTGTGCGAAGATTAAAGCTGCTGGTGGAAACGTTACCCGTGAGGCAGGTCCTGTACAGGGCGGAGATGCCATCATTGCCTTTGTTGGTGATCCCGATGGATATAAGATTGAGTTAATTCAAGAATAAGTGCAGTGCAAACTGAATTCAACGACACACCCTATCGACTTGTTCTTATCGATAGGCTATCTCAAGTTAGCCCTGAACAGTGGGATGCCCTTCTCCCTGCCCATGCTGGACCATTCCTAAGACATGCCTTTCTCAGTGCCTTGGAAGAAACTGAATGCGTCGGGGCCAAAACAGGCTGGCAAATTACGCATCTGATTGCTAAAGATCAGCAAGATAGGCTCGTTGGAGCCATCCCCCTCTATTTGAAGCAGCATTCTTATGGTGAGTTTGTATTTGACTGGGCTTGGGCAGAGGCTTATCACCAGCTCGGCAAATCGTACTACCCCAAAGTGCTGAGTGCAATTCCCTTCACACCAGTTCAAGGCGCCAGAATCTTGGTTAAAGAAGGCGAACAAGCAAAGGCTATTCAAGAATTGTTGATTACTGGCTTAAAGAGTATTGCCCTGGAGAATGATCTATCTTCAGTACACATCCTCTTTCCCAGTGGAAATGAAATTCAATTACTTGTAGATCATGATTTTATGTTGCGAGATTCGGTCCAGTTTCATTGGCAGAATCAAGCTTACAAAAGTTTTGAACAATTTCTTGAGGCATTAAATAAAAAACGACGCAAGAATATTCGTCATGAACGGGCCCAAGTTCAGGAAGAACTCGTTGAGTTCCAGCATATCCCTGGTGAACAATCGACTCCAGAAGATTGGAAATTCTTCTACGATTGCTATGCACAAACCTATTTAGAACATCATTCCAGTCCGTATTTAAACCCTGAATTCTTTTTAAAGCTCTCCAAGGCGATGCCAAATCATTTACACCTGATCATAGCCAGCCAGGGTGGTAATCGAATAGCAAGCTCATTATTGGTCGTTGATAAAGCAGAAAGCAAAGCCTATGGTCGTTATTGGGGTGCACTCAAATATATCCCCTGCTTACATTTCGAGACTGCCTATTACCAGGCCCTCGAATACTGTATTTCTGAAGGAATTCAGACCTTTGAAGGCGGCGCCCAAGGTGAACATAAGATGGCGAGAGGCTTTATGCCGCAGACTCTGCAATCGGCCCACTGGCTTGCAAATCCACAATTTTCACAAGCAGTCAAACACTTTCTAACTAGGGAGCGCGCTGGCATGGCAGCTTACGTTGATGAGCTTGCTGAGCACAGTCCTCTGAAATCGAATACAGTACTAGCGTGAGTAACAATAACTACCTCCAAAACGCAAACGATAGCGCTAATTCCTTATCAACCGGGGATGCAGAATCTGACTCCCCATGTATTGGAGTCTGCACCACTCTCTATGATGAAATTTGCCAAGGCTGCGGTCGTACCTTGGCCGAGGTGAGCAATTGGGTTTTTTTGAATCCTGAAGAAAAGACTCAAGTCTGGAACCGAATTCGCGCAGAAGGAACAGCAATGCGCTTTCAACGCCAAGCTAAAGAAATAAAAAATCGAGATTAGCCAGCCAATTCTTGGCTACGAAGATATTCTTCGTAGGTTCCAGAATAATCGTTCACAGTGCCATCCATCTTGACTTCCAAAATGCGATTGGCCAAAGCAGATACGAATTCACGATCATGCGATACGAAAATCAAAGTGCCGTCGAATTTCTCAAGAGCAATTTGTAAACTTTCAATAGACTCCATATCCATATGATTGGTTGGCTCATCCATCGCTAAGACGTTATATTTCTGGAGCATGAGCTTGCCCCAGATCATTCGGCCCTTTTCACCCCCGGATAAGACTTTGACAGACTTACCAATGTCGTCACCAGAAAAGAGCAATCGTCCTAATGTCCCACGAATAGACTGGTCATCATCGCCAGTATTACGCCAATTGTTCATCCAATCCATGAGAAGCTCATCTTTAGCAAACATCTCGGTATTGTCTTGAGGCATTACACCCACATTGGCATTTTCTGCCCACTTGACATCACCACTATCCGCCGCAATACCCTCAAAACGTTTGCTGAGAATGGTTTTGAGCAGAGTAGTTTTACCTGCACCGTTTTGCCCAATGATCGCAATCTTCTCACCTGCTCTTACTCCAAGTTTGAAGTTCTTAAAAATGGTGCGGTCATATGCTTTAGTCAGTGCATTGCACTCAACCGCCATGTTATGTAGTTTTTTATCGGCATCAAAACGAATAAACGGATTCTGACGAGAAGATGGCTTTACTTCCACAATCTCGATTTTTTCTAGCTGACGTTGCCGTGAAGTAGCTTGACGTGCTTTTGATGCATTTGCAGAGAATCGCGCCACGAATGCCTGTAATTCAGCAATCTTTTCTTTGGCTTTCACGTTAGAACTCAGTTGCTGTGTGCGTGCCTGTACTGAAGCAAGCATATAAGAATCATAGTTACCAGGATAGACCTTTAGAGTTCCAAAGTCCATATCTGCCATATGAGTACAAACTTCATTTAAAAAGTGACGATCGTGAGAAATAATGACAATAGTGCTCTTAATATCATTCAAAATATCTTCGAGCCAATGAATCGAATGGATATCTAAGTTATTGGTAGGTTCGTCTAACAGCAAGACATCGGGATCCGAAAATAAGGCCTGAGCAAGCAATACACGTAATTTCCAACCAGGCGCCACATTGCTCATCAGGCCGGTGTGTTGTTCAATCGGAATGCCGATACCGAGCAGCAGTTCTCCTGCTTTGGCTTCAGCGGTATAGCCACCATATTCTGCATACTTACCTTCAAGCTCGGCTGCCTTCATGTAATCTTCATCGGTGGCATCTGGATTGGCGTAAATTGCATCACGCTCTGCTGCAGCATTCCACATCTCCTCGTGACCCATCATCACGACGTCTAAAACGCGTACATCCTCATAAGCAAATTGGTCCTGACGTAACTTACCAAGACGAATGCCGGGATCTAAGCTGACATTACCGCTGGTAGGCTCTAATTCGCCTCCCAAGATTTTCATGAAGGTAGATTTACCGCAGCCGTTAGCACCGATCAAACCATAGCGATTTCCGCCACCAAACTTGACGGAGATGTTTTCAAACAGGGGCTTAGCCCCAAATTGCATGGTGATATTAGATGCAGTAAGCACGAATGTTTCTAGCCTTTAGAGATGCGATTTACAAAATATGGATTTTTAGCTTTGCTAGCCCAATGGCAGCTAAGACCGCTATTTTAACGGGTCTATCGTAAAAGACAGGAAATTAGACTTTTACCCTGAATGGGGTGAAGTTGGTATCAGTATCGTAATAGTCCTCATTTTCCTTGCGCTTGAGGAAATTAACTACTAAGTAGGTCAATGGGGTGGCTAGTATCTCCCAGGAGGTCTTTAAGAAGTATTGGGCAAAGGCCACCTGAATGACTTCGTTAGTGGGCCACAAACCATAAAAAGCGAGCATATAGAACAATGAAGAGTCCACCAGCTCCCCTACGGCTGTTGACCCTATCGCTCTCATCCACAAATAACGTCCTTGGGTTTTGATTTTCAGCTTGGCCAATACATAGCTATTAACGAAACTTCCGGACCAAAAAGCAATCATCGATGCTGTAGCAACCCGCCATGAATTGCCAAAGACGACTTCCATTCCATGTTGGTAGCTTTCCATGTAAGCGCCCGGACCTGAGGGTAAGGCTATGACAATTTGAGCCATGATGGCGGCGAATGCGAGTGCTGCAAAACCAGCCCAAACAGCTCTTCGATCATAGGCATAGCCATAGACCTCAGTCAAAATGTCACCAAAGAAATAGGAAATTGGGAAGAATAAGATCCCGGCACCATAAACAAATTCACCAAAGTATGGCAAATGAATAACGGCAGCTTTACCTGCACCGATAAAGTTTGAGCACAGTAGGACAACCACAAAGGCGGCAAGGATCAAATCGTAATATCGATGGTGGCGTTTTTTTTCTGGCATATCCGCTTAATTATCCCCTTACTTCAGGCGGCAGTCTTAAACTGAGAGAGGATCTCTTGTGCAGCTGCACCAAACGCAGCATCACTAGCATTGGCTAGCTCAACGTAAAAGTCTTCACGATACCTGGGGAAGTTTCGGACGATAGATGATTGATATGAGGGGTCATAGTGCTTCACTAGCAAATCCGTGACCAAGGCATCAAAATGTCCAGCATCTATTTGGGTCAACCACTCAGCAATTTGAACTTTCCCATAGCGGGAAGTAAGTAAAGCCAATTTCTCTTTAAATGTAGTCGTGTCCGTTAAAAAATGGGCGTACTCGTGTAAGAGCCATGAAACTCTGGTTGCAACGCTGGATCTCAACTCAATGCATCGGCCATGACGGATCTTTTCCATCAAGGCATCAGGCACATGCACACCACCGACTTTCTTGCTTTCAGATTCAATAAATACGGGTTTGTTGGGATCAAGATCATGCAAGGCATTCCATAGCGCCGTCTCGAAACCTTTTTGAGATGGTTGATCAATATCAGGCTCATTACCCAAGACAGAGCCACGATGAATCGCAAGGCCCTCTAAATCTAAAACTTGAGCGCCAAGGACCTTTAGCTCATGCAAGATGCGCGTCTTACCTGAACCAGTCATCCCACAGATCACCTGAAATTGAAATTGCTTGGCAGCCAAATCTAGGTCATCGATGACTACCCTGCGAAATCCTTGATAACCACCTTCCAATCGCATCGCCTTCCAACCAATACGATTGAGGACATGGGTAAACGCACCACTGCGCTCTCCACCACGCCAGCAATACAGCAAAGGACGCCATTCACGAGGAAAGTCCAGAAAGGATTGTTCTAAGTGCTGGGCAATATTGCGTGAAACGATCGCAGCTCCCAGTTTCTTAGCGGCAAAGGGTGATACTTGTTTGTAAAGTGTTCCGATCTTGACTCGTTCTTCATTATTGAGAACGGGGAAATTGATTGCGCCAGGAATATGGTCTAAAGCAAATTCAGCGGGTGAGCGAACATCAATGATTGCATCGAATTGATTGCGCTCTTTTCCGAACTCAGCAATTGCCAGAATGTGTGAATTCTTAGGCTGCAATCGCTTTCCTAGGAGAGCTTATCTAAAACATGTTTTGGCCAAGGCATCGATTTATTAGCCTGCAGATCTACCCAGACCATGGTTGCGCCACCGGCTGCACATAGGGCTTCGGGCTCTGTAGTGAGGGCCATCGTGTTAAAGACATCAACACTGGATTTGCCAATGTTGCCGACATAAGTCTTAACTAATAAATCGCCTGGATAGGTAATTTGCTGAATAAAATTACAGAAGCCGTTAACCATCAGCATGCCTTCAATAGTCGTATCCATTGAATATCCCATCGCTGCAATCCATTCAATTCTGGCTTGCTCCATATAGCGAAAATAGACTGTATTGTTGATGTGGCGATAGGCATCCATATCCCCCCAACGAATCGGGATGATACTTTCATGAACCAGCTTTTTATTTTCAGGTATCTCGATCCGCATTCGAAGCAGCCTTAGCGAACTTGTTGGGCTAGCTGGTACAGATTGGTAGAGCGAGCTCCAGAGCGACAGAATGCCAAGATCGGACCAGGTAAAGTTTTGAGTAATCGCGCCATCTCTATAACTTGCTCAGGGGTAATCGAACCGCTGACTACAGGGAGATAAGCGTATTGCAAACCTAAACTCTTCGCCTTGGCTTCGATGACTTCATTTAGGGGTTGGCTTGGACCACCTTCAAAATCAGGGCGATTATTGATCACGCTCTTGTAACCTTGGGCGACAATTTCTTCGAGCTGCATCGGCTCGATTTGACCGGTGCTACCAAAGACGTCATTGTGACAAGCAATTGTAAGACTCATAAAAACCTCAATATATTCAAACTGTTAATGTGATGCGATTTTAAATCAGTCTGCTTTTGGGCTGCCCGTAAAGAAACGTTCACAGATTTCCATGCCAGCCAACATCGCTAGAATGAATACCAAGGCCTTAAGATGGCCTACGCCTAGGGCGACAATAGCTGGCCCCGGACAGAAACCAGCCAAGCCCCAGCCTGCCCCGAATATCAGACTGCCAATGACTAATGGTCTAGTAATTTCCTTTTTTGCTGGTAAGTGAAGTGTTCCACCAAAAAAAGACTGCGATCTTTTGGATACAACATAAAAGCCGCAAAGACCAACTAAGACGGCACCAAGCATGACAAACAGCAGTGAGGGATCCCAAGGACCAGTGATGTCGAGAAAATTCAGGATTTTTTGAGGATTACTCATCCCTGAAATCATTAATCCAAAACCAAAAAGGACACCGATAAAATATTGACTGAGTAAGCTGAACTGTTTTTTCATGACATTCTCACAAGAGATGACGCAGGATATACGCGACTGCAAATCCTGAGATCATGAAAGAAACAATAGCAACTAAGGAGCGCGGTGATAAACGAGATAATCCACAGATACCATGACCGCTGGTACATCCCGATCCATACTGAGCGCCGAAGCCAACCAGTAAGCCAGCAACGATGACAATAGGCCAATTTGCTTCAATGATTTGCACTGGATACATATCGAATAAGAAGATCGACCATATTGGCGAGGTCAGGATGCCAAGGAGAAGTACGATTCTCCAGATCCATGCTTGTTTGACGGGTCGCAACAAGCCGCCAACAATTCCGCTAATTCCTAAGATGCGACCATGAAGAAGAACATATGCAGAAGTGGCAATGCCTAATAAGACTCCCCCTAATAATGAGGGTCCTGGTGTGAAGGCTAGCCAATCAATCTGCATATTACGCTTTCAAAATTAATCGCACGGTTTGGATGACATCCTGTATTGCAGATATCTTAGCCCCAAATAGGCACCCAAGACGAAACCAGGCAAAGCCAAGAATGAACCCAATGCCAGAGTAGAAACACCACTCAAGCCCTGACCAATAGTACAACCCAGAGCAGTTACCCCTCCAAAGCCCATGAGCACCCCTCCAATCAGGTGATTGGCGGTATCTTCTGAATTGCGAAAGGATTCCCAGCGAAAGGATTTTGTAGCAATGGCAACAGAAGCAGAGCCTAGAATCATTCCCACTACTGCAACAATGCCGATGGTCAGCACCTTGGAGACATCGCTATAAAACATCAACCAATCTAGCGTATAAGCATAGGGAGCCACAAATGAAAGACTCTCCATTTTTCCTGAATTACTGGCAATAAAAATTTCCTCTAGGGTATTTGGATCCTCGGCAACATAGCCAAGATAGCCAGATACCCACCAAATAGCACAGATAGCTAAGCCCACAAAAATTCCTGCAAGAAGATTTTCGGCGCTCCAAAAGGATTTACGAATTAAGGCAAACAAAACAAATACGCCACCGATCACGACTCCAAGAATCAAGTGGAGTTCTGTGCGCGCCAAGCCGGTAAGACCACTCAAAATACTGGGTAAATCTTGTGTAGTAGCAAGAGAAATGAAAACGGTATCGAGTGTATTGACCCGAATGACGCCCAAAAATCCTTTGAGAGTCATGTAAGCACTTAAACCTAATGCCAAGAAAACAATGAGTGACTTTAAATTGCCACCGCCAATTCTCACTAGGGTTTTGCTACCGCAGCCCGAAGCGAGCATCATACCCAAGCCAAATAATGTACTTCCTATCAAAGTAGAAAGAATTAATAATTTGCTAGAGGTGTAAATACTCTTGAGCGGATCAATCACGCCAAAAGTGCTCATCAAAGCAAAGCCGATAATGGCAACGCCAATAGCGAGAGACCATTGCTTAACACGATCCCAGCTGTCCATCAAAATGACATCAGCGATGGCTCCCATGGTGCAAAAAGACGTTTTTTGCATCACAGCTCCAAGCGCAAAGGTGATAGCAAATGTAAACCATAGAACGGTATGGCTTTGCGACACGATGTCTACTGTATTCATGGCAAAAGAATATCGGGTTATCAAGGGAGTTAGTTTGTAAGGAATCCTATTATTTTACGGGCTACAACAGAAAAAACCCTAAATATCTTCGATTCCTTGGTTCCCTTTCATACCTCGGATAGTTGGGGTATTTAAACGACGTGCCTTAACCGTTTTGATCTCTTTAAGATGCCGTGCCACCAGATCCCAAATAGGCTCGCCACCCTTTTCTTTAGATTCCCCGCTGACTGGAGCCCAACCTGCAACTTTGTAATTTTTGTCTGCATCAATTCTTTGGCCGTTTAGATGCATTTCGGATATTCGATTGCCCATTGAAGCAGCAGGATCAATGCTGTACTGAAGCCCCCCGACTCTAACCATATCACCGCCCTGTTGATAATACGGATCTGGGTTGAATAGGTTATCTGCAACATCTTCAAGAACGGTTTTGATCGTTGACCCCGACATCATATTGACTGTAGTGTAGGGATAAGTAATCGCAGTTTGATCGAGTAGTTGTTCCATCGTGATTGATTGACCCGGTAGCAAAGCTGTTCCCCAACGAAATCCTGGTGAAAATGCGATCTCAGCATCCTTTTGAGCAAGCAAACCGTCCAAAATCAATTGATCAAAGCTACCATTAAAGTTTCCGCGTCGGTATAAGAGTGCATCTGTAGTTGCTAACAGTTCTTGCAGGCGAGACTCATAAGGACTACGCATTTTTTGAATAAGATTTGCCATAGATAAATCCTCTGGAATCAAATTCGAAAAAATGGGTAAGAGCTGATATCGAAAATCAACGGGCTTGCCGCCTTTAACATCAAAATCAAGAACGCCCAAGAATTTACCGTTTGAACCTGCATTAGTCACTAAGGTAATACCGCCAGGATTTTTTACCTTCACCGGAATTGGCACACCATCATGGGTATGGCCGCCCAAAATAGCATGCAACCCACGCACACGCGATGCCAGCTTTAAATCTACATCCATACCGTTATGCGAGAGTAAAACAACGACTTTGGCACCCTTTTTGACAACTTCGTCGATTGTCTTTTGCAGATGCTCTTCTTGAATACCAAAAGTCCAATTTGGAGTGAAATAAGCCGGATTGGCAATTGGCGTATAGGGAAAAGCTTGCCCAATAATAGCGACCTGCACTCCATTCATATTTCTTAATGAATATGATGGAAAAACGGGATCTTCAAAGTCGGTAGTCTTGATGTTTTGAGCTAAAAACTCGATCTTGCCTTTGAAATCGGTGTTAATTATTTCCATAACGCGCGCTTCACCGAGTGTCATCTCCCAATGCGCAGTCATGATGTCAACGCCTAAAGCTAGTGCTGCATTAGCCATATCTTGACCATTTGACCAAAGCGCTGTTGCAGAGCCCTGCCAAGTATCGCCACCATCGAGTAACAGTGCACCTGGTCTAGATGCTTTCAATTGCTTAACTAGGGTTGCTAGATGCGCAAAGCCCCCCATCCGCCCATAGCTATTCGCAGCATCGATGAAATTGAGATAGGTAAAGGCATGGGCATCAAGAGTGGCAGCAGATAGGTGATTTGCCTTCAGAAAATAGTCGCCAACTAAATGCGGCATACGGTTCATCTGCGAACCAATCCCTATATTGACATTAGGTTCACGGTAATGCATTGGCAGCAACTGCGCATGGCAATCTGTAAAGTGCAGCAAATGAACGTTACCAAACTTTGGTATTTCATAAAATTGATCTGCAGACTTCTGCGCAGCTGAAAAAGAGGAATGAAGGCCTAAACCACCAGCAGAGGCAATGGCTAGAGTTTGTAAAAACTCCCTTCGATTGATCGACATCGTTAATTACTGATTAACGGGTGATGCGGGATCTAATAACAAAGCCATCAGATCCTGAATTTGCTTTTGATCCAGAATTTTGAAATGGGCAAAGCGTGGCATATTGCTACAGGCGTTGTAAGCTTTAGAGTTACTAATCCGATTCCAGGTATAGCTCACTACCTCTTGTGAATACCCACGGTTCTTGCCGTAATTCCACAGGCTTGGGCCAATATTGCCATAGGCAATTTCTTTTTGATTGATCTGATGACAGTTATAACAACCACCTCCATTTGGAGTTGAGGCACTATCTGACCACGTATCACCACGACCACTTTGGGCGATATCCTCTCCGTTTTTCCAGTCTCCTAGATACTGACCATCAGATGGTGGCGCAATCGTTGCCATATTGAGCTTTTGAAGCTCCTCTGCTTTTTTCAACCCGGCAGGACTAGACGCAAATTTAGGATCGGAACAAAATCGTTGAGTAGCATCTTGAACGATACGGTCAAGCCCCGCTATCCCTTGGGACCGAAAGCTGTCTTTCATCATGCGATTGAATTGAGAATCCTGCTTTTGTTGAGCGTAGACAGTGGTGGAAGACCAAAGCAAGGCAAGCAGAATGGATAGAAAAAATTTCATGGTGTTATCTCTTCAGGCCAGGCGTTTGAATAATACCGCCGTTGGCATTCTTGGCCATATACATCGATAAAGCGATGGTCACATCTGAACCATAAATTGGGAAAGGAAAGCGTTGCTGTCTAAAGCAATCATTCAAACGCTGTTGCATAGTCCAAAATTGGCCACTAGAAACTCGGTAGGCAGGCCAAGAACCCCAGCCCGCTATCGCTCCCTCACGAGTAGTGAGGTTGGGTAGATCTTGTAAACGGATCCGCTTGCCATCGCTACCATGGCATGAAGCGCACGAGAAATCAAATGGGCCGGCCTCAAAATAGAAAGCCTGCTTACCCATCTCATACATCGCCTTTTCTTGAGGATGCGAGATACTTACCTGTACTTTTTTACCCTTCGAATGCGTCACTACATAGGCTACGATCGCATCCATCTCTTTTTTGGGTCCTTCACCAAACTTCGCATCAATAATGCTTTGCGAAGAAATGCCCTGAAGCGCTTCCATACAGGTCATTAAACGTGACTCCAGATCTTGTACCCGGTTGGTATCTTTAAAGTATCTGGGAAGTTGGGCTGCAGCGCCATCAACTACGCCTGGGCCTAAGCCTAAATTGCATTTCTCAAGGGAAGCATTCTTAGGGCCAGCAGGTTTCTTCCATAACTCTTCGCCAGCCATCTCGTAGAGCTCTGATGGATTGCCGTCTGCAATCATCTCGCGATACTTAGCAATGTCGTCAGCAGTCGATTGTGAAAATGCCTGAAGACTCCAGCACATCAGAGCAAGCACTGAAATCCATTTCATTTTTTTCGCAAGCAGATTAGACATGAGAATGGGGATTAAGAAACCGTGGCTTCATCAGTTCGTTTATCGCCCTTGGTATCAATCCAATTGACGACCAACTTATCTCCCTTGGATCCCTTATATTTGAAGTTCAGGAAAGGGTCCTTAGAGACACCAGGGCCAAACTCTGCATTGAATACATCCTTACCTTGGGCTTTGACATTGAGCATATTGATAAACCAAGCAGGGATCAGTTTTCCAGATGCGTCTTTCCGCTGCCCTGATTCCATATCGTGCTTCATCAAAATTTTTACATCCACAATGCCATCTTTTTCTGTGGCCCTTATGCGCATTGGATCAGACATTCTGTATTCCTCTTAAATATGATTACTTGCGTGCGTAGCTCCACTGCGCGTAATTAGCCGCCGCAGCCACCTAAAGTTACTTTGATTTCTTTTACAGCCATGACCCACTTGCCATCTGTCTTCACTAAGGCGTAGACATTAGAGCTTTGGCCCATTTTGATTCTGGTAGTCACAAATGCTTCGGTGCCATTCGGGATGAAAAATTGAGCGGCTAATACCGCTGGATTCTTCTCCACCAAAATCGCTATTTGATCTGCCTTTAAGCTACTCGTGATGCTAACTGGGACAACGGCCCCGTTCTCCGCAATATCAGGCGCATTTAAAACGACTGTTGAGGACTTATCGGGACTGGATGCTCCTAAAGCCTTAAACACTTCATCCAAGCTTTTACCTTCAAAAGCCGCCTTATTCCACTCCTCTGCTTGCGCAGTAGAAATTAAACCAGCCGAGGACATCAAACCAAATACTGCTGAATACTTTAATAAAGCTCTGCGTTGCTCGTTCATGACCATTTCTGTGAATTTCCTAATTAACCGGCATTAAGCCAAATTATTGATTTTATTGCCTAATATTAGCCTAATTTGACCCTAGATTTCCCCAAATACCGCAATACAATCGAGTTCTAATGGATTTGGACTCAATTTATTTATCTCTCAAGCTTGCCCTTTGGACGCTAGCGATCATGATCCCACTTGGGGTCTGGTGCGCTTATCAACTTTTAAATACGGGGTCAATGAAGGCTTGGCTTGAGGCTGGATTAGCCCTGCCCTTGGTTTTACCTCCAACTGTTCTGGGCTACTACTTCTTGCTCGGGTTTAGCGGTAAAACATTTTTCGGTGTTCCACTCGTTTTTTCATTTACTGGAATTCTGATTGCTTCTTTAATCGTGAATCTACCCTTTGCAATCCAACC